>Ga0209985_10000024_pt1 | contig 171723 bp, 171 predicted proteins | sample NOAtaG_FD_187305 | JGI IMG/M metagenome (GOLD analysis project Ga0209985, IMG submission 187305) | Freshwater lake microbial communities from Lake Erie, under a cyanobacterial bloom - NOAA_Erie_Diel6S_1000h metaG (SPAdes) (version 2) | ecosystem: Environmental > Aquatic > Freshwater > Lake ... | reverse complement strand
TAAAAAAATATGGGGAGAAAACTTTGAAAGTTGCCCGAAGGGGCTACTGTCTCCTGCCAATAAAGTTCTCTTAAGTTAACGACTATGGTAAAGAACACCAACGAGGGCGGAGGAATCAAACATTCAATTGTTATTTTAGTAAATAATTTCCTATCCTGAATGAACCCACGTGAAATTATTAATCACTTTGCTTAAAGAAACGACCTGAAAACTTATTTCCTTTTTCAGTTGTTACTTCTATATAATATATACCTGAAAATAATAATGAGGAATTTATTGCCATACCAAAGCTTGCGTTTACTTGTTTATGTGTTAAACATCTACCTTGCAAATCGATAATTCTGTATCCGATTATACGTTCATAGTTCAGTAAAATATTTAATTCATCTTTGGCAGGGTTGGGATATACTGAAAGTTTACTTTCTATATATTCCATAGTTGACACTGATGTGATTTTTTGTTTTGCGATAAATTTAACTTGGAAGTTTGGTTGCGTTGGATGGTTTGTTGATATGTTGAGGATTGCTTCCCGGGAAAGTGAATCAGCAAATTTCATATTTAATAGAACAGGAATCGAAACGCTATTTTTTTGTTTAATTATTTGAGATTTGCCCACCACTGAAAAAAAATCCAAATCACCAGTTAGGAAGATCGAGTTGATTTTTAATGGAATATTACCCGTGTTTTTAAGCTGGATAACGGATTCAATTTGTTGTCCTACAGAAAGACTTGCCAAATCCACTATCGCTTCATTTTGCAAAATCATACTCTTTCTACTCACCTCATAATTCAAGTTTTGAGCAATTCCATTTCCAAAAAGCCTCAGAATGTAATCACCAGAGTAATTGTCATTTGTTACAAGTTTTAATTGGGAAGATGCTAATCCGCTCGCAGAGGGATGAAATCGAATAGTAAGTATTGCCTTACTCACCGCATTTATCGTATCGTTATCCAATACATACGACCAGCTGTTATTGCCACTAAGCACAACCTGATTAATTGTCAGGGGTAATATTCCATAATTGTAAAGATAAAAGGTTCTCGACACGGTATCTCCCACTATTGTACTTGGAAACATAAGGCTGTCGTTGCTCGCTAAAGTTGTTTCTAAATCATTAGTTCCTAGGGAATTAACGGATATTAAGGAACCGCCAATCCGAATAGTTTTAGTTACGCTATCTTTAAAACTGCCATTTTTGTATGTGGCAAATAGCTTTACAGTATAAACGCCCGGTGAATTGAATTTATGGTTAGGATTTACCTCATCCGAAAAGCTGCCGTCTCCAAAACTCCAACGGTACATGTAACGGTTGAAATTCTGATAATAGTAACTGGATGTAAAGTAAAGTTTGTTAGACTCGTTCTTGAAAGCAAATGTTTGAGTTGCTGCATCATAACCATTTACAACAAAATCAGGTGCGGGATCATAAAAGCCTACATTCCACTTTTTAAGATTGCTATGGATTATCTGATTAACTGCTAACCTGATGTTGGAAGCAACTGTGTTTGAAAGACCCGGATTATAGGTTATTCCCAGGGGTGATTTCCTAAAAAGCGTATTATAGAATGTGCATGCGGCCAAATAGGAACCTGCCACAGAAGGATGCGATCCATCACTATCATATAGTTCAATTTCTGGATGATTGGTGCGCACATATCGCCACACAGCGCCAACAGCAGCTAAAGGAAGTTGCTCATTATACGACATGTTTGGGCCTCCCATTTGCATATAATTTTGTTGCAGCAACGAATCCATACCCTTATAGGTGCAATAGTAACCGGCCTTAGGAAACTGGGCACACAGTGAAGGCTCGCCATTTTTTCTTCCCCAGGTCATATAAAGCATCGGCATTGCACCTTCTTGGTCAATCGGGATCTTAAGGTCCTGAACACTTTGAATGTTGTTTGGCTCGAAACTGTTGGGGGAAATAATGGAGGGTTCATTGCAAACCGCTGCACCCATTACGCTCTGCTGTTGTATAATAACATAGTCCCATTGCGGATCAGCCATCATATCCAAACTCACCTGATCGTTTAAGTGATTGTTAAATGTATACCCTCCAGGAGAATTATTGTTGTAAATCAAGGTATCACCCACTGATGAAGCCACATTCTTTATTAGGAGTGGCAGATTATTGGCCGTAACATAACTATTACCAAGAAACAAGGCACGAATTTTTGTTGGCGGTTGTGCAATGGATTTGGTTTGAAATGCCACTGCGACTAAAATTATGAATATATAACGTATCATCTGGATTGTATTTTAAGGATTTAATTTTAGTTTAAGAAGAAAAATTGAATTACGTACATAATCAACAAAGACAGGATCAGCAACCATGTTGGTATTGATGAGTTTTACCGTATTCAACCCCGGATCGTAATCACAATCATCGGCATGGCTGAAGGTGCCAACCACAATCAAGTTGCCCGATCGGTCAACAGTCCAGTCGCCAACACGCTCATCTCCCACACCACCAAAATGAGTCAGGGAAATCAGGTTGTCGTAATCATCGCTATTAGTTACTACAAAATCTGATACACCCCTTGCCAAAAAAGTGCTAGTTCCTGATTTACCTTCATAGTAATAGCGCAACGAATCATTGGTATTATTCATGTCTCCAACAGAGTTTGTACCAAGTAATGTTGTTGCTGCCACAGATCCGCTGCGGTTGTAATTTTTACTCACAAAAATACTCACTGTGTGGGCATGCAGAAACAGCCCTGCTGTATCAAATTCTGCGACAAAGCCAGGGAAATCTGCTGAACCAGAAACAAAAAAGGAGTCGATACCCGGATCAACATCGATCTGCTGCTGGTAGGGTAAATAGCCAGTAGCCTTTAAGCGATTTTTATAAAGGCTAATATCCGCGTTGATGAAAGGCTTAGTCCACAAGCGTGTGCCGTTTGCAGCATACTTTACCAACCATGTTTGGTTTGTTTGGCAGATAGATTTGGAATGAGATAACATACAATAGATTACTCCATTATCATCCACATCAAATGAAATAATTCCACCACCACCAAAATTTTCGCCTGAATTAAATTCATTATATTCCAAACCTGAAGTAAGTCGTGTATCAATGGTCATATCTAAATCCAAATTAAGACTGTAGCGGTAAACCCTATATTGATCTTTTACATAAAAATGAGTAGCTGTAATTTCATAAACATTTTCGAGGATAGTGGAAGAGCTGCGTCCGGCTAGGAAAATAGGAAGCATAGTTGCTTTAACAAAATTGCCCTTATCCGTGAGCTTCACAAGATAATATTTACCTGCTTGCCCGGTGATTACTCCTACACCAGGATCTAAATCAGCCTGTCCGCCCTCTAACCAAAAAGTCATGTAAATATTTCCTGCATTATCAGTTCGAACGAAAGTATTCTCAAACATGTGTCCTAGCATTGCAAAAGTTGGATTACCTAAGCCATAAAAATTTTTTACAAATAGAAAATTACCAGCACTGTCGTACTTGGCTAGAAACATTACATTCTTATGGTTTGCTGGAGGAATCATCCAAACGCCATTACCAAAATCAGTAGAGTCAGAATAAAACCCAGTTACCAAAATATTATTATTAGCATCCGTTGTTACAGAGTGCCCTTTTCTTGAAATATTATTAAGAGCTTCTGGTCCAGGCCTAAGTGTTCGAGTAATATCAAAACCACCACCTAGTTGTTTAACCCATTGAAGACTGATTTGTGCATTAATTGAAAATGCAGAGGCTGCCAGTATCAGAGTAAAAAGTCTTGTTTTTTTCATATTCTTTAGTTATAATTATCAAATATACTCGCCCTCGTTGGTGTTCTTCACCATAGTCGTTAACTTAAAAGAACTTAATTGGCAGGAGACAGTAGCCCCTTCGGGCAACTTTCAAAATTTTCTCCCCATATTTTTTTTTATTTGATTCAAAACACAGCATGCGAACCGCCAGTATCCAAAACCACTCACTTCGAAATACTCCATCAACTCATCTTAAGTTAACGACTATGGTGAATAACACCGGCAAAGGCGAGAAAAAGCACCATTGGCCAGGTGCTGCACTACAGCCTGGAGCGTTTCGATAAACTGATGCTCTACTGCGCAGACGGAAAACTGGGAATCGACAACAACCTGATCGAAAATGCCATCAGGCCGGTTGCCATCGGGCGAAAAAATTATCTTTTTGCCGGATCACACCAGGGTGCGCGGAGGGCGGCAATGTTGTATTCTTTCTTGGGCACGTGCAAAATCAATGAGGTTAATCCCTTTGAATGGCTGCGAGCAACGCTCGTAAAAATCCCAACCCATTCCGTTAACCAACTAACAGACTTGCTACCCCGCAAGATGTAGTTTATCGGGGGCTTACGTTGCTGTTGCAGCCAGTTGGTTTTTGCCTGGTTGTAATCCAGCGCGGCCGTTACCTTTTGAATGAATAACACCGAGTCGGTATTGAATTTTTGGCGGGCCAGGGCCGGTTCTTGCCGCCCCAGACGTTGTTGATCGGCCAGTGATTTAGCCAGCTTTTGAAACGTGGCCAATTGCCTTTCCAGTTGCTCAATTTGTTTTCCATATGTATCAGCCGTTTGGAAAATGGTTAGGTTGCTGATGGCCTGGGTAAGGGCGGAGTACACCGGCTGGAGGTCGCCTAATTCAAGCGTGCGGTTGGGCAACGAGTCTTTTGGCAGCCTGGATTCCAGCTCCAATACGTCCACCTACATTCGCGTTGGATTGGATGTAGCCAATGACTTCCCCGGCTTCGCATTTTTCTTCATCACGTTTTAACAGTGTTATTCGCCCGGGTACCCGGGTTACCAGCGTTACCGGGGCTGGGTCAGAAGTAATCACCACTTCGGCAACCAGAATGTCCGGGTACTTAATAAACCACGAGGCGGCCAGCAGGGCCAGCATCACCAGAAAATGACCGTGATGCCCCACCGCACCAGCCCATGCGGCACCTGACTGATAATCTCCTGCACATCATTACTTCGGATTTCAATTTGCTTTTCGGGCTCCATTGGTATTCAAGATACGCGAAAAATTCTGGTCGGCCGCAATTCAGGCCGATGCAAGCGTAACCCCATGGCGCAGCACTTCGCCCACAAAAGGATTATTGGCTGGAGTATCGTCCAGCGCAAAAGTATGCACTTCAAGGCGAGGATACTTGGAAACCAGGTGGGCAATCGGTGCGATATCAGCCGTGCCGCAGCCAACAAAGCGCTCGTCCCAAATGGCCAGGTCGATATCGCTCGTTTCGTTCGGGTGCCCTTTGGCATACGAACCGAAAAGCACCACGCGCGCAGGCGCATAACCGGCTGCCCGCAGGTCGGAGACAAAACTCTCCACGATGTTTACTAAAGTTTTGCGTGTAACCATTGCTTGAGCTTTTCAATTCGAACTACCTGTGCGGTTACATAGGTATCCGTGGCAATCGAGTAGATTTTGTTCCTGTAAGTCGGGGTAGCGGGTGTCAATACTCCACTGATTTACCACGGCCAGGTAGTCGTAATCTTCAGCCGGGATATCTAAGTCAGCTTGGTTGTGCAGAAACTGGAGGTCATGCGTCCGGGGTGGGAAATTGTCGATGTTATCTTTTACCCAATGGGCTTTAAAGAGCTTTTCTATGGTCAGGTGCAGCATAAACAAAGCCATGACGTTCTGTTTCCCGTTTTTCAAATACAGGGCGGTTTCCCAGTTGCGTTCGGCCTCGGTTTTCCAGTAGGCGATGTGTTGATCTTTCGTCACAAGTCAAATTTACATTCTTTGCACGAGATTTGGCGGTCAAGTTAAATCTCCAAAAACCCCTCGGGCAAATCAACCGTAATCTTGCGGGCTGTTTTGTTGATGCTCCGGATGAAGGGTGCATTTACGGGCAATAAATGTTCTTTCCCCACGCGGTCAAATACCAAAAAACGGTTGGGCCCGTGTTCTTGCACTTCGCGCACGATTCCCAATTCACCGAGCTGCTTGTCCACCACAGCAAAGCCGAGCACCTCATCGTTGTAAAACTCTCCGCGGCCGCTGGCCGGCCGCAGTGCTTTGGGCAAATACAAACCGCAGCCCTGCAACTGACGAGCGGCTTCCACCGTGTTTACGTCTTCCCACTTCACAAAGGCTTTGGTATCGCGCACGGAAATATGCTGAATAAAATGGGGTACCAATTGGCCACCCAGGTCCACCAGCACATGGTCAATTTTCTTCCACTGCGTGGGTGACTCCGCATTGAGTGATATGGTCACCTCACCTTTCAGGCCGTGCGCCCGCAGTACATGCCCAATCGGGTAACAGTCAACCAGGTTCATTTAATCGAGCGCAAAAAATCAGTAGGGTTAACCACGGGCAATCGCGATGTGGAGTAGCCTTGTAGTTTCTGGTCGCGCGAGATGAAAACGTCCACTTTGTGATGTAAGGCGGTTTCGTGCTGTAAAGCATCTTCAAAGTCGGTGATCTTCGAATGCAAGGCTGCAAGGGCGATTTCGTGATTCTGCTGCAAAACGCGAACGTCCAGAAGCAGTGACATCATTAACACGCGGGCCTCATGTGCCCCGTATGCTTTGGTTAGCCAGTAACCCACAATATGCAAAATGGAAGGCGATGTAAATGAATGGACCGAACCTTGAATGGTGAGTTCCATCAGTTGACGGCAAGGACTGTATCCTTCCCGCTTGAGCACAAGATCCAACAGTACGTTGGCATCCCAGAATAGATTAGAACCCATGCTTACCCTTTTGCTCCTGAAAGTAGGCTTCTTTTAAATCGGCTGGTAGCCGAACAGGTGGTGTCGAGGTTGCGTCCAAAACATCGAGAATGCTCTTTTTTTCCGGACCGCGCGTAAGCCGAGTAAAGTAGTTTTCAACCAACTCAGAAACGCTCAGTTTTTTGTGAGCGGCATAACGTTTCACACGCGCCAAAAGACGGGTTTCGATAGTCAGATTTAACTTGGCTTTCATTTTTATATTCCTTTTGAATAGCCAAATATACGTACCATTATAATAAATACGCATTCCTCCTTCGGATCAAACAAAGCCAACGCAGCGGGGCTGCATTGGCTGTTATTGACTTGTTCAGAAGAGTTAAGCCTGAGCTTCTGCAGCGGGCGTTTCACCTTCGGCAGCGGGGGCTGCTTCTGCCTCGGCAATAGCCACTTCTGCCTTCTTGCGAATGGCCTCTGCGCGTGCCTCACGCACTTTGCTTTCAGCCTCTTTGCGGGCCTTGGCGGCATCTTGCTTCTTCTTCGCCAGGTTATCTACCCGGTTCTTAATCTTGGCTTCTTTCGCCTGCAACCACTCGCTGTGCTTCTGGTCGGCAATCTCCTGCGAGATAGCGCCTTTCACCACACCGATTTGCAGGTGTTTCTTCATCATCACACCGCGGTACGAAAGCATGCGCTTTACAGTATCCGTAGGCTGCGCGCCTTTCATTAACCACTCGAACGCCTTTTGGTCGTTCAGGTCGATGGTGGCCGGTACCGTAAGCGGATTATACGTGCCGATTTTTTCAATGAAACGCCCATCGCGGGGTGATCTGACGTCTGCGACTACCACATCGTACAGCGCCAGTTTTTTGCGGCCTCTGCGGGCCAATCTGATTTTAACTGCCATTTTCTTGGTTTTTGGTGGATCTCGTCCTGTTTATTTCCTAAAAAAGGACTGCAAAGGTAGCAGAAAACGGATTAGCGACAACCATAGGTTCGCCATTGGTTTTTCTGGCGGCCCCTCAGCGCCCGCCCGCCACCCTGCCCGGCTTCGGCCGGGCTGTCCAGGGCTGCGCTTCGCTCCGGTGCCGCGTGGGCGCGGCACTTCACCCTTCCCATCCCTGGCCGGGCCCTCCGGCAAGGGACTGACGCGGAAATCCTTTTGCTGCGCGGATTTGGGGCCAGGCGGCAAAAGATTGCAGCAAAGGCCCGGTGCCCCGATGGAAAATCGGGGCATGCCGCCAAGTTAATAATATTGAATAATCGTTTAAACAATTTTATAATTTTAACTTCGCTTTTTACCTTCGGTGCTCTTTAGCGCAAACTGAAGTTTTGTATGGACAAATACTCCTATATCTCCAATGCCGATGTCGGCTACATTGACCAGCTCTATCAAACCTATAAGCAGAACCCGGCCGGGGTAGATGCCTCGTGGCAAAAGTTTTTTGAGGGCTACGATTTTTCCAGCCAGCGTTTTGGCGACAATGGCCATGCGGCCGTAACGGAAGCCACCCCCAAGGAAGCCCAGGTGCGAAACCTCATTTTCGCGTACCGGTCGTTTGGTCACCTGAAGTCCAACACAAACCCGGTGCGCCCCCGCAGGGATCATAAGGTGCAGCTCGACCACACGTACTTCGGACTCACCGATGCGGACCTGGACACTGAATTTGAGATCGGGGTAGAGATTGGCATGGGCAAAGCCACCCTTCGCAAGATCATGGAGAAACTGAGGGCGGTATATCTCGGTCCCATCGGCTTTGAGTTTAATTATATCCGCAACGATGAAATCCGCCAGTGGTTCGCCCGCAAGTGCGAGCAGGAATACTTTACCTACGACCCGAGCATAACGGAAAAGAAAATCATACTCGGCAAGCTGAACGAAGCGGTGGTGTTTGAAAACTTTTTGCACACCAAGTTTCTGGGGCAAAAACGTTTTTCATTGGAGGGAGGTGAGAATACCATCCCCGCGCTGCATTCCACTATTATCAAGGCAGCCGAATTGGGTGTTAAAGAAGCGGTGATTGGTATGGCCCACCGCGGCCGGCTCAATGTGCTTTCCAATATTCTTGGGAAAACCTACGAACAAATCTTTACCGAGTTTGAAGGTAACGTGAACCCTGACCTAACCATGGGCGATGGTGACGTGAAATATCACCTGGGATACGCGAGTCACATTGAAACCCCCTCGGGCAACAAGATTTACGTCAAGTTGACGCCCAATCCGTCTCACCTCGAAGCGGTGGATCCGCTGGTGGTGGGCTACACCCGCGGCCAAATCGATGATGAGTACAAAGGTGAGTTAAGCAAAGCCATGGCCATTTTGATTCATGGCGATGCAGCCGTTGCCGGCCAGGGTATTGTTTACGAAGTGGTGCAGATGTCGGGCCTGCCCGGCTACACTACCGGAGGTACGATTCACCTGGTGATTAACAATCAGGTGGGCTTCACCACCGATTATGACGATGCCCGAACATCCATTTACTGTACGGACATCGCCAAGATTGTGGATGCACCCGTCATGCACGTGAATGGTGACGATGCTGAAGCCGTGACGTTTTGTGCCAAACTGGCGGTAGAGTATCGCCAGAAATTCGGCAAAGATATCTTTATCGATTTACTGTGTTACCGCAGGCACGGGCACAATGAAAGTGACGAGCCCAAGTTTACGCAGCCCAAGCTCTACAACCTGATCGCCAAGCATCCGAACCCGCGCGAGATCTATGTCAAGAAACTGATCGAACGCGGAGATGTGGATGCCGCATTGGCTGACGAAATGGACCGCAGTTTCCGCAACCAGTTGCAAGATCGCCTCAACGAAGTGAAACAAAAGCCGCTCCCCTACAAGCCGCAAAAGCTGGAGGAGGATTGGGACAAACTGCGCAGGGCGACACCCGATGATTTTGATGCTTCACCGGAAACAGGTGTGAAGCAGGGCGTGATTGACAAAGTAGCCAACGCGCTGACGACTATTCCGGAAGGATTCAAGCCGTTGAAGCAGATCGAGAAATTGCTGAAGGACCGCAAGGATGCCTTCTACGAAACCAAGATGCTCGGCTGGGCCGAAGGCGAACTGCTGGCGTATGGCACGTTGCTGGCCGAAGGCGTGTCGGTACGCATGTCGGGTCAGGATGTAAAACGTGGAACGTTCTCACACCGGCATGCCTATTTCTTTGATGCCAATACCAACGCGCCCTACTGCGCGCTGGACAACATCCAGGAAGGGCAGGCGAAATTTCACATCTACAACTCGCTGCTGTCGGAGTTTGGTGTGCTGGGATTTGAATATGGCTACGCCATGTCTTCGCCACATGCGCTGGTTTTATGGGAAGCGCAGTTCGGTGACTTTGTGAATGGCGCTCAAGTGATGATCGACCAGTTTATCTCAAGCGCGGAGTCGAAATGGCAGCGCATGAACGGTTTAGTGATGCTGCTGCCACACGGTTATGAAGGTCAGGGCCCCGAGCACAGCAGTTGCCGGCCGGAGCGTTTCCTTCAGTTGGCGGCCGAATACAACATGATCATCTGCAACCCTACGACACCGGCCAATAACTTCCATATGCTGCGCAGGCAGGTCACGTGGGATTTCCGTAAGCCGTGTATAGTAACTTCACCCAAATCGTTGCTGCGCCATCCGGCTGCCGTTTCAGCCCTAAAAGACTTTACCAAGGGGCAGTTTCTGGAGGTTATTGAAGACTCGAGCGTCTCCGCCAAGGAGGTGAAGCGCGTGGTGCTCTGCTCGGGCAAATTGTACTATGAATTGGATGAAGCCCGCCAGAGTAATAAGAAGAAGGATGTGGCGATCATCCGCATTGAGCAGTTGTATCCCTTCCCGGAGAAGCAAATCAAAGATATCCTGAAGGGATATAAGAATGCCGCAGTAGTGTTTGCTCAGGAGGAGCCCGCGAACATGGGCTTTCAACAGTTTATCCAACGCATGATGCCGAAACAGGAGATGGAGTTTGTGGCCCGAAAGGCCAGCGCCTCGCCCGCTACCGGCTATAGCAAAGTGCATAAGATCGAGCAAGAGAAAATCATTAATCAGGCGTTGGGCCTCTAATCCGATTAGCTATGGCACAACAAGTAAAAGTACCGGCCGTTGGCGAGTCCATCACCGAAGTGACCATTGCCAATTGGCTGAAGCCGGATGGATCAGCGGTGAAGATGGATGAAGTCATCGCTGAACTGGAGTCGGACAAGGCAACCTTTGAACTGACGGCCCCGCAGGCCGGCACGCTGCACATTACGAAGCCCAAAGGTGACGTGGTGCCCATTGGCACTGTCATTTGCGAAATACAAGATGGTGCCGCAGCTACAACGGCTCCGGCTCCACCTGCTGCTGTAATAAAAACTGAAACTGTACCTTCTCAACCTATGAAATCAACCGGACAGATTAAAGAAATGAAAGTGCCCGCAGTGGGCGAGTCCATTACGGAAGTGACCATTTCTACGTGGCTTAAAAAGGACGGAGACTTTGTCAAATTGGACGAGGTAATTGCCGAAGTCGAATCAGACAAAGCCACGTTTGAATTACCGGCAGAAGCCAACGGCATTCTGCGCATCGTGGCGCAGGAGAAAACAACCCTGCCGATTGGAGGACTCATTTGTAAAATTGAAGTTACGGAAGGCGCACCCGCCAGTGCGACAGCACCTGCGCCATCCGCTGCTGGAGCTGCACCTTCTTCACCGGCCTCCGGTGGCGCTGGCTATGCGGCAGGCCATCCTTCGCCCGCGGCCGCCAAGATTCTCGATGAGAAAGGAATTCCGGCCTCGGCCGTAGCCGGCTCGGGTGTTGGTGGTCGCATTACCAAGGAAGATGCGGCCAAAGCCCAGGCAGCACAGGCCAGGGAAACCAAGGCAGCGGCAGCTCCGCCTGCGCCTCCCGTAATTGCTGCTGGCGGTAGCCGCAACGAGCGTAGAGAGAAAATGACTTCGCTGCGCAAGACCATAGCGCGCAGGCTGGTGTCCGTGAAAAACGAAACAGCCATGCTCACCACGTTCAACGAGGTGGATATGAAGCCCGTAATGGATTTGCGGGCAAAGTACAAGGATCAGTTCAAGGAGAAGTACGGAGTGAGCCTGGGTTTCATGTCTTTCTTTACGAAAGCCATTTGTGTTGCGCTGAGAGATTTCCCGGCCGTTAACGCTTCTATCGATAAAGATGAAATCGTGTACCACGACTACTGCGATATTTCCATTGCGGTATCAACCCCGCGTGGGCTGGTGGTGCCGGTGATTCGCAATGCCGAGTCATTGACGATGGCACAGATTGAAAGCGAAGTGGTGCGCCTGGCCACCAAAGGCCGTGACGGAAAGTTATCGATTGAAGAAATGACGGGGGGAACGTTCTCCATCACCAACGGGGGCGTGTTTGGCTCAATGCTTTCCACGCCAATCATTAACCCGCCTCAGTCAGCCATTTTAGGTATGCACAATATTGTGGAAAGGCCGGTGGTGAAGGGCGGAGAAGTGGTGGTACGACCAATTATGTACGTGGCCCTGTCCTACGATCACCGCATTATTGATGGTCGCGAGTCGGTTAGCTTTCTGGTGCGTGTCAAGGAAATGTTGGAAGATCCCGGAAGACTGATTTTGGGCGTGTAAAAAGTTCACCATGATCTCGAATCTTACAATTAAGAATTTTAAGTCAATTAAGGAGCTGACCTTGACGTGTAAGAGGATCAACTTGTTTATTGGTGAACCGAATGTGGGGAAGTCAAATATTCTTGAGGGGTTATCTCTTTATTCAGTTCCCGTTACGTCTGATTTTCGAAAACTTATTCGTTTTCAAGACCTTAGCAATCTTTTCTTTGAAAATGAACCTTCAAACGAGATAATTGTACAAACAGAGAAAGGCACTGTTTCCGTTGTATATGATTTCCCCGGGAATCAGGTTGTTCTGAATTTTCCAAATCAGTTTCAAGCTAGATTTTCAATTGATGGAAATATAGTGTCAACAAACAACATCATGCCAAGTGACCTTGGAATTCACCCCTATTTTTTCAGGACGACTGAAAAATTTTCAAATAAGAGGATTGACTTTCTTTCTCCTCCGGATGGCGACAATCTTTTCTCGATTTTGCAGTCGAATAGAAAATTGAAATTACTCATTAGCGATTTCATACAAGACCGAGGCTTTAAACTCACTTTCCGCCAAGCGACATCTGAGATTGAAATTTCAAAGGAACAGAATAGCATCCTGACTACATACCCTTACCACGTCATATCTGATACCCTCCAGCGAATAATTTTTTACGTGACAGCGATAGAGTCAAATCATCCAGGCACATCATTAATATTAGAAGAACCTGAATCAAATGTGTTTCCATATTATACCAAATATTTAGCAGAGAAAATTGCGGGGGATAGCGAAAAGCAGTATTTCATCACGACTCATAATCCCTACTTCCTTCAGGCCATCATTGAAAAAGTTCCGTCACCTGATCTTACCGTAAATTTGGCTACGATGAATGATTATCAAACTATGGTTAAGCAATTGCCTGAAAGTGCTCGCGAAGAGATATTGACTTTAAATAGCGATGTGTTTCTCAACTTTGACAAGCTGATTGAGACATGATTTTCTATGAATGTTATGCAGATCAGGCCTTGCTTGTATTTCTTGGATTTAACTCTAGGGATCTGAAAGGGGGTCATTCGTTTGGGCGAAGTAACGTCTGTTCCAAGCTTAAAAAGCTTGGAAACTCTGTCGGAATGATTGACGAGGACCCTAATTCGACTCAAGATGCGTATCTAAAATACCTTTCGTCCTTGCGAACAGATTATGAGGATCAGTATTTAATACATATTACAGACAAAAAATTGGGAAATAAATTGATTGTTCTCAGGCCTAATTTGGAATGGTTGCTGCTTAAGATAGCAAGGGATAAAAAGGTTGATTTGTCAACATTCAATCTTTCAAATAGTGAGGGTGAAATTCACGACCGACTAAGGCTTCAAAACCATACAAGGGAACGAAGCCGTATGGTCGAGTTTGTGAGAGCGCACGAGGATCACCGTGCAATTACGAAACTAAAGGAATTTGCAAAATCATTATAGAAATGAACTACAATGTCATCGTTATCGGCTCTGGCCCCGGAGGTTACGTGGCGGCCATCCGTTGCGCACAACTGGGTCTGAAGACAGCCATTGTGGAAAAGTACAATACACTCGGTGGCACTTGCCTTAACGTGGGTTGCATACCCTCAAAGGCAATGCTCGATTCGTCCGAGCACTTTCACAATGCTGCGCACACCTTCAAGGAGCATGGAATTGATATTTCGGAGCCAAAAGCTAACCTGCCGCAAATGATCAAACGCAAGGCGGGCGTAGTGAAGGCGAATGTCGATGGTATCGCTTTTCTGATGAAGAAAAACAAAATTGACGTGCACACCGGGGTTGGCTCGTTTGTCGACAAAAACACCATCCAGGTTACCGCAGCCGATGGGAAATCCACGAAGCTGACAGGTGAGAAGATCATCATTGCCACCGGATCAAAGCCTACGCCACTGCCGTTTGCTGCGTTTGACAAAAAACGAATCATATCCAGTACCGAGGCTCTGGAACTCCAGGAGATTCCCAAACACCTGATCGTGGTCGGAGGTGGTGTAATCGGAATGGAGCTAGGCTCGGTGTATGCCCGCATTGGTTCAAAAGTTTCGGTGGTCGAGTACCTCGACAGTATCATTCCCACCATGGATGGTACCATGGGCAAGGAACTGCAGAAAGCGACCAAGAAATTGGGGATGGATTTTTACCTCGGCCACAAAGTGGTGTCTGTTGAGAACAAGGGTAAGGAGGTCGTATTGAAAGCCGAACCCAAAAATGGGGGAGCCGCAATCGAATTGAAGGGCGACTACTGCCTGGTGAGCATCGGGCGCAGACCTTATACCGATGGGCTCGGTCTGGACAAGGTGGGTATCGAACTCGACAAAGGACGCATTCCGGTGGATGACCACTTGAAGACTAAGGTGGATAACATTTACGCCATTGGTGATGTCGTGCGCGGGGCCATGCTGGCGCACAAGGCCGAGGAGGAGGGTGTCATGGTGGCTGAGCAACTGGCTGGTCAAAAACCGCATATTAACTATTTGTTGATACCGGGAGTGGTATACACCTGGCCTGAGGTAGCCAGCGTTGGCTACACCGAGGAGCAACTAAAAGAACAGGGACGCGCCTACAAAACCGGCAGCTTTCCCTACAAGGCGCTGGGCCGTGCCCGGGCCTCTATGGATTTGGATGGATTGGTAAAAATATTGGCCGATAAGACCACGGATGAAATATTGGGCGTTCACATTATCGGTGCGCGTGCTGCGGATATGATTGCGGCAGGTGTGGTGGCCATGGAATACCGCGCTTCGGCCGAGGATGTTGCCCGGATGAGTCATGCTCACCCCACCTATATGGAAGCCGTCAAAGAAGCGTGCCTTGCGGCAACTGCTAACCGGCCGCTTCACATGTAGCGTGGAGTTTTCTTCTGCCTATTTGGTTAGTCGCCAAATCAGTGTAGACCGAATCAGGAGTGCGCACGTTACAGGCAGGAGGAAAATGTTGAGTTCTTGTATCCTGCTGGACCAAAAGAGAAGCGTTGATCCAAGTAGTATGACGCAAAAGAAAAAATAGCGGGCTGTAAAGGAGTGACGCTTCAGCAGCAAGTAAACACCAATCAAGTGTGAGGGCAAAGCCCACAGCAGATTGAAGTTATTGGCGGCATCGTGATGGTCGGTGAGGGTCCAGAGCATCAGCAGCAGCACACCGATAAGACCGGCAACGCCAAAGAGCAGCACATCCAGCCAGCGGCTTAGGTTTTGCCTGCGCCAGTCCCAAAGGGAAATCACCACCACAATGGCCAGCAGAGATCCAAAGGCAATCCACGGATGAACGAAGGCGATCCAGGCTTCGACAGGTTCTGGTTCAAAGATCACGACTCGTTCACGTGTAAGCGGTAGCCAGGCCGAATCCGATTTTACTTGCGTGTGCTGTACGAAGTAATCAATGTAATCCGGCAAAAACATGTATTGCCAGGCTGTCATTTGACGGTCGATGGGCGCGCCCAGACAAATGTCGATGCCTAAATCTCCCCAGGGTAGCGGACCAAGATATTCATCGGTCTTTTGGCGGAAGGAGTGTTGGGGTTCAAAGGAGGAACTATCCCATTTCACGTCAGCGCCCAGTTGGCTTTGCAGTACGTCCCGAATGCGACTGGCACAGTTGTCGCGATAGTAATCGTAGCGATAGGTTCGGTTTTCTTTTTGCGCATTCCACACCAAAAAGTCGAATATCTTTTGTTTCTGAGCATACGTGAGCTGAAGTACCTGCTCGTGGATAAAGCGCTCGGCCCGCCTGTATGAATTTTCAAAGTCAGCAAAATCATAAGCTGCGAGCATATAGAAGTTGCGGCCGCGCGCGAAGTTTAGGTAGAAATTCGGCTGATCGAAATCAAACACCCCGTAGTTAAACGCATAGTCGAATCCGAGTTGGGGATCGCGCACCCGGATGGCGCTGTGGCCAAACGCTGAATAGAGCTCGTTGACATCAGGTCCACAGGTGATCACGGATATTTCGGCAGCTTCTGATAGCCGATAGGTTTGTGCCTTGGCTGCCGGGCTACTGATCAGGATGAGGAGTGCCCCGATCAACCAAACGATAATTCTTTTCACGTTCGAAAGATAAACAATCGCGGGGTAAGCGGTAATTTTGAACAATATGACAGCCTGGCGCGACAGTCTCCAATTTTTGCGAAAGACAACCCCACTGCGCGTGATCAACGCGGGGCAGATTTGGAGCAGTTACCAACGCTCGCGTTGGAGGCAGGCGCCCCTTTTATCCGGTCTGCCGATTTCCATCGCTTTCGAGCCCACCACATCATGTAATCTGCGTTGCCCCGAATGCCCCAGTGGTTTGCGTTCGTTCACCCGACCCACGGGCATGTTGCAGGAGGATTTGTTTCAACGTGTGATTGATGAGCTGGCACCCACGTTGAGTTATCTCACGTTCTATTTTCAGGGCGAACCCTATCTGCATCCCCGGTTTCTGGAGATGGTGGCTTATGCTTCGCAGCGTGGCATCTATACCGCAACCTCAACCAACGCCCATTACCTGACCGAAAAGAATGCTGAGGTCACGGTGCGGTCCGGTCTCGACCGCCTGATCATTTCGATTGACGGCACCTCACAAGAGACCTATCAGGCTTACCGCATTGGCGGTAACCTCGAGAAAGTAGTAGAAGGCACGCGCACCATGCTCAACGTTAGAAAGGAGCTGGGTTCGTCCACACCGCATATCATTTTTCAGTTTCTGGTGGTTAAACCCAACGAACATGAAATTCCGGAGGTGCACCGACTGGCACGCCAACTGGGTGTGGATGAAGTAAAATTGAAAACTGCACAGATCTACGATTATCAAAACGGCTCTCCGCTCATTCCCGTTCAGGACAAGTACTCCCGCTACCGGCTGCAGCCGGATGGAACCTACGCGATCAAAAATAAATTTGACAACCATTGCTGGAAGATGTGGCACAGTTGTGTGATCACCTGGGATGGCAAAGTGGTGCCGTGTTGTTTCGACAAAGACGCCCATTTTGTCCTGGGCGATGTCACCCAGCGAAGTTTTAAGGAGATTTGGCAGGGCGAAGATTATCAGAATTTCCGGGCTTCCTTATTGCGCTCGCGAAGCGAAATTGAAATGTGCTGGAATTGTACCGAGGGTACCCGGGTGTGGGCCTAAACTCAGAATCTTTACACCTTTTCCAAACGGTCGGAGGCAGCCGCGCACTTTCCGCATCCGGACTGGCATTGGCTTCGGTGCTGAAAACTTCGCCACGCCAGCCGGGTAAGATACCCCAGCGCGCAAGCGAATACGAGAATGATTAAAATGTTCTGCAGCACGCCTCAAAGGTACAATTTCGAAGACGAATTTGAATGTCCGGTTGCGGACGGTATCGGATGAAACCGGACAGCCAAAGCCCAACCACGGGGCCTTTTTTGAGGTGGAGCCGCTTTGGCATGTTATTGGCCTGTGTTGCCGTTCATAAAACAAACGGTGCCGCGATTGCATCTACAGACATTCAAAATGGATGGTGGAAGACGCTGGTACATTACACGAAATACGGTTTGGGTAACCGAACTCACACTTGATGATGTGAGGCCCTTACCAGAGGACTCGAATGATTTTGATACGCGAAAGGTGCCATTCGATAAAGCGTTTTGGGAGTCGTATCTACCGGTTGAACGAAAATGAATCATATGCATCTGGCCCACATCTCACTTCTTGTTGATGACTATGACAAAGCCATCCGCTTTTACGTGGAGAAGCTAGGCTTCAAACTTCTTGAAGATACGGTATTGTCGCCCGCCAAGCGATGGGTGATCGTGCAGCCGCCCGGTGGCGGATGTTCCCTGCTGCTCGCTAACGCGGCCAATGCCGAGCAGGTAAGCCGCGTGGGCAACCAAACCGGTGGCCGTGTTTTCCTTTTTCTACATACGGATGATTTTCAACGCGATTATGGTCGGTTGGTCGCCAACGGAGTCAAGTTTGTACGACCGCCCCGTGCGGAGGCATATGGCACCGTGGCGGTTTTTGAAGATATCTACGGCAACTGGTGGGATCTGGTGGAGCCGATCTCCCGGAGTTAATCCGGGCTACTCTTACAACTCCACGATCTCCGTTGGGCTGATATTCTCAAACACAAAATCGGTCTCGTTTTTCAAATCGATGTAAATCACCGCGTCTTTCGATACCTGACCGCCCAGTATTTGCTTCGACAATTCGTTCAGTAGCTCGCGCTGCAACACACGTTTGAGCGGTCGCGCACCATACTGGGGATCGTAACCCAGTTTGGCCAGTCGCTCGCGTGCGGCCTCGCTGATTTCCACTTTGATGCCATTTTCGTCCAATCGCTTGCGCACATCTTCCACCTGAATGTCCACAATCTTTCGAATGTCACTCTTGTTAAGCGGGCGGAACATGATGATCTCGTCAATGCGGTTGATAAATTCCGGTCGCACACTTTTCTTCAGCATGTCCAACACCTGTACTTTCGTGTCTTCCAACACCTCAAAATAGTTGGTCTCGGTCATCCGCTCGAAATTCTCCTGAATTACCGTTGATCCGATATTGGTTGTCATGATGATGATGGTGTTCTTGAAGTTGGCCACACGACCTTTGTTATCCGTGAGCCGCCCGTCATCGAGTACTTGCAACAGAATGTTGAATACATCCGGATGCGCTTTTTCAATTTCATCCAGCAAAATCACCGAGTAGGGTTTTCTGCGGATGGCTTCCGTCAACTGTCCGCCTTCATCGTAGCCCACGTAGCCGGGAGGCGCTCCAATCAAACGACTGACGGAGTGGCGCTCCTGATACTCACTCATGTCGATGCGCACCATGTTGTGCTCATCATTAAAAAGATATTCGGCCAGTGCTTTACTCAGTTCGGTTTTGCCTACGCCCGTGGTGCCCATGAAAATGAATGAGCCGATGGGCCTGCGCGGGTCCTGTAACCCGGCCCGGCTCCTGCGCACGGCATCACTCAGGGCACGAATCGCTTCTTCCTGGCCGGCCACACGCCTGGCGAGCTCCTGTTCAAGAGAAAGCAATTTCTCACGCTCGCTCTGTAACATCTTGGCTACCGGTATGCCGGTCCACTTGGCTACTACTTCGGCAATATCCTCGCTATCCACTTCTTCTTTTAATAACGAGTGGCCGCTTTGCAACTGCTTCATTTCCTCCTGAGCCTGCTTCAGTTTCTTCTCGGCCTCGGTAATTTTTCCGTACCGGATTTCGGCCACCCGGCCATAGTCGCCCGCCTTTTCGGCCTGGTCGGCTTCAAATTTCAGACGATCAATGTTTTCCTTTTCTTTTTGAATCCCGGCCACAATCGCTTTCTCACTCTCCCACTTCGCCTTCAGACTATTCCGCTGTTCGGAGAGTTCCGCGATTTCTTTCGTAAGCACGGCTTCTTTGTCTTTGTCTTTCTCTCTGCGAATCGCTTCGCGTTCAATCTCCAGTTGCATGATCTTGCGGTTCAGCTCATCGAGTTCTTCAGGTACGGAGTCCATCTCAAGACGCAACTTGGACGCGGCTTCGTCCATCAGGTCGATGGCTTTATCCGGCAAGAAGCGATCGGAAATGTATCGGCTCGACAATTCAACCGAGGCAATCACGGCATCATCTTTAATTCGTACACCGTGGTGAAGTTCGTATTTGTCTTTAATCCCCCGTAAAATGGAGATCGAGTCTTCCACGGAAGGCTCATCGACCATTACGGCCTGGAAACGTCTTTCGAGTGCCTTATCTTTTTCGATGTACTTCTGATACTCCTTCAACGTGGTAGCGCCAATGGCATGCAGTTCACCCCGGGCAAGTGCTGGCTTTAGCAGGTTGGCGGCATCCATCGCACCTTCGCCTCCACCACCTGCCCCAATCAGGGTGTGGATTTCATCAATGAAAAGAATGATTTGACCGTTGGAGTCGGTTACTTCCTTAATCACGGCCTTCAGGCGCTCCTCAAATTCGCCTTTGTACTTGGCTCCGGCTACCAGCAAACCCATGTCGAGTGATACCAGAATTTTGTTTCTCAGGTTTTCCGGTACATCGCCATTGACAATGCGTTGTGCCATGCCTTCCACAATGGCCGTTTTGCCTACACCGGGTTCGCCCAGCAGAATGGGATTGTTCTTGGTTCTGCGCGACAAAATCTGGAGTACGCGCCTGATTTCTTCATCGCGCCCGATTACCGGGTCAATTTTACCCTGTTTCGCCAGGTCATTCAGGTTTTTGGAGTACCGTTCCAGCGATTTGTACTTCGCTTCAGCATCTTGGTCGGTAACACGGGCTCCGCCCCGAAGCTCCTGAATCGCTTTGAGCAAGGTACCGCGCGAAACACCACTGTCTTTCAGCAACTGGCCCGCCTTGTCTTTCGATTGCGCCAGGGCCAGCAGGAGGTGTTCAATGGAAATGAATTCATCTTTGAGTTCACGCAGTTCTTTTTCCGCTTGTTGCAGCACGGAGTTCGTGGCCGCAGACAGGTAGGGTTGCTGACCGGAAACCCGGGCATAGCTCTGAACCAAATCCTCCAGTTTGGCCGATAGCACGGACTCGTTTACACCACTTTTTTTCAGCAGGTATCCCGAAACGCTTTCGTCCGTATCCAGAATTGCCTTTAGCAAATGACCCGGCTCAATTGCCTGCTGCTGTAAACTTGTGGTAATTTCTGCTGACTTTTGCAGAGCCTCTTGCGACTTAATGGTGAATTTTTCGATGTTCATAAAGGTGTTCCCCCGGGTCGGGGTACCTCAAATTAGACTCCACGTGTATTCTTCCATTATTTTATGAAATATTGTCATTATCTTGTTTGCCCTAGCTGATGTTTTGCGTCATTTTGACTTATTGAGTATGCCAAAGAAATCCCGTTCAACCGGCCTGTTCCCCAAAGCGCTGTTAATTGAGGTGGCGTGGGAAGTTTGCAATCAGGTGGGCGGTATTTATACCGTGATCCGTTCCAAAGCGCCTGCTATGACCGATCGCGCCAATGGCCCGTTTTGCATGGTGGGGCCGTTTTTGAATAAGAACATACTCGCGGAACTTGAACCGTTGGATGATTCGCAGGATGTGTTCGGGCAGGCCGCTGCGGTACTGCGCAAGCGCGGCTACGATGTGCAATATGCCGAGTGGCTCATTACGGGTAAACCCCGTGTGGTACTGCTTAATCCGAATGCCATTGAAGACAAAGCCCTTGAAGTAGTCAAGTACCTGTTGTGGAAAAATCATGGCGTTAATTCAGACACCGCATCGCCTCTCATCAACCAGGTCATTGGCTTTAGCTACCTCACCAAGCTATTTATCGATGAAGTTGTTAAGCTGCGGGGCGACCAGCCCATTATTGCGCACTTCCACGAATGGATGGCGGCACTCCCCATTCTTGATATCAGGCGCGACAACCTGCCGGTGAAGACCGTGTTTACCACGCATGCCACCCAGCTGGGACGTCATCTTGCGATTAACTCGCCTTTTTTCTACGCTCACCTGCCTTTTTTTAATCACCAGGATGAGTCCAAGAAATTCGGGGTGGTAACCGAGGAGGCGATCGAATTCCGGGCCGCACAAATGTGCGATGTGATGACCACCGTAAGTGAAGTTACGGCACGCGAGTGCAAACACCTGCTCAAGCGCAAACCCGATGCCATTGTGCCCAATGGCCTCAACATCCAACGCTTTGAGGCGTTGCATGAGTTTCAAAACCTGCACGTGCAACACAAAGAAGATATCCATCAATTTGTGATGGGGCATTTTTTCCAGAGCTACACCTTCGATCTTGATAAGACGATCTATTTATTTACGTCCGGACGTTTTGAATACAAGAACAAGGGATTTGACCTGACGCTGGAAGCCTTATGGCATTTGAACGAACGGCTGAAACGTGAGAAGGCGGATGTGACCGTGGTTATGTTTTTTGTAACCAAGCGGGATTACTATAGTATAAAGCCCGAAGCCCTGCAGTCGCGCGCCATGATGGAGGAAATCCGGCAGACCTGTGAAGCCATCCAGCAGCAGGTGGGCAAAGAGCTTTTCTATGCCTCCACCACGCGAAAAGACAATCGCTTGCCCGAACTCAATGAGTTTGTGGGTGATTATTGGAAACTGCGCTACCGCAGAACCATTCAGAGTTGGAAAACCAACAAATTGCCATTGGTGGTTACGCATAAACTGAAAGAAGAAGATCATGATGAAATCCTGAGTTTCCTCGTGCGCAGAAATCTCATGAACCGGGCCGAAGATAAAGTGAAAATTGTCTACCACCCCGACTTCATTACGTCCACCAGCCCGTTGTTTGGTATGGACTATAGCCAGTTTGTGAGAGGTTGCCACTTGGGAATTTTCCCGAGTTATTATGAGCCCTGGGGTTACACCCCGCTGGAGTGCCTGGCCAGCGGGGTGCCGGCCGTCACCAGCGACCTCAGTGGTTTTGGCGACTACCTGCTGAAGAATTTCCCGGACCACGAGAAGCATGGCATGTACGTGGTAGAACGTGGCAAGCGAACGTTTGACTGGAGTGCGCGGCAACTGGCGGGCTACCTGTACCAGTTCTTAATGCAGACCCGCAGAGAACGTATTATGCAGCGCAACAATGTGGAGAGCTACTCGGAAGCCTTCGACTGGCAGAATCTCATTCGCCACTATGCAGAAGCGTACCAACTCACGACCGAGGCGCCCGGACTGGCCGGTGCTTAAGCCTGTCGATGAGCCATTTCCCAGCCAATCATACTTTTCTTGCGCGTTGCACCCCAACGGTATTCGCCCAGTATGCCATCCTTCCGGATGACGCGATGACATGGAATCAGGTAGGCGATGTGGTTGCTGCCTACAGCAGACCCGACCGCCTGCAGCGCCTTCGGGCTATTGATTTGCCCGGCAATGTGCTGGTAGGTAGTTACCGACCCGAGCGGCAGGCGTAGCAAGGCTTCCCATACTTTAATCTGAAAGTTGGTGCCCTTGACGAGCACGTGAAGTTTGTCACCCGGCTTAGTCCGGTTCAGGGGATTGAATATCTTATCGGCCAAAACACTTGTGAGCTCTGAGTTCTCGTGAAACAGCGAGTTATGCCAGTGTTGTTTCATCCGCTCCAGTTCGGAACGCCCCTCCTGATCACCCGCTATGAACGATAGCCAGCAAATGCCGCGTTCCGTAACGCCCACCAAGGCCTGCCCAAAGGGCGTCTCGTGAAAGCCATACTCAATGCGCAGGCCACTGCCGTTTTGTTTGTACTCCTGGGGCGTCATCGCTTCGAGGGTTGTGAACAGATCGTAAACACGCGATTGACTCGAAAGGCCTGCGGTCTCTGCTGCCTCTGCCAGATTTTTGCTTTCCTGAATTTTTGCCTTTAAAAAATCGATCGTAAGAAATTGAACGAATCGTTTGGGGCTGATACCCGCCCACTCGGTAAACAGCCGCTGAAAATGAAAGGGCGACAGGTGGACTTTTTCGGCTACCTCGTCCAGTTCAGGCTGGCGTTGAAAGTTTTCCTCCAGGTACTGAATGGCCTCGGCAATCCGGGCATAGTTAACCTCATGGCTCATGGTGAGTGTCATACAAAGCTACTTTTTTGTTGCGATTAATGGTTGGTCAAAGAACCGCGTATGAGCGTACATGCTCAACCTGATTCTTGCTCTTTCTGCAGTGTTCGCTTCTCATGGTTTGGGTTATCGCCCGAATTACGACCGTGCACGGAGTTAGCGCACATTCTTGTCGTCCATCCGGCCAATGTTCCGCATGTTTCGCTACTTTGGCGGCACCCATGACTATCCCTGTTCCACGCGAATTTTCTTTTTCAGAGTGCCTTACCTTCCTGCTGCGGTCGCCCCGCGAAATCCTGCATCGGGTGGAGGGCGGGGTTGTCCGCAAGGCGATAGGGGTGGAACGGGAATCGATTCTGGTAGAGATACAGGAACGAAATAATGCCCTGGACGTTCGTCATCACCCGGGTGGAATTACGGAGTCGCAACGAAAGTTTATCGGCCAGTACATCGCTCAATGGTTTGATCTGGAAACAGATTTGAAACCATTTTATGCGCTGGCGCGCAAAGATGCATTGTTGGGCGGCCTGGTGAAACAGTACCACGGCTATCGGATTGTTGGCCAACCGGACTTACATGAATCCCTCACATGGGCAATACTGGGACAGCAAATAAACCTGGGTTTTGCGTATACGCTGAAGCAACGATTTGTTGAGCAGTATGGTCATTCGTTGGAACATGGCGGGCAGTGCTATTTCCTTTTCCCTGAACCATCGACCATTGCCCGGCTTGCGCCCGAGCAATTGTTGCCTTTGCAGTTCTCCCGTCAAAAAGCCCGCTATGTTGTGGAGGTGGCCAGAGCGTTTCATGAAGGTCGCCTGTCAACCGAATCCATCCGGCAACTTCCGTTTGAAGACGCAAAAACAGAGTTGCGTAAAATCAAAGGCATTGGCAATTGGACAGCAAATTATGCGTTGATGAAAACCTTTCGATTTCCGCAGGCCTTTCCGGCCGAAGATGCCGGGCTGCACAATGCCATTCGTAACCTGAAGGGTATGAGGGCAAAACCCACTGTTGAACAGGTTCGCAGACTATTTAAGAAATACAAAGGATGGGAGGCCTACGCGACTTTGTATTTCTGGCGGTCATTAGGGTGAGCAGGTGTTGCCACGCTGGACATCAGCGTGCCAATACAGCCTGGTTGGCCATCAGCACGTGCAGATCATCGTTTTCCACATTACCTTTTTCATCGGCCACCAGCAGGAAGTTTTCATACAATTGATTTAACTCCTCTCCTTGAACATGATAGCCCAGCTGCTCAACGCGATGCCGCAGGGCCGCACGTCCGCTGCGGGCCGTTAATACGATGGAGGAAGACGGCACGCCTACATCTGCCGGGTTGATGATCTCGTAGTTTTCTGCATGTTTGAGAAAGCCGTCCTGGTGAATGCCCGAGGAATGCGCAAAAGCATTTCGACCGACAATCGCTTTGTTGGGTTGCACCGGCATGTGCATCAATTCGCTCACCAGATTGCTGATTTCAAAAATGCGCTCTGACTTAATGTTGGTGTATAGGTTCAGATCTTTATGCGTTTTGATGGCCATAGCCACTTCTTCAAGCGAAGTGTTTCCGGCTCGTTCGCCAATCCCGTTGATCGTAACCTCGGCCTGACGAGCACCGTTGATCAGTCCGGCAAGTGTATTGGCAGTGGCCATGCCCAAATCATTGTGGCAGTGAACGGAGATCACCGCGCGGTCAATGTTTTTCACATGCTCAACCAGGTATTGGATGCGCCTGCCATATAAATGAGGTAAGCAGTAACCGGTTGTATCCGGAATGTTTACAACATCGGCACCGGCTGCGATAACACTTTCAATCAACTGCGCCAAAAAAGGCAAGTCAGCGCGGCCGGCATCTTCGGCATAAAACTCAACCTCGTAGCCCTTGGATTTGGCATACTGAACCGCCCAAACGCCTTGCTCCAGTACTTGTTCGCGGGTGCTGCGAAACTTGTGTTTGATATGCACATCGGACGCACCTATCCCCGTATGAATGCGGCCGCGTTTAGCATGGTGCAACGCTTCTGCCGCTACATCAATATCCTCTTTTTTGGCACGGGTCAAGCCACAGACTACCGGTTCTTTCACGGCCTTCGATATTTCCACTACCGAGAGAAAGTCGCCCGGGCTTGAGATCGGAAAGCCCGCTTCGATCACATCCACTCCGAGCGCTTCAAGCTCGCGTGCAACCATCAGTTTTTCGTCTGTTTTTAACTGACAACCCGGCACTTGTTCGCCATCGCGAAGGGTAGTGTCAAATATTTGAATCTTGTCGGCCATGGTTTTTTTGTTTACGATCAAACCGTTATTGATTTCGAAGTCATTATTCGGTCAATTTCCTTGACCACCTGATTGCCCATCTGCACCGTATTAAGAAGTTTTTCGTGTTGTGTTGCAGCACTGGCGATGTCAGCGGTACGAAAACCCTGTTGCAGCGTTTGCTCCACGGCACGAATAACGCTCTGGGCTTCGGTTTTGAGACCAAAAGAAATGTCGAGCATGAGGGCAGCCGACAGAATAGAAGCCAGCGGGTTGGCAATTCCTTTTCCGGTAATGTCGTGCGCGCTGCCGTGAATGGGCTCGTATAACCCCACGGTATCACCGACCGAAGCCGATGCCAGCATTCCCATCGATCCGGCAATTTGGGATGCTTCATCCGTGAGAATATCGCCAAACAGGTTGCCGGTGAGAACCACATCAAAGCTTCTGGGGCTTTGGATTAATTTCATGGCGGCCGCATCAACAAATTGATGTTCGAGCTGCACATCCGGGTAGCTCTTGGCCACCTCGGTTACAACTTGTCGCCACAGGCGTGAACTTTCCAAAACATTTGCTTTGTCTACACTCGTCACCTTCTTTTTGCGTGTGCGGGCAGCAGCAAAGGCTTTGTGCGCAATACGCTCAATTTCAAATCGCTGATAAATCATCAGATCATAAGCCGTCTGCCCCTCATCTCTTCGGCCCTTTTCTCCAAAGTAGACATCACCGGTGAGCTCCCGGAAAAACAAGATGTCGGATCCTTTCAGAATTTCCGGCTTGATACTGGAGGCATCCAGCAATTCATCAAAAAGCTTGATGGGGCGCAGGTTCGCGTAGAGTCCCAACGTCTTCCGCATCTTGAGCAGACCCTGCTCGGGTCGCACCGTCAGCGTTGGGTCGTTGTCATATTTTGGATGCCCGACCGCACCAAACAAAATGGCATCGGTGGCTTGCAGTTTGGCCAGGGTCTCATCGGGCAGCGGGTTACCCGTGGCCTCAATGGCTGCGTGGCCAATGAGCGCGTCATCGAATTCAAACTGGTGTCCGAAGGCCAAAGCAATTTTTTCCAGCACGCGTTTGCCTTCGCGGGTTACTTCCTGGCCAATGCCATCTCCGGGCAGTATCGTGATTTTCTTTTTCAAAGATTCGGTATCAGGCGTGAGACAAATCGTATTCTTTAATTTCGTTTCGCAAACTCAGCAGGTAGTCAATGTCATCGTACCCGTTGGTGAGGCATGTTTTTTTATAAGCGTTGATTTCAAACCACTCCTCCCGGTCGTTGAATTTGATTTTCTGGTCCTGTAAGTTGACGGTGATCGAAGTGTTGGGCTCGCGCTCAAGGGTTTCCAGCAATGACCTTAAATAGGAGTCGCTGACTACGACCGGCAGTAGCCCGTTATTCAAGGCATTGTTTTTGAAGATATCAGCAAAAAAGCTGGATACCACCACCCGAAAACCGTAATCATAAATGGCCCAGGCCGCGTGTTCACGACTGCTGCCGCAACCAAAATTTTTGCCGGCCACCAGTATCTTTCCGCTATAGCGGGATTGATTCAATGCGAAATCAGCCATCGGGTTTTGTGCCGAATCATAACGCCAGTCGCGAAACAGATTATCACCAAAACCTTCGCGGGTGGTCGCTTTCAGAAAACGGGCTGGGATAATTTGATCGGTATCGATGTTCTCGATAGGAAGGGGAACGCCCGTGGAAACCAGTGTGGTGAATTTTTCTTTCATGGGTTTACATCAACTCGCGTACATCGGTCACTTTTCCCGTAATGGCAGCAGCCGCTGCACTTAATGGACTGGCCAAAAATGTGCGCGACTTCGGCCCTTGGCGGCCTTCAAAATTTCGGTTGCTGGTACTAATGCAATACTTACCGGGCGGCACTTTGTCTTCATTCATGCCCAGGCAAGCGGAACAACCCGGACTGCGCAGTTCGAAGCCGGCTTGCTCAAAAATCTTATCCAAACCTTCCTGCCGGGCTTGCGCCTCCACCTGACGTGAGCCGGGTATTACCCAAACCTCTACACCTTCGGCCTTCTTTTTCCCTTTCACCATGCCGGCCACCAACCGCAGGTCTTCGATGCGGGCATTTGTGCAACTGCCAATGAATACATAGTCGATGGGCTTGCCCAGCAAAGGAGCGCCCGGTTGCAAGGCCATGTACTCAAGTGATTTAGTGAACGAGGCTTGCGCGCTGATTTCTTTTAATTCGGCAGGGGTGGGAATGCGATCCGTCACTTTGATGCCCATTCCCGGGTTGGTGCCATAGGTGATCATCGGGGCGATGTCGGCCGCGTCAAACGTGAGCACCACGTCATACTTCGCGCCTTCATCCGTTGCAAGTTTTTTCCACGTGGCTACAGCCTCATCGAAGGCGGCACCTATGGGCGCAAATTTTCTGCCTTTGATATAGGTAAAGGTGGTTTCGTCCGGTGCGATCAGCCCACCGCGGGCACCCATTTCAATACTCATGTTGCAAATGGTCATTCGCGCTTCCAACGAAAGATTGCGGATGGTATCGCCAGCATATTCCACAAAATAGCCGGTGGCTCCGCTGGCCGATATTTTCGAAATGATGTAAAGGATAATATCCTTACTTACCACACCCTTGCCCAATTGGCCATTGATTTCAATTCGCATGGTCTTGGGCTTGTATTGAAGAATGCATTGGGTGGCTAATACTTGCTCTACCTCACTTGTGCCAATACCAAACGCGATGTTGCCAAAAGCCCCGTGAGTCGAAGTATGACTGTCGCCACACACGATGGTCATGCCGGGTAAGGTTAATCCGAGTTCGGGACCGATTATATGCACAATGCCCTGATAGGGATGCCCCAGATCATACAGCTCAACACCAAACTCCGCGCAATTTTTGCGAAGTGTTTCTACCTGGTGCCGCGACAGCGCTTCTTTGATGGGCAGGTGCTGATCTTTCGTGGGCACATTGTGATCGGCCGTGGCCGTAGTGCGTTGGATGTTGAACACCGGCAGGTTGCGCTTCCGAAGTCCGTCAAAAGCCTGCGGGCTGGTGACTTCATGAATAAAGTGCCGGTCGATAAAGAGGGCATCCGGATACCCCTCGGCACGCTTTACCACGTGGGCATCCCAGATTTTTTCGAAGATGGTTTTAGGTCGGTTACTCACAACAAGTGTTAGTTCGTGGGTGCCTGCTTAAAATAAAACGGCCCCGTCCAAACAACCGAAGTTTTGACGGGGCGTCTTTTTGCAAGTACGAATTTATAGTTTTTCCCGGGGTCGATCTTGTTATTCTACCAAAAATATTTCAGCCACTTACAAGTGTTAGTTTATGTACCACATTACCATAACCGGTAGCCGCTGGTCCAGTGCCCGTAGAGATCAAACCAAATACTCAAACAAATTTTCGTTCTGGTTTATCTCGGTGTAGTTGAGTTTGAATTGCACCATGCGGGCAATTAGCGATTCATAGTCTTCTTTTGATTTCAATTCAATGCCAATCAAGGCTGGCCCTGTCTCCTTGTTATGTTTTTGGATGAACTCAAAACGTACAATATCATCGGTTGGACCAAGGATGTGATTCACAAATTCTTTCAAAGCTCCGGGTCGCTGAGCAAAGCGAACAAGGAAATAGTGCTTCAACCCTTCATACAACAGCGAGCGCTCTTTAATTTCCTGCATGCGGTCGATGTCGTTGTTGCCGCCACTCAATACACACACCACGCGCTTGCCTGTGATATGGGCAGCATACTGGTCGAGTGCAGCAATAGTCAGTGCGCCTGCCGGTTCGGCCACGATGGCATCTTCATTATAAAGTTGAAGGATTGTCGAGCTCACTTTTCCCTCAGGCACCAACAACATATCGCTGATGGCCTCCTTGCAAATGTCAAACGTAAGGTCGCCTACTTTCTTTACGGAAGCACCATCTACAAAGCGCTGAATTTTTTCCAATACCACGGGCCTGCCTGCCTTTAGCGCCTCTTTCATCGAAGGTGCCCCAGTGGGCTCCACACCTATGATTTTGGTGTTGGGTGAATACGTCTTGAAGTAATGGGACATTCCCGCGCATAAACCTCCGCCACCAATTGGCACAAACAAGTAATCGATTTCTGACTGCTCGTCTAACACTTCTTTCGCCACTGTTCCTTGCCCCTCGATGGTTTTAATATGGTCGAAGGGTGGAATGAACGTCTTGTTGTTCGCCTCGGTGTACTTCAGTGCATGCGCTTGACATTCATCAAACGTATCGCCAACCAGCACAATTTCTACCAACCCATTTCCAAACATTTTCACTTGGTTGATTTTCTGCTTGGGCGTAATGGCCGGCATGTAAATCACCCCTTTAATGTTCAATAATTTGCATGATAAGGCCACGCCTTGAGCATGATTGCCCGCGCTGGCACAAACTACGCCATGCTGGCGTTGCCCATCAGTCAGACTTTGAATCAAGTTGTATGCCCCACGAATCTTGTACGATCGCACTACTTGCAAATCCTCGCGTTTCAAATACACTTCGCACTCAAACCTCTCCGACAGCTTGCGATGAAACTGCAACGGAGTTTTGAGCGCAACGTCTTTCAACGCCACATGTGCGCGGTGAATGTCGATTTGGTGATTTTGTATTGAAACCATTTCGTTGGCCGTTGTTGGTTGTTCGTTATTGGAATGCTCACGAGCAACCAATCGCGAATAACCAACACCCATTTAATTTATCATGCTGGCTTCGACCTTCTCCTTCTCCGGTCTCAATGCCCGCACAGCTGCGCCTGCTTGCCAAAGTTCACTCTCCCGCAGTTCTTTTAATTCTTCGGCCAACTTCTCGCGGTAGTCCGGTTTACTGCAGGTGTCGATCGTGCGTTTAGCTTCGGCTCCACTGGCCACACTTTCATACAGTTCTTTGAATACCGGAAGCGTGGCCGCCTTGAATTTCTTTTTCCAGTCGAGGGCTCCCCGCTGCGCTGTGGTGGAGCAGTTGGCATACATCCAATCCATACCATTTTCCGCTACCAGCGGCATCAGGCTCTGTGTGAGTTCTTCAACCGTTTCGTTGAAGGCTTCGGAAGGCGAATGCCCCTTGGAGCGCAACACTTCATACTGAGCTTCGAAAATGCCCGCAATGGCGCCCATGAGTGTGCCGCGTTCACCGGTGAGGTCAGAATAAACCTCTTTTTTGAAATCAGTTTCAAACAAATAGCCGGAACCAACGCCAATACCCAGCGCAATAGCCCTTGACTTGGCTTTGCCGGTAGCGTCCTGGAACACTGCGTAGCTGCTGTTGATCCCTTTGCCCTGCAAGAACAATCTGCGTACCGATGTGCCTGAACCTTTGGGTGCTGCTAAGATGACATCAACATCGGGCGGAGGAATGATGCCCGTTTGTTCCTTAAAGGTGATGCCAAATCCGTGTGAGAAGTAAAGAGCCTTGCCCTTGGTCAGGTGCGGTTTAATGGTTGGCCAGGTTGCAATTTGCCCCGCATCACTCATCAGGAACTGAATAATGGTTCCGCGCTTGGCGGCCTCCTCAACGTCAAAAAGCGTTTCACCGGGAACCCAGCCATGCGCAATCGCTTTTTCCCAGGTCTTGGTTCCTTGTCGTTGGCCAATGATGACCGAAAAGCCGTTATCCCGTAAGTTTAGTGCCTGGGCCGGTCCTTGCACACCATATCCAATGATGGCGATGGTCTCATCGCGCAGCAAGTCAAGTGCTTTTTCCATCGGGAATTCCTCGCGGGTGACCACTTCTTCCCATGTGCCACCAAAATTGATTTTTGCCATGATTTTTAAGTTTAATTTTTTGAGTCGGGTTAGGTTATCTGTATTTGAAATGACTAGGCGGCCTCCAGTTTGGCGGTTTCCGAAACGAGTGCCAGAAACTGCTCGTTGCCAGCTGAATACTCAGCCTGCTCCACTTCAATCAACTTCTCCAGTTGATGCTTTACTTTTTCCATAAGGTCAGGTGTGGTGTACAACAATAAGAGTGCACCACCCTGCCGAAAATTTCCCTCCATCTCGTGTGCAACCAACTTTTTGATGCGCACACGTCTGCGGTTCAACACGTTGACAATCCGGTTGAGGATGGAAAAACTGTTGTCGGCAACAATTGACAAGGTAAATTCCTGTTTGTTCATGTTTTATCTTTTGGTATTTCCAAGATTATTTCGCTAACCCCGGCACCAGCCGGTACCATCGGGAATACATTTTCTTCTTTTTCTACTACTACCTCCAGGAAATAGGAGCTGGGTGATTCCAACATTTCGAGTAAAGCTGCTGTGAGATCGGCCTGGGCTGTTACTTTTCGTGCCCGAATGCGATATGCTTCTGCGATCTTGATAAAGTCCGGGTTGTCCAGCTCGGTGAACGAGTAGCGTTTGCCATGAAACAATTGCTGCCACTGACGCACCATGCCCAGAAATTGATTATTGAGCACCAGTATTTTCACCGGGATGTTGTCCTGCATGATCGTACCTAACTCCTGAATGGTCATTTGATATCCGCCATCGCCAATAACAGCAACTACTTGCTGGTTGGGCGCAGCTACTTTGGCCCCAATGGCGGCCGGCAGCGCAAAGCCCATGGTGCCGGCACCGCCTGACGTGATGTTGGTTCGCGGGTTTTGATAGCGATAGTAGCGCGAGGTTACCATTTGATGCTGACCCACATCGGTTACAATCACGGCTTCGCCTCCGGTGAGCGCGGAAAGCTGGTGAATGACCTCCGCCATCTTTAAGGTGGTGGTGTCTTCAATTTCCTTTTTCACCACCTTTTCGTACTCCAAGTCGTTCAGTGCGCGAAAGCTCGCCATCCATTCGGGGTGCGTTTGTGCATCGCATCGCTGGGTGAGTGCGGCCAGTGCCTCACGGGCATCGGCATGAATGCCGATTTCGGCCTTGATGATCTTGTTGATCTCGGCTTTGTCGATGTCAATGTGGATGATGCGGGCTTGCCGGGCATACTTGCTGACGTTACCGGTGACCCTGTCGTCAAAGCGCATACCCACAGCAATCAGCACGTCACATTCATTGGTGTTGACGTTTGGCCCGTAGTTGCCGTGCATGCCGAGGTAGCCCACGTAGTTTGGATGATCCTGCGGTATAGCTCCGAGACCCAGCAACGTGCAGGCCACCGGGATACCGGTTTTTTCCGCAAAAGATTTCAGTTCGTCCGTGGCGCCAGCCAGCAGGATGCCCTGGCCCGCCAGCAAGTAAGGACGCTTCGCTTGGTTGATCAGCGCTGCCGCCTCCTCAACTAAAGCGATCGGCAATGCGGGCTTTGGTCTATACGTGCGCACGCCCGTGCATGGCTCGTATCGGATTTCGGGCGTGAGTTCGTTTTGTGCATTCTTGGTGATATCAATAAGAACAGGTCCGGGCCGCCCGGTGCGGGCGATATAAAATGCTTTGGCCACCGCAGCCGGTATGCCTTTGGCTTCCGTCACTTGCACGTTCCACTTGGTAACGGGTATCGTGGTGTTCACCACATCGGTTTCCTGAAAAGCGTCAGTACCAAGCAGGTGGGCAAATACCTGGCCCGTAATACACACGATAGGAGTTGAGTCAATCAGCGCATCGGCAAGACCGGTAACCAGGTTCATCGCCCCCGGGCCGGAAGTAGCCAACGCCACGCCCACTTTTCCGCTGACGCGCGCATAACCCTGCGCGGCATGTACTGCCCCCTGCTCGTGGCGCACCAGAATATGGCGAAGCCGATCGGAGTAATGATACAGGGCATCATAGACCGGCATAATGGCGCCACCCGGGTAGCCAAACAAGGTATCCACGCCTTCCGCCAGCAGGCAATTTAGCAGTACGTTCGACCCGCTGATTTGCGTCACCGCTGTGCCCGGCTCTTTATTCGAAGTCAGTAACGCATCCATCAGCAGCGGTTTTTACCTGTTTGGCGTACTTGTAAAGAATTCCGTTTGTTGCACGTGGTGCCGGGCGCTGGTAAGTCGATCTTCGAACGGCCAGCGTTTTATCATCGACCAGCAAGTTGATTTGATGCTTCTTCACATCAATTTCAATCCAGTCCCCTTCTTCCACCAAAGCCAGCAACCCTCCGTCCCACGCTTCGGGTGTTATGTGGCCGATCACAAATCCATGCGACCCACCGGAAAAACGTCCGTCTGTGATTAAGGCTACGGATTTCCCCAGCCCAGCGCCCATAATCAGGCTGGTGGGTTTGAGCATCTCGGGCATGCCCGGGGCGCCCCGAGGGCCTACATAACGAATAACCACAACATCGCCTTCGCGAATGCGCCCGTTTTTTATTCCCTCCACAACTTCAAACTCGCCATTGAACACGCGGGCCATGCCGCGAAATCGTTCGCCTTCCTTGCCGGTGATCTTGGCAACCGAACCCTGTGTGGCCAGGTTGCCGTAGAGAATTTGAATATGGCCGGTCTTTTTGATGGGCCGTTCAAGGGGCAGGATTACCTGTTGCTTCTCGAAATCGAGATCACGCGCATTCGCTACGTTTTCAGCCAGCGTCTTTCCGGTTACGGTGAGGCAATCGCCCTTCAGATGTCCTTTGGTTATCAGGTATTTAATCACAGACGGCACGCCTCCGATTTGGTGCAGCGCCTCCATCAGGTATTTGCCGCTGGGTTTAAGGTCAGCAATCAAGGGTGTGTGGTCCGAAATGCGTTGAAAGTCATCTTGCGTGATGGTGATGCCCACCGTGCGCGCCATAGCAATAAGGTGGATTACTGCGTTGGTCGATCCACCCAGCGCCATCACCAACGTAATGGCATTGTCAAATGCAGCACGCGTCATAATGTCGCGTGGCTTAATGTCTTTTTCCAATAACACACGAATAGCCCGGGCGGCATTTTCGCATTCCCTGGATTTTTCCGGGCTTAGGGCCGGGTTAGATGACGAATAAGGCAATGCCATTCCGAGGGCTTCAATAGCAGAAGCCATGGTGTTGGCGGTATACATGCCGCCACAGGCACCCGCGCCCGGGCAGGAGTTCTGAATAATGCCCTTGAAATCCTCTTCCGAAATCTTGTTGGCCAGCTTTTCGCCCAGCGCTTCGAAAGCGGAAACAATATTGAGTTCTTTTCCTTTGAAGTGACCGCCAGCAATGGTGCCTCCGTAAACCATAATGGCAGGCCGGTTCAGTCGGCCCATAGCAATAAGAGAGCCGGGCATATTTTTATCGCAGCCCACCACGGCAATCAGGCCATCGTAATGCTGAGCCCCGCACACCGTTTCAATTGAGTCTGCGATTACTTCACGGCTGACCAGAGAATACCGCATGCCTTCGGTGCCGTTGGCAATACCATCACTTACTCCGATGGTATGAAAAATCAAACCCACCAGGTCTTGTTTCCACACGGCTTGCTTGACCTCCGCAGCCAGTGCATTGAGATGCATGTTGCAGGTGTTGCCGTCAAATCCTGTACTGACAATACCTACCTGGGCCTTTTGCATGTCGCTCTCGGTAAGGCCGATACCATACAGCATCGCCTGCGATGCCGGCAGGGTGGGGTCTTGGGTAATGGTTTTACTATACTTGTTTAGTTCCATAAGGATCACAATCTCGTTAACGTCTCACCGTTCAACTACACAATCACGTACGAGTAGCTTTTGTCCAGCACAATGCACTTGTAGGCTTCCTGCACAATGGCGCCCAACGAATTTTTCCATGGTTTTTTCATGGGGTTACCTTCTATGGATTCAATGCCGATGATTTCAGCAGCGGTGCCGCAAAAAAAGGCGCTGTCGGCCTCAAACAAGTCTTCCGGAGAAAACAGTTTTTCTTCAACGGGAATATCGAGTTCGTGACAGATCTCGAGTACAGTTGCCCGCGTGATACCGGGCAGAATATTGCCCAGTGGTGGAGTATACAACACACCTTCTTTTTCAAAGAAGAAATTCGCGCCCGGGCCCTCGGCCACAAATCCTTTGCTGTCAAGCAAAAGTCCTTCATCAAAGCCACGATCTTTGGCTTCGGTGGTTGCCAAAATGGAATTGATATAGTGGCCACAGACTTTGGCCTCGACCTTTACCGATTTTGGATTCGGCCGCTGATAAGAGGAAATGCAGACCTTTAACAGCTGGTCGCCCAGATACTTTCCCCATTCCCAAGCGGTTATCATCACCGAAACCTCCTTAGGGGCCGTGAGTGACATGTTGGGGCTGCAGAATACCAGGGGTCGGAGGTAGGCATCGCTGAGGTTGTTTCGCTCCAACACCTGGTAGCTGATTTGTGTGAGTTCTTCGCTGCTGTAGTGAAAGGGAATGCCCACCAGAGCGCAGCTTTTTCTCAGGCGGTCAAAGTGCTCGTGGGATTTAAAAATCTTCGTTCCGTTTACCGTTTTGTAGGCCCGAATGCCCTCAAAGGTGCCATAGCCGTAATGCAGGGTTTGGCTGAATAAGTCAGTGCGCGCATCTTTTGCCTTCACAAACTGGCCATCGAGGAAAAGGGTTGTCTGGTCCGAGTAGTACATGCTGAAAACAATCGTTAGTTGGTTACCTCATATTTAAAATGAACCCGCCCCGATTGAGGTCGGGGCGGCTTATTATTTTTTATTATGCGTTACCCTGCTGGCGGCAGAATAAGCAAATTCCTTAACACCAAAACGGCTGACATCGCCTCACGAAAAACCAGCGTTGACGTACTCATTATTTGGTGCGTGTTTGCAAGGATGGCTATTTTATTCTGCCGGGGCAATAACTTGCCGGTAAAATATTTTTGATCTGACCATAACACACGTTAGTGTGTTTCTCCAATTCAAATCCTTTTCCTACCTTTCAAGTCACCAAATACCTATTCTGAACCTATGGATACCCAACACCCCCACCACGACTTTGCCATGGCGTGGGACAAGTACATGGACATTGCCGCTGTTGTCTTTGTTGGCTTGGCCGTGCTTACCTTTCTGTACTACGAGTTTCGCCTGCTTCAGGTGAAAGACTATAAAGAGAAGTATGACTTCGTGAACCGAAATGAAATCATGTACTTCTGGTACTCGGTGATCCTGCTGATTTTATCTGCATTTTTCCTGTCTCAGGGTTTTTCTACCGAGAAGATCATGGACATCGGCATGATTTGGTTCTATGTGCGCATGTTCCTGAGTGTGAGTTTTACCATCATCGCTTACTTCATTTTCAATACGATTGTGAAGATTTACTACCCCAAGTCGGTTGAGAAGCGATTAAAGAAGATTCGGACAATTCCACGAATTTCTTCAGCCGGCAATCAAATGCGTAAACTGCGCGAAGAAGAAGAAGCGGCACACCTGGAAGCCTCACAGGAGGCAGAACAGCGAAGTGGAATTCATTCCGTTGACTATGACGTGTGGCTCGATGAAAAGACTGGTGAGAAAAAGGTAGAGAAGTATTTTAGCTACGAGCATGTGGAAGAATGCCCGGAGTGCGGATATGTGACACTCCGTATCGACTATGAGGAAGTAACCGCCCAGCCCACCGAATGGATGGATGGCTTACTGGTGAAACACTACAAGTGTACTTATTGCGGGCATCGTGAACGACAGGAGCGAGTTTTGGCTAAGACCTCCACAAATACCTGATACTAGTCTGATCCGATATACTCCAGAATTCCCTCTCGGATTGCCGTGAAGGATTTCTGGAGTAGATCATCATTTTCTTCCAACAAGGTTACCCGAAAACCCTGCAGTTCGGAACAGAATGATGAAATCGGCACCACGCAAACGCCTTTAGCACCTAGTAAATAGTACACAAATCGTTTGTCCAGGGGTAAATCCTGTGCACACCACTCCTCCACGCAGGATTTTATTCTCTCATTAGTAATCTTCAATGTCTGGTTTGGTTTCAATACGCCCCTCCGGAAAATAATGGTGTTGTAAAAGGCGCCAAAAGTTTCATTAAACCTTACGTGCGGTACTGAACTGAAAAGCTCGGCAATGAGTTTGCTCCGCTTGCCGATTTTGGTGTTCATTTCCTGACGATACGAGGCGAACCGGGAATCGCCAAGAATTTTGGGTATTGCCATTTGCGGAAGTTTGGTGGAGCACACTTCAATCATTTTGGCATTATCAAGGGCATGACAGAATGCATTAAAGTCTCGATCGCGCTGCCGATTGTAGTATTCCATCCAGCCGCATCGCCCTCCGGGCCAGGGCAATTCCTTTGAAATCCCTTTCATGGCAATTCCGGGCACGTCTTCTATAACCTCCGCCAGCGAATAAGCCCGCGCCCCGTTGTACGTGATGTTCAGGTATATCTCATCACAAATCAGGAACAACCCAAATTCGCGGGCGATCGACACGATTCTTTTCAATGTGTCCAGCGGGTACACCATGCCGGTCGGATTATCCGGATTGATAATCAGAATTCCCACCACGTTCGGGTTATATTTTACTTTATTGTACAGGTCATCCATATCCGGGTACCATTTATTATCCGGATCGAGCCGGTAGGTGAGTGGTTCATGGCTGGCATGAGCCGCTTCGGCACTGGAGTGCGTAGAATACGCGGGCGATGGCCCGATAACACGTGAGGTGGGGCTGATGTACTGGTATACTTTGGCGATGGCATCTCCTAAGCCATTGAAAAAACAGATGTCCTCGGCCGTTATTTGTACGCCACCCCGTGCATTGGTTTGCGTGGCTAAAAACTCGCGCGTTGCCACGATGCCCTTTGAGGGGCAATAGCCGTAGACATCATTTTGAAGGCAAAGGTCTGCGATTACCTGACGAATCCACTGCGGCAAAACATGGTTTTTCTGAATCGGATCTCCGATGTTTTCCCACATGATGGGCTGCCCCAAGGCCTGAATTTGCTCTGCTTTCTTTACGATTTCACGAATCTCGTAAATCAGTTCTTTAGCCCCTTCCGTTAACAATTGCTGGCGCATACATCAAATCGGAAAAGTCATTTCCGTGTTAGTGAAACAATATTCTCAACGTGTACCGTGTGCGGAAACATATCGACCGGCTGAACGTCTGTGATTTCATATTGGGCACTTAGGATCGCCAGGTCGCGTGCCTGTGTGGCCGGATTGCAACTCACGTAAACGATTTTTTTAGGCTCTGCTTTCAGGAGCATAGTGCACACATTTTCGTGCATACCCGCCCGGGGTGGATCCGTAATCACGACATCGGGCTGGCCATTCTCGCGTAAAAAAGGCTCATTGAGAAGATCCTTCATATCTCCCGCAAAGAAGGACGTGTTCGGTATGTTATTGATTTGAGAATTTACGCGGGCATCTTCGATGGCATCAGCAACGTATTCAAGCCCTACTACATGACGTGCGTGGGGTGCTACGAAATTAGCGAGTGTACCGGTGCCGGTATACAGGTCATAGACCAATTCTTTTCCCGTGAGATTGGCCATTTGCCAAGCTGCCCGGTAGAGTTGGAATGCCTGCTGGGAATTCGTCTGATAGAATGACTTGGGGCCTACGCGAAACTGCAACTCGCCATCGCCCACGGCCGTAGGCATGTACTCGGTGATATAAGCGTCACCCTTCCAGCACACCATATCCAAATCGTGAAAGGTGTCATTTCGTTTGCCATTGATAACATAAAATGCTGAGGTGATTTGGGGGAATGCACCGGTAAGGGTAGCCAGCATTTTTTCAATCCAGGGCATTTCGTCATAGGTGACCTGTAGTATGATCATGGTCTCGCCCCGGGTTGTGGTGCGGATGGTCAGTGTCCGCAAAAATCCAACCTGCTTACGCAAATCAAAAAATGGGATCTGGTTGTCGAGGGCTGTTTGACGTGCCAGCAGCCGAATGGCATTGGATGGATCGGGTTGCAGATAACAATTCTGCACATCAAACACGCGGTCATACATGCGGGGGATATGATACCCCAATCCCAGCCAATTTTCGGCTGCCTGTTCGGTATTCAATTCATCGCGGCTTCGCCATCGGTCGGCCGTAAACGTGTAATCGAGTTTGTTGCGGTAGTACTGCGTTTTTTCCGAACCCATGATGGGGCGAATAGGCGGTAACGAAAGCCCACCGATTCGTTCCAGATGGTCGACCGCCTGCTGTTGTTTGTATTTGAGTTGCTCCCCGTATTGGATATGCTGCCAGCTGCAACCACCGCATAACCCAAAGTGCTGGCAAAAAGGCTCGGAGCGAAAAGGTGATGGCGCTTCAATCGATACAACCCGTCCTTCAAGAAAACTGCTTTTGATTTTCGTAAGTGAAATGGAAACCACATCACCGGGAGCACCCCCCTGCACGAAAATCACCTGGCCATTATGCCGGGCTATGCATTTGCCCTCGGCCGCCATGGTTTGCAGTGTTATCCCCGTGAGCTGGTCACCTTTTTTCAGCGGGTTACTCATCTTGGCAGGTATAGAAATTAATCGACCGCAAATTGATTAAATTTCAGCTCAGTTGATATGAAAAAGGCTTTTTTGGCGATTCTGATCCTGATGGCGCTGCCGTTGTCGGCCTCCCATATAGTGGGTGGGGAGTTTGAGCTCAAATACCTGGGCCCGAATCGGTATCGGCTTAACCTGATCCTGTATTTCGATAAGGTTAATGGGGTGCCGGGGGCCAAGGATTTTTCTGTGAATGCCAGAATTTTCAGAAAGCGTGACAATGCCGTCATGATTTCGTTAATCAATCTTCCGCTGGTGCGTGAGTCCGCTGTGTCATACACGCAGCCCGAGTGTTCCAATGGAGAGATTGTTACCGACAAGTTGGGGTACTCCCGCGAGATAGAGCTCTCAGACGATCAGTTCAGCGACCCTGCAGGGTACTACGTAGTCTGGGAACGTTGCTGCCGGAATTACGAAATTAGAAATGTGGTGAGCTCGCAACCCAATGCTCCCAATTTTCAAAACTTCGCGGGCCAGACTTTTTATCTGGAATTCCCTCCAGTCACCCGCAATGGTGAGCCGTTTGTTAACTCAACGCCTCGTTTGTTTCCACCCCTTAACGATTACGCTTGTCCTTTCAAACCGTATTATGTCAACTTCGGAGGTTTTGATGATGATGGCGATTCGCTCGCGTACTCGTTGGTGGAGCCGCTCAATACATTTTCCGCGCAGGCGATACCCCCGGGTGGCCCGAATCCCGCTCCCTATCCAGTCGTGCAATGGCGAATCCCGTTCAGTTTCAATAATATTTTGGGAGGCGCCCCGGATTTGCGCATAAGTCGGGAGGGATTTCTAACCGCAACACCTACTGTCCAAGGCCTTTTTGTTTTTTCTGTTAAATGTGAGGAGTATAGGGATGGAGTTAAACTCGGAGAAGTCAGGCGTGATTTTCAAATCTTGGTGGTTGATCAGTGCCCCGATTCATCGCCAACCAGTATCGTTGGAAAGGGCTTGGATGATGCAACGTTTGATACCGATGGCACATTGTCGGTTACATTTGATAATGATGTGTCGGATGCCGATCGGTGTATTCAAGTTCGTGTTTCAGATCCAGACGCTTCAAAACAAACAAATAACTTATCAGAACGAGTTACCCTTCGTGCTATCCCGTTGAACTTTAAAGGCAATGTTGACAGTATTTTGCCTGATATCAAATCAACTGTTCTCACCAACGGTAGTTCTGCTGATTTTACGATTTGTTTTGATCGGTGCCCTCTTGTCCCGGGTGGGGTGGCGCAAATTGGCATTCTTGCATTTGATGATGCCTGCCCTCTTCCATTATATGACACGCTGAAGGTCAATGTGAATATTGAGCCACCCGATAATTCTGATCCTCTTTTCGTGACGAGTAGTTCAACAATTGTCGAATTGAACGAGGGTGATGCGGCTTCCTGGAATATTGAAATCCGCGATGCAGACCTTGACCCTCTTCTGGTTAATGTGGTGACGGATGGCTTCGTGCTGGCCAATGCCGGTATGCGGTTTACCGTGCTGCAGCAAGAGCCCGGACTGGTGCGCGCCCGCCTCGATTGGGATGCCTTTTGTGATATTTATGACTTCACCAGGCGCACCAATTTTGTTGTTGGTATTGTGGTCAATGATGTGGATGAGTGCAACCGGAATAATCCGGTGAGAGCCCGGTATTCGCTTGCGGTGCGCATTCCGGGCAATGCTGACCCGTTGATTGATACGGATCTTACGGCAAATCCGCTCGAACGAAAAGTTCTGGGCATTACCCGAAAAATAAACGAGCAACTCCGCTTTGCGGTGCGGGGCGAGGATTTGGTCGATAACGATTTACTTGTACTCACGGGTGAGGGCAGGGGCTTTAACCTGACGGACTACGGTATTTCATTTTCGCCCGCCACCGCCCGTGGCCAGGCGTCTTCCGTGCTTCAGTGGAACCTTACCTGTAGTACGGTTAACCTAAAGGAAAGGGATACCTTCGAGTTGCGGTTTATTGTGGTGGACAACGCGAACAAGTGCCGCTTCTACAAAGCCGATACGGTTGATGTTGAAGTCAAAATTCTTCCACCCGATAACGCGGAGCCCTGGCTTACCGTACTGAACACCGATCAATCGCCACTCATCAGCAACCTGAACCTGACGTTGGGTGAGCCCATCGCGCTTACACTAGTTGGTACCGATGCCGATCGCACGCCACAGCCGGATCAATTGACATTGGAACTCATTTCAGCGACCGGTACGGTGCCTCCGCAGGGATTCACGTTCGCGCCTGCCTCGGGTCAGGTGCAAGTGCAAAGCCAGTTGTTGTGGTCGCCTGACTGTTCCATTTTTGAGAATGGGGTGTATGAGCATGAATACGATTTTGTATTTCGGCTTGCCGATGATCGCTGCTACAACGCCAGTGCCGACACCGTTGCTGTTAAAATCCGTCTTGCCGACATCGTGAGCACTGATGCGCAATTTCTGCCTCCTAATGTTTTTACCCCTAACAATGACGGTTGTAACGACTATTTTGCGCTCGAGGGTATTGAACCATCCACGTGCGGATCAGGTGAAGTCGCCTTTCAAAGTTTCTTACCACTTGATAATTGCATCAACCAGTTTCAGGCGGTGCGGATCTACAACCGATGGGGTGAGCGTGTTTTTGAGAGTACAGACCGTACATTTCGCTGGTATGCGAAAGATCAGCCACCAGGCGTGTACTATTACTACATCACGTTCTCCCAACGGGAGTATAAGGGCAGCGTGTCCATTCACTATTGAATGAGCCCCAGCGTGAGAAGCTGATTTTCACGAATAAAAACCGTTTTGCTGTTCCAGACAACTGCTAACCAGACATCTTGTCGCCCGATTATTTTTACCCGGTGCCCATCCTTTTGAATCGACATTAACCCCGCCCCGGCCGAAGGGCCGTTCATCAGATAGTTGGTGGTTCCATTCAAAATGCCGTATTGCGTGGGGCGGTTGGCATACTGATTCCAGGCCAGCGCCAGGCAGCCTACGACCAGCAAAGAGATGATTGCCCGGTTTGCCTGATTTCGTCTGAATTTTTGAAAAGAGATTAGTCCGGTCAGGGCCACAACGAGCATGACCAGAAGAATGCTGATCGACATTTTTTGTTTGGCGACCAATTGCCGGAGCTTTTCCCCGTCAGTCAGCTGGTAGCCGTTGAGTTGATTCTTCTCGGCCAGGGTTTGAATTTTTTGTTCGGCAGCCGGATCTCCGGTGCGGGCATGATATAAGCTGAGGTATCGCATGCCGGGTGCAATCTGGCTGAGTCCTTCGTGGATGTATGCCATTTTCAGAAACATGGCCGGAGATCCGAAGCCTGCTTTTTCCACAATCTGGTATTGTTGAAGGGCAAGCCGGTACTGCCGCGCGGCAAAGGCCGAATCACCTTTTTGGAGATGTGTCGAAGGCTGCGCCAAGGCAAACCCTAGCGGAGTTATCCACAAAAAAAGTGCTTTCAGAATTTTCAAAACCACGGTTTGTAAAGTTTTTGGATCGTGTTACCTTTGCGACCTCGTTTACGGAAAAACCCTTAAAACAGGTTCAAAAGTAAAGGAAATTCACCAACGCGTGAAGGATCGATCTCGTAGCTCAGCCGGTAGAGCATTACACTTTTAATGTAAGGGTCCTGGGTTCGAATCCCAGCGGGATCACCAATAAAAAATAAAAGGCCTCTGTCGTACAGAGGTTTTTTGTTTGTGGCAACCGGCAAAAAAACGGATATCATATTAGCAGCATCACGGTTGTACATGCCATCATGGGTACGCATGCCCCCGGCCCGATTATCGATTGATTTTTCAAATCATTTTTTTCTTATCCGCGCCATATAAAATCCATCAAAACCGGCACTGGGCAGCTGCGTATGTTCAGCCAGTAATTCAAAATCATCTTGATGGTCGGTAAAAAAACGCGCCACCTGTTTTTCGTTTTCGGATGGCAGTAAGCTACAGGTTGAGTAAACCACAAAACCACCGGGTTTTACCATCTGGCTATACTGCTGCAGGATTTCCTGCTGCACTTCTTTCACTTTCGTCAGAAACTCAGGTGTTAGTTTCCATTTGGCATCCGGGTTCCGCCTCAGCACCCCGAGGCCTGAGCAGGGCACATCCAGCAACAGCCGGTCCGCTGTTTCGGCAAGGCGCTTAATGGTTTTTGATGATTCAATCACGCGCGTTTCAATATTGGTGGCTCCCGCCCTTCGGGCTCGTTTTTTCAACTCGTCCAACTTCCAGGCCTCCGTGTCCATGGCAATAATGCGGCCGCGGTTCTGCAGCAAGGCGGCCAGGTGCAACGTTTTTCCTCCACCACCAGCACAGGCATCGATTACCCGTTGACCGGGCTCCACCTGAAGAAACGGGGCTATGAGTTGCGAGCCGGCATCCTGTACTTCAAACAGACCGTCTTTAAATGCTTGCCGTGTGAAAATGTTCTGACGTTCGGCCAGCAGCAGGGCGTCTGGGAATGCCGTGGGGGCATCCGTCACAATTCGTTCATCTTGCTGCAAGTGATGTTGAAGTTTTTCGCGAGTCGTTTTCAACGTGTTCACCCGCAACACCACTTTGGCGGGTTGATTGAGCGCCACCAACTCTTTTTCCCAATGGCCACCCAACTCGGCCTGGCCGGCTTCATGAAGCCAATCGGGGATGGACTCGCGCAGCGGCACCTGTTTGGCCGCCTGACGTATGGCATTGTGAAAATGTCGCTCATCCAGGCTATAAAATTCAGGCCATGACGGCAACTCTTCCTCTTTCCACAAAATCCAGGCACCCAAAAGTTTCCAGAAATCACCTTCCTCGGCCTCCGTAGCATGGCGAAAAAGCCGATACAACCGAACGATATCATATGTCGTTTCAGCAATGAACCGCCTGTCGCGCGCTCCCCATTTAGGATTTTGTTTCAGGATTTTCTCAATCACCTTATCGGCATACTTGTTGTCAGTAAATATCTGACGCAGAGCGTCTATAACGGCTTCGGTCAGATTCCGGTAAAGTTTCATGTGGGCAAGATACGCAGCTGGAACGCGAAAAGCCCGCACATCACCGGTTTGTATTTGGCGGATGGTACCCGTAATTTCAAGGTGCTAATGGAGATATGAATCGCAGAAAATTTCTACAAGCAGGTGCAGCCGCAGCCACTGCAATTTCAGCCTGGCCCGCGATGACTGCCGAGGCACACCCTGCCGAGATGCCATTCCGCCTGTTATATGCCCCGCACGATGGCATGTTTCAGCATCATGCCGGAAAGACCTTTGTCGATCAGATCAAGTTTATGCACAATCAGGGATTCAGGGCCATCGAAGATAATGGCCTCTTGGGCAGGCCGGTGGCTGAACAAGAGAAAATCGGTAGTACCCTGGCTCAACTGGGCATGACCATGGGCGTGTTTGTAGTAGATGGTGGTGATAACTGGAAGACTTCGCTTACCACGGGCAAGCCGGAGTTCGTAGAGAACTTTGTCAATACCTGCCGCAAATGCGTAGATGCGGCCAAACGCGTAAATGCAAAATGGATGACCGTGGTGCCCGGATTTTTTGAAAGGCGATTGCCGATGGGTATACAGACGGCCCATGTGGTTGATGCCCTGCGCAGAGGAGCCGAAATTTTCGAGCCCCATGGTTTGATCATGGTGCTGGAGCCGTTGAGCGATACACCCGATTTGTTTATGCGCTATTCGGATCAGACGTATGAGTTATGCAAAGCTGTGAACAGCCCGGCCTGTAAGATTCTATATGATGTGTATCACATGCAGCGTAATGAAGGCAATTTGATTCCCAATATTGAACGATGCTGGAATGAAATTGCTTACTTTCAGGTGGGCGATAATCCCGGCCGCAAAGAGCCCGGCACCGGTGAGATCAATTACCGCAACCTGTTTAAGTTTATTTACGACAAAGGATACCGGGGCGTGGTGGGCATGGAGCATGGAAACGCAAAAGAGGGTAGGGAGGGGGAGTTGATGTTGATAAAAGCGTATAGAGAAGCTGATAACTTTTAGATATAGTGATGAAAAACAAGAGATTAATTCTTGTTATGGCCATGGTAGCCGTTTTTGCCGGTTCCACCCAGGCACAGGACGATTGGCTGACAAAGGCACTAACGAAGGCCGCAGGCGACACAGGCGCGGAACAGAAGGCCAAACTGGATTCGATTGACTTCCAGTTTGCCATGTCGGTGAACGACAACTCCAGCTTTTTTGATATTGAGCAAAAAGGTGAAGGCTTAGCGCGGGCGTTTTACACAATGAAGCCCTATGCGGAAAAGACACTACACGAGATTGCCCGCGACACGCTGGAGTTTGCACTCGGTTTTTACAAAATACGCGCCTTTAAGCTGGCTGAAGAATCGTTGATTATCGCTCGTGATTTTATGGAGCAAAACGGGTTGACCAACGACATTTCCTATATCCGCTGCATTTCGAACCTTGCGTTAAATGCGCTGATGAATGGGAATATCCTTGAAGCCGATCAGTTCATCACCTATGCGTTGGATGAAAGTCGCAATACATTAACGGAAACCAGCGTGGCCTATGCCGCCAATCTCAACAGCAGGGCCAAGCTCAGTCAAGCGGTAGGTAAATACAATGAAGCCGAAAAGGAGTTTGATGACGCACTTGTGCTGGTGAAGAAATTTTTTGGTGAAAGCAGCATGCAATATGCCATCGTGTTGAACAATAAGGCGATGCTGTACCAAACCATGGGGCGATACAATGAAGCCATACCGCTTTTAAAGGATGCTAACGCGCTGGCCGAGGCGGCTCTGAAGAAGAACTTAAAAGGCAAGAAATCATTCGAGAACCGCAAGTTTTTGAGTAACCTGGCTGTGGTCCAGTTTATGGCGGGTAACTATCCCGAAGCCGAAAAGATATTTCTCGAAATCAAAGCCATTTTTGAAAACCGAGGGCAAAAGAACAATGCTGAATATGCCAACCTGCTGAATCAGCTGGGGTTGTTCTACATCGCCATTTCAAAATTCGATCAGGTCGAAGCGTTACTTAAGAAATCGGCCGAAGTATACAAAAAGGCAAACGGGGAGGAGAGCCCTTCATTTGCCAAAGTTCAAAACGACCTCGGTAACTTTTACCGCATAATGCAGCGATTTGCCGAAGCAGAGCCGCTGCTGAAAAAATCGGTGGACATACGGCTTCGGCTACTGGGGGATACACACCCCGACTATATCAAATCGGTGGAAAACCTGGCCATATTGTATTGGAAGAAGGGGGATTTGGCGCAGGCGGATCCGCTCTTTAGCAAAGCCATGACGCAGTCGCTGGATTTTGTGAACCGGTACTTTCCGCCCATGAGTGAAGCGGAAAAGACGCGGTATTGGGATGTACTCTCGCCACGTTTTCAACGCTACTACAATTATGCCATTGAAGCGTCTGCCACCAACCCGGCCGTGTTGCAGGCGATGTTCAATTATCAGATTGCCACCAAGGCATTGCTGCTGAATTCGACCAATAAGATCAAGAAGACCATCCTCGCCAGTAAAGACAATCAGTTGATTCGCGACTACCTGGATTGGGTCACACAGAAGGAAGCGTTGGCCCGCTACTATTCTCTTTCGAAGGAAGAATTGAGAAAGCAGAGTATTGATTTGCCAGCGCTTGAGCGCGCAGCCAATAACCTGGAGCGCTCTCTTTCGCAGCGGTCCACTGATTTCTCCCAGGCTTTTACCGCCAACACGGTGACGTACAAAGAACTGGTTGCTCAATTGACTGACACCGAAGCTTTGGTGGAGATTATTCGTGTGCGCACGTTCGATCGCGATTTCACGACCGATTCGCGTTATGTCGCCTTGGTGCTCACGAAAGGGAGTGAACCTAAGTTGGCCCTGATGGAAAACGGTTTACAATTGGATACGCGCAACGCCAAGTTCTACAAGAACATGATTCAGCAAAAGAGCGATGACGAAGTTTCGTATGATCAGTATTGGGTCAAAATTGATGCGTTGCTGACGGGTAAAAAGATACTTTTTGTCGCACCCGATGGTGTTTACAATCAACTCAACGTCAACACACTGAAGAAGCCCGGTGGCGATTACGTTTTGAATCGCTACGATGTGGTTGTGATGGGTAACCCGAAAGACATCCTGTCCCTGAAACAGCGGAAGACCGTGGCAACACGCAAAGATGCGTTTCTGCTCGGCTTCCCGGATTATGGGGGAAATGCTGTGCCGTTGCCGGGTACAAAGGTGGAATTGGAGACGATCAATAAGATTTTAAAGGCCGGAGGCTATCAGCCCTCATTGTCGCTGCAACTGGAGGCTACGGAGAAGAAATTGAAGACGGTGAAGGCGCCAACGCTGATGCACATTGCTACTCATGGCTACTTTCTGGCGGATGCCGAAGTGCGCGATGGCAGCGCTATGGGTATTGATGCCGAGAACGCCAAGAATAATCCCCTGTTACGCTCCGGCTTACTGATGGCTAATCCACCGGCTGAGGGTCAACAAAACAGTAATGTGGATTTGAGCAGCAACGATAATGGCGTGCTTACGGCTTACGAGGCTATGAACCTGGACCTGGAGGGGACGGATTTGATTGTGTTGAGTGCGTGCGAGACAGCTTTAGGTGACGTGAAGGCGGGTGAAGGGGTGTATGGCTTGCAGCGTGCGTTTTTGGTTGCCGGTGCGAACGCGCTGATTATGAGTTTATGGCAGGTAGACGATGCCGCCACGCAGTTGTTGATGACTAATTTCTACACCAACTGGACCAAAACAGGCAATAAAGCCAAGGCCTTCAAACAAGCCCAGTTTCAATTAATGACCAAATACAAAGAGCCGTATTACTGGGGTGCGTTTGTGATGATGGGGATGTAAACTTTTCTACGGCACCAGTTTTAATCGGTTGGTTGACTTGGTCTCAATCTCCGCCCGGTTCCGCCACATCGTACGAAACTCACCTGTAGCGAACATTTTGGCCTGATCGGCATAGTGATTACTCATTACATTTCCAGATTGACCGGAAGGAGAAATGGTAACTCCATGATCGGGATCGGCAAAATCGGTAATCTTTCGCAGGGCGGGTCCGCCATCCACTGAAAAATAGCCGGTGCTATCCAGCGAAAAGTGAAGGTTATTGAGAACCTCGCTTCCTCCGCTCACTTCAAAAGGACCCACGTTGAAGAAGTTACGCAAGGGCTTAACGGCATCAAACGCGTGCTTATGTGTCAGGGTATGCACGCGTCCCCACGTCCAGCGATCAGCATTTTGCCCCAGATTGCCACTCAGCAGTTCCAGCGTCCGATCGGCTGCGAAGGCAACAATTTCCTCCCGGGTTTCGGGAGTCCCTGTCTTGGTGTTGTTCCACCATGGTGATTCAGGGTTGGCAATAAATCCCTCGTAACTGTTTTTGAGCAGCGAAGTGATGGCCAGCGATTCAAATGCCGGTGCTCCGATTTCATCGACCATGGCCATGCGCATGCTTTGCGACAGCAGGTTGTAATACATAGTCGGAGCTACGAGTGTTTGGTCGTGAAGGCCGTTCCAGTTTTTCAGTTCTTCGATCAATCGGGCATGTTCGGGTTTGTTCGTTTTCGCGAGCACATCGGCCAGCAGGTGGGCAATGTCCGCATGCATGGTTGAGGTTACATCGAGGCTTACCTTTTTCACATCGTCAATCGTCCACTTTTTCTGCTCGCTCAACAACTCGTAAATGCGGCCGGCCCGGCTGCGGGGGTAGTAATATCCGGGATACAATACTCCATCCACCGAATCGGGCTGATTGTTGGCCGAGTACACAAAACCCCACGGTGGATTTACCGCATGCGGGTTTTTGGAGAAGTCGTAGTAGCCGAGTGGTTCATCATGGCCGCTGGCTCCGTCCAGAAAGAACTTGGAGTTAACATGTTTGGGACGAATGGGAAGCTGTGCCACAGCCCACCAGGCGATGTTGCCCTCGTCATCGGCATACATCACATTGAGTCCCGGGGCGGAGAATTGCGATGCTGCCTTTTCCACATCGGCAATGCCTTGTGCATGATTGAGCTGATAGGCCGCCTGCAAAGCACGGTTATCCCCTTCGTTCAGCATCCACCACAGCGAGACGGGTTCATCATCGCTGGTGAAGTCGACTATCCCGCTGATGACCTGCCCGTGAGGAGTTGAAGGGATGATCAGTTCTACCTCGGCCTCATCTTTCACTTTGATTCGTTCTTTTCGGAAGGTGATGTCCACCCACTGCCCCTTGTATTTGACCTGCCCGCTGTCGTTAGTAGCCTCGCGATAAAAATCGGTGTCGTCATTTTCAAACATGGTGAGGCCCCAGCCACAACGATCGGTTTGGCCCAATAGCCCAAACGGAATGCCGGCAATGTGATGACCGTAGAAGGAAAGCCCCGGGGCCTCCAGGTGGGCCTCGTACCACACTGCGGGTTGGGCAAATCCAATGTGCGTATCATTTGCCAAAATCGGTTTTCCGGAAACTGTCCGGTCTCCGGCTATCGCCCACCCATTGCTGCCCTGCCACATCGGCACGGGCAAACTGGACAACGCATCGTGCAGATAAGAAATGAGCGAGTCGCGTAGCGGGTTTTTTCGGGCACCGCTGAAGCTTTCAATTCGCACGGCCTGGGCTGGAGTTTGTACCGCCAAATCTTTCAGATATTCGGCTCCCCATTCGTTCTTAATTTTTTCCAGCACCGGGTCAATGCGCAGGCCCTCGGCAAACCCAAACGACATAAAGCCGACCGCGTGGTAAATGTCTTCGGGCGTAAATTCTTCTTTAGGAATTCCAATGATGGTAAATTCCAACGGAGTCTTGCCGGTTTTGATAAATTGATTGATCCCCCGCTGGTAGGCAAGGGCCGCCCGTTGCCACGCGGCTGTGTCGGTTTTCAGAAATTTTTGCGCATGATCTTTTGCAAACTGGTTGATGCCCAACGCACGAAATAACTTGTCTACCTTAACGAGGTCTTTTCCGAGAATTTCAGAAAGTCGTCCACTGGCGGCCCTGCGAATCATTTCCATTTGGAAGAGGCGGTCCTGGGCATGGACATAGCCCAACGCATAGTAGGCATCCTCTTCGTGCCCGGCATAAATGTGGGGCACACCAAAGTCATCATAAAAAACGTCTACTTCGGCTGTCAGCCCCGGTAGCGAAATTTGACCGGAGTAGGTGGGCCGGGTGGTTTGCAGGAAAACATAAACCCCCGCTGACAGGAGCACGGCCAGAATCACTAAAACCAGAAGCACCCGTTTGATTAATCGCATAGGATAGATTTGAGGAAAGGTAAGAATCCAGGGTAAAAATAATACCTTCGGATGCATGAGAGTAATGTTGATGGTGCTTTTGATTTTGCCGCTGGCCTGCTTAGCCCAGGTGCGTAGCGCCTACGGGGTGTTAACCACCGGATTTTGGGAGTATCAGCGCTCCTGTACCACCCAACCGGAGAATCGTCTGGTTAATCTGGAACGAGCAATTCCGGGCTTGGCGGTTGATATCCGGTACGCGGGCACCAATAACTTCATGAAGGAAAGGATGTACTCGTTGCCGCGGGCCTATGCGCGGCAACCGGTGGCCCATGCGCTGAAACAGGTTCAGCGCGAGCTAAAAAAACAGGGTCTTGGCCTGTTGATTTATGATGCGTATCGCCCTTATGCGGTTACCGTTAAGTTTTATGAAAGCTATCGCGATACCACGTATGTGGCATCGCCATACCGGGGCTCGCGCCATAACCGCGGCTGTGCATTGGATCTCACACTGGTCGATCGCAAAACGGGAAAGCCGTTGCCCATGCCGACTGAATTTGATTCGTTTGAAAAGCTGGCGTGGGCAACTGCGGTAGTGGATGACCCCGTGAAGCGAAAAAACCGGGACCTGCTGATTGAGGTTATGACGAAGCATGGCTTCCGGGTATACGAACCGGAGTGGTGGCATTTTGATTTTGTTGGCTGGGAGAAGTTTGATGTACTGGATGTGAGTTTTGAGGAACTGGAGGAGCGTTGAAGGTTAAAACTGTATCTTTGACTTATGGATTATAAGGAATACATCGAGATTAATCCGCAAGTCAGGTTTGGGAAGCCGTGTATAAAAGGTACACGTATTTCCGTAGGCGATGTACTGGGTTGGCTAGCCTCCGGTATGACGATTGAGGAAATCCTGTCGGATTTTCCACAACTAAACCGTGATCAAATCTTAGCTTGCCTCGCCTATTCTGCTGATCGCGAGCGGAAGACAACAATTGCCATCTAGAGGTCCTGATGCCACATGGTCAGGTTACTTTTTGACGAAAACATCTCCTTCCGAATTGTTAGGCGCGTAGCAGATTTTTTTCCAGGATCATTGCACGTTTCTGACGTGTTGACGAAGCCCATTTCAGATCAGGCAATTTTTGACCATGCTCGTACACATCACTTCTGTATAGTGACTTTTGATTCCGATTTTCAGATGCTACAGGCTTTGAATGGATTCCCTCCGAAAATTATTTGGTTACGAATCGGAAATACATCTACGCTAAGCATTGTAGACCGACTAATTTCTCATGCTGATCAGATTCGCTCGTTTGGTGAGGATAGCGAATTCGGTACTATTGAAATTTACTGATTATGACACTCCAGCAAGCCCAACAAGAAGTCGACCAATGGATCAAAACCTATGGCGTTCGATACTTCAGCGAGTTAACCAACATGGCCGTGCTCACCGAAGAGGTGGGCGAACTGGCCCGCCTTATGGCCAGGCGTTATGGCGATCAATCGGAAAAGGAGAGCGACCGGGGCAAGGATCTGGGCGATGAAATGGCCGATGTGCTATGGGTACTGCTTTGCCTGGCCAATCAAACAGGGGTGAATCTGACCGAGGCTTTTGCGAAGAACATGGAGAAGAAGACGCAACGGGATAAGGATCGGCACCGCGGCAACCCGAAGCTTTAAGATTCTAATGCTTATAAAACAATCTTTCCGTTTTTGATCCGCGGCAGCACTCTGTACTCATCAACGGTAAGACAGAATTCAAAATCCTGATGAATGTTCAGTCGATTGAGGCGCTTCACGTGCGATGACTCGCTAAGGAAGCCTGCCAGGTCGTTTTTCGCCAGATTGTAAAGATGGCGGGCGGCTAAAGGTGCATCGCAGTCCGGCCCCAGGTAGTCTTTCAGCTTCTCCACCACGGCTCCGGCAAACAGGCTGTCTTCCAGGTTCACCCGACCCTTCCAGCCGGCACAGACGATCAGGGCGCTATATTCACTCAACAGCAGATACTTTACGACAGACGATAGGTTCAGGAATGAACCGATGATGATCTCGCGGGCATCTTTTGATTTTTCGATGGCCTGCGTACCGTTGGTTGTAGTGAAGGCAATTTTCATTCCGCGAATTTCTTCCCCCATGTATTCAAACGGAGAGTTACCCTTGTCAAATCCCTCTACCTTTTTGCCATCCCGTTCGCCTGACGTGATAAACCCCCGTGTCTTCATGCTTTCGCATTGCCGAAGATCCGCAAAGGGCGTAATGCTTTCAGCTCCGTGCGCCATGGCGGTCACCATGCACGAGGTTGCCCGCAGGATGTCTACGACCACAACCGTGCGATTACTCAGGTCATAAAGATGAATGAGCTCGGGACTAAGGCAGACGTCAATTGTCTTCACGATGATTCATTGATTTGCGTGATTACTATGGCCTCAGGCTGGCCGAAATTTCTTATTCTTTAAAGTTCAGGCTATCAGCGGTGTTTTGCTCACCTGTGCTTTCAGTCCCTTTCCCCGAACGGAGATAAAAATTTCTGAGCCCGGTTTGCTAAAGGCTGTTTCAACATAGCCCAGTCCAATGCCCTGGCCCAACAGGGGAGATTGCGTACCCGAGGTCACCCGGCCAATTTTCCGGCCTTCGTTAGTCAGGATATCGTAGTCATGGCGCGGAATGCCTTTGTCGACCATTTTGAAGCCCACCAGCTTGCGCGTAACTCCAGATTCCTTTTGCTTTTGAAGAGCCTCCGAGTTCGTAAATGGTTTCGTGAATTTGGTTATCCAACCCAGGCCGGCCTCCAGCGGAGAGGTGCTGTCATCAATATCATTACCGTACAGGCAGAAGCCAATCTCCAGCCGGAGCGTATCGCGCGCCCCCAGCCCAATCGGCTTTATATTTTCATTTTTGCCAGCCTCGAATATCGCATACCACACTTTTTCAGCATCGGCAGCCGGGCAGTAAATTTCAAAACCGCCTGCACCCGTGTAGCCTGTATTACTCAAAATCACGTTGGCCACCCCTGCGAAATCACCCACCACAAAATGATAGTACGCAATTTGACTCAAGTCAACGGCCGTGAGCTTCTGCAATACGCCTTTTGCTTTTGGTCCTTGCACGGCAAACAGGCATATATTGTCCGAAATATTCTTCATCACCGCGCCATGGGTGTTGCGGGCAGCAATCCAGTTCCAATCTTTTTCAATGTTGCTGGCATTTACCACCAGCAGGTAGTCGTTGTCTTTCAGTTTGTACACGATCAAATCATCGACAATACCACCCGTTTCGTTCGGCAGGCAGGAGTATTGCGCTTGCCCATCAACGAGTTTACTGGCATCGTTGCTGGTCACACGCTGAATGAGGTCAAGGGCGTTAGGCCCTTCAATTTTGAATTCACCCATGTGTGACACATCGAACACGCCCACGCCCTGGCGAACGGTCATGTGTTCTTCAATGTCGGATGAATAGCGAACCGGCATGATAAAACCCGCGAAGGGTATCATCTTGGCACCGAGTTGTTCATGTACGTAATGCAGCGGAATTCTCCTGGCGTCCATAAGCATAAGTTGGCCTCAAACTTACGCAGATTAGTTTGCCTCTACCACAAATATTTCCGGATGCTCGCGCACAAAAGCATTGAAGGAAGCAGCAGGCATCCGACTGCGCAACTTATCCAAGGCTTCCTGCGACTGCTCGTCAAAGCCGATGCGCGCGGCTTGCAGTGCATACGCTTTGAGCAGGTAAACGGATTCCGGTTTGTATAAGAGAGCATTGACCAGCAGGCTGTAGCCCTCAAGTCGGGTGGCCTCATTTTTTTCCAGTTGTAGAGCGGCTGCAACCACGCCCTCTTCAAAGAATGGATTTGCCTTTCCGGCTGCCACAATCCGTGCTGCATCCTGCTGCACAACTCCGTGATACAGTTGACCGCGCAACTGTTGTTGTCCTTCCCAATTCACATTTGGCAAAAGGCCCTTGATGAAATCAAGATCGCCCGCGCGCAGTGCTATCGCCAGCAATTGCTGGCTAACCAAATTTGCCCATCCGGGGTCGGTGACGCGCTCCAGGCACGCGGCTGCCCGCTTACTCTCATCAATCGCAAGCCACTGCCCCGCCCGTGTCCACCAGGCACGTGGTTGCAAGTGTTTCGGAAGATTTTCAACCAGCGTGGCAAACGGCTCTTCTTCGACCAAGGGTAAACGGTACAACGCAAATAGAAATTTCTCTTCAGGCGCGAATGCACCGATCTCAGATGTTGGAGTCGTCAGGGCCCGGTGATACAGCCGAGCTATGTTGTGTCGTGCCGTGTCGGATGATTTCAATATTCGATCCCACGCTTCGATCGCAGCCGAGATATCAAATTCCGTGAGGGCAATGGCCTGGTAGTAAATGGCATCCTTGGACTCCCGGTCTTCCGCCTTTACAAAGAAGTCGTGAGCCAGGGCAGCACTTCCCTGCTCGAGTGCCCACAAACCCAGTTTCTCCTGATCACTTGCCCGACCACTAAAAAAGCCAGCCTGACGAAGCAGGTCAATTGCTTTGCCCGTGTGGCCGTGGCGGTAGTAAGCATCTGCGCTGGCCACTTGTAACTCGAGTCGAAAGAAAGAGTTCGATTCACGATTGGCCAGTTTGATGATCTTGCCGAGCAGAACGGTATCCAGGTTTTGGGTTTGATTGATCAGGGAGTTGCTGATCAGTGCAGCCTGATAGACCGATAAGGCGGTATCGGTTCCCGGATCAAACGGTAGGTCGAGGGCTATCCCCTGGTGATTGGCCAGTGCAACCGCATTTGCCCGCAACCCCGTTGACGTTGACTGTAGCAGCGCGTAAAGGGAGTCGGCTGGAAAAGACAAGCCGGACTTAATACCTGCGCTAACGAGATTGATCGAAGCTTGTTCGCTCACCGGGTTGTGCTGCCGCGCTGACTCAAAGTAATATAAGGCCGAGTCAAACACCTGGATCTGGAGGAAAGCGATGCCCATCGCATTTTTCAAGTGACCGTTTCCGGGAAACTTGGTGAGTCCTTCACGTAAAACAAGAACGGCCTCCAACCGGTCTTCCTGTCGCTCAAGGGCATAGGCAAGGTTGACATAGGCCTCTGGAGTGGCAGAAAAATCGGTGGCCTCTTGCCATTCGCGTTTGGCCTTGGATGGCTCCAGTTGCTGCTGATAAATCGAGGCAAGGGCGTGTCGGGCGTGGTAATTATTCGGACTGTACAGCAGCGATCGTTGGTAGTAGCCTTCGGCAGCGGGTAGATTTTCGCTGACGTAATGTACGTCTGCCACCGAGTTGAAATAGCCGGCAAAAAATTCGTTGAACGAAGTTCGCCAGCCGCTGTACGCAAAGAAGGTGAAGGTGGCAATGGCACCGGCCAGTCGAAAGGTAAAATAGGGCATGGTGGCTGGCTTATACAGAACGCGGTGCACCGGCATGTTTCGCCCCAGCATATCGACAAAGTTCGCAAGGACGTACAGCATGAAAATAACCCCGAATCCCAGATGGCTGTAGAGAATCATATCCTGCATGACGATCAGCACAGTATCGTTGGCGGATTGCAAAAAGTTGGTGAGCGTGGCAAATGAAATGGTAACCAATGACAAATACCACAGCATGCCCTGCGGCTCGGCCGGCATGATGTGTTCATATTGTGACTCCCGGCTGTAGTACCCCCAAAGCCCGAGCACCGCAGAGATCGAGAATAGAAAATAGTAGTTCAACGGAATGAAACTCCATTCCATGATTTGTTTATGGTCCAGATAGACCAACGTCAGGTTCAACAAGTAGATGGAGCTGAGCACCAAAACGTGAGTCAGGTTTTTACCGCTGCGCATACTCTGCGAAATACCCGAGACGAAGGCAGCCGGAATCTCCATCGCCACCAGGCCCATGGTAGCCACGGTAATGGCCATACCCGCCCATGTGAATTGGGCGGCCAGCAACAAAAAGGGATGCTCCACCTTGGCCCCGATCTCAATAAAAATTCCGATGGCCATGATAACCGCGCCAAAAGCGAGGAGGCGGGTGGTAAGCGTGGCACCCATGAAACGAAATTGAAACAATAGCCCGGCTCCAACTACCGCGGTCATCACGCTCAAGGGCACAATTTTGTTTGATATCCCCCAGAGTTCAAGAGATTCCAGCCGAAGACTGACGATAAACAAAATCACGATGCTCATGGCGAGCAGAAACCAGAACCGGCTGAACGTGGAGATGATTGCCAGTAAAAAGACAATCGCCAATGTCACCGCCACTAAAAAGGCGATCTGGAAATGGGTTGGCACGTGGAGTGCGGAGGGCAGAAAACGCTCTAACAAAACATAGGTACTACTCTCGACCGGCAATCGGGCGAGGCCCCGCTCGATGTAGTGGGTTGCCACTGGCTCACGCTCCAGCTGCTGGTAGTTTTCCCACCGGATGGCGGGTGCAGGAGTTTCGTACCAACTCCACCACATCCAGATGACCGAGATTGTGGCCACAACCAGCAGAAATTGAAAAAGCAGCCGGGAAGTTGCTGGCCAGGATGCCCAGAAATAGATTCGATGCATGGCCCGTTTAGTCGATTACTTTCGGAACGGTAAAAAACGTATGATCATGGGCAGGTGCCTGCTCCAGCGCTATTGATCTTTCCAGATGGGGTTTCACTTCATCTTCGCGCCAGGTGTTTACCTCTTGCGCCATGGAGGTGAGGGGCTCCACGCCTGTGGTATCTACTTCTTTTAACTTCTCTACGAACGACACCATTTTGGATAGATCGGTCAATAACTGCTGTTCTTCGGCCGGGTTGATCTCCAGCCGTGCGAGGTGCGCCAGTTTATGCAGAGTATCGCGATCGATGTTCATGCGTGAGTTGCTGATCAATGACGTTAAAAACAGTCTTCTTTAGTTTGTCCACATCGGCCAGCGTTAATCCTTCGGTGGCAATGGGGCGATGAAAGATCACTTTTACCAAACCCCGATGTAAACGTAACGTTGATGCGTCAGGCAAAATTATCCAATTGTTGGGAATGGTGACCGGCACAATCGGTATTTGTTTTTCGATGGCCGCGCGGAAAGCGCCATCTTTAAAACGCCCCATGCGTGGCGCGTGATGGGTAACCATGCCGCCTTCCGGAAAAATCACCAGGCTTTTGCCCTGCTCAAGAGCTTCCACACTTTGTTTGAATGTGTTGAATTTGCTGATCAGACTGCTGCGATCGACCGTAATATGGAGTTTGCGGTACATAAAGCCGAACAATGGAATTTTTTCCATGGCGCTCTTGCCGACAAAAATGGCATTGACCGGATTAAGGCCCATGGCCGGAATATCCAGATAGGAAAAGTGATTCGGGCAGAAAACGTAGGTGCCGTTTCGGTCGAGTGGCGTTTCACAAATTACTTCATACGGCAGCAGGGAAAGCCGGAAAAGCGCGTGGGCCCACCACCGGTTGACGATGCCGACAAGCCGGTGGAGTGACGGAAACAAAATGGGGATGCACAGGACAGGAAAAAAAAGCAAAAACAAAACAGTGAAAACCACCAGGCCCAGAGCAGTGTGGATGAAGCGCAGGAAGTTCATTGATTAATTTGAATACAACTTGAGATCATTCACCTTCTCAAACTCTCGGGTGTTAAGTGTTGCGAGCGGCAACTGGTGCTGAATAGCAACAGACGCAATCAGTAAGTCCGGGATTCCAATCAGCTTGTCTTGCGATCTAAGCTTCTGAAAGATCTCTGCCGCTATATTGGCCGATTCATCATCAAAGGGCAACACGTCTATTCGTCCGAAAACGGTTTCCCAGAAAAATTGCTGCGCTTTTGTGGCACCTCTGAGTACTTCAAACTTTGTGATCGAGGTTGTTGAAAATGTTTTTCGTTGGTCGGCTAACTGAAATAAAAGAGTGCTCTCCTTGTTCTTTTTCCTGAAATAGTCAATGAAAACAGAAGTATCGAGGCAAATCAGGCGACTCTCCATTTTGAGAATTCCTTACGTTGCATTAGGAAAGCCGCATGTTGCTCTTTGGTCATGGTAGGGCCATTAAGAAGCAAACTCCGCAAACTTTGTCGGGTTGCTCTCTTCTTGGAAGGCGCTTTTTTGACTTTTAGAATTCGCATGTGTTCAAAAGTAGAAAAATTTCATGGCTTTTGTTTGTTGATCTTGTCCGGCTTGGGGATCAAAATCAATTCGGTTTGGCGCCCATCGATGTACCGAAAGCCCGACTCATCAAAGTAGCCATCTTCTTCCAACTGAATCCGGATTTCTTTTTTCCACTCCACGATGTAAACCGAGCAATTCAGTTCGATCGAGTAGGCGGTCTTCAACTTCATGGGGTGATCGCCTGTGCCCGGCACACCCCCTTGCATATCCCACATGCCGATGGTGGTGCCGGCTGCATGACCGTGGAAGCCAATGGGATGCGTGTAAATGGATGGGGTTATGCCATTGTCGATGGCGGTTTTGCGGGTGTCAGCCAAAATCTTGTTGCCCGTAACGCCTTCTTTAAAATTATTGGTCAGGATATCCTGTAGTTGATTGCCGCGCCTGAACGCACTGCGCAAATACTCGGGGGCATCTGTTTCTCCGGCACGCAGCACGTAGGCATGCTGCTGCGTATCGGTATTAAGGCGCAGGTAGGTAATGCCGAAGTCCACGTGCAGCAAATCGCCCGGCATAATCACCAGCGGCTGCGGGCGCTTGGCCGTAATGGCATCCGCTTCGTTTCGCTGAATGGACACCGAAGGCTGAAACCAGGTATCCAGTTTCAACTCTTTTATTTTTTCGCGATACCACCACACCACATCATCGGTTGTGGTTACACCGGGTTGAATCACGCGATCAGAAAATCCCTCGGCAATGATGTCATGGGCAATGCGGCAGATCTGCTGGTAAATGGCCATTTCCCGTTCGGTGCGGGTTTCCAACCACGCCACGGCCAGTTTTTCGGCCGACACAACACGTTCATGCAGTTTCTTATTCAAGGCTTTCATCATCTGGTCGAAGTCATTCGAGGTAAGCCCATCGGCATGGCCCCAATGCACCGCTTTGTTGATACCGATTTTCTTCGGATTTCGTTCTTCGATGATGCGCGCCAACTGCCCCCATTGGTCGGGGTTCTCATCGGGGTTCCAGGCGCGCCTGAACATTTTGCCCACGTCATACCGCGATACGGCCAGATACTCTAGTTCGCGGTCCGGCCCACGATCGAATGCGATAAGCATCGTGGTTCTGCGGGCAGCAAACCAGGTGGCCGGCAGCAACGTGCGAATGACCGGATCCTCATTGTATTCGCGTGAAATTATCACCCACATGTCGATGCCCTCCTTGCGCATAAGGCCTGGCAGCACATTACGCAAACGATCTTCCAGAAGTTCGTCCACGACTTTGGCCTGATTGCGTTGGGTGAGGATGGCGGGGTATTGTGCCTGTGCCACAAGGGCGAGTGCCCATAACAAAAGGAGAAAAATCCGCTTCATACGTTCGGTTGGTAGGTAATCATGCATCGTTCTTTTTTAAGCAATTCGGCTGCGTGGGCAATGTCGATGTGTGACTTGGCATCATTCATTTGTTCGCGCATGGCCTGTTTGATCTGGCGTACCCGCATGGCCTCAATAAATCGTTTCACATCTTCGGCTGTTTCCAGGATTAATGGGGGTACTTCCGCAGGTCGGTCGTCATCGCCTTTGGCCACCATGGTAAAGAAGGACGAATTGGTGTGCTTCACTATGTGGGTTTTCACGTTTAGCGCCTCCACGCGAATGCCCACCACCAGCGAGGTGCGCCCCACATAGTTCACCGAAGCGTGCAGCGAGACGAGCTCGCCCACTTCAACCGGCTGCAGGAATTCGACTTTGTCAACGGTAACCGTAACGCAGTATGCGCCCGCATGTTTGCTGGCGCAGGCATAGGCTACTTTATCCATGAGCGAGAGTAAAATGCCACCGTGAATTTTTCCGCCAAAGTTGGCGTAGGCCGGAATCATCAACTCGGTGATCGTGGTTTGGGAGTGGCGAACGGGTTTGGGCGGTGCGGCCATGATTAGTGTTATTTGGGTTCCTGCCGAATATGACGGATTCGAAGAACGCGGATCTCGTTTTTTGTAACCTGTAAGATAGACGAATGTTGTGAGACACAAAACTTCGAAATGCTCCAGCATTGTCCATCTTGTATCTGTCGGGAGGAAAACGTTCAGGATTTTTTCTGGCCTGCTCGAGTTTTTCAAGAAATCCCGACTCGACCCTTTACGCATTTTGGATTGACTGGGCGCTTATCCATTCAAGAGCCGAACAAAGTGCCTCAAGGGCATCTTCGGCCCAAACTATTTTTCTCGCTTTCGCCAAGACCCAATCCGTTGAACAGCCTTTTCGTGAGCCACAAACCTTCCTTTTGAGATTTCAGCATCAGCCCGATTCAGTGCGAGATTATAATCCGAGAGACTCTCACCGAGGTAGCTTTCATCTTTTTGGTTGGCAAACGCAATCAACGTTTCTATGGCATGAAGCAATGCTTCGTCCTGAATTTGCTCGACTTTTTTTATCAGTCGCTTTCTGCCGGTTGCCACGGAACTTTTCATCAATCAAAGATAAGATGATTTTTTGTTAATCGGGCAGACCAGCCAGGCGGGCCGAAAGCTGAGTAAAGCGCCAGATCATGGCCGAAGCCGTGAGCGTAAGGCCCATTAACAAACCCGCCCAAATACCGAGGGCTCCCCAATGCAAACTAAAGGCCATCAGGTAGCCGAGTGGCAACGCAATCACCCAATAGGCAACAAAGATGAGTAGCGAAGGAACTTTAACATCTTGCAGGCCGCGAAGTGCGCCCGCACACACTACCTGCATGCCGTCCGAGAGTTGGAAGAAACCCGCAATAACCATGAGGGGCGCAGCGGCCGCCAGCACGGCTGCATCATTAATATAGAGTGACGGCAAAAAATGCTTACCCGTAATGAACAAAACAGCCCAGGCGGTCATCAGCAACGCACCCAACCCAATCAGCGTGAAGCCTGCCGTGCGCAAGGCAACTTTATCGCGCCTCCCGTAAAAAATACCCACCCGAATAGTGGCTGCGGCACCGAGGCCAGACGTAGTCATATAGCTGATGGTGGCCAGGTTGAGCGCTATTTGGTGCGCTGCCAACGGCACCGTGCCGATCCAGCCCATCATAATCCCCGAAAAGCCGAAGGCGGCTGCTTCAAAAATGAACTGCGCACCGGCTGGCAAACCGATGTGCAGCATGCGGTTGAACAGGGCACGCGAGTAGTGGCCAAAATGAAATCCTGCGCGGTAAGCTACGAAGGCTTTCCCATAATACACGTACAACGCCATCCACACCGCCATGGCCACCCGCGAGATGAATGTAGCCCACCCTGCACCATACAATCCCATTTCCGGGAAGATCCATACACCATAGATGAGCACATAGTTCAACACTACGTTTAACAGGTTACACGCAATCATTACCACCATGGCCATCCGCGTTTTTTGCAGACCTTCGGCAAATTGCCGGAAGGTTTGAAAGATCATGGTGGGCACGATGGAGTATGAAACAATCAGCAAGTAGGGAATAGCCAGTTCCACAACTTCGGCCGGCTGATTTATGTAGTGTAAAAGCGATTGCCCGCCCACGATGATCAGTGTAAGGATCGCGCCTGTGGCAACATTGATGACCAAGGCATGGCGAAGTGCGCCTACAATTTTTTCCGGCTGCCGCGCACCATCGGCCTCCGCCACCAACGGGGTTAGCGCGTAGGTGACACCAATACCAAAAAACAAGAGCACACCAAAGAAACTGTTCGCCAGTGCAGAGGCAGCGAGCGGTGTAGCGCCTGTCCAACCGATCATCACACTATCGGCAACCCCGGTCATCACCTGACCGAGCATGCTGATCATAACCGGGTAGGCCAGTAAAAAGCTGGTGCGGGCTTCCGTGCGATAGCGTGTCCAGGTGGTCAAGGCTAGAGTCCTTTGAGGCGGGCAACACGCAAGATACCCATGATGCTCAAACTGTCGGTAATCTTGCCGGTGAGCACCATATCCAGCGCTTCGGTAAACGGCAAGTGCCACACCCGGAGGTCAGCCTCCGTGTCTTCCAATTGATTGTCGCCCGGTGTCAACTCTTCGGCCAGAAAGATAAATCCCTCTTCGTCTGAAACGGAGTTGGAGAGGTGGGTACGAACCAAGGAAGTCCATTTGGCTGCGGTGAGTCCGGTTTCTTCCCTTAACTCACGCTGAGCTGAAACGAGCGGATCGGTGTCCAGGGCACCACCGCCTTCGGGAATTTCCCAACTCCATTCGTCCAACGTGTAGCGGTGCTGACCCACCAGCCAGGTATTGCCGTGCTGGTCGAGGGGTACAATGCCAATGGCCTTGTTCTTGTAGTGCACTTTACCGTAGATGCCCGGCTTGCCGGCCGGATTGATCACCTGATACTCCGTGACCGTGATCCAGCGGTTGTCATATTGCTGTTCCGAGGAAAGGGTTTGCCACTGTGGGAGATTCTGGATACTGGATACAGGATTCTGGATTTTGGATGTCAGATCGAGGGTAGTGTCTGACCTGTCTTCTGTTTTTGAATAATCCACGGGGGCTTCGTGAACCGCGGACGAGTCGTTGTGCCCCTTTTCAACGGCTTTGATGAACGCGTTCAGTTTGCGGCCAAGCAACTCCAGGTCGTGGTTTAACTTGATGTATTCCGCTTCGTCTTTTAGAGACTTGGTTTCATAGAGCACGGAGAGATGATCAAGCGTTTCGTCATTGGAGGCCAACGCGTAGGTGAGGAATCGGATAAACTCCATCTTATAATGCCTTCGTCCATATCCCTCCACAATGTTAGACCGTACCGATTTAATGGATCTGCGAATCTGTTGACCTGTTTCATATTTCTCTATTCCGGGCAACGCCAAAGTCATATCATGCACTTTCACCGAGAGCATTTGTGCCAATTGCCACACCTCAAGATTTTTAAAGCTCATTAATCAGGCCAGTATCGAGTATCGAGTATCCAGTATTCAGTATCCAGTATCAAATATCCAGTATCAAATATCCAGTATCTGAGTCGCATCTACCAATTTATGAAACTTTCTTACTTTGCGATTGTGCTAAAGTCTTCGTTCAAAACAGATGCAATAGAGGCCGGCTGCGATGAAGCCGGGCGCGGATGTCTGGCTGGCCCGGTGGTAGCGGCTGCCGTTATTCTTCCACGAAACTACAGGCACGAAGCGCTCAACGACTCGAAGCAACTCACAGCCCAGGAACGGCACGAATTGAGGAAGGATATTCAACGGGATGCACTGGCGTGGGCGGTGGCGGAAGTCAGCGCGGGTGAGATTGATGAAATCAACATCTTAAAAGCCTCCTTTGTGGCCATGCATCGGGCGCTGGATAAATTAACATTACCGCCCGACCTGCTGTTGATCGATGGCAACCGGTTTATGCCGTACCGCGAAATTCCCTTCGAATGCATCATCAAAGGTGACGCACTCTATCTGTCCATCGCAGCGGCTTCGATTCTGGCCAAGACGCACCGCGATGAATTCATGCAGCGGCTTGCCCTGGAGTTTCCGGGCTACGGGTGGGAGACCAATATGGGCTACCCCACCGAAGAACACCGCGATGGCATTCGCGCGTTAGGGATTACACCTTACCATCGCAAGACCTTTCAATTGCTGCCCTCGCAACTGGAGTTATTTGAGTAATTTTCGCGATGGCTTTTTCATTGTTTCGAAAGCGAGAAGACACGTTTGATTATGTAATCGAACGCACCTGCAAAAACTGCGGACAGGTGTTTCAAGGCCGGTTCTGCAACCGCTGTGGTGAGAGAGTGATTGATCGTGAAGATCGGTCGTTTTCGAAAATGGCGGAAAGTATTCTGAATGCATTCACGTTTCTGGAAGGCAAGTTCTGGCGTAGCTTCAAGATGATGTTGGTAAGCCCCGGCCAACTTTCGGCAAACATCCGGGATGGGGTGCAGGTACCGTACATGAAACTCGTGGGTTTGTTCTTTGTGGCCAATTTTTTCTATTTCCTTTTTCCAATTTTCGATACGTTCAATTCTTCTTTGTATTCCCAATTTTATCAGCAGGACCACAGCCACTTGGTTCAAAGTATGGTGCGCGACCATCTCAAATCAACCGGGGTGGATGTGAAAGCGTTTACCGATGCGTACAACGCCCACACGGCTACTATTTCCAAGCTGCTGGTGGTCGTGTTGGTGTTTATTTTTTCCATACCACTCTCGATTGTCAACTTCTCGAAAAGAAATCTTTATTTTGATCACCTGCAATTTTCATTTGAATTTCACGCATTTCAGATGTTGGTTAGCAGTGTGTTGCTGCCTTTGTTGCTGAAATGGGTGATTCATTTTGCACAATCGTGGTTTCAGGCGGACTGGAGTGTGCTTCTCTCCGATTCTTTTTATTCCAATCTATCGCTTGTCATTTTTGGTTACTTCTTCCTGCGTGCCGAGCGAACATTCTATGGGCACGGTTGGGTGGTTAGCCTGCTAAAAGGCGTTGTTTTGGCGTACCTCGTATTTTTCTCTTGGAAGGTCTACCGGCTTGTGCTTTTTTTGAGCACTTTTTGGACGATGTAATGCTCCAACGATCGACCTTGCCATGTGCCTGATTTTTTTCGCTCGACAACAGCACGAAAAATACCCACTGATCATTGCGGCCAACCGTGATGAGTTTTATGCACGCCAAACTGGGGCTGCTGCCTTTTGGCCGGAGGACGAGCGGATACTGGCCGGCCGGGATCTCGAAGCCTGTGAACCACAACGGGGCTGCGGCACGTGGTTGGGGGTTAATCGAAATGGGCGCCTGGCCCTGGTTACCAATTATCGGGATCCGAAAAATATCAATCCGAAAGCGCCCTCGCGCGGGCATCTGGTTTCCGCTTACCTGCGGGGTGCCGATGAACCCGAACACTATCTGCATAAGCTGCTGCCCGAGGCACCGCGCTACAACGGATTCAACCTCGTGGTGGGCGATGCACACCAGTTGTGGTATTGCAGTAACTATCGCGAGGGCATTACGAAGCTGGGACCCGGAATCCATGGCCTGAGCAACGACCTGATGGATACTCCTTGGCCGAAAGTGCAGAAAGGCAAAGCCGAGTTTGAAGAAATGCTGACGACCCCTTTCTCGGAAGATGATGTATTTGCCTTTCTCGCCAACGAAGAGATAGCGGAGGACGACCAGCTACCCGATACCGGCATTGGTCTGGAACGCGAGCGCGCGTTGTCGGCCATGTTCATCAAAACACCGAACTACGGATCGCGTTGCAGCACGCTGATCACGGTAGATCGCCAACAGCGGGTGCGCTTCACCGAGCGGGTGTACGACACCCGCACATTTGACTACACGCAACAGACGTTTGCTTTTGAGATTACGGCATGACGAAGAAGAAGAATTATTCAGAGCCTCTTGTGCTGCGGTTCGTACGGGCCGTATTTCCTACGTTGGAGAAACTGGCACCACCCCTGGCCCGCCAGTTTTTTGTCCGGATATTTTTCTCGCCTGTGCGCTACGAGCGGCCGGAAAAAGAAAAGCAGGCGATGGCCGCTGCGAATGCTTTTTGGTTGCCTGTGGCCGGTGAACGTGTTCGCGTGTTTGCCTGGGGCGAAGCCGTGAAAGGGTATGTGCTGTTTGTGCACGGCTGGGCCGGGCGTGGCACCCAGTTTCGAAAATTTATTGAGCCGTGTAACCGTGCGGGCTGGCAGGTGGTGGCGTTTGACGGGCCCGCCCATGGTGAAAGCTCTGGTAAACGGACAACGGCATTACAGTTTGCTGAGGTTTTGCAAAAAATTGTGGACACGCGGGGCAAGCCGCAGGCCATTATCGCGCACTCGTTTGGCGGAGTAGCTACGCTGCGCGCCATCATGCTGGGGCTGGTGGTGGATCGGGTCATCAATATTGCCAGCCCCACCCTTGGCGACTTGATTATCAACAGTTACCTGAAAGCGATTGGTGGCTCAACCCGAACGGGGGATTGGTTTAAAAAATACATTGAGCGTACCACGGGTAAACCATTTTTTGAGTTCACCTCGCTGTATACCGTACAGCACCTGCCGCGGCCCCTGCACCTGTTGCTGGTGCATGACGAAGGTGATATGGAAACGCCCATTGCCCATGCGCATGCCTTACTAAACGTTTACCCGGCTGCCACGCTGCATCAAACCACCGGTTTGGGTCACAACCGGATTTTGAAAGACGAGGGCGTGATTAAAAAGTGTTTGGAGTTTGTGGAAGGCTGATGGGCAAACCTTTTCAACACTTTGTTACAAGACCTTTGGAAGTTATTCTATTCTACTATCAGTGAGGCCTCGTCAAAGTAAACCTCGCCTGTTGAGTTGGGGAGTAAAATGAGATAAATGGTCAACGATTTGATATCGCGCTCAATGCCGGTCAGCCGCACGGTATAGGTGGTCCAGTCAAAGGTGCCTGTAATATTGGTTGTGCCTTGTGTGGTGCTGCCTTGTTCGGCAGGACCACCCGGGGAAGATTCTGCATCACCTCTTATGACGATGGAAACCCCTTGGCCGGTTAAGTCTTTGCCCTTCACGCTAACAGACAACACAACGTTTTTCTCCACCGGGATACTGCCCGAAAAGGTTTGTGCCCAGAACGCGAAGTTGATTGGATCTGTTTGGCTCGCACTTATCTTCAATGATTTGCTGCCTTTGCTGGCTTCTTCTGTTGTCCATTCAGTACTATATACCGTTTGCTCGCGGTTCCACCAACTGTTGGGGGAGGCAGCACCGGTTTCCATATCTCCGTTAACAAGTAATTGAATTACTGGTTCGGGGTCGTCCTGGCAACCAATTAGCAGTGGCAGGAATAAACAGAAGGTTAGGAAATATTTCATAGCATTTTGATTTTTATATAGACAATGATGGCCTGGCGGTTATGCCAGAAAAAGCTTTGGCATAATTACCCACAGCAAATACCTCTACATGAGAAATTTAAATGCTGGCGTTGTCTGGTATTAGCTTGTTTTTCGATTCTGCCGAGGATTGAGCGGCCCAGTTAGGTATTGGATGAGGGCGGACTGGCTAGCCGCGAAAGCCCCATAGGCCGCCAATCCAAACCAGAAATTACCCCTTCGAAACGCCTTCGGCATAATAATTCCGCCTTTTTCGGGTAAAAAATGAAACTTTGCAGGGATTTTTAAGTTCTTACCATCTAGAACTTACCTGCACATGGCTAACATCATCAAAACCACCCACATCTCCCGCATGTATAAAATGGGCGATAACATCGTAAACGCGCTGCAAGACATTAGTATCTCTATTGAGCGGGGCGAGTATGTGGCGTTTATGGGCCCCTCGGGCTCGGGCAAATCCACGTTGATGAATATTGTTGGCTGCCTGGATACGCCCACAGCCGGTGAATACTGGCTGAACAACCAACTGGTGAGCGACATGACGGAGAACGAACTGGCCGAGGTGCGCAACAAAGAAATCGGGTTTGTATTTCAAACCTTTAATTTACTTCCGCGCGCCACTGCACTTGAAAACGTAGCGTTGCCGTTGATTTATGCGGGTTATGGCCGCAGTGACCGTGACGAGATGGCGATGGCCGCGCTCGAAAGTGTCAGCCTGGCCGATCGCTGGCATCACAAACCAAATGAACTCTCGGGCGGGCAGCGCCAGCGGGTGGCCATTGCACGCGCGTTAGTTAATAATCCATCCATTATTCTGGCCGATGAACCCACGGGTAACCTGGATAGCAAGACCAGTTACGATATTATGGGCCTCTTCCAGGACCTCCACGATAAGGGCAACACCATTATTATGGTAACGCACGAAGACGACATCGCTCATTACTCGCACCGCATCATTCGCCTGAAGGACGGGTTGATTGAGTGGGACCGCAAGAACGAAAATGTGAACCGCAGACCGGCCGTGCTGGCCTGATGCAGGTCCGATTTCAAATTTCAGGGATCAAAATTCAAAATTGCGTTCCTTTGAACTTTGAGTCAGCTCCATGAAAATTTATACCAAAACCGGAGACCAGGGTGAAACATCCCTCTTTGGTGGCAAGCGCGTGCCGAAGTCGGACGTGCGCATCACCGCGTATGGCACCGTAGATGAATTGAATGCATGGCTGGGTGTGTTGCGCGATCAGCCCGTGAATGCCGGGCGGTCAGCCGAGTTGATTGAAATTCAGGATCGTCTTTTTGTGGTGGGTTCGATGCTGGCTACCGAACCGGGTAATACCAAAGTGAAAATTCCGCTGTTGGCGCAAACCGACATTACTTTTCTGGAAAGTAAAATTGATGCCATGGATGCCCGGCTCGAACCGTTGCGCACGTTTGTGCTTCCGGGCGGCCATCCTTCGGTTTCATTTGGGCATGTCGCGCGCACGGTTTGCCGCAGAGCCGAGCGGTGTGTGATTGAATTGCATGAAGTGGAGCCGGTGAATGTGCACGTGGTGCAATACCTGAATCGTCTTTCCGACTACTTGTTTACGCTTTGCCGCATAATGGCCAGCGAGTTGAATGCTCCAGAGGCACCGTGGAAGCCGCGGATGTAGCATCTCAGTGATTCTTCCGCTCACGCGGTTGGTGTACATGGGTTTGATTGCTCTGACAGGCGTTGTACCTTGACGCCTGAAAATTTTGGAGCATGCTCAACCCTTCCCTCAAGCGCATATTTCTTCCCGGTATCATTTTGCAATCGGTTTTGATCGGAGGCGGCTATGCTACCGGTCGTGAGATTGTTGAGTATGGAGCCAAGTTCGGAGCCAGTGGTTGGGTGTGCGGGCTGGCGATCTTCTTTGGATTTTCTCTAATGTCATTTCTTTCGATTGAGGCCTGTCGCCAATGGCAGGTGTACGACTATAAATCGTTGCTGAAACGGATGATCGGCCCGGCCTGGGTTGCCTATGAAATCGTGTATTTGCTTTTGGCCATTCTCATCATTGCGGTCATGGCCTCAGCGGCCGGAGAGATCTTACATACCACGCTGGGTTTTAGCCGTTGGGTGGGCGTGTTGCTGATTGTTGTGCTGGTAGGTTTTCTCAACTACAAGGGTGAAGAGGTGATCGCCAAACTTGAAACGCTGGGCACCATCGCACTATTTGCGGCTTATATCCTGTTTGCCGTAGTCGTTTTTGCCGACCGGGGCGAAGCCATCGAAACTGTTTTTGAAAACTGGCGAACGGATTACCTGCCGCAGCCAGCCGGAATGGGATTGTTGATCTGGACTGGTTTTTTGTATGTGGGCTACAATCTGGCCGTGTACCCGGCCGCCTTCTTTACCTTCAAAGGCGTTCACCATGTGCGCGAGAGTTTGCTCGCTGCGGTGATCTCCGGTTTGCTCATGACCGTGCCCTGGTTTCTCACGTACTTTGCCATACTCGCGTATTATCCAGGTGCCGGTGTGCTGGCCGCTACCGTGCCGTGGTTGCAGATTCTGCAATTCTACCACCCCGCTTTGGTGATTGTTTTCGGAATTGTGGTGGGGTGGACCCTCGTGGAAACGGCCACGGGTATGATCCATGCGTTTATCAGTCGTGTGGAAACGGAAATTCAGGCGCGGCAGCAGGCACCGTTGAAGAAAGCAGTCAAGGCGTTAATCTCTACCGCGGCACTGGTTGCCTCCCTGCTGCTGGCGCAGGTGGGCATCATCGACTTGGTCGCGAAAGGCTATGAGATCATGGCTTATGCCATGATGGCCGTGTTTGGCGTACCGCTCATTCTTTATACACCCAAGTTATTACAGTCAAAGCGGGCATGGTGATGACCGAACACAGCGAGCAGCTAAAAGTTGGAGATCAAGCCGTCTCGGGTTCCTGGTTGATACCCCCCAGGGTAGACGCAGTTCTGCCGCTGGCCCACGGAGCGGGCGCAGGTATACATCACCCTTTTCTCAAGGGGCTGGCTCATGAATTGGCGTTGCACCAAATGGCATCCCTTCGGTTCAATTTTTTGTACATGGAGAAAGGCAGCAAGCGGCCCGATCTGCCAGCGCGGGCCCACGCGGTGATCGAGGCAGCCGTGGAGGCGGCTGCAACCGCGTTTCCCGATAAGCCACTGTTTCTGTCCGGCAAATCATTTGGCGGGCGCATGAGCTCACAATGGCTTGCGGCTCATTCTGATGCTGAGGTAAAGGGGATCGTATTTTTTGGATTTCCGTTACACCCACCCGGCAAACCCGCCACCGACCGGGCCAACCATCTGAAAAAAATTTCCCGGCCGATGTTGTTTCTGCAGGGTACACGTGATGAATTCGCCACCGTCCATTTGTTGAATAGCGTAATCCAGCATCTGCCTCAGGCAACCGTGGAATGGTTTCAGGGTGCCGACCACTCCTTCAAAGCGGGCAAAAAAAACCTGTTGCCTGACCTCGCTGCCGCAACCGCTCAGTGGTTGGCCAAAAATCTAAGCCCCTTCTAATCAGCAGTTTGTATTATTTGCTAACAATTGTTAGTCTGTGCCGTTTATCTTTCGGGAAATTTCCATCATGACTGAAACTCAGACCATCGCCATACAGCGGACTGCCGCCTCCCGGCTTGCGGAGGTGGACTTTGCAACGGTGCCCTTCGGTAAAGTATTTGCCGATCACATGTTCGTAGCTGACTTCCGGAATGGCGAGTGGAAGAATCTCCGCATCATTCCGTTTGGTCACTTGCCGATGAGTCCGGCCACACCGGCCATCCATTATGGGCAAGCGATCTTCGAAGGCATGAAGGCTTTTCGTGGAGGCTCAGGTGAAATCAATTTGTTTCGTCCGCTCGACAACTGGAAACGTCTCAACATTTCAGCCGAGCGCATGTGCCTGGCGCAAGTACCTGAAGAGATTTTCATGGACGGACTCACCGCTTTAATTACGCTCGACCGCCAATGGGTGCCGAACACGCCCGGTGGTTCTCTGTACATACGCCCGTTCTTGTTTTCAGCCGATGAGTACATCGGCATACGGCCGTCTGAGAATTTCACATTCATGATCATTAACTGCCCGGTTGGCCCGTATTATTCTACTCCCGTTAAAGTTTGTATCGAAACGCATTACACGCGAGCTGTTGCCGGGGGCACGGGGTACGCCAAAGCTGGCGGCAATTATGGCGGTGCGATTTACCCGGCCAAGTTGGCGCAAGACAAAGGGTATCACCAACTGATCTGGACCGATGGTAAGAATCATGAGTACATTGAAGAATCAGGTACCATGAATGTGATGTTTGTGATGGATGGCGTGCTGGTAACCCCAGCTCTGAGCGACTCCATCCTGGCCGGTATTACGCGCGATAGTGTTTTGAAACTCGCCCGTCACTGGGGCATGAAGACGGAAGAACGGAAAGTATCGGTTAACGAGTTGCTGGCCGCGTTAAAGGAAAAGCGTGTGCAGGAAGCCTTTGGCGCTGGCACAGCCGCTACCATAGCGCCCATCGAACTGATCGGTTTCGAGGGAACAGATTACTACCTTCCACCCGTGAGCGAGCGCCCCTTCTCCGGCCGTGTGCTTCGTGAGATGGATGCCATCAAGCGTGGCCAACAACCCGACCCGTTTGGTTGGATTCACAAAGTCTGATTTTATTTGTTTCAAAACGTGTACCTTTTCGGCATGCGGACTGCCTTGGTTATTCTGTTGTTCAGTATCGCGGTGCCCGTGATGGGTCAGGAACAACTGGTGTTGTTGAAACGCGATCGCGTAATTGGCCGCCTTACCGAAGGCGACTACATCTACTGCAAAATGAAAGATGGCGCGCTTCGCCAGGGCATTATCAACGAGCTGGAAGAGTTAAGCATTATTACCAACAACGACACCATCCCGTTTTCGAAAATCGCAAGCATTAATCTACGCCATAGACGGGGAGCGTTGCCCACGATCGGCCGTGGATTGATAACAGCCGGAGTGTTGTATTTCGCGGTTGACCAGGTGAACACCTTGATTGTGGATGGGCAGGAGGGCATTGACTCCGGTGTTGTCACAGCATCCGCAGCCCTGGTGGGTACCGGCTTGATCTTGATTTACTCGAAAAGCAAGTACCAGCGGGTGGGTGGGGGAATTGTCTTGAGGACGATTGATTACACATCACGTTTCTATAAATTGAACTAAGGGATCGCTATATTTGCAGCTTCTAAAATTACTATGACTGCAGAACAACTGAAAGACTTGAAGGCCCGTGTGGCTGCCTTGAGGAGGTATCTTTGACTACGATCGCAAGATCGTAGAAATCCGAGACGAAGAGCTGATTACCCATCAGGCCGACTTCTGGAACAACCCCAAACAAGCTGAAACCATTTTGAAAAATATCCGGGCCAAAAAGGTTTGGACGGATGCCTACGATCACGTCAACAAGTTGCTGGATGATGTGGATGTGCTCCAGGAATTTGCGCTGGCCGGTGAGGCTACGCCTGAAGAGGTTGATAGCGAATTCGAGCGGGCTGCCAAAGCCGTGGAAGATCTGGAGTTCAAAAAGATGTTGAGCCGCGAGGAAGATCAACTGAGTGCCGTGCTGGAGATTAACCCCGGGGCAGGCGGAACAGAGAGCAACGACTGGGCCGATATGCTCAACCGTATGTACATCATGTGGGGCGAAAAGAACGGCTACAAGGTTTCTCAAATTGACTACCAGGCCGGTGAAGTAGCGGGCATCAAATCGGCCACATTGGAGATTGAAGGGCCTTTTGCTTACGGAAAATTGAAATCCGAAATTGGTGTGCATCGCCTGGTGCGCATCTCTCCCTTCGACAGCAACCAGCGCAGACATACGTCATTTGCTTCCGTGTTCGTCTACCCAAAGGTGGATGACTCCATACAAATTGAAGTAAACCCGGCTGATGTCGAGATCCAAACATCCCGTTCGGGTGGTGCAGGCGGCCAGAACGTAAACAAAGTGGAAACCAAAGTGCAGCTTACGCATAAGCCCACCGGCATTGTCATTGTTTGTCAGGTAGAACGATCTCAGCACGCTAACCGCGAACGCGCCATGCAAATGCTGAAGTCAAAGCTGTACCAGGTGGAGATGGAGAAGCGGAATGCCGAGCGAGACAAGATTGAGGCGGGTAAGATGAAGATTGACTTCGGTTCGCAGATTCGCAATTATGTGCTTCATCCATACAAACTGGTGAAGGATGCGCGCACAGGGGTAGAACGCCACGATGCACAAAACGTGTTGGATGGTGATTTGGATGACTTTATCAAAGCCTACCTGCTCGAAGATCAGGAGTCGCGCACCCAAGTTTCGTCCTGACGTGTCCTCCCGCTCGATTTATTCTTCCCAGTTCTGGCTGCTCTGCACCAGCTCGCTGCTGTTCTTTGCGAGTTTTAACATGTTAATCCCTGAATTGCCGGCTTATCTCAGCAGTTTGGGCGGGGAGGAGTACAAGGGCTTTATCATAGGCTTGTTTACCATCACCGCCATGGCTTCCCGGCCGTTCAGCGGCAAGCTGGCCGATCGAATCGGGCGTGTACCGGTAATTATGTTTGGTTCCATCGTCTGCCTGGTGTGCAGTTTGATCTATCCGGTGCTCACTTCGGTTTGGGGATTTTTATTCTTGCGTTTAGTGCATGGATTTTCCACGGGCTTCACGCCCACCGGACAAACAGCCTACTTGTCGGATATCATTCCGGCCGAACGAAGAGGCGAAGCGGTGGGCTACCTGGGCACTGCCGGCACGCTGGGTATGGCCTGTGGCCCCGCGCTGGGCGGATTTGTCGCTACCTATTTTTCGGTTGATGCGATGTTCTTTACCTCTTCGGCCCTGGCCTTGCTCTCCGTGTTGATTGTCGTCAACATTCGCGAAACACTCGAAACCAAACAACGCTTCAACACGGATGCCTTGAAAATTCAGCGAAAGGATTTGTTCGAACCGCGGGTGATTGCGCCCAGTCTCGTCATGTGTCTCACAGCTTTTTCCTATGGCGCGGCTTTCACCCTCATCCCCGACATGGGAAGAAGTATGGGCATAGAGAACAAAGGATTGTTGTTCACCTATTTTACGGTAGCGTCTTTGGTGATCCGGCTGTTGGCCGGCAAAACCAGTGACCGTGTCGGTCGTGTGGCGGTACTCCGGGTGTCTACCGGTTTGGTCATTTTGTCGATGATTGTTATTGCGATGGCGGAGACCAAACTCCAATTGATCATCGGTATGGTATTGTATGGCCTTGCGCAAGGTGCCACGTCTCCCACGTTGCTGGCGTGGGCTACGGATCTGAGCGATCCGGCCCACAAAGGGAAAGGTGTAGCGTCACTTTACATCTTTATGGAGTTTGGTATTTTTCTCGGTGCCATGGTGACGGGCTGGTGGGCCGGTACGGAAATCGAGAATGCTTCCTATGCATTCCTTGCGAGCGCTGTCCTAAGTCTTTTTTCTTTTGTGTTTTTGGTGAAGTCGTATAAAGATAAACTTCAACAAGCCGTATGAAAAAGTCATGGTTGATTGCCTTCGCGGGGTTGTCGCTGGTTCATGTTGCGGGCCATGCGTTTGGCGTCCCGATGTTATTTGCCGCAACAAAGCCCCTCTTGATGCCGGTGGTATTGGCTGGATATCTGGCCGGTAACAGGCGTTGGTCGCGTTGGGTGGTGGCGGGTCTTGGGCTGGGCTGGCTGGGTGATGTAGCCCTGATGTTTTCGGGTGAACTTTATTTCATGTTCGGGCTCGGGGCTTTTTTACTCGGTCATCTGGCCTATGTGATCGCGTATCGCGAACATCGTACGGCCGGCATGGCTGAGCCCTTCAGCAAACCTGCCCAGCTCCGGATTGCGCTGCCCATACTTTTGCTGGCAAGCCTTTTGGTGACGGTGCTCCGCCCCGCGTTGGGAGGCTTGCTTGTGCCGGTGATGGTGTATGCTTTTGTTATTTCGCTGATGGTGATACAAGCGGCCTACCGTAAAGGATTTACAACCCCTACTAGTTTTTCTTACGTAATGGCGGGAGCAATACTGTTTATGGTCTCGGACTCGCTCCTGGCCGTGAATAAATTTCTGGATCCGCTGCCCCTCAGTGGCGTGTGGGTTATGACCACCTATCTGGGCGCACAATACCTGATTGTCGCTGGGCTACGGCAGCACCCTCATCAAAATTCGTAGGATATCACGCGGTCATCTTTTTGAAGAAAGGCCGTGAAGTCATCCAGTTTTTTTTCTGAGCCATAGATTTCGTAGACCAACACCAGCTGATCACGTTCTTTGGTCAGCTTTTTCTTTTTGAAACGGAGTTTTTCACTTTTCAGCCAGTCGTTAATCGTATCGCTGAGCTCGATTGATTTCCCGAAACAAATGCGGTAAACGCGGGCATGATGAAGACGCTCAATAAACTCCTGAACGCGATTAAACAAACTCAATACCACGACCACTACCCCGGTGGTGACGATGGCAATAAAGTACTCTCCGGCACCTACGGCCATACCGAGCGCGGCTGAGATCCAAATGGTAGTAGCGGTGGTGAGGCCGCTCACATTCAATCCATCTTTGAAAATGACACCTGCCCCCAGGAAGCCGACTCCCGTCACAATGTTGGAGGCAATGCGATCGGCTGTATTTCCGCCCAAGGCTATCGAAATTTCCGTGAACACGGTGGAGCCCACACAAATCATAATCATGGTGCGTAGCCCCGCTGCCTTGCTGCGGTACTCACGCTCGAGGCCGATGGCCGTACCAATCGCAAAGGAAATCAGCAGTCGAAGGCCAAGTTCCAGATCAAATGAAATATCCATAGTTTACACTTTGACCGAAGGTAAAACAAAAAAAGCGGCTGTCTCCTATCAATTTTCAATTGTCAGCCTGAGCCTGTCGAAGGCATTTCTGAACCGAAACCGGTTTCGACAAGCTCAACCTGACAACAACTGGTAGTTTTGAGACAGCCGCTTTTTAAAATGAAGTTCTAAGATCGGTTACATCTTGCGCACCGAGCCGCTACCGGAGGCATTGCTGCTTACGTGTTGTGGATTCCCTTTGTAGGATACGCTGCCGCTGCCGCTGATCGTGGCGTCAAGCTCCTTGTTCACGTGAATTTCCACATCTCCAGATCCGCTAATGCGCACTTCGCACTCATCCGTCACCAGGCCTGCGGCCAAGATTTTTCCCGAACCGCTGATATCAGTCCGCACGTCCCGGGCTGTGCCTTCGGCCTCAATTTTTCCCGAACCGGAAATGCCAAACGAGGCGCGGTCGCGAATGGTGCACGCTACCCGGGCTTTGCCCGAGCCGGTCACATCGCTGTCTACGCTTCCCGCAGTTCCGTTGATGGTAAGCTGGCCAGATCCGGACACATCGGCACCCAACCGGGCTTTCACATCAGCCGTTGCCTCGAGCGAGCCGGATCCGCTGACTTGGAGGTTAAGATCATCTGCATTGATTTTATTTTTTACGATCAGACTACCCGAGCCGCCCACGCTCAGGCCGTCAACCACCGGCAACGTCACAAACGCGCGAATGCGATCATTCGAGTTCCAGCGCCAGTTGTTCCACCGATCGCCCGTGCCAATGATCAGTCGATTACCCTCTACCCGCGTCTCAATTTTCTCCAAAATGCCGGGGTCGCCTTCCAACTCGACTTTAAACGTGCTGCCCTGAGTCACTTCACACGTGCCAGGTACTCCGAAAGAGACCTTGGTGAAATCTTTGACATTTCGTTGCTCGCGCTTTTGCGCCAATCCGGCAAAGGCAAGAAGCAAACAGAACAACAGCAGTGATAGCTTTTTCATATCCGCGATGGGTTTTAAATGATGCTGTGAAGAGACCGGGGTTGGATCCCAAAGGTTGCACACCCCGCTAATATTCTTTCCATAGACGTAAAACGACAATGGCGCGTTTCAGACTCAGCCAAATTGAGGCAAAATTCAATACCTTGCCCTATCCCATGAAGCCTGCCCGTAGCCCCGCCTTGGTTTTTATTTTCATTACGCTGCTGATCGATGTTACGGGGCTAGGTATCATCATACCGGTTATGCCTAAGCTTATTCAGGAGTTAACGGGCGGCACCGTGGCAGAGGCCGCAACCTTTGGCGGTTGGCTGGTGGCTGCCTATGCCATTACGCAGTTTTTCTGCGCACCGGTAATGGGTGGCCTTAGCGACCGGTTTGGTCGCAGGCCCGTGTTGCTTGCCTCGTTATTCGGCTTTGGTCTTGATTATCTGTTTTTGGCTCTGGCGCCAACCTATGGCTGGCTGTTTGTCGGGCGGGTAATTGCCGGAGCCATGGGCGCGAGTTTTACCACAGCCGGAGCCTACATTGCCGACATCAGTACGCCCGAGACACGCGCGCAGAACTTTGGTATCATTGGGGCGGCCTTTGGGCTTGGCTTTATCCTCGGGCCGGTGATTGGCGGATTCCTGGGTGCCCTCGGGCCTCGTACGCCTTTTTATGCTGCAGCCGCGCTCACGTTCGTGAACTGGCTTTACGGATATTTCATTTTGCCAGAGTCATTAAAGCCGGAAAACCGCAGACGATTTGAATGGAAGCGGGCTAACCCGGCCGGCACGCTCCTGCGGCTGTGGCAGTATCCGGTTATTGCCGGGTTATTGCTTGCCCTGGCGCTGGTTTACATTTCGTCACACGCGGTGCAAAGCAACTGGAGTTATTACACGATTGAAAAATTCGGCTGGTCGGAAAAACTGATTGGTATTTCGTTAGGTGTCGTGGGCATAGTGTTCGCGTTCGTCCAGGGATTTCTCATTCGAAAAATTATTCCGGCCTGGGGGCAGGAGCGGAGTGTCTATGCCGGGCTGGCATTGTATGCAGCCGGATTCCTGTTGTATGCCTTCGCCACGCAAAGCTGGATGATGTACGCCTTCACGGTGGTCTATTGCCTGGGTGGAATTGCCGGCCCGGCCCTGCAGGGAATTATGTCCTCGGCTGTGCCGCCCAATGCCCAGGGCGAATTGCAAGGCGGGTTCACGAGCCTGATGAGCCTGGCTTCGATTATTGGGCCACCGCTGATGAATAATCTTTTTGCCTTTTTCACCGACACCGATGCACCCGTATACTTTCCGGGTGCGGCCATGCTGTTGGGGGCCGTTCTCACGCTCATCAGCACGTTACTGGCGAGGCGTACGCTCAAAAGCCACCTGGCCGGTAAAAAGGAAACTTAACGCAACGCGCGCACCCTTCTGAAAATCTCCAGGCACACCCAGGCATCGGTGGCCGCATATTGAATTTGCTTTTCCGTGAGTGTGGGTGCCTCCCAGTTACTGGTTTGTGCGCTTTTCGAAATTCGGAACCCCAGCAGCAAGCCGGTTAACTTTTTTACGCTCTCGGCCTCCAGGCCAACCGACTTGGTCAGGTGTGTGATTTCGACAAAGCCACCGGGGTTAAACGACCGGAGTTTTTTCAGGGCTACCAGGTCATCGCGAATCGCCACTCCCGCTTTTTCAATGGTCGCTGATTCGAGGAATTCGGCCAACTCATCCGTCATGCCGGTTTGCTGCAACCGGATCAGGAATACTTTTTCCGGCAACGCCAATTGCAGCAAGGCTACTTTGTTGGAGTGGCCCCGCACAAAAACAGGCTTGGTCTCGGTATCAAAGCCGAGCATTTCCTGGTCGTACAGTTCGGGCAGAATCTTTTTGATGCGCGCGGTCTCCTGGACTACCACTACTTTTCCGGTGAACATGCCGAAGGGCAGTTCGTTCAGCTCTTCGTTGCTGATATTAGATTTCAGAGGGGGTTTTGTCATCAGTAAATCTCCGAATCTTGTAGTTAAGATAAGCCTGCGTTACCGTCATCAGCGGACTGATCAGGCAGAAGAACGAGTAGGGCAGATAGGCCACCGTGGCTACACCCAAAACGTTGGATTGCGTAGCTCCGCAGGTATTCCAGGGAATCAGCACAGAGGTTACGGTTCCGGAATCTTCCAACGTGCGGCTGAGTAACTCGGGCTTATACCCACGTTTGCGATAAGTGTCGGCATACATGCGCCCCGGTACGGCAATCGCCATATACTGATCGGATGCTGTGAAATTAAAGAAGATGCACGTGGCAGCGGTTGAAAACACCAGCGAGCCCGTGCTATGAGCAAAGCGGATAATTTCCCGCGCAATCCGGTTCAACAATCCTGACGCTTCCATGGCACCCCCGAAAATCATAGCGCAGATAATCAGCCAAATGGTATTGAGCATGCCGGCCATTCCCTTTGCCTTCAACAACTCCGTGATCATCGCATTGTCGGTGTTGACCTGAATGGTGGTGGTCATCGCCTTCATCACAGCCAGAAAGGAGGCCTCGAGGTAGCTATCAGATGAACCCGCAATGGTGCGCACAACATCGGGTTGAAAAATTACCGCACACAAACCACCCAGCAGAGCGCCAACCAAAAGAGCCGGCAAAGCGGGTACTTTTTTTACAATCATGACAATCACCAATACTGGTACAACAAAAAGAAGCGGGTTCAGATCAAAACTGTTTTCGATGGCAGCCAGCACCGCTTGCGAGTCAGTCGCGGTAGTGGAGGTGTCGAGGGTAAAACCCCACACCATGAAAATCAACAGCGTGATGATCAGCGTGGGTACCGTGGTGTACATCATGTACTTGACGTGTGTGAACAAATCGGTGCCCGCCATAGCCGGAGCCAGGTTCGTGGTGTCGCTCAGGGGCGACATCTTGTCGCCAAAATAAGAACCCGATATGATGGCACCGGCAATTACACCCTCGTGAATATCTAACGCTTTTCCGATTCCGAGTAGCGCAATACCAACGGTGGCCACCGTACTCCATGAACTGCCCGTGGCAAGAGAAACAATTGCGCAGACTACACAAGCCGCTAGCAGGAAAATGGTCGGATTCAGAATTTTTAATCCATAGTAGATCATGGCAGGTACAATGCCGCTGAGCAACCACGTGCCTGAAAGTGATCCGATGGTGAGTAGGATAAGCATGGCGGCCATGGCCGAACTGATGCTGCGAACAATACTCACTTCGATTTCGTGCCAGGAATGACCTAATTGAAATGAGATAACTCCCGCTACAGCGGCACCCAGCAGCAAGGCAATTTGATTGGCGCCTTCAATAGCACCAGAGCCCAGCACGATTACGTTAATGGTCAGTAAGACAATCAGGAACAGGATTGGAATCAGGGCTTGGAGCAGCGTGGCTTCTTTTTTGGCCGTCATGCAATAGGTGCGAAAAGGATAAAGGTAGTATTTATTTGTTTTCGGATACCACGTGATAGATCACACCCCGGTCTTGCAGGTAGGTATTCACCTCAGCAAAATGACGACCCAGGAATTCGGGCGGTGAGATGCCGGGCTGGCGGTATATACCTTCCGCTACCAGGTGAGCCACGGCCGTACAGGTGTAGCCCGTAGTTCGGGCCATTGAGAGCGTACCCCGGCTATCCGTGCGGTCAAGCAACTGGTATTCGTATGTCTTGGGTTTTCCGTTTTCTTCCCCCGAAATCCGGATGCGCATGACGGTAAACTCCCGTTCCCCCGGCTTCAGCTTCCACTTCGGGAAAAGCAGTTGGGCCGTAACATCAATGGGCCGCACCGGCACGCCTTTGATATCAACCGGCTCATAGTTGAAGAAACCCGTTTCCCGCAGCACGCGCAGGTACTCGATCGTGCCGGGGTAGCGCAGGGTTTTTTCAATCATGTTGGGGATATGCGGCATTGTTGTGATCAGCGACCGAAGTCCGTCTGAGTTCCACGATTCGAGTGTGCCCACACCGGGGAAGTGAACAAGCTCGGCATCCGATAATGCCTCCTGCACGATAACCGTACGGTTTTGCACATACCGGGCCGGCCGAATGTATTCTTCAATGACATCGATGGGCGAAAACACGGCTTTGTATTCAAACGGCCACTCGCGCACTTCCGGCAGCCCGCCCACGAGGCACTCGTAGGAATCGATTTTCATGGACAGGTTGTGATGCCCCAGAATGATGTTACCCATGCCCGGAGCCACTCCGCAGTCCGTAACAATCGTAACACCCTTTTCTTTTGCCAGGGCGTCAAGGCCAAACGGGTCTTCGGGAAAGAAGGAGATATCAACCATGTTGCGTCCGGCTTCAATCACCGCCTGCGCTATTTGGTACCCCAGAAAGCCGGGTACTGCACCGATCACCAGATCAAATGGCTTTACCAATTCCCGGATCTGATCAGGTTGCGAAAAATCGGCCTGCACGGTTTGGATGCCCAGGCGGGCTACGTATTGCAACGCTGCTTCGCTCAGATCGGCCGAGGTGACAGCAAAGTGGGTACTCAAATCCTCCGCCATTACCTTGCCCACCAAGCCGGCTCCCAGTACAATAACTTTTCTCTTCATGTCAAAATGCGTAAATCGGGAATCGTAAAATGAACGTCCATGTTCGATCCCGCCAAAATTATTCAAAAAGCCAAGACTTCTTCCTTTTATCTCTGGTTACTCAATTTCAATCTCGCGCGCACCATACCCTTTAACATCCCCCATGGATTTGAGATTACACAAATCACGGATACTTCCTTGCGCACACGACTTCCCTATAAGCGCAAGAATTTGAACCATATCCGCGGGCTACACGCCTGCGCCCTGGCCACACTCAGTGAGTTTACCACCGGTTTTCTACTTATCTCCCGGCTGGGTATGACCAACTACCGGATTATTCTTAAACGGCTGGAGATGGACTATCACTTTCAGGGCAAAATGGGCGCGTGGGCCGAATTCGTGATCACACCGGATTGGCTGGAACGCGAAGTCGTGCAGCCCCTGCAGCAGTCGGAATCCGTGGTGGTGAACTGCGAAGTAAAAATTTTTGACGAGCAACAGAACCATCTCACGACCGGGCATGTCCATTGGCAAATCAAGGACTGGAAGAAGGTAAAAACCCGCACTTGACAAGTTGTTAAGTTTCGGGTAGGTTTGACTACTAAACACCACCCGTATGAGACGAATTGACGAGTTATTGGCCGAGTATGGTGAGAGTCACCAGAATGCGACCAACAAAGCCATTCATTGGATCTGTGTTCCGCTGATTTTTTTTAGCGTAGTGGGACTCATTGCCTCCATTCCTTCGAGCCCCTTACAAGCTTTGCTGGGTGAGGGTAACCCTTACGCCAACTGGGCTACCGTGGTGCTGGTCTTGGTTACTGTGTACTATGTAACACTCTCTATTCCGCTTAGCATCGGACTTGTTCTTTTTGCCTTGGTCTGCGTTTTTCTTACCAATTTGATCATCACGTTGAATGTGGCGCCCCTGTGGGCTGTCTCGCTGGGCATCTTTGTGGTGGCCTGGATCGGCCAGTTTTATGGTCATAAAGTGGAGGGCAAGAAACCTTCTTTTTTTAAAGACGTGCAGTTTTTAATGATCGGTCCGGCCTGGCTGATGCACTTTATCTACAAGCGCTTAGGTATACCCTATTGAGTGATCTGGAATTTCGCTGTGGTCAGCCGGAGGATTTTGAATGGACGGAACCGGTTTCGCTCTTTCATGAACCACATCACTTGCGTCTTCAGGCCGCAACAGGCTGGATTTCCTTTGCTGCCTACCGCGGAAACAACCATCTCTCGCTTCTGATTCATTTTCATGTTCAGCAGGGGATGGCCGCCAGCCCGGGGCGGGCTCCGTTTGGCTCATTTCTTTTTTTGCCTGATGTTTCCGCGGCCGATTGGTCAAACTTCCTCCGCTATATCGAAGCTGAATGTATTCAGCGCGGCATTCGTCAACTCGAAATCAAGTGCCCACCCATGCCGTATTGCTCAGATGACAAGCGAGTTGTGGATGAAGCCCTGGCACGCGCGAACTACATTAGCCATGAAGATGTGGTGGCCAGCATACCGATTCTGCCCGTTGCGTTTTATGCGTTGCTCCATCGGGCGGAGAAAAAGAAGTTGCGCAAGAGCGACACTGGGGGTGCGGAGTTTCAACTTTTGCCGCTGGCCCAACTTGAAAACGTTTACCGGCACTTGAGCGAATGGCGGGCGTCAAAAAACTTGTCGCTTAGCCTCTCGCTCGCGGATTTGCAGAAACTCGCAGCCGCATTTCCAAACCACGTTCTCCTGACCGCGGTCAGGTTGAAGGATCAATGGATCGCAGCGAACGTGTCGTTGCGTGTGACCGGACATATCTTGTACAACTTTTATCATGATCATGATCCGGCTTGGGATTCACTCAGCCCGGTGGTCAAATTGAACGAAGGCTTATACCATCTTGGACGTGCGCAAGGCATGCAGTGGCTTGATTTAGGAACAAGCCTTGACAACGGCCGGCTTCGGCCATCCCTGCTAGAATTCAAAGAGCGCCTCGGTGCCAAATTATTCCCCAAGCTCACATTCCGCAAAGTTTTGACTCATGACTGAGCCGCTGGTATCCGTGATTTGCCTTTGCTACAACCATGCGCGATACGTGCAGGAAGCCATTCAATCGGTCTTGAATCAAAGCTACCCGCACATTGAACTGGTTGTTGTTGATGATGCCAGCACGGATGACAGCGTTGCCGCTATCGAGCATGCTCTGGTCGGACGAGCTGACGTGCGGTTCATCCGCCACGAGCGCAACGTGGGCTATACCCGGTCATTCAATAAGGCGTGGAAGCAGTGCTCTGGCGAATTTGTCATTGATCTCGCAGCCGATGATGTCTTACGGCCCGACCGTATAGCCCGGGGTGTGGCGGCCCTTCAGCAGGTTGGACCGGCTTACGGCATTCAGTTCTCGGATGGCGAATACATCGATGCGGCAGGTGAAACACAAGGCCTTCATTCCATTCGATTCCCCCACGCCCATGTGCCTCAGGGTGATGTTTACGAGCAGGTGATCAGCCGGTATTTTATTTTATCACCTTCGGTGATGATGCGGCAATCGGTGTTGGTTGCCCTGGGGGGATATGATGAAACGCTGGCGTACGAAGACTTTGACCTTTGGATTCGGGCTGCGCGCGATTTCAAATTTTTATACCTGCCGCAGCCGCTGGTGAAGAAACGTATACTCAGCAGTTCCATGTCTGCGGCCCAGTTTGCATTTCGGAGCCCGCAGCAGGAAACCACCTATCGCGTGTTGCACAAGGCGATTAAACTCAATCGTACCCAGCGCGAGCAGGTAGCCCTGGCCCACCGGGTCCGGTACGAAATCCGAACCTGTTTGCGATTGGGGTTGTGGAAACTCGCCTTCCGTTACGGGCAGTTACTACGCCAAAATAAACAACTGAAGTATCAGTCGTGATTTTACTTGCGGTTGTCTTCACCGGCAATCATGCTCAGGTAACTTTGATAACGTGACTCTGCGATGTCGCCCTTTTCCACGGCCGTGCGGATGGCGCATTTCGGTTCAGTCTGATGCAGGCAGCGGGCGCCCAACTTGCAGTCCAGCCTCCGGTCGCGCATCTCAGGGAAGTAATCCGAGATTTCTTCAGCCGTCATGTCCACCAATCCCCATTCTTTTACACCCGGGGTGTCGATAATGTGGGTTTGCTCATTGAGCGAGAACATTTCGGCAAAAGTGGTCGTGTGCGTACCCTTATTGGAGAAGTCCGAGATGTCACCAACTGTTTGTTTGATATCAGGCGACAGCCGGTTGAGCAGGGTAGACTTGCCTACACCGGAGTGACCGGCCACCAGCGTTGTTTTTCCCTGAAGGATTTGTAACAGCGGTTCGAGCTCATCGCGAAAAGCGCACATGAGCAACACGCGTGCGCCAGTTGTTTCATACAGGTTAATCAACTTGTTTACTTCTTCGCGTTCGTCCGCGGTAAGCAAATCGCGTTTATTGAACATGATCACTTGCGGAATGCGGAAGGCCTCGGCCGAAACCAGAAAGCGATCAATAAAGCCCAACGAAGTACGTGGTTGTTTGATCGTGGCGACTACCACGGCCTGGTCGATGTTGGCAGCCAGCACGTGACTGTGCCCGGTTTTCTTAACGGACTGGCGCAGCATGTGATTGATCCTTGGCTGAATGGCGGTAATGATTGCCTCATGGCCCTCGATGTCAACATCCACATGGTCACCTACAGCAATGGGATTGTTCTCTTTGATTCCTTCCAGGCGTAATCTGCCGCGCACGCGAGCCGGGTAATGCCGTCCGTCCACCTGCACATCGTACCAAGAACCTGTCGATTTGAAGACCAGGCCCGTCATGTCGTGAGTAAGTTGCGGCAGTACGCCATGATCTTTTCCGTTGCGCCCTGGTTTTGTTCCACGTAACTGCGGCAAACTTCGCAGACCAATACATAATTCTCGGGTTCGCTCACGGTTTGATATCGCATTTTGAGTTCTGTGTAGTCGGCAACCGCGAAGGCACCTCCGCGGTTGATCAGGTCATGCGCTTCCTGAAACTTGTCGTAGTTACGGTTGCCAAAAAAGACAGGTATGCCATAGCCAGCAGCTTCCAGAATGTTATGGAGCCCATCGCCAAATGCTCCGCCCACAAACGCAAATTCGCCATAGCGGTACAGCCGTGCCAACAGGCCGATGTTGTCAATGATGAGCACCTGATAACGTTCGATTTCGTTTACCGAATTTGCCCGCGAGTATCGCACATGTGGGCCTGAGATTTGTTTTTCCAGTTTTTCCAGACCGTCTTCACTCAGCTCGTGTGGCGCAACAATAAACTTTAACCGGTTTTTTTGCTCGTGGATGAAAGGTGCCAGTACATCCATATCGTCTGGCCAACAACTACCGATCACCATCACCTTGTCATCACCTTTAAAGCGTTTGGCCAATTCAAGTTCGTCTTTTAGTTGAACGATGGCTTGCACACGATCAAACCGGGTATCACCGCTGATGGCTATCTTATGTATACCGATTTGGTTGAGAAGCTTTTTCGACTCCTCGTTCTGCACAAAAAAGTAGTCTACCGTGCGCAACGCTTGTCGGAAAAATCCGCCATACCAGGAGAAGAAATGCTGACCGGGCCGGAAAATACCGGAAATGGAAACCACCGGAATGTTTCGGGCGGCCAGCGCGAAGAGCAAGTTCGGCCAGAACTCGTACTTGACCAAGAAGGCAGCTGAGGGCTTAATCAGGTCGAGGAAACGAGCACAAGCCGCTGGCGTGTCCCACGGGATGTACGAAACAAAATCGGCACCATCATAATTCTTCCGAACCTCGTAACCAGAAGGGGAAAAAAAGGTTAGCAGAATCTTATGTCCTGGGAATTCTTTTCGGAAAGCCTCAATGACCGGGCGCCCTTGTTCAAACTCGCCCAGGGAGGCGCAGTGAAACCAAACCACGGGTGCGGTTTGGGGAAAAAAGTTCTCTAGGTTCCGCCATAGGTGGTGTCGTCCGGTTACAAATTTCTTTAACTTGGGATTTACCAGCGCCAATACCAGCGTGATGCCTTTTGTGAAGAAAATGAGTAAGCGATATAGGATTCGCACGTCCAAATATACATGGCGTCAGCGCGTTTTAGGGCTAGCTTAAAAAATCGTTTATTTACATGTAAAACCTCCCCATGAAAGCCCTTCGATTGCTCATCCTGTTTTGTTGTGTAACGGTTACCGCCCATGCGCAAAGCGGACTTGAAGAACTGTTGCGCTCGGGCTCGCAAGATGCCTCAAAACTCATTCAAGGTTATACCGAGCCTGTTCTAAAGTCACTGGCATTTGGATTGAATCAAGGTTGGTACAACACGGCCAAACCGCACAGCTTGCTGGGTTTTGATCTCACCTTCACCGGCAGCGCCATTTTTATACCGGATGATGAATTGTTCTATAATGTTGCCGGACTAAATCTTCAGAACATTGATTTGGTGAACCCAACGGATGGGCAGGCACCCACCATTTACGGACCCGACATAACCCCGCGTTATGCTTATAAAGCCGCACCGGGGGTGCAGTTTGATGGCCCCCCCGGCATTGATCCGCCCAAAGCGTTTGGCCGAAACATCTTTCCTGCCCCCATCGCACATCTCGGTATAGGACTTATTAAAGGTACCGATGTTCGCATTCGTTTTTTGCCCGAAGTTGGTTTCGGTGACGGCAACAGTGCCAAGTTGTTGGGCTTTGGTGTTATGCACGATGTAAAGCAATACATCCCGGGTATCAAGGCGTTGCCATTTGATCTTTCTCTGTTTGCTGCGTACACCAAAATGGAAGCCCGGGTTAACCTGGAAGGTACATTTGCCTCCAATGGTACCGAGCAATTCGGTCAGTATGATGTCAGCGCCTGGACTGTGCAAGCACTCATCTCGAAAAAAATTGCGGTTCTCACGGTGTATGGTGGGGTGGGCTACAATGCAGCCTCGACAGGATTAGATATTAAGGGTTCGTATGAGATTACTAATCCCCCGCCAATTGGAAACCTTACACTGGTTGACCCGGTGGCCATTAGTCTGAGTGAATCCAGTTTCCGGGCAACGGGCGGATTACGACTCAAGCTAGCCGTATTCACCCTGCATGCGGATTACACGTTGCAGAAGCGTAGTATTTTTTCTGCCGGCTTTGGTATTAGTGTTAGATAACAAATCATCCCAACTATGAAAAAACTGATTATCCTACTCACTTTGGTGGTCTTGTTTAACAATGCTACAGCGCAAAAGGCGGTGACGCGTTACTTTCCGGCAGCCGCAACACCCAGCAACGGCAATGAAAACCTTCAGGCGTTGCTTAGTGCTTACCTGCAACCTATCATGGAGGACTACGGGTCCGTGTTGAACAGTGGTTGGGTCAACACGGCAGCCACCCACAAGCGGTTTGGCTTTGACCTTTCGATTACCATGAACACCATCACGGCAAAAAGTTCATCCAATTACTTCGTGCCACCCAACACAACCGGTTTGGTGTTTCAGGCTACCACGGCCAACAATGATCAGGCGCCTACGGCCTATGGGCCAACGGGAGAGTATCCCACCTTTCAGTTTCAAAGTGGTGCCAACATTGGCAGAGTTTTTCTTGGCGCTGACGGTGCCAGCATCAGCGAAGACATTCCCGTAGGCTCCATTATGGTGCCAACCATTCAAGGCGGACTTGGGCTGTTTGCCAGCACCGACATCCGTTTTCGATTCACACCCAACGTGACCATCAGCGGCACCGAATTGGGCAACTGGGGTTTGGGTATCCACCACGATATTAAACAACACATTGGGCCTTTAAAGGCATTGCCGTTCTCGCTCTCGGTTTTTGCCGGCTATAGTCAACTAAAGGCAACCACCGATCTGAGCGGTGTGTATTCCGGAACGGACCAAATGGGAGAAGCCAAGACGACTTCCATTACGGCACGGCTGCTCATAAGTAAGAAGCTGGCTATTTTCACATTTTACGGTGGCGTGGGGTACAACTCGGCAACCACCAACTTTGATATCAAAGGCAGTTATGACGTAAACAGCGCCAAAGGTCCAGGAAACATCGATTTTAATCTTCCCCAAGGAGTTGTTTTGAACGATCCCTTCAGTCAGGAATTTAAGAGCAGCGGAGTTTCCTTCACGGGTGGGCTTAGGCTCAACCTCGGTCCGGTAACGCTCAACGGTGACTACAGCCTGTTAAATGCTGAGGGTTTGCTCACGGCCGGCTTCGGATTTACCGTGCGTTGAGCTCCTATGCATGACGAAACGAAAGGCCGGCAACCCCGGCCTTTTTTGTTACTTTTGCGGGTCAAAAATCTTCAGCATTATGCCCGGTATTGAACTATTCGGCCCCGAGGAGAAAAAGGAAATCCAGGATGTGCTCGACACGTCCATTTTCTTCCGCTGTAACCATGACGCGTAGCGCAACAACCATTGGAAAGCCCGCGATTTTGAAAGCAAAGAAAAAAAACTGACCGGTGCCAAATATGCGCACGCAGTATCTTCCGGTTCCACGGCTGCTGCCTGTGCACTGGCTGCTGCAGGCTTTGGCGCAGGTGACGAAGTGATTGTGCCTCCGTTTACCTACATCGCCAGCGTAGAGGCGGTGCTCTTCTGTGGCGGCCTTCCCGTATTTGCCGAAATTGATGAAAGTCTCTGCCTCAGTCCGGAAGGCATACGCAAGGCCATAACACCAAAAACAAAAGCTATCATGCTGGTGCACATGTGTGGCCAGATGGCCCGCATGGACGAGATCATGAACATTGTGCGGGAGCATAACCTCACACTCATCGAAGATGCCGGTCAGGCCTTTGCGGCTTCCTGTTAGGGTACCTACACAGGTTTATTTGGTAAAACCGGCTGCTACTCGTTCGACTTTTTTAAAAACTCCACCGCGGCCGAAGGCGGGGTGATGGTGACCAACGATGAGCAGTGCTACAAAAATGCCGACAGTTACAGCGACCACGGGCACGACCATATTGGCAACAACCGGGGTATGGAGAATCACCCCATCATCGGGTTCAACTGCCGCATCAGTGAATTACATGCCGCTGTGGGCGCAGCGCAAACCCGCAAGGTGCCCCAGATCCGCGAGATCAACCGAAAGTATAAGAAGCGCATGATGGAACAACTGGGCCAGGTGCCGGGCGTTTCCTTCGCTCATATCCCGGACCCGGCTGGAGATTCGGCTACATTTTTGAATCTCCTGTTACCCGACACCGCTACAGCTAAGAAGACGGTAGACTTATTTAACCAGAATGGCATCGGAGGTTTCAACTACCGGTTCATCAATATGTATCACTTTATTAATCAGTGGGACCACCTCAAAAATCTGAAGACGGCCGCCCCGCTGCCGATACACCTGCTGGGTGCCCCGCAAGATTACAACAACCTGCATCTGCCCAAATCCCAGGAAGTGGTCGGGCGCCTGATTTCATTTGGCATTCGTTGTTCCTGGAAGGAGGAAGAACTGGAACAACTCATTGGTAAGATTAAGGCAAGTCTGGAGAAAGCTTTAGGAGTACACGCCCATGCATAAGAATTTTAAAGGCATTGAAAAAACGGTGTTTGGCCGCGGTAGCTTCGGCCAACTGGGTGGCATTGTGGAAGAACAGCGCAAGTCACCGAACGATTTCATGTTGTACCTGGTGGATGCCTACTTCAAAGGTCATGCATTGGAAAAGCGAATTCCGGCCAAGACTCAAGATATCGTCCGATTCATTGATGTAGATCCCTACGAGCCTACCACCGACCAGATTGATGAAATACGGGACACCACGCTTCAGCAGAAAGGGTTGCCCGCTGCCGTCATCGGCATTGGCGGGGGAAGCATTATGGATATCGCCAAGGCGGTATCGTTGATGTTTACCAACGAAGGGCCATCGAAAAATTACCAGGGACTGAATCTGATAAAAAAGCCTGGGGTGTACCACATTGGGGTGCCGACCATCTCCGGCACCGGTGCCGAAGTTTCGATGATGGCTGTACTCACGGGCCCTGAGAAAAAACTGGATTTGAAGTGCGAGTGGACGGTGTTCAACCAGGTGGTGCTTGACCCGGAATTGATTGCCAGCGTGCCGCGCGATAAGTGGTTTTACACCGGCATGGATACCTACATCCACTGCATCGAATCGCGCGATGGAATTTTAAATAATGCGTACAGCATGGCCTTTGGCGATCAGGCACTAACCCTCTGCCGGGAGATTTACCTGGGCGACCAGTCGGGACAAACCCCTGAGAATGATGACAAGCTGATGGTGGCCTCGCTGATGGGTGGCCTCAGTCTGACGTATAGCGAAGTGGGCATCGTGCATGCGCTGAGCTATGGCCTCTCCAAAATTTTGGGCACCAAGCATTGTTTTGCCAATTGCGTGGCCTTTCAGCACCTGGGTGATTATTAACCGGATGGCGTGGCGGAGTTCAACGAAATGCGCAGGAAGTATAAGATTGAATTGCCCACTGGTTGGGCCAAAGGTTGGACAGACGAGCAGATCACGGCCATGGCCCAGGTATCGATCAAACTGGAACACATGTGGAACCACGCCATCGGCACCGACTGGAAAACCAAAGTGACGCTGGATACGGTGAAAGATTTGTTTAGGAGGATGTAGTTATTTCCCCTTAAACTCCGGCTTTCTCTTTTCTACAAAAGCGGCCATACCTTCTTTTTGATCTTGTGACGCAAACGTGAGGTAGAAATTCTTGCGCTCGAGCGTGAGACCTTCATCCAAATGTGTTTCAAACGAACGATTGACGGCCTCCTTAGCCAGTTGCACGGCAATGGGCGACATCGCGGCAATTTCTTTCGCCAGTGTTACAGCCTCTTGTAAGTACATTTCAACCGGCACTACCTTGATGGCCAACCCGTAGAAATGAGCTTCCTGTGCGGAGATAAAACGCCCGGTGAGAATCAACTCCATCGCCTTGGCTTTGCCTACAGCCCGCGTTAACCGCTGGGTGCCGCCCGCCCCGGGTATGGTGCCAATCTTGATCTCGGGCTGGCCGAATTGAGCCGTTTCGCTGGCCACAATCATGTCGCACATCATGGCCAGTTCACATCCGCCTCCGAGCGCAAAACCCGACACCGCTGCGATGATCGGCTTCTTCACTTTGCGGATCTGGTCCCACGTGCTGAACTGATCCAGCACCAGCATATCAATGGCTGATTTATCGGCCATTTGCTTGATGTCGGCCCCGGCCGCGAAGGCGCGCTCGTTGCCGGTGATGACGATGGCGCGCACGGTGTCGTCTTTGTCGAGGCGCACCAGGGAGTCGCGCAGTTCGCCCATGAGTTGCGGGTTAAGCGCGTTCAGTTCTTTGGGGCGGTTGAGTTCAATGAGGGCAACAGCCGGTGCATAGTGGTCGGTAACTTTGATGAGTTCCATGGTGGAGGATTATTCCGAAAAGTAGTTAACAACCGCCACGAAGCCAAGGGGCGGATTACCGACAGCAATAGAAGTCATTTCAAGGAAACCCAAATTCTGTCCATACCGAATGAGATCACGGCATCCCGCAAATGCGGGACCGGGATGACAGTTTATTTTTAAGATGCGCTCTATTTAAATTGCTGTCATTCCGGGCAAGTCACGGGTTTCCCGTGACGCGTCCCGGAATCCCCTTCGGTATACTCAGTGGCCTTTATGACCAACTTTGTTTACATGATGACCAACCTGAATCACTCCGTTTTTTACACAGGTGTTACCAGTAATCTGGAAGACCGTGTTTTTCAACACAAAACCGGACTAGACAAAAGGAGCTTTACGTTTCGATATAATTGCGTGAGGCTCATCTATTATGAGGAATTTGAAAATGTCGTCACGGCAATTGATCGTGAAAAACAGTTGAAACGCTATAAGCGATCGTTTAAGATCAACTTGATCGCTTCAATGAATCCTGACTGGAAGGATTTGAGCGAGGATTGGTTTAAGCCTGAAGAATTTGAATTATCACGTAAGTTGAATAAAGAAAAAGAACGGAGAAAGAATGCATTAAGGGATTCTAAGAAGTAAGTTTCAGTTAGAATCCGTTTAAAAGCAAAGTGATCATCAATGCCCTGCACTGGTATCCGGTTCGGTGTAGTTGGAATGAGATACCGGCATGCGCCCCGGCCTTAGGGCCGGGACTAAGCCGGTATGACATGTCAAATTTTGGGAGAGGTATTTCGAAATGCCCATTAACAAAAAAAGAAAGGCCCCTCCGTCTGAGGGGCCGTTCCAAACCAAAAGGCAAATAAAAAAATGTGCTATGCAGGTGTATATCCCGGCCCGGCTACCTTTGTAACCTGTCTTTTTTCGCATGCAAAAAGTATTGTTCGTTTGCCTGGGCAACATCTGCCGCTCACCCCTGGCTGAGGCAGTTTTTAACCACAAAATCAGCCAACGCGGGCTGGAAAGGCATTTTTTAGCTGATTCCTGCGGTACCAGCCATTACCACATAGGCGACCCGCCCGACCCGCGCACCCTGCACAGCGCCCGGCAAAATGGCGTGCCCATTCAGCACCTGGGGCGGCAATTACACCCAGCCGACCTCGATCGGTTCGACTGGATTTTCGCGATGGATCGCAGCAACCACCACCACATCCTGACCTTGGCCCGAGCGGAACATCACGTCAAAGTGCATCTCATGCGCAGATGGGATCCACAACCCGACTCGCATGATGTGCCCGATCCCTATTATGGCGATGAGCGTGATTTTCAGGAAGTCTTTGCCATTCTCTCCCGGTCCATCGATGCGTTTTTGGATGAACACGGATCAATAAACTAAAAGGGAAGCCGGCCTTTTTGCCACAACGATAAAACATCCATACCCACGGCTACCGTGCCGTGTATGGCTACGCCCAGCCAGATGGAGCGGCTGCGCAGACTCAATACGCCCAGCACAAAGCCGGCTACCACGGCTGCCTGCGTTTCAGCCAGCGGCTTGTTGAAGTGAATCATGCAGTAGGGGATGATCATGACGAAGATGCTGTAAAACCCCAGCGTCTTCTTCGTGGCGTGGAGCATGAACCCGCGAAAGAAAAACTCGAGCGCAAAAAACTGCAGGAGGTAGGCCACCTCCCAAATGACCAGCCGGGGAAACAACGGTTCGTCTGCACCCGGCATGAAGAACGGATATTTGCTTTGAAAGGCTGGGCTGAATGACACGATTACCAGAACCGGAATCATGATCAATAACATAATCAGATACAGCTGCCGGTACTCCAACGCTCCTTTCAATTTCACTCCGTAGTCGGTGATTTTTTCTCTGAAGATAAATCGGATCACCAAGGCCGGGATGATCAGATAGAAAAAGATCACGATTGCCGCCCACCACAGCAAAGTGTATAAGCGCACATCGGGTGCTGACAAACTCGCCAGCCAATCCGATAAGCCAATGAATCGAAAGAATGAATAAAAAGCTGCGTTACCGCCCCAGTATTTGGATAGGGCAAGCGATAGGCAAACGACCACACAAGTGATTAGGGTCTTGGTGCTGACAACACCCGCGGGGTCGCGGGCCGCCTCGGCATCTCGAAAGGTTTCGTGTACCAAAGCCGTGAACCGGCCCATCATGATTCTTTGATCAGTAATTGCACGGTGGAACGCGAAGCCTGCTCCATGACGATGCCTGGCTTATGCCGATACTCCTCCAGAGTGCGGCTATCATAATTTTTTACCGTTACCAGGGTTAAGCCAGTGTTGTAATACACTTCAAACGACTGGCTGAGTTCGTCAATAAGCGGCAGAACTTTCGATTCGCGAAAATCGACACAGAACGAAAATGTGATAGCCGAGTTTTGCATCAGGTTGATTTTGATGCCGTACCGCGATACCACCTGGAAGATGTGCCCCACCTGCTCCTCGGTAACGAAACTGTAGTCCGTTACCTTGCACGACACCAGGCATTGGTTTTCTTTCAGCACGATCAGCGGAGGCAATCGGAGAACTTTGCACTCATGGATGCGCGTGCCCGGCAGCTCGGGGTTCATAAAACTTTTGACATACAGAGGTATGTCGTGTTGGGCGAGAGGTTTGATGGTTTTCGGGTGAATGACGGAGGCTCCGTAGTAGGTCATCTCGGCAGCCTCGCGAAAGGGAAGTTCCCCAAAGACTACCGCAGCCGGCAGTTTTTTTGGATCGGCATTCATCACGCCCGGCACATCTTTCCAGATCGTCACCGATTCGGCCCCCAGGCAACTCGCGATTATGGCAGCGGTGTAGTCGGAACCCTCACGACCCAGCGTGGTGGTGAATCCATCGGGTGTTGATCCGATAAAGCCCTGCGTGACCACGATGCCTGCAGCCAATTCCGGTTGCCAGCCGGCTAGCTTGCCGCGCGTGGCCTCCCAGTTAACACGACCTTCGCGAAACGTGCTGTCCGTGGCAATCACCTGTCGGGCATCTTTCCAGAAAACCGGAAATCCTTCCTGCTGCAGAAATGCTGACACCAGCGTGGTGGAAATCAATTCGCCCAGCGACACCACTTGGTCGTAGACCCGGTCTTCTTCGTGGACAAGGGCAGCCTGTTGCCTCGCGGTCATCAAGTATCCGGTCAATTGTTGGAACACCGGATGTGCGGGTGCAAAAAGTTTTTCCATCTCGGCCCGGTGATAGCGGTCAATTTCAGCCAGCAATGGATCGATGGTTCGGCCGGCCCTTGACTCGGCCACCACTTTTTCAAGGGCGTTGGTGGTTTTGCCCATGGCCGACACCACCACCACCAGGTTATGCGGCTCAAAGCGCGAGAGAATTCGCGCCAGATTGCGGATGCCATCCGCATCGCGCACCGAGGCGCCACCAAACTTAAAAACCTTCATCTCCGTAGTTCAATCGATTGCAATGCTTAATTTTGAACAGTACCGCCAAAGATATCTAAGAATAGCCGTTATGATGGAATCTTCCCGCATTGCCTTACCCATAGGCACCGCCCTGGATCGCTTTATCAAGAACAACCAGGAACAATTTCAGTATGCCAGCGGTGAACTTTCGCAACTGCTTCGCGATATCGCCCTGGCCAGTAAGGTGGTGAACCGCGAAGTGAACAAGGCGGGTCTTATCGATATCATGGGGCCGATGGGGTCCATGAACACGGCCGGGGACCAGCAACAAAAACTGGATGTGCTGGCCAACATTCGTTTCACGCGCGCCCTCACCAAAGGGGGTGAGGCGTGTGCCTTGATTTCGGAAGAGACGGAGTCGTTTGTTGACCTCAATAACGAGGGCAAGTATGTCATCGCGATTGATCCGCTGGATGGTTCCTCCAATATTGATGTCAACGTATCGATCGGTACGATCTTTTCCATCTACCGGAGAAAAACGCCCGTTGGCACGCCTATACAGGATGAAGACATATTACAAAAGGGATCGGAGCAGGTGGCAGCCGGCTATGTGTTGTACGGATCGTCTACCATGCTGGTGTACACCGCGGGTCATGGTGTGAATGGCTTTACCTACGAACCCTCGCTGGGCGAGTACGTGTTGTCGCATCCGGATATGAAGATGCCGGAGGATGGAAAAATATTCTCGGTCAATGAGGGCGGCTACCATACGTTTCCCGAGGGCGTGAAAAAATACCTCAGCTACTGTAAAGAGAAGCAATTTGTGGGGCGCTACATTGGTTCACTGGTAGCGGATTTCCATCGCAATTTGTTGAAGGGTGGCATTTACATCTACCCGGCCAGCGCGAAAGCCCCGGAAGGGAAGCTCCGTCTTATGTATGAGTGCAATGCGCTGGCTTTCGTAGCTGAACAAGCGGGCGGCAAAGCCACCGATGGCAAGCGAAGAATTTTAGACATTCAACCGAAGAGCCTTCACCAGCGCGCTCCGTTTTTTGTGGGCTCAAAACAAATGGTGGAGATGGCGGAGGGGTTGCTGGATTGACCCGCACAGTGTGGTAGCTGCTTTGCGAGAGTAATATCTTCTAGAAACGAACAGCCTCACGGGCTACGATCCTTTTTCCGGGGTAGTACCATCGAGTACTTCGGGCGCCTCCTTCAGCAGAATGCCGTACCATTTGACCAGCTTCTTCATGTCGGACACGTAAACACGGTTTTCGTCAAACTCCGGCAATACCGATTTTAGAAATGCCTTTAATTCCGTTCCATCGCTTTCGCTGTCGACACCGAGGTCAGCACCAAAACTCTGTTTGATTTTCTTCAGAACCTCTTCCAGGGGCACGGTGCCCTTTTTGGTCGTGGTGTAAATCGAAATCTCACTTAACACTGAAATACGGTTGGAGCCGCCCGCCACGAGTTTGGATTTGCCGGCATCCAGCGATTCCAACAGTACACCCGACTTGCCGGGTTTCAAGATTTTATACAACCCCCCTTTACCACTCACTGATGCGATGTCCGATAATGTCATAAACAAAAACTAAGGCGGCAAAACTACTCAACTCCGGAGGAATCGGAAAGGGCGGATTCGATAAAGCCGAGGATGTCATCCCGCCCCTGGCGTTTTTCGGACGAGGTGAGAAAGAATGGTGGCAATTCTTCCCAGATCCGTAAAAGACGGTTTTGGTACAGTTGCACGCTTTGTCGAAGGTGATTGCGCGAAAGCTTGTCGCATTTCGTTAAAACAAGTGCGAGCGGTTTTTCATTTTTTCCAAGCCAGGAGATAAAATCGAGGTCTTTGGCCTGGGGTTCAAGCCGGCTGTCCAGCAACACAAAGGTGCACAGCAAATTTTTTCGATGGAGGAAATAGTCGTCCATCAGGGCCGTCCAGTTGCTGCGCTGCGTCTGGCTGACTCCGGCATAGCCATACCCGGGCAAATCAACCAGATACCAGGCCCCGTTAATCCGGTAATGGTTGATGGTTTGGGTTTTTCCCGGTCTGGCGGACGTTCGCGCCATTTGTTTGCGCTGCACCAGCATATTGATCAACGATGACTTGCCCACATTCGATCGTCCGATGAAGGCGAATTCCGGCAGATCGGGTGGCGGACATTGAACGAGTTTTGTACTGCTGGTGACAAATTCGGCCTCGCGAATAATCATGCACAAAATAAGTTCAAAGCGGGCGATTAATCGTGCTAATCTTTCTAAACTTGCAAACTTGTTTTCGATCTGTTGGTTATTTCCACAAATGGCGGTAGTACCTTATCAAAATGACCCGGCTGCAAAAAAGGCGCAGGTGGCCCGCATGTTTGACAGCATCAGCGGCAAGTATGATTTGCTCAATCATACGCTCAGCCTTGGTATTGATAAGTTGTGGCGCAAAAAGGCCATTCAGCAGTTAAAAGAAATCAAACCCCGCCATGTTTTAGATGTGGCTACCGGCACGGGCGATTTTGCCATTGCTGCGCTGGCTGCCCATCCGGAAAAGGTAGTGGGGGTAGATATCAGTGAAGGCATGTTGGACGTTGGGCGCGAAAAACTCCGGAAGCAAAAATTAGATTCCAGGATTGAACTTCGTTCCGGTGACTCGGAGAATTTGCCTTTTCAGGACAATTCGTTTGATGCCGTGATGGCCGCTTTTGGGGTGCGTAATTTCGAAAACTTACTGGCTGGGCTCACCGAAATGCAACGTGTGCTGCGCCCGGGCGGCAAGCTGATCATTCTGGAGTTCTCAAAACCTCGTATCTTTCCGTTCAAACAGATATACCACGCGTACTTTCATTTCGTTTTACCTAAAATCGGACGATGGGTCTCCCGCGACAAAGCTGCTTACACCTATTTACCCGAGTCGGTAAATGCTTTTCCGGATGGTCAGGCGTTCACCGACATTCTGGTGAAGGCCGGATTTCATCGTCCCGAAGCCAGGCCGCTCACGTTCGGCATCAGTACCTTGTATACGGCCGGCAAGGCATAACGGCCCTGCTGCTATTGGGCCTGGTGTTTACAGCCGAAGGTCAGTCCTTTTTTAAAAAGCGGAAAAATGTGAATTATGATGAGAAGCTGATCACCTACGGATTTTCCATCGGTATTCACACCTCAGCCTACCAGGTTCAATATTCCGATCAATTTGTAACCGATCAATTGGACACGGTGCACTCGGTTATGGCCGAGTTTTCCCCCGGCTTTTCACTTGGCTTTTTGGTGAACTATCGCTTCAACGAGTTTTTGGATCTACGCCTCATGCCCAAAGCCGGGTTTTATGAGCATCGCTTGCAATACAACTATACCGATGAGTCCGTGAAATCGCAACTGGTGGAAACCACGATGGTTGAGTTTCCCATTTTGTTGAAATACAAATCGATGCGCAGGGGTGACACCCGCATGTACATGGTAGGAGGGGTAACGCCTTCCTTTGAAGCCTCAGGAAAGAATGATACCATAGGCGGCAATAATGATTTGGCGATTGATATCAAGCCTCGCAATCTCACGCTGGAGGCGGGCATTGGCTTTGATTTTTATTTTCCGCTTTTCAAGCTATCGCAGGAAATCCGGTTTCAGCACGGCATCGTAGACATGCTGGGCGCAGACCCCGGCCCCTTTCGCGAGCCGCTTAAACGGTTGAACACGAACACCATCTCCGTTTATTTTATCTTTCAATAACACCATGCGTACGGTACTGATTACAGGTGCTACCTCCGGAATCGGAGAGGCCACCGCCCGCCTGTTGGCCCGGAATCATTTTCGATTGATCCTCTGCGGCCGCAGACAGGATCGCCTGCATCGTCTTCAGGCTGAGTTGAAACAGCACACCGAGGTCATCACGTTAGTATTTGATGTTCGCGACAAGAAAAAAATTGATGAGGCCTTGGCATCACTCCCGGCTGAATGGAAGACAATAGACGTGCTGATTAATAATGCCGGCAACGCTCACGGTCTCGCGCCTGTGCAGGGGGGTGACGTGGAAGACTGGGATGCGATGATCGACATCAATGTCAAAGGTCTGTTGTATGTATCGCGCCACATCATCCCGGGTATGGTGGAGCGGCAGCGCGGGCACATTATTAATATCGGCAGCATTGCCGGCAAAGAGGTGTACCCGAACGGTAACGTATACTGCGCAAGCAAGTTTGCAGTAGATGCCCTTACTCAGGGTATGCGTCTTGACCTCAATCCAAGTGGCATAAAGGTTACCGCCATCCATCCGGGCCTTGTGGAGACGGAGTTTTCACTCGTGCGATTTAAAGGAGATGCTGAGCGTGCGAAGAGCGTGTATAAAGGTCTTGAGCCCCTGCATGGCGAAGATGTAGCCGATCTGATTCTGTTTGCGCTTACCCGACCCGACCATGTGGTGGTAGCCGACCTGGTGGTATTGCCCCGTGCCCAGGCCAGTGCTACCGTTGTGAAGCGACAGGTTTAACCGAGCGAAAGCAACGTTGCTTCGTGTAACTCGTGCTTACCTTCAAAGCGTAAAACGGTGGGCGCATCTGAAATACGCTGCGCGAGTTCTTTCATTTCCGCAAAGCGTGAGTCCGTCACGAACGGATCATCTGTGCCGTACACATGAACAACTTCCTTGCCCGCGAACAGTTTCCTGCCCTTGTCAAAGTCCATATCGTGCGGCAACAAGCCCGCCCACAAAATCAGCCGACTGACGGCAACCGACTGATGCATAACCCAGCGAGTGGCTGTGGCAGCGCCTTGTGAAAACCCCAACACGGTGACAGGCGGAACATGTTCGAGATGTCGTGTTTCATTCTGAAAGACAGTGTCGAGGTAGCCGATGTAGTTGTGGATGTCCATGAGGCGGTTTTCGCGGGTCATCCAGCTGGCGCCCACCCGCTGACTTCCGCCTTGCGAGCGGGTTTGTACGTCTTCGAGATAAAACCGCGATAGTCCCTCCGGCACCAGCACACAAATGTTTTGGTACGTCAGGGGTTCCAGCTTACGGGCGAAGTATTGGGCCAACTGCCCATAGCCATGCAGCGCAATCCACACTTGCCGCGTGTCGGGAGTCAAATGGCCCAGCCGGTAGTAACGTGCCTGAAACGAAAAGGAAGCGGTGCACTCCTGCATCAGTCCAGGTTTTCCTTCGCGAAACGAAGTGGCAATAGCGAATCAGCGGACGGAGCCTTGATCCACTTGCCGTCATAGCCAAACATCACAATCTCGATCGGTTTATGCTGTCGCTCTTCAAACTCTAACAACACCTGCCGGCAGCCGCCACAGCAAGTGGCCCCGGTTAGTTCTTTGTGATTTTTCTTGTGCGCGGCCACTGCGATTTTTACAATCCGCTTTCCGGGGTGAGTAGCCGCTGCGGTATAAAGTGCCACGCGCTCGGCACACATGCTGAGCGGATACGTGGCATTTTCCTGGTTCGATCCCGTTATCAAGGTTCCATCTTCCAAAATCAACGCAGCCCCTACATGAAATTTGCTATATGGGGCATAGGCGTGCTGGGTGGCTTCCTTCGCTTTGTGCGCGAGGTATTTACTTTCGTTGTCCAGTTCTTCAATGTTGCTGAAGAAGGAGAATTCCGTTGACTTTTTCACGATGCTCATAATTGATGCAGGTAAGATACAAAATCCTAACTTACCGCCATGAATCGAATTCTCGTTTTGGGGGCGGGGCGGTCGTCCTCACTTCTCTTCGATTATTTGGCTACCTGGTGTGCCCAAACCGGACGGCAGCTGACGGTGGGCGATGTTTCGGTGATGGCAGCGGAGAGTCGCCTCAACGGCCGGGGAACGGCAGTTCATTTTGACATTGAGCAGCCGGCCGAGCCGTTGGTTGCTAATGCGGATATAATCGTGTCGCTGGTACCCGCGCATTTTCACCCGCGCGTGGCCCGTTTGTGCCTGATGTTCGGTAAGCACCTGATCACGGCCAGTTACGTTTCGGACGAAATGCAATCTCTTGCTGAAGAGGCAAAGCAACGCGGGCTGCTCTTTCTTAACGAGTGTGGATTGGATCCCGGCATTGATCACATGAGTGCTATGGAGGTGTTGGACCGCGTTCGGCAACGGGGCGGCCAGCTAACCAGTTTTGAATCCTACACGGGTGGATTGATAGCCCCCGATACCGATCCGGAAAATCCGTGGCGCTATAAGTTTACGTGGAACCCCCGAAATGTGGTGATGGCCGGCCAAAGCGTGGCCAAGTACCTGGAAGGTGGCGTCAACAAGTTTATTCCCTACCAACAGTTGTTCAGCCGGGTAACACCGATTGAAGTTCCCGGGCACGGACGTTTTGAAGGATATGCCAACCGCGATTCCCTGAAGTATCAGTCCGCCTATGGATTGCAATCCGTTGACACGATGATCAGGGGTACTTTGCGTTTTGAAGGTTTTTGCAGCGCCTGGAATGTGCTGGTGCAGTTGGGCTGCTGCGATGATACCTATACCTTGAAAGAATTAAGCGGAAAAACGCATCGCGATTTTGTTGATTCCTTCCTGCCTTCGGGAACGGCCTCCACGCCCGATCGCCTGGCGAGGCAACTGAAGTTGGACCCACGTGGCCCGGAACTTAAGCGCCTTGCCTGGTCAGGCTTTTTTGCTGAAGAAAAAATTGGCATGCAAGAGGGTACACCGGCACAGGTGGTTGAACGTGTGTTGAACAAAAAATGGAAGTTGGCCGAGCACGATCGCGATATGATTGTGATGTGGCATCGGTTCCGGTACCAATTTGAAAACCAGCAACGCGAGATTCAATCTTCGCTGGTAGTATTAGGTGATGATGCCGACCGCACGGCCATGGCGAAAACGGTGGGATGGCCATTGGCCATTGCCACTAAACTTCTGGCTGAAGGGACGATGGGTGTGCGAGGCGTAGTAGTACCAACGCAGGCAGAAGTCTACTTGCCCATTTTACACGAATTGAAAAAGCTGGGTGTTGTTTTTGACGAGCGGGAAAACTAGTTACGAAACACTGTTTTCGTAGCCCTCATCGCGCAGCAAGCCGCTGCCGGTGGCCGCTGCCACGGCCAGTTGATCGCAACGTTCATTTTCCGGATGGCCGGCATGGCCGCGAATCCAGACGAATCGGGGCTTAAACTTTTTGTGCAACGGCAGGTAACGTTGCCACAAATCCGGATTCGCTTTTTTAGCAAAGCCTTTCTTTTCCCAACCCATCAGCCATCCCTTTTCAACCGCGTCTACAACATACCGTGAGTCGGAGTAAATTGTGACCGGTATGCCTTCTTTTCGGATGGCCTCAAGGCCCACGATCACGGCCAGTAGTTCCATACGGTTGTTGGTGGTAAGCCGGAAGCCCTGACTTAGTTCTTTTTCATGTTGCCCATATCGAAGTATGGCGCCATAACCGCCCGGCCCGGGATTGCCCTGTGCAGCACCATCGGTGAAGAGGTAGATCACGGGTAGTTCGATTTGAAGATCTTCACCGCGATCGCCAGCAGCACTACGCCAAATACTCTGCGTAGCACAGCGAATCCCGATTCGCCAATCACCCGCTCCAGCCAGTTGGACCAGCGCAATACGATGTACACGATGATGAGGTTAAGGACAATGCCTATCAGGATGTTGACCTCGGCATAAACCGCGCGAATGGACAAAATGGTCGTCAGCGTTCCGGCCCCCGCAATAAGCGGAAATGCAATGGGAACAACCGATCCGGTACCCTTGGCGTTTGGATCATCCTTTATTAAAGTAATTCCCAAGATCATCTCCATGGCAATGATGAACATGACAATGGAACCCGCCACGGCAAAGGAGGCTACGTCAAGACCAAATAGTTTTAGAATAGACTGACCGAGGTAAAGAAAGACAATCATCAGCACCGCGGCAATCAGCGTTGCTTTTTCGGCATAGATTCTTCCTTCGCGCCTGCGGATGAGAATGATAAACGGAATGGACCCGATAATGTCGATCACCGAAAACAGGATCAGCGTTACGGAGAGAATTTCCTTCAGATTCATACCGGCAAAAGTAGCCAAAAAACAAAAGGGCTTCGTAACTTGCTTCCATGGCACAGCGCAAGGGTTTGATTTTTGGCATCAGTGTGGTGGTCACCCTTGCCTTTGCTGCGTTTATGGGCTCACAGGTGAAACCCCTCAACTCGGGTGACATCATTTCTTTCGAATTCGCGTTTACGATGGATCGCGTGAATATTCTGCTGGAGCATTGGCAGGAGCGCAACATCATCTATAATGCGTTTGTCAGTCTATATCTTGACTTCATTTTTCTGGTGTTGTATTCGGCAACGCTCACGTTTGGTGCGCGGTGGGCAGCTGCGCGGTTGCAACCGGGTCTTTTCCAGCGCAGCGCACAGTGGCTTTCGGGCAACACCGGTTGGGCTGGCGTGTGTGACGCGATAGAGAACTGTTGCCTTCTGATGTTGCTACAACAGTACACCTATGCTGCGTTGCCCATTCTGGCGGCATTGTTTGCCGGTGTCAAGTTTTTCATTGTCCTTCTTGCCATTATCACTATCATTAGAAGTTTTTTCAAATAAATGCTTCGGCAGCTGAGAGAAAATATTGTAAACGACCTTCCGGCTTCGGTAGTCGTGTTCCTGGTAGCGCTGCCGCTTTGCCTGGGCATTGCGCTGGCATCGGGCGCTCCCCTCGCGTCCGGCCTTATTGCCGGTGCAGTAGGCGGTATTGTGGCCGGGTTCCTTAGTCAGTCCCAACTGGCGGTAAGTGGGCCGGCTGCCGGTCTCACGACCATCGTGCTGGCTTCTATTCAGGACCTGGGTTCTTTTCAGGCGTTTCTGGCCTGCGTGGTGCTTGCAGGGTTGTTGCAGATCGGTCTAGGTTTTGCACGCGCAGGTGTAATCGGGCACTTCTTCCCGAATTCGGTGATCAAGGGTATGCTGGCGGCAATCGGTTTGATTTTAATTCTTAAGCAAATTCCGCATGCACTGGGCTATGATGCCGACTACGAAGGGGACGAAAGCTTTGTGCAACCGGATGGCCAAAACACCTTTACTGAAATTTTTCAAGCCATTCAGAACCCTACTTCGGGAGCCATCCTAATTTCATTGATTTCCTTGTTGATCATTTTGTTTTGGGAAACCCCCAGGGTAAAGCGGCAGAATTGGGCCAGGTATGTGTCGGGTGCCTTGGTTGTGGTAATGGTGGGCGTAGTCATGAACCAGGTCTTTGTTTCGTGGTATCCGCATCTGAGCATTCAAGATACTCACCTGGTTAACCTGCCTGATTTTTCGGCCACTTCGATTTCATCCATATTGACGTTTCCGGATTTTGCTCAACTTTTCTCACAAAAAGCGCTGATCGTGGCGGTTACTCTGGCTATGGTGGCCAGTCTGGAGTCACTACTAAGTGTGGAAGCAACCGATCGCCTCGATCCTTACAAACGCATTACACCGCTTAGTCGCGAATTGAAAGCACAAGGTGTTGCCAATATGGTGTCGGGATTATTGGGCGGGTTGCCGGTTACAGCTGTCATTGTTCGAAGCACGGCCAACATCGCAGCCGGGGCAAAATCAAAATGGTCTGCCATTTTCCACGGGTTCATTTTGATCATTGTAGTGTTCTCCTTTCCCCGCGTGCTGCGCCTCATACCCCTTGCCTGTTTGGCCGGTATCTTAATCATGGTGGGCTATAAGCTCACTTCCCCGTCTATGTACCTTGATATGTGGAGACGGGGACGGGATCAGTTCCTTCCTTTTGTTGTCACCATCGTAGCCATTTTACTTACGGATTTACTGGTGGGAATTTTTATCGGCATTTTGGTGGCCTTGTATTTCGTGTTGAAAACTAACTTTCACTCCGCTGTGGTGCTGGTCAACGATGACGATCAATACTTATTAAAGTTTACACGGGATGTTTCTTTTTTGAATAAGGCCGCGCTGCGCAGGTCCCTGGAGAAGATTCCCGACAATGCGCGCATCATCATTGATGGTTCACGCAGTCACTTCATTGATGCCGATGTGGTAGAAACCATTCAGGACTTTATGAAGACGGCCGAGACCAAGAATATTGAGGTAGAATTGAAGCGGAACAAGCATGCCACGCATCCTATGTTTCGTGAAAGTGAATAATTGAAAACTATGGAAAGCTATCGCAGACTATTATTGGAGAACAAAGCCTGGGCAAAGGAGCGAACGGAAATTGACCCCAACTACTTCAAGCGCCTGGTGGACATCCAGCGACCCGATTTCCTTTGGATTGGGTGCTCCGATAGCCGCGTTCCGGCCAATGAAATAACCAATACTGACCCGGGCGAAATTTTTGTTCATCGAAACATTGCCAACATGGTCGTGCACACAGATCTTAATCTCTTAAGCGTGCTGCAGTATGCCGTTCAGGTATTGGAAGTGAAGCATGTGATTGTCTGTGGCCACTATGGTTGCGGTGGCGTAAAAGCCGCCATGACACACCGGGAACTGGGTTTGATTAACAAATGGCTTCGTAACATCAAGGATGTTTATCGGTATCATCAGGATGAACTGGAAGCGATGGACGAAGAACACCGTACCGATCGCCTGGTGGAACTGAATGTTATGGAGCAGGTGATGAACCTGGCCAAAACTTCCATCATACAGGCTGCCTGGAGCCGACATCAACGACCCATGCTGCACGGCTGGGTCTATCGCCTGCAAGATGGATTGCTGCATGAGTTGTGTCAGATGGATTATGACGCCAAACTGGAGGATATCTACCGGTATGACATTCCTTAAGTAACTTTGTGCCATGCACAGTTACCTGGACCCGGTCGTTTTGTTTTTCGTACTGGGCGCCATAGCCGGCATCGCCAAATCGGAACTCCGCATTCCGGCTTCTTTCTATAACACCATCAGCATCTATCTTTTGCTCTCCATCGGAATAAAAGGAGGCATTGAATTATTTCATATCTCGGTCCGTTCGTTTCTGTTGCCCGCCTTCGGCACGCTGGCGTTGGGCATGTTGATCACCTATCTCGCCTATCGCATACTCGTATCAATCGGCAAATTCGATCGCAACAATGCTATCAGCATCGCAGCCCACTATGGTTCAGTGAGTGCCGTAACGTTTGCAGTGGTTATATCCTACCTCAACGACAAACATGTGACCTATGAGGCGTACATGACAGTTCTGCTGGTGATGTTGGAGGTGCCTGCGCTGGCATTGGGTGTGTTCATGGCTAAGCTGGAACACTTCCGGGAAAACTGGGATGTGAAAAAAATACTGCACGAGGTTTTCCTCGGCAAGAGTGTCTTATTGCTCACGGGAGGATTACTGATTGGGGTCTTCACGGCCTATAGCGCCAACAAGCAACTCAACTTCTTTTTCTTCGATCTTTTCAAGGGTTTCCTCGCCATCTTTATGTTGGAGATGGGGGTTGTGGCGTCAGAGCGATTCAAAGACCTGCGCAAGGTGGGTGTCTTCCTGATTTTTTTTGGCGTGGGCATGCCTGTTCTTTCGGCTGTGGTGGGCATCCTGATGGGTATTGCCACCGGGCTTTCCATGGGTGGCACGGTGGTACTGGCCACCATGGCCGCCAGTGCCTCCTACATTGCCGCACCAGCGGCTATGCGCCTGGCGATACCGGAAGCAAACCCAACCTATTCCATCACGCCCGCGTTGGGTATTACGTTTCCCTTTAACATTCTGGTTGGCATTCCGCTGTACCATCGGTTGGCGGAGTGGCTATGGCAGTGGGTCTAGCTCCGATTGGTAAAATGGGAGAGTGCGAGTGCGTAGCTCTCGAGCCCGAAACCCGCCACCAGGCCTTTGCATTTTGAGGAAATGATACTCTTATGGCGAAATTCTTCGCGGGCATAGATATTCGAAATGTGAACTTCCACCACGGGACAGGGCACGGCTGCAATGGCATCGTGAAGGGCAATGGACGTGTGCGTATACCCACCGGCATTCAGCAAAATACCGTCAAATGAAAATCCGACTTCCTGAATCTTGGAAACTAATTCCCCTTCAATGTTAGATTGAAAGCAGGAGAGCTGGATTGTCGGAAATCGCTTTCGAAGTTCCTCAAGGTATTTGTCAAAGTCACGGTTTCCGTAAATCGACTCTTCGCGAACACCCAGTAAGTTCAGGTTGGGGCCGTTAATAATCTGAATTTTCATGGAAACGAAGGTAGCAAAAATCCGGTGTGCGCAGGCAAACCCTTACCTTTGACGGGTGCGTATTCATCTCCTTTTATGAGTTGGGCAACCTACATCCGTCAGTTTGGGCACTATCTGAAACTCGAGCGGTCGTTGTCCGAAAATTCGATTGAGGCGTACATACGTGATGTGGAAAAGCTCCACCAGTTTGTAGAGCTGAAAAAGCCGGGTGTTAGCCCGCTTAAGGTTGATCTTCAACTGCTCAAAGATTTTCTGACCTTCGTCAATGAGTTGGGCATGAGTGCCTACAGCCAGGCCCGAATTCTCTCGGGCATCAAGAGTTTTTTCAAGTATCTCATGTTTGAGGAACTCATCGCGGACGACCCCACCGTGCTGTTGGAAGGCCCGAAGATCGGGCGGAAATTACCCGACACCCTGGATTACACCGAAGTAGTACGTTTGCTGGAGGCGATAGATCTTTCACACCCGGAAGGGCAGCGTAACCGGGCCATGCTGGAGGTTTTGTATGGCTCTGGCCTTCGCGTATCGGAACTGGTTGATCTTCGGTTGAATAACATTTATGCCGACATTGGTTTTGTGCGCGTGATCGGCAAAGGAAACAAGGAGCGCTTAGTGCCGATCGGAAAAGATGCGTTGAAGTTTGTTAAAATTTATGTTGATCAGGTTCGTGTTCATGTGCCGGTGAAACAGGGAAATGAGTCAGTGGTTTTTTTGAGCAAGCGTGGCCAAAAAATGTCGCGCGTCTCCGTCTTTTTGTTTATCAAGGGCCTGGCTGCCCGCATTGGGTTAAAGAAAACGATAGGGCCGCATACCTTTCGGCATTCCTTTGCTACACATCTGATCGAAGGTGGAGCCGACCTGCGGGCTGTTCAGGAGATGCTGGGTCATGAATCGATCACAACCACCGAGATTTACACACACCTGGATCGGGATTATTTGCGGCAGGTGATCACCGAATTCCATCCCCGCAGTTAAACTAATTCACTATTTTTGAGCATGTTCCTACGCGCCTCGCTTTTGCTGATGATCCCGCTGTATACCTGGGGTCAGGGTATCCAAACCCGCTTTGACAAAGATCGCGACTACACCGTCTACAAAACATTTTCATTTGGCGAGGGCGAGATCATCACACCGAAAGATCAGCGTCAGCTCGATGACCAGTCGCTGCACCGCTGGATTCGTGATGCTGTGGCTGGTGAGCTTCAGCAAAAGGGCCTTCAGCCTGCCGACTCGTTGGGCGATCTGGTGATATCCTATATCGTTGGGGCCACCACACAACGGGATTTTCAAAATCTCGGCCCGTTGGGTACAGCCCCGGGGAATCCATCACAAACCTGGTCGCATGATGTGCGCACGGGCAGCCTGGTGATTGATCTCAATGACCGAAATGGCTTTTTAATCTGGCGAATTGATGCCACGATGGCACTTAGTGCCGGGGCGGCTGTGGAAAAGCAAATCGATCAGGTCGTTTTTCAGGGCTATAAGAAATGGCCTAAGCCGAAGAAGAAAAAGAAGTGAGCCTTTACAAGCTTTTTGTACGTCCCCTGCTTTTTTTGTTTGACGCAGAGCGCATTCACCACACCATGTTTGGCCTGTTGCGCTTTAATCAAAATCTTCCGGGTTTTTTAGCTCTGCTGCGCGCGCTGTATCGTGTGCGCGATTCAAAACTGAAACGAACTCTTTTTGGTCTTGAGTTTGAAAATCCGGTTGGGCTGGCGGCCGGGTTTGATAAAGATGCCCGGTTGGTAGATACGATGGCAGCCTTTGGTTTTGGTTTCGTAGAGGTGGGCACTCTTACACCACGACCACAACCCGGTAACGACAAGCCACGACTTTTTCGTCTGCCGACCGATCGTGCGCTGATTAACCGGATGGGCTTTAACAACGAAGGAGTTTTGGCAGCGGTCAACCGCCTGAAGGGCCGAAAGTCGCGGGTGATTGTGGGAGGGAATATCGGCAAGAACAAGGCAACACCTAACGAGAAAGCATTCGAGGACTACAACTACTGCTTTGAAGCGCTTTACCCGTATGTGGATTATTTTGTGGTGAATGTGAGTTCGCCCAACACGCCCGGTTTGCGTGAACTGCAGGAAAAGGAACCGTTAACGAACTTGCTGGCGCATGTAAAATCCTTAAGCGCAACCAAACCGAAAGCAAAGCCGGTGTTGTTGAAAATCGCACCAGACCTCACCCCATCGCAATTGGATGACATCGTGGAGATTCTGAAGGCGACCAAGACAGATGGGATCATCGCCACGAATACCACGATCTCACGCGAGGGACTTACTACACCGGCAGCGAGGGTAGCTGCGCTTGGCACAGGCGGACTAAGCGGTGCACCGTTGTCTATAAAATCAAACGAGGTAATTCGTTATCTGCGCGATCGCCTGGGTCCCGGGTACCCGATTATCGGAGCAGGGGGAATTATGTCGGTGGAAGACGCGCTGGAGAAAATAAAGGCCGGTGCCGACCTCATTCAGATTTATACCGGCTTCATCTACGAAGGGCCCGGGTTTGTGAAAAAAATCAACCGGGTGCTAGCCCACGCCTAAAACCGGATCATCGACCGGTCATGAAAACTAAGCACGGGCATGGAGAACCCCAGCGTGATTTCGTGGCTCGTAAAATTCAGCCCCGAATCGGAGCCGGACGGTAATTCCAGGATATAGCCCAGGCGCATGCTCTTGAAAACGGCTTGTACCAATAAACCGTACGTTTTGAAATTGCGCGTAAACAAGCCGGCTGAGTAGAGCTCCTGAAAATTAAACGTAGCATTCAAATCGACCGAAGCGGGTGCACCGCTTGTAGTGCGCAGCAGGGTGGAAGGTTTGAAGCGCCAATCTTCGTTAATGAAAAAGGTGTACTGACCGAACAGGTAAACGTGTTGTTGATAAAGTTCGATATCCTGTCCGCCCTGGCTAATGGTAGTTGGCAGCAGGCGGGGCACGGAGAGACCAACGGTATACCGACCGCTTTTGAGCAGCAGCCCGGCACCCGTGTTGAATTTGGTTTCCGTCAGATTGGCAAAGAGCGGGTCTCCACTGTCATACGGATTGACCCGTGAAGGGTCATTGGTGTAGCGAACAAATCCGGTTTGCAGTCCGAATGAAAAGGAGGCATTGTTCAGATCAATCTTATAGGAATAAACCCCGGCAAACTCGGTAGTTGTGTTTTCGCCAATCTTATCCTGAACCACCTGAATACCCACGCCCACTTTGTTTTGAAACACGGACATATGGCTGTTGAAGTTCAACGTGATGGGGTTTGCCTCAATGCCGGCCCACTGGGTTCGGTACTGCACGTTGGCATTAAACCGGTTATTACTTCCGGCAAAGGCGGGGTTGATCGCCATCGGGTTGTTGATGTACTGTGCGTACACCGGGTCTTGCTGCGCGTGGGCAGGTAACCATCCCAATGCGGCAATCAGTAGTACTGATCCTTGCCTGAGGTGTCGCCTCCTTTTTTCATGATTCCAAAACATACCCTCGTTACTTTACCGTAAAGTCCAGTTCCGTTACAATTTCAGCTTTGCCTTTTTTATCAAATATGCGCATCGTACAGTGGTAGTTTTTGCCTGCTTTCATCGGGTCGCCAACGGTAACGGTGCCGGTAAGCACAGAAGCATCTTGTGCCGAAACGCCCTCGGTGTAGTTGGCAAATAAGTCGACTTCGTTCAAAACGGCCTGCCCTGCGCTATCCGTTACCTGTAATGATAAGCCGGGGAATACTTTTTGGTTCTCCACCGTGTATCCGGTTATGCCGTTATACACAATAGAGAAAGAGGAGTTGAGCGGGACCTCAATACTACTCATGACTTCGTTGTTGCCGTCAACGAGGCTAACGTCTTCGAGGTCAAATCCTTCGTATCGCGTGGAGGCCCCCGTGGAAAAATCTTTCTTTACCCCAGATGAAAACGAAACGCCTTTGCCGCCACAGGCAGTGAAAAGCCAGGCAAGGGTCAGAACGAAAATGGCCGAGGTCAAACGTTTCATGGCGTCATATTTTGGTGTATCCAAAAGTAGGCTGAAATGCCTGGATTTCCGCTCCCCCAAAAAGGGGATTTTTGCATTAGTCTGCGGCATCTGCACAAAAGGCGCTTAGCTTTGTTTCAGCTACTATGCAAGTCGGGCGTTTCATACTCAAGAAAATACCGTGGGCTAATCGCTTATTACCTCATTTGGTGAAAGTGATTTTTGTTGGGGGGATCTGCTTATGCCTGCCGCTTTATGCGAGTGCTCAAGTGACAAAAGCGGATAGCAGTAAGGTATTGCACTTGTTTACAGAAGGCGAAAAGTTTGAGTTTACAAATCCTGAAAAGGCGATGGCTTACTACGATAGCGCCCGTCAACTTGCTACCCAAATTGGGTTTTTGCGCGGTCAAGGTACCTATGCCGGCTACGCTATTGTGGTGCTCAACAACCAGGGTAAGTTTCGCGAGGCGCTGGCATTGTGCCAGGAGGCACTTCGAATTTTTGAAACAGCCGGAACTCAGCGCGACAAAGCGGTAGCGCATATCAACCTTGGCAATGAGTGGCAGTACTTATCAGATTTTGAGCTGGCGGCCGAGCATTACCTGAAAGCCAAAAGCATTACCGAAAAGATTGGAGATCGGCCGCTGCTGCGTGTGATCATCAACAACCTCGCTTCAATTTTCAACAGCCTGAAGCAGTTTGATAAAGGAAAGCAATATGCCAGTGAAGCACTGGAAATAGCCCGCGACATCAACAGCGACTATAGTGTTGCGTCATCCCTGATCAATTTGGCGCAAGCCGAATCTAACCTAAATCAATATGCTGAGGCGCTTGCGCATTTTCAGGAAGTGGAAAAAATCGGGGTGAATATATCGGATACGATATTGACTATGGACGGATGGCAAGGCCAGGCGGATGTGCAGAAAGTTACGCAGTGCACGGAGGAGGCATCGATTTTATACAAGAAAATTATTCAGCTGGCGGAGCAACAACAAATGCCCACTTACCAAATGTATAGTTGGATGGGGTTGGCTGATTGCTACTTATTCATGAAAAGATTTGGGCCGGCCGAAGAGGCGATTCAAAACGGTATTCGCATTGCCCTGGAAACAGGCTCATCGTTTGAACTTCTGGAGCTTTACCGTCAACGATCGGAATTGGCTGAGTTGCGCGGCAACTTTGCACAAGCACTGACTTACCGTAAGCAGTTTGAAGTGTTAAAAGATTCTGTAGCTGGCGAGAAAGCCAAAGAAAGTATCAATTTGCTTGAGGCACGGTTTGAATCGCAGCGCAAGGATGATCAAATCGTTCAACTTGAAAAAGAAAAGGCCACTCAGCAAAGTATTATAAGGCAGAAGAATAGAGTTACCTATCTGCTGATTGCTGTGGTGTTGGCGGTGCTGCTGCTCATGGGGTTACTCTACCTGAGCTACGCCCAGCGGCAAAGACTACAGAAGCAACGTATTCGCGAGTTGGAAACCGAAAAGCAACTCATGGCCAGCCAGGCGGTGATCAAGGGCCAGGAAGAAGAACGTGGCCGCCTTGCCAAAGATTTACATGACGGACTGGGTGGCATGTTATCCGGTGTGAAATTTTCTCTCTCCAATATGAAATCAAATATGGTGTTAGATGCCGACAGTGCATTGGTATTCGAGCGGTCGCTCGACATGCTCGATCACTCCATTTCTGAGCTTAGGCGCGTGGCGCATAACATGATGCCAGAAGTGCTGGTGAAGTTCGGTCTGGAGGAAGCATTAAAAAGCTACTGCGATTCAGTGCAGCAGTCGGGTATGCTTGCGGTTAACTTCCAAACCATTGGCGTTTATCAGCGAATGCCAAGTGAAAAGGAGATTATTGTTTATCGGATTGTTCAAGAGTTGGTTGCTAACGTAGTGAAGCACTCGCGTGCTCGCGCTGTGCTGGTTCAGTTGGCGTGGCAACCTGCCATACTTGATCTCACGGTAGAAGATGACGGAGCCGGCTTTGATATTGCCATGCTTGAATATTCGCGCGGGGCCGGGTGGGCCAACATTCGCTCGCGCGCAGAATTTTTACGGAGTAAATTGGATATTCAATCATCCGCGGGTGCGGGCACTTCAGTTCACATGACCATACCTTTATGACGCGCGTTTTTATTGTTGACGACCACCCGATGGTGATTGAAGGTATGCGCGCCATGCTGACCCATGTGCCCAACGTGCAGTTGTGTGGTTATGCGATGACCGCAGCATCCTGCCTGGGTTATTTTGCTTCCAATCCGGCCGATGTCGTGCTGCTGGATATCAATCTGCCGGATCAAAGCGGAATTGACGTTTGTCGTGTATTGATGCAGAAGCAACCGCAATTAAAGGTAGTAGCATTGACCAATTTTGATCAGCTCGCCTATCTGCAACAAATGAAAGATGCCGGGGCGCGCGGCTATCTGCTCAAGAATGCCTCGCTCGATGAATTAGGTGCAGCTATTGCTGCCGTAACCAGCGGTGGCGAATATTGGCTTGGCAAAGACTCCCTTCGCGAAAGCTTCGGCCAGCAGAATCAATTGCTGCTCACCAGGCGCGAGATTGAAGTTCTGCGTCTTATTGCGGAGGGCCTGACCAATCACGAGATTGCTGCAAAACTGTTTATCAGTGACAGTACCGCGGACTCGCATCGCAAGAATTTGATTTCCAAACTTCAAGTGAAAAATACGGCTGCGTTGGTGCGCACCGCGATTGAAAACAAAATTATTTAGGCATGAGATCGCTCGTTTTTCTGCTGGTTCTGTTGGTGCCATGGTTTTTACTTCAGGCGCAACCGCGCGAGAAATTTGATATCACAAGTTTTACACCGCCCAGCGGGTGGCAACGGGAAGCTACGGACAATGTGGTTTCGTTTGTGAAAACCAACGAGGTCTCTCGTGGCTGGTGCAGGATCTCTGTATTTAAGAGTATGAACAGCACCGGCACTCCTCGCTCTGATTTTGACAATGAGTGGCGGCAATTGGTGGCGGGTACTTACTCAGGTGCCGTAAAGCCTCAGCCCGAGCTGACGGATGAAGACGGCTGGACGTCCTGCTCGGGCGTTTCCACTTTCGAGTTTGAACAGAGGACCGCTTACCTGCTGCTGACCAGCATTACCGGGTATGGTCTCCGGTTTTCGGTATTGGTGCTCATGAACAATGAAGAATTTATGCCTCAGGTCGAAAGCTTTTTGGGTTCGATTGATCTCACCAAACCAACGGCAGTTGCTGCACCGCCAGTCGTACAGCCCGGCTCCGGAACTGCGGTTAGCACGACATCCGGCCGCGCATTTACGGCACCCATCACCAAAGCAACGACCAACTTCAACGATGGATGGGTTGCCACGATGGCGGCCGGGAAAGTGGTGGTTGTGCGCGGTAAGGTTCGCGTTCACCTATACTATCCGCTCGGCTATGATGACGCGTCAAGACGTGCCGGGCGGGATTTTTTCTGGGATAACCGACTCGGATCAGAGTTCCAGTTGCTCACCAAGCAATACCGGGATCACGGTGAAATGATTTCCTCTTTCCAGGCACCGTACATCGAAGGAGAGGCAATTGATCGCCAGACGAATCAACGCGTGTTTCTCGGTTTGTATGTAAACTCGGAAGGGGGCAACATGTTTCCGATACTGGCCGTAGCGCCCGATGAACAAACCCTGCGCAATACATTTCCAAAGGCCGAGAACCAGTTCGAGTCCGATCTGGCCGCCATGAACGGCTACAACAAGTTTGCGGTAACGCTGAAAGATTTGGAAGGCAGATGGACAGGCGGTGGAACAACCGCAGCGAACTATTACAACGCGTACACAGGCGCCTATGCGGGCATGGGTGCTGTGGCGATGAGCGATCGTTTTGAGTTTATGGCAAATGGTGACTATACCAGCCGCCACCAGGGTGCGTCTGGCATGGTAGGTTCCATGTCCACGTATTCACAAGACTATAAAGGGAAGGCAACCGTTACGGATTGGAATGCCGTGCTCACGAATCGGTTCAAAGGAGCAACCACCAACTTTAACGCGTGGTTTGAGGCGGTACAAGGCGGAGTAGTTCTTCACTTACAAGACTCCCAGTACAGCGGCCTGAAGTTTGACCTGGTGCGCGAGCGTTGAATTATTCTTTGCCAAAGCCCGTAAATCCACCGTATGACGTATCCTGTAGCCAGAGAATACGTGCGCCTTTGCGTTCGCACGTGAAATAGGCATTATAAAGCCGGGGTTTCTTTTCAATTTCGGAAAAGTTGATCTGCCAGTTGTTTGGCATGGTAAACCTTCCGCCCGACTTGGCACCGTCAAATTTGATGTTACCTACGAACCCGCTGGCGGTACTCAACTGCCAGTCATAGGTGCCATCCTCCCGAAACGCAAACCATTCGGCAGAGGAGTGCGTGTTAGTAGAGGTTGCTCCGGTGTACACATTGATATAATTCGTAAATCCTCCGAACGAACTACTCCAACGGCCGGTCAGGTCAGCAGGGGCAACCGCAAATTTGTTGTATCCGTTCATCTTGCGGAGGGGGTCAAATGTGGTCGTAGCGTAATAGTCAACCTGATTGATGTTTACACCAAACGCCTGGATAAAGGTATCTTGGTCAGGCGCAATAAACTCCATCCAGTTGGATTGCCCCATTTTGAAGAGCACGACAAACTTGTTCAATCCGCTTTCGGGCTCACGGACCTGCGCCAGGAGAAGATGTGGACGTTCAAAACCAATACTCGAGGGGCCTTCGGTGTAGGAAACCGATCCGTAGCGGGGTACGATGAAGGTATTCCAGGCCAGCCGGTCCTCCTCGCGGTAGTCGGAGATATAAGCGCTCGTTTCTTTGGTGTGGAAGTGTATCAGGATTTTGATGCCCGATTTGGTCACCTCGACCCAATCGTCTTTGGCGGTGGCTACCCAACCATCGTCAAAGTTCGTGGTGTGAAATGCGAAACGGCTATTTGTCAAAGCCGAGTTGCCTTTTGATGTCGGGTTTATGGCCGCCTGGTCCGGAGTATTCACCGGGGGTTCAACAACCTGCGAGGGAGGAGATGGGTTTTCGGCTGTCTGTACGGAGCACAAATAAAAAGTGGTTTCTTTTGACGCGGACTTCAGATAGATGAGTACCCGTTGTTGACCCCGTTGAAGAAGGTAGTTAGATGGCGTGGGAAGCGCGAGGACGGTCCAATTATTTTTGGCTATCTCGTCCCAAATCCATTTTTCAGAAGCGGCACCGGGTGGCAGGCTCAATACCTCCGTGTCGTTGCTTAGCTTGAGGTTATTGTCTTCCGCCTCCATGTCGAGCAGGGTTTGCGCGGCTGCCGTGGACAACAGCCGGCTATCGCGCTTACTGCCTGTCGGCAATGAGATGCCCATGACATTCGATGAACCGGCCAAAACCAGTTTGCTTTGTGCTGAACTGGTGCCGGCAGCCAATAGCCAAAAGAATGCGAAGACTACACGCAACGTTTTCATGGGGTTTTCGGAGACGAAATTCTCAAAAAAACTACACAACGAAATCCCGCAAAAGGGGGATTTTTGTCCGATCAGCGAAGTGCCAGTGTCGGGTTCTAGTCGTTTTTTCGTTGAATAGACTTCTCGTACAGTTCTTTGTTGACCCGGTAGGTTGTCTTGCTCGGCTCTCCTTTTTCAAAAATCAGATCATTCCCTTCTGTTGTGGCAACGGGAGCCTGGGCAAGCCAGTTCAGTATTCCTCGGTACTCGGTAGTAAAATAGTCCGCCAGTTGGATAACACGTGTGGAGTCCACCACATTAACCAATACTTCGGAGGACGTCAAATCGAAGGTGACTCCGCAGGTCGGACATTCTTTTGTCAGTATTCGCTCCCGTAGTCGTTGGCTATCCTGGCCGCGAGTATCCGTGTCTGAGTAGCCAGCGATGAGCGTATCCTGACGGAACAGGTAGACTGACCTTGTTTTGATGACTTCATTTTCGCGTTCTTCTGTGAAAACCCAAAGCCGCCCTTGCTGATCGAGATACCACGACTTTTCGCCTGTTTGAATGCTGAAGTACTTTTGGCGACCATATTCCTCAAGAAGGGGAAACAACCCGGACCCAATCGTTGACTCGTTCTCATCCCTTGTCAAAATTTTGGTCGAGTACTTAGGCAGCACCGGGAGTGAGGCGAACCTTAGATCGGGTATGGTTGCTGCCGAGGCGTCAGCCGGTTGGCTTCCGGGATTGGCTTCTTTGGCTTCTTGTTGATTTTTGCTACACGAAACCAATAAAATCAGGAATAGGAGGTGAAGCGATTTCACCGGCAAGGACAATCGATTGAGCACGTTTTGGCCTTTAATCATTGACGCCAACCAGATCTAATGCAAACGCATATTTCAATGCCGTCTCCTTCAACTCGCGGAAACGCCCACTGGCACCGCCATGTCCGGCATCCATATTGGTACGCAGGAAGAGTCGATTGTTGTCCGTTTTCATCACCCTCAGTTTGGCCACCCACTTGGCCGGCTCCCAGTACTGAACCTGCGAGTCGTGTAGGCCGGTTGTCACCAACAGGTTGGGGTAGTTCTTTTTCTCCACATTATCGTAAGGCGAATAGGAAAGCATGTAGTCGTACTGCTCTTTGTTATTTGGATTGCCCCATTCCAGCCATTCAAACGTAGTTAACGGAATGCTTTCGTCTTCCATCGTTGTAATCACATCAACAAAGGGCACGTGGGCAATTACGCCCCGATACAGATCTGGGCGCATGTTGGTAATGGCTCCCATTAATAAACCACCGGCACTTCCACCCTCGGCAAACAACTTGTCTTTCGCCACATATTGGTTTTGGATCAGCCACTCGGAGCAATCAATGAAGTCATTGAAGGTGTTTTTCTTTTTCAGCATTTTGCCGTCTTCATACCAGGCACCACCCATTTCCTGCCCACCCCGCACGTGAGCAATGGCAAATACAAATCCGCGATCGAGCAGACTTATCTCATCGCGACCGAAAAACGCATACATCGAAATGCCGTAGGAACCGTACGCATAAATCCAGCCGGGGTTAGTGCCATCTTTTTTGAATTTGTCTTTTCGGTAGGCGATCGACAGAGGAATTTCTTTTCCATCGCGCGATTTCACCATGATCCGCTCGGTGGCGTAGTTCGTCTTATCAAAACCTCCGAGCACCGGAGTTTCCTTTTTTAACTCACGCTCCTTCGTATCCATATTGTAGTCAAATGTGGAATTAGGCGTAGTCATGGATTGGTAATTGTACCGGAGCAAATTGGAATTGAATTCCGGATTATTGCCCAACCCCGCATAGTAGGCCGGTTCATCAAAGCTTACAAAGTTCTCACTTTTGTCGGCCCACTTGATCGTTCGGATTCTTACAAGACCTGCACTCATTTCGCCCAATGCGAGGTAGTCGCGGAAGTACTCCACATCCTGCAAGAACACATCTTCGCGGTGGGCAATCACATCTGCCCAGTTTTCGCTGGAAGGTTTTCCGATGGGCGCGCTTACCAGCCGGTAGTTCTTGGCGTTTAGGTTGGTATAAATAAAGAACCGATCGCCCTCCGTATGATTGACGCTGTATTGCACATCATCTTTTAACGGCTGAATAATCACTGGCTTTCCGGGTTTGTCTGCGCTGAGGTACCGGGCATACGAAGCATCGGTTCGCCCGCTGCTGATGATGAAGTATTTTTTTGACCTTGTTTTGCTCACACCGACATCCAGCGTTTGATCTTTCTCTTCGTATATCACCTGGTCGGATTCAACAGGTGTTCCCAAAATATGGCGTTTGATCAAATAATTGCGCAGTGTCTGTTTATCGGGCACAGCATAGAGAATGGATTGGTTATCGTTGGTCCAAACATAACCCCCTCGGGTGTCGGCAATCCGGTCCGCGAGATATTGGCCTGTTTTCATATCCTTGAATTTGACCGTGTAGAAGTTGCGGCCTACAGTATCCAGCACGATGGCAGCCATTTGATGATCCGGGCTAACCGAGGTGAATAAGTTGAGGAAGGACTGGCCTTTGCCAATCGCGTTTCCATCGGCAACAATTTCTTCGATGCCATCCATCGAGTCTTTTTTCCGGCAATAGATGGGATACTCACCGCCCTCAATGTAACGCGTGTAATAATAGTAGTTATCAATAAGAGCCGGAACCGAGGAGTCGTCTTCTTTGATTCTGGCTTTCATCTCGTTGAATAAGCTCGTTTGTAAAGGCTTGGTGTGAGCCATCATCGTGTCGAGGTAATCGTTCTCCGCTTTCAGGTAATGGATCACGCTGGAGTCTTCCCGGTTTTTCAGCCAGTAGTAGTTATCGATTCGTTTATCGCCATGCTTGGATGTGATTTCGTATGGTTGAACTGCGGCCACCGGAGGAGGAACATCAGGGAGTTTCATATTTTTTTCTTTTTGCGTACAAGCGGCTAGTAAAGCCAGGGATATGCCGACCAACCAAAGATTTGACAGTAACTTTTTCATAGAGGGTTGTTGAGGGTGGACAAAAGTGCTAAAAAGGAGACGGAACTCCTTATCTCTTCAGCGACAAAAATCCGGTGCGGGCAGGCAAGCCGCTGGAAAACTCAATTTTGTAGAAATAGGTACCCGCGGGTAGATCGTTACCGGTTTTACTCATGCCCGTGAACGCTATCGTACCATTGTTGCAGTTTTCGCCTTCCCACACCACATCACCCGAACCAATCACAAGCAAAGCATTAAGACCTTGTTAGCCACCTTTCCATAAGGTCGGCAAAGTAAAATCATGACATTGTCACTGTCGGCCAAATAGCTTTTTTCGTTAGTTTTGCTATACTTTTTAAACTTAATGGCCGAAAACACCTACAAATCCAACACCTTTAAAAAGCCCGAAAAGGAAAAGAAAGCCAAAAGCGGAAAATCAAAACCACGTTTTAACTTAGACTTTTTTACCGACCCCCGCTTTGTTTTGGCATCCGGTTTTTTCCTGATCATCGTTGCTCTGTTTCTGTTTATCGCCTACCTCTCCTACATTTTTACAGGTAAGGCCGACCAAAGTATTGTCGAGTCGTGGAGCTCCGCCACCCTGGCCGAATCGGGTGCGGAGGTAGAAAACTGGCTTGGCGTGGCAGGCGCATTTGTATCTCACTACACCGTGTTTCGCTGGTTGGGGATCTCGGCCTTTTTTGTTCCACCGCTTTTGTTTCTGCTGGGTTTTAAAATGGTGTTCAAGCGCAGCTTGTTACCCATTTTTTCAGTTTTCATTTTTTCCGTTTTTGCCGGGTTGTGGTTAAGTCTGCTGCTTGGGTATATCACGCACAGCGTAGCAGGGGTTAACGAAATCAGTTTTCTCAGCGGAGGATTAGGCTATGCGCTAGCCGTTTTCTCCAATGGCCTGTTTGGCTGGGGAACATTTCTGATTCTGGCCCTTACGCTTTTTATTTTCATCATTTACTATTTTAACGTTACGGCCATCCACGCGTTCCGGGTAAGAGACCCAAAGCCCATGGGCACCGATGCACTCGTACCAAACGATGAGGCCGCACCACCCACCTATACCGATGAAAAAGACAACTGGCCTGAAATCAAAAAGCAAGAGCCGATTCAGGATCCGGTAGTGTTGGTGGCTCCGCCCGTAGGCGAACCAGCCGTTGCCTTGCCGGAGATCAAGCTCGAAGTTGACAAATCGGCTGAGAAAACAGAAAAGGGTAAAACACCTACGTTTACCGTGGAAGAGCCCAAGTCGGACACGGATGAGTTGGCCGAACAGTTGGTGGAAGAAAAGGGATTTTACGATCCTACCCTTGACCTTTCAAATTATCGATTCCCCCCGCTCGAATTGCTCAACGAGTATGACACAGGGAAAGTTCAGGTAACGCAGGAGGAGCTGAACCAGAACAAAGACAAGATCATTGCCACGCTCGTCAATTTCAAAATTGGCATTCAGAGCATCAAGGCCACCATTGGGCCCACCGTTACGCTGTATGAGATCGTGCCAGATGCGGGCATCAAAATTTCCCGGATCAAGAACCTGGAAGACGACATTGCCCTGAGCCTGGCTGCCCTGGGCATTCGCATCATTGCGCCAATACCCGGCAAGGGCACCATCGGTATTGAGGTGCCCAACAAAAATCGGGAGATGGTGAGCATCCGCTCGGTACTAAGCACCGAGCGCTTTCAGAGAACTGACAAAGAACTACCCGTGGTGTTGGGTAAAACCATCAGTAACGAGGTGCTCGTGATTGATTTGGCCAAAATGCCGCACTTGCTGGTGGCCGGTGCCACGGGGCAGGGTAAGTCTGTAGGGCTAAACGTGATTTTGACTTCCCTGCTGTACAAGCGCCACCCCAGTCAGTTGAAGTTTGTATTGGTGGACCCCAAAAAAGTGGAGATGTCCTTGTTCTCCAAGATTGAACGGCATTACCTCGCCAAGCTACCCAATAGCGAAGAAGCCATCATTACCGACACACGTAAGGTGGTGCATACGCTCAATTCGTTATGCATTGAAATGGAAAACCGCTACGAAATCCTGAAAGATGCCGGAGCACGCAACCTGAAAGAATACAATGCCAAGTTTGTCTCACGCAAACTGAACCCGAAAGAAGGTCATCGCTTTTTGCCCTACATTGTTTTGGTGATTGACGAGTTGGCCGACCTGATGATGACGGCCGGCAAAGAGGTAGAAACTCCGATTGCCCGATTGGCACAGTTGGCCCGTGCCATTGGCATTCACCTGGTGGTAGCCACCCAGCGTCCGTCCGTCAACGTTATTACGGGGGTGATTAAGGCGAACTTCCCCGCACGCCTGTCCTTCCGCGTTACGGCCAAGGTCGACTCACGCACAATTTTGGATGCGGGTGGAGCCGATCAACTGGTGGGCCAGGGCGATATGCTGTTGTCCAGCGGGTCGGATATTATTCGCCTGCAGTGTCCTTTTGTGGATACGCAGGAGATCGAGAAGGTATGCGATTTCATCGGCATGCAGCGTGGCTATGACTCGGCCTACCTGCTGCCCGAGTATGAAGGCGAAGATGAAGGCGGTGCTGCGGATGTGGACTTGTCGGAGCGCGATGCCTTGTTTGAAGACGCAGCCCATCTGATTGTCATGCACCAGCAGGGGAGTACTTCGCTGATTCAACGAAAACTGAAACTTGGCTATAACCGGGCTGGCCGCTTGATTGATCAACTCGAAGCCGCGGGCATTGTGGGCCCGTTTGAAGGATCAAAGGCCCGCGAAGTTTTAGTAAAAGATGAGTTAAGTTTGGAACAATTATTGAACTCACTGAAAGAGAAACACGATACCTCGAAATGAAAAAGCCCGTTTTTGGCCTGTTTTTGGCCTTCATTAGTCAGACAGCCTCTGCTCAATACGACCCGAAAGCCCTGGAGACCCTCGATGCGATGAGCAAACGGTACAAGGAAATCAATGCTTTTGAAGCCAGTATTTCTTCGGTGATGACCAACGAAGTGGAAAAGCTGCGGGAAGAGATGAAGGCCCGCATCACCGTAAAAGGCGAAAAATTCCGACTGGTGTTGTTGTCGTTTGACCCCGAGAAAAAGACGGAGGTAACGGATCAGGAAGTGATCAATAATGGAACAACCGTTTGGACCTATGTCGCTTCGGCCAAGGAGGTAACGATAGACGATGTTGACCCGACTTCGGATGAAATCAACCCCGCCAAGATTCATGAGATTTACAAAAAGGGGTATAAATACCTCTATTTAGGTGAGCAAACCGAGGCCGGTGTGCCGGTGGAAGTTGTGGACCTGGTGCCTGAGAAGCGCAATGCGCAGTACTTCAAAATCAGAATGAACATTAGCAAGAAAGATCGCACGATCAAGAGTTGGGTGATGTTTGACAAATCGGGCAGCCGCTATACCTACACGGTAACCAAGTTTACGCCCGGTGCCAAAGTGGACGATGCCTTTTTTGTATTCGATCCCAAAAAGTATCCGGGTGTAGCGGTAGAAGATCTTCGCTGATCGATTTCTTCGTACTTTCACGTTATGACCCGTGCCGATCTGCTGGCCAGCATCAAAGCCAGAAAGTCTTTCTTGTGTGTTGGTCTGGATCCGGATTTGGAAAAGATTCCGAAACACCTGCTCCGCCATGAAGATCCCGTCCTGGCGTTCAACCGGCAAATCATAGAAGCCACCCTGCCGTACTGTGTTGCCTACAAACCTAACCTTGCCTTTTTTGAAGCCCTAGGCCCATCCGGCTGGGTAACGCTGCAAAAGACGTTGGCTTTAATCCCAAAAACTCATTTTACCATTGCCGATGCCAAACGCGGTGATATCGGAAACACCTCCACGTTGTATGCACGAGCATTTTTCGAGAAGCTGAGCGTTGACGCGATTACGGTTGCACCTTACATGGGTGAAGATTCCGTCAAACCCTTTCTTGCATTTCCCGGCAAATGGGCTATTCTGCTGGCCCATACATCAAACCCCGGCAGTGACAATTTTCAAACCCTGGAAACCCGCGGTGGCAACAGGGTGTATGAAGAGGTGATCGTTCAGGCCCAGCGCTGGGGTACGCCAGACAATTTGATGTTTGTCATCGGAGCTACGCAGGCAGACAAAATTGCAGCCATACGCCAGTTAGCGCCCGATCATTTCTTCCTGGTGCCGGGCGTAGGTGCACAGGGTGGCGATCTGGATGTCGTTTGCCGGGCCGGGCGAAATGCTCAAATTGGTCTGCTCGTCAATGCCTCACGAAGCATTTTGTACGCCTCGTCTGGTGAAGATTTTGCCGCCCACGCGGAGGCGGAGGCCCGGTCGCTTCAGCAACAAATGACTACGTTTATTCCCTGACGGGGCACTTCGTTTTCGCAGTTAATTTTTTGCCATATTCGTAGGTGCAGACACCATGACGGAATCCTTTCTCCATTACATATGGCAAATGCAGTATTTTGACAAGAACGACCTATGTACGGTTGACGATGAGCCTGTTACAGTCTTTCAACCGGGTTTCCTCAATACAAATGCCGGCCCCGATTTCAGCCAGGCCCGAATTCGCATCGGCTCGTTGGATTGGTCGGGCCAGGTGGAGATTCATGTGCGCTCCTCGGAATGGGATGACCATGCCCATCGAACCGATCATACGTACGATAATGTCATTCTTCACGTGGTCTGGGAAGATAACCGCCCCGTGTTGCGTGCCGATGGTACGCCTATGCCCACACTTTTACTCAAGGGTCGCGTAAACACCGGACTGCTGCACACCTACCAAAAGTTAATGGCTACCGCTCATGTTATTCCCTGCCAGGGTTCGCTTGCAGCCGTGCCTTCGCTGATCCGGTTATCCATGATCGAGAAGTCCTTGGTTCGCAGGCTGCAGCGTAAAGCCACGGAGATGCTCGAGGTAGCGCAGGCAACCCGATTCGACTGGGACGAAACTGCGTACCGGTTTCTGGCTCGGAATTTTGGATTCAAGATCAACGCTGATCCTTTCTTTGAATTGGCCAGGCGAGTGGAGTATCGGCAGGTGCTCAAAATTGCCGATCGGCTCGGTACCGTGGAGGCACTCCTATTCGGGCAGGCGGGTTTTCTGGAGGCGGTGAGTTCGGACGAATATGTGCAACAGCTGAAAAATGAATACCGTCACCTCGCGGCACGTTGGAAGCTGGAAGATCGGCAAGTTGATACGGCCCGATGGAAGTTTCTCCGGTTGCGGCCGGCAAATTTTCCTACACTTAGATTAGCCCAGTTTTGTGCATTCCTGAACGGGAATCGTAATCTCTTTTCGAGCTTGCTGGAGTGGCGGAATTTAGCGGCTGTGGCAAAGGGGCTTTCCGTTGCACCCTCCGCCTATTGGCATAGGCATTACCATTTTGGGAAGCAATCCAACGTGCTTCATCCGGCTATGGGCCAGGCGAGTGTGCACAACATAGTGGTTAACACACTGGCACCGTTGTGGGTAGCCTACGGCTTGTCGCAAGACGATGAATCGTGGATTGAGCGGGCGGTTGAGTTGCTGCGGCAGGTGCCGGCTGAATCGAATGCGATTATAAAAAAATGGAAGGCTTTGGGTTGGGCGTCCACTTCGGCTGCCGACACGCAAGGTCTGATCGAACTTTTTAATGAATTTTGCCAGTCGAAAAACTGCCTGAACTGCGCCATTGGTGCCAGTCTGATTAAGCCCGCATGATCGCTGTCTATTATTCCGTACACATCATAACATTTCTGGGTGTCGGGTATTGGCTCTATCGCCAGCGGCCCGACTCTTTGTTTTGGCCCGCGTTGATTCTGAAAATCTGTGCCGGTGTGGTGCTGGGTCTTCTCTACCGTTTTCACTATCAATCGGGCGACACCCTTCTTTTTTTTCAGGATGCAATATTCCTGAGTAAAAAATGTTTTGAGTCTCCGGTTGACTACCTGCAGTTCTTGTGGAATGACGAAGGCAGCCCATGGTTAACCGGTTTAACCTACTCGCAGTATCGCTCCCTGTTTTTTGTCAAGGCCATCAGTCTGGTTGCCATCTTCACATTTCAACAATACGGGTTGGCCGCAGCCTGGTGTTCGTTCCTCTCGTTCCTGGGGTGCTGGTTGTTGTATCGAACCCTTTGTGCGCGTTGGCCTGAGGGCCGCGTGGCCGCGGCAATTGGTTTTTTGTTTTTCCCCTCGTTCGTGTTCTGGAGTTCGGGGTTAATCAAGGAGAGTCTTGCAGTGGCCGGCCTGATGGCACTTACGGCTATTCTGCACCGCGCACTTTGGGGCAAGGCGCGCCCGGCCGAAGTGTTTCTGTTTGTTTTCTCCGGTTGGATCGTGTGGGGACTGAAGTACTACTGGCTGGCCGTGTGGCTGCCGGTTGCCATAGCACTGGTGGTGCACCAGGCCTCGAAAGTGAGGACGCGTGCGGGTGTGCAGGCTTTGGTCGCTCTCGCTTCGGCTGCAATTGTACTTCTGGTGGTCAGTCGTGTCCACCCGAATTTTGACTTTAACTATTTACCTACTGTTATTGTCGAGAATAACCGGGCCTATACGGCCAGCGGGGGTACTGATCACGCTATTGTGTTTGCTGATTTGGAACCGGACTGGGTTAGCCTTGCCCGGCATGCACCCTGGGCGGCATTCAGCGGTATGTTCCGGCCGCTGCCGGGCGAGTCGTTTAACTTTCTTTCATTTTTTTTCTCTCTGGAAAATGGTGTCGTTTTGTTGCTTACCCTTTGGTCACTTTTTCGCTGGGGGAAAACACGCCAGGTGAATTCCTGGATGATAGCCGTGCTCCTGTACACGGTGGTGTTAGCCCTTTTGTTAGCCCTCTCTACGCCAAACTTTGGCAGCCTGGCCCGGTATAAAACTGGGTTCATGCCCTTTTTTGTGTACTTGATTTTATTTAATCATCCCGTTGCACAGGCGTTACAGAGGCGGCTCAAATTCCTGTAACTTTGACCCATGCAAAATCCCGTGATCATTTTTGGTGCACAGGCTGTCGGCCGTCAAGTGAAAGAAATTTTTGAAAGTAACGATGTAGTTGTGTATGGCTTTTTGGATGACAATAAAACATTGCACCAGACGGAGGTGGACGAAGCGATGGTGCTGGGTGCCACCGATGATGATGGTTTTTTGAAACTGATTGGGAAGAAATGTGAGGCATTTGTTGCCGTTGATGATATGCGGTTGCGCAAAGGCATTGTTAAGATGTTAAATGACGTGCGGCATGTGCAGCCGGTGAACGCCATTCATCGCCAGGCCCTTATTTCTTCGCGCGCTTCGCTGGGCCATGGGTGTCTGGTGGATGCACGGGTAACGGTACAGCCAGGCGTTTCCATCGGTAACCATTGTCTGATTCATGCGGGTGCCACTATTGGTGCAGAAGCGAAAATAGGCCAGTTTGTTCAGGTGGGAATGGGTAGCCAGATCAACCCAGGGGTTGTGGTGGAGGACGAAGTGTTCATCGGTTCCGGAGTTACCGTAGTGTCCGGTGTTACCCTTGGCAAAGGTGCGCGTGTGGGTGCTGGTTCGGTTGTTGTATCGTCCGTGAAGGCCGGGGATACTGTTTTCGGCAACCCGGCACAACCCATCAAGAGCTAGCCATGCCAATTTCCCCAACCGATCTGATTTTGAATCCGGATGGCAGCGTTTATCATCTCAACTTGCTACCCCGGCACATCGCAGACACGGTTATTGCCGTAGGCGACCCCAACCGCGTGAGTATGATCGGGGAGTATCTGGATTCGATTGAATACGAAATCAACAAACGGGAGTTTATAACCATTACCGGTAAGTACAAGGGCAAGCGCGTCACAGTGATCAGCACCGGCATTGGAACCGATAATGTTGAGATTGTGCTGACGGAGTTGGATGCGTTGGTGAATATTGACCTGAAAACACGGGAGCCAAGGGCACGGAAAAAAAAGCTGCGAATCATCCGCCTCGGTACCTCCGGGGCTTTGCAAGAGGATATTGCTGTCGGAAGCCACGTAATCAGCGAGTTTGGCATTGGGCTGGATAATCTCATGATGTTCTATCGGTTTTCGATGAACGAGTGGGAGTGCGAGTTGGCTGGAGAGATTCACCGGCAAGTCAGGCTGCCGTTTCAGCCCTACGTGGTAGAAGGTTCGGCTTCTTTGTTGAAGCAGTTTGGGCCCGACATGGTAACGGGAAATACCGTCACGTGTCCGGGATTCTACGCGCCTCAGGGTCGGCAGGTTCGGGCACAAACAGCCTTGCCTGACCTGCTCGATAAGTTGACTTTTTTTCATTACCAGGATTTCTGGCTGACCAATTTTGAAATGGAGACATCGGCCTACTATGCCCTGGGTCGCCTGTTGGGTCATGACGTCATCAGTCTGAATGCCATCATTGCCAACCGGGTTAAAAATATGTTTGCAAAGGATCCGTATGCGGTTGTGCGATCGCTGATTGAAAAGACGCTTGACTTGCTCTAGGAGGCAATGGCACTATCCATGCGCATGATGTATTGGCCTGCCCGATAAGGTTCGTTGTTGTAGAAACCCGACAAGATGCGATGGGCAATCTGTTCGACAACCAGTTCATCGTCCGACTTCCCTTCCTTACCGCGCCAAAACACCCGATTCGGGTGCAGTCGCATGTCGTCTACGTAGGCTTTGGCATGCTGGTATTGCTCTTCCGTAAATGTAATGGTGAAGCAGGTTTTTACTTTTTTTGAATCCATAGCGGTAAACCATTTACAAGGCATGTGCCAGAAATGTGGTCGATTTTAGCAAAAAAATAACTTCAAAAAATGGAGTTGACCGCAGGCGAACAACTTCGTTCGGGAGTGGGAAAATGTCAGATGTCTTTTGCCTTTTGTACGGTGAAATAGAACGTACTCCCTTTACCTTCCTCGGTCTCGAGCCGGATAGTTCCTCCATTCTTCTCCACAAACTCCTTGCACAAGATCAGGCCCAGGCCTGTACCTTTTTCATTTGCCGTGCCGCGCGTGCTGTAGCCGGTCGTTTTTTCAAACAAAAGTTTTTGCACTTCCGGCTTTATGCCCACGCCATTGTCGGCAATGGCAATTTCGTAAAAGGAGCCGAGGTCCTGAGCCGAAATTTTGATAACCCCTCCGGCATCGGTGAATTTGATTGCATTTAGAATCAGATTGCGGAATACCAGATTAATCATGTTAAGGTCTGCCCAGCCCATAGTGCCCTCCCGAATGTTGTTTTCCATCCGAATATCTTTCGTGTGCAAAGAGCTCAGCAGCGAGAAATTGGTTTGAGCCACCACCCGCAAGTCAATTTTTTCGGGAATGATTTTTAGTTTCTCCATTTGCAGCAAGGCCCAATCCAGTAAATTGTTGATTAAGGAGCGCGTGTGATTAAACTGTACTTTCAATTCCTTGGTTAGTCGGGCGAACTCTTCCGGCTTGATCTGGTTGTTATCCAGCAGCGTGAGAATAGCGGCCAGCGCATTCATGGGTGACCGCAAGTCGTGCGAAATGATGGAGAAGAATTTGTCTTTCACCTGGTTGAGTTGCTCCAATTCAACGCTGCGTTTTTTGATTTCTTCCTGGTGCTCCATCAGCAGCTTGTTGATGCGAATTCTCCGCTGACCACTCCGGTAAATGGTAAACATGAGAATGCCGGTGAGCGCAATGGCTACTACCAATATGCTTTGTATAAGCTCCTGCCGCCTGATTTCGTCTTCGCGCTCGGCCTTAAATATATTGAGCTGAGCAATTTCTTTATCCTTACCCTCTGTTTCGAATTGCAACTGATCGCGAAAGAGTTGCTGCTCCATGTCCTGGCTAAACAGGCTGTCGCGTACGGAGTGGTAGCTCTTAAAATAGCGCAAAGCCTCAGCTGGATTTCCTTCTTGTTCTGCCAGCTGCGAAAGTTGCAAGTAGCATTCCATCTCCAGTTTTTGCGCATTCATCCGCTCAGCCGTGGCCAAACTTGTTTCAAAAAGTTGCTCGGCTTCCCTGAATTTTTTCTGGGCCACAAATACTTTGCCTTTGCCGAGGTACGTGTTGGCCAGGCCAAAAACGTTACCGGTCTTTTGGTACAGCCTCGTGGCCGAATCGTAGTACAGCAGGGCAATGTCGTTTAACCCCTGCACTTGGTACAGCGAAGCCAGTTTGCCATAAATACGGGGCTCGATAAACGCAATACGCTGCGCGCGTGCCGACTGCAGGGCACGCAGCAGGTACGTTTCGGCTTTTTCATATTCGCCCATGCGCATAAATAGATCACCCTCTTCTTCAAACGTATAGGCTTCCGCTTCGGTGTCTTTAATGCCTTGGCTAATCTTTCGGCTAAACTCAAAATGACTTAAGGCGATGTCGTATTGACCTAGCTCTTTGAAGACATTACCAATATTGTGAATGGCGATGCTCATGGTCATCGAGTCATTTAACTTCTTGGCTATCCGGTAGGCGCGTGTGAAGTACTGGTAAGAACGGTCGTATTGTCCAAGATCAGAATAGTCGTTTCCAAGATAGTTGATGGCTCGGGGCAACAACGTGCTGTCACCGGAAAGCAAGATGAGCTCCAAGCGATCATTGTCATATTTAATAGCCTTCGAATAATCGCCACTGAGTGTTCCCAGGAATCCCGCCCTTTCATAGACTTTGATCCTCGCCCAATTCCAATCGTTTTCATCGGCAATCCTCAGAGCTTCGTTGGTATACCCGGTCGCCTTATTGAAGTCTACCCGTTCGTAGTTTTCAGCTAATTCAACCAGCAACAACACGCGCACGGAGTCCGAAGTAGTTTGTTCCAGTTGCCGTTCAAGTGCGGGCAAGTTCGATTGTGCCCACACAAGATTGATGGCTGTCAATAGAGCGAGTGCGAGCGGGATTCGGCTCAATCCAATGTTCAAGCTAGTTTCCACCAGATACAAATTAGTAAAAGCAGGAGAGCTGCGGGCGTTAGATACTTCCAACTCAGGTTAAGTAACTGATCAATGCGTAGTCGGGGGAACGTCCAGCGCACCCAAATTTGAATAGCTACCATTACCACCGACTTGGTGATGAGCCAAAAAACACCCCATACGGGGCCATTTGTCCAATCCGCCAGCACGATAGATCCCAAATTCGGTAGTGGAGAATTCCAGCTTCCCCAGAAGAGAATAACGCCCAGCAAGCTGACCAGCAGCATCATGGCATATTCGGCCAGCATGATGATGGCAAACCGAAAACCCGAATACTCGGTGTGGAATCCGGCTACCAATTCCGATTCGGCCTCAGGCAAATCAAAAGGTGCCCGGTTACATTCTGCCAAAGAGGCTATGAAAAAAATCACCCAAACGATCAGTAACAGGGGCGTCTGAAACACACTCCAAGTCAAAAAGCCTCCGGTGGCACCTGTGGGTAGCCCGGGTATACCCAGAAACAAGGCGTTCGTATTTCCCGTGGCTTGCAACATGGAAATCTGCTGCAAATCGAGTGAGCCACTGATTATGCAAACACAAATCACCGCCAGCCCCAGGGGAATTTCATAGGAAATAATCTGGGCTATTGACCGCAATGTACCCAGCGAGCTGTACTTGTTATGGGAGCCCCATCCGGCTGCTACAATGCCCACTACATCAAGCGAGATGATGGCCAGCAGAAAAAAGACACCCGCTTGAATACCTGCACCTGGCCAGTTGGGCGAAAGAGGTAACACGGCAAAGCCGGCAAATACAGGAAGAAAGATCAGGATTGGAGCAGCTTTAAATAGCCAACGTTGAGCAGACGCGGGCACAATATCTTCCTTCTGCAAAAGCTTAAGCAAATCGGCAACGGTTTGAAGCAGCCCGTAATACCCGACTTCCATCGGCCCAAGCCGATCTTGCATAAAGGCAGAAAGCTTTCGCTCAGCATACACCACCAGAACGGTGTAGGCAATCAGGAACGGAAGTATGAAAATTAAGGTAGTCACGGATCCAAGCTAACCTCAAAGGTTGAAAGGGAATCGCATGTAAAATATTCAATAATCACCAAAAACTTACATTGAGTGCCTATTCCCGTGCCCAAAGCGGATGGCGGGTAAGGTGAACGTGCTCGCCAAAAAATATCTTCGTGGAAGCCTCGAAGGAGTCGGTGTAATCGGAAACCAGAAATTCGTGGGCGGGGGTACCCTGGGCCGGGCTCTTAAGCGACTGTTGGGTCAAATACTGATCGAGTGCCTGGGCCACTACTTCAGACGAATCGAGGATATCAACATTCCCCTGAAAGTAGTCGCGTACCTCCTGTTTGATGAGCGGGTAGTGGGTGCACGCGAGTACCAGGGCCCGGATATCGCTCAGCGTGTCATTGCTGAGGTATTGATCAATCAGATCATGGCTAATCCTTGAATTCGAAAATCCTTCTTCGATCATCGGTGCCAGCAGGGGGGTTGCCAGTGCATGCAGGTCTACGGTACTTTGACGTTCCTCCAGTTTTTGTTGATAAACGTTGCTCAATACCGTGCGCTTGGTGCCAATCAATCCAACTTTCTGGTGCGCATGATGCTTGGCCACATATTCCACCATGGGGTCAATCACGTTGATGACCTTGGCCTGGTGGCGCACATATTCCTTCAGCAACTCATAGGCGGCCGAACTGGCCGAGTTGCAGGCGATGACAATCACCTTACAGTTTTTTTGTAGCAGCACATCTGCGATTCGAATTGAATACGCTTGAATGGCGGCCTCAGATTTGTCGCCATAGGGAAGGTGTGCCGTATCTCCGAAGTAAACGAGTCGTTCGTGGGGCAACCGCGTAGCAATGGCGTGGGCCACCGTTAAGCCGCCAATACCACTATCAAAAATGCCGATGGGTGCGTCTGGGGTCACGCGGGCAAATTACAGTCAATCAGGCTGAACTTTGTATACTTGCAGAAAAAATTACCCATTCTATGGCTCACCAACTGCTGGCCGGCAAGCGCGGCATCATCTTTGGCGCACTCGATGAAAACTCCATCGCCTGGAAAACTGCCCTTCGGGTGAAGGCGGAGGGCGGCTCGTTCACGCTGACCAACGCGCCCATCGCGCTGCGCATGGGTAAAATCAACGAACTGGCCAAGCAGTGCAACGCAGAGGTTATTCCGGCCGATGCCACTTCGGAATCCGATCTGAATACTCTTTTTACGAAATCAATGGAGGTGTTAGGCGGCAAGATTGATTTTGTTCTTCACTCCATTGGCATGAGCCCGAATGTACGAAAGGACAAAGCCTATGGCGATCTAAACTATGAGTGGTTTCAAAAAACGCTTGACATTTCCGGTCTTTCTTTTCACAAAGTGATGCAAACGGCCGAAAAGACCGATGCGATGAATGAGTGGGGTTCAATTGTGGCGCTTACCTACATTGCCGCCCAACGCACGTTCCCGGATTATTCCGATATGGCACAGGCTAAGGCGGTGTTGGAGTCCATCGCGCGCAGTTACGGTTACCGCTTCGCGAAACTGAAAAAAGTCCGGGTAAATACAATTTCGCAGTCACCGACTAAGACCACGGCCGGAGCCGGCATCTCAGGGTTTGACGTATTCTTTGATTATGCCCAGATGATGTCACCTCTGGGTAACGCCTCGGGTGAAGACTGCGCCAACTACATCGTATCGCTCTTCAGCGACTATACGCGCATGGTAACCATGCAAAACCTGATGCACGATGGCGGGTTTTCAAGCACCGGCATTACCGAGGACCTGATTGAACGGCTGACCAAATAAAGCACGCGGTTTGTTCCATGGTCGTTTTCCCTCCGTGTAAAATCAACCTTGGGCTTCACATTCTGCGTAAGCGCACAGACGGTTACCACGACATTGAGACCTGTTTTTATCCGCTTCCGTGGACGGACATCCTGGAGGCCATTCCGTCTACTGCTTTCCAGTTCAGTCAGACCGGCTTATCTATTGATACCGCTCCGGAGGCAAACTTGTGTGTGCGCGCCTACCAGTTGCTGCAACATGATTTCGACTTCGCGCCACTGCGCTTACACCTTCACAAGATAGTGCCGATGGGGGCAGGCCTCGGTGGCGGTTCGGCCGATGCCGCCTTTACCCTCGTGCTCATCAACAAGGTTCGCCAGCTCGGATTGTCGGTTGAGCACTTAAAGGACTATGCAGCGCGGCTGGGCAGCGACTGTGCGTTTTTCATTGAGCCGCGTCCGCAGTTAGGGCTTGGCCGGGGTGAACAATTGCATCCGCTTCCCTTTTCGTTGAAGAATTTCTTTTTCGTTGTCGTCAAACCGGCCGTGCACGTGTCAACTCAGGATGCCTATGCCGGGGTGACACCCAAAATTCCGGGGAAGCCGCTGGCTGATGTTCTGGGCCAGAAGGTTAGCCAGTGGCGAAATTCATTGGTCAACCATTTTGAGCAATCCATATTCGAGCGCTACCCGATCATCGGTCAAGTGAAAGAGACGATGTACGAACAGGGTGCGTTGTACGCATCCATGAGTGGATCGGGGGCATCCGTGTTTGGCATTTTTTCGGCAAAGGTTGATTTGTGTGCGGCCTTTCCGGGAATGACCTGCTGGGCGGGTTTCGGTCAGGATTGAGGGAACGGGTACAAGCGGGCCTTTAACGTGGGGTAGAGGAGCACCGCACTGAGGACGATCAGTGTACCCGCATAAAAATTCCAACCCATTACTTCCTGTTGACCGAAGATGATGAGCGCCATTAATATTCCATAGACCGGTTCGAGATTGAGCGTAAGCTGGAGAAAGAACACCGAAAGTTTGCGAGTAAGATTGATCATCACGGTGTACGCATACACCGAGCACGCCAATGCCAGTAGTGCGATTAACAGCCAGTCCGTAAAAGTTGGCGTTAACTGCAGGGTTTGGTTGGCCGCCAGATTTTCCTGGTAGTAGGGGAGAAAGAGAACGACACAAATGAACGCCCCGAACATTTCAAAAAACGTGATGGTGAATGAGGGTACGCGGGTTACCAGGCGGGCGTTAATGAGCGTAAAGATGGCTGCGGTCAATCCGGAAAAAATGCCGAGGAACAGCCCCAAATGGTAGTTGAACTGGAACGAAGTGATCAGGGCCAGCCCGCCCATCACCAGTAAACCCAAACCAAATTCCAGAGCATGAATTTTTTTTCGCTTGAAGAGCGGTTCCAGCAGCGCGGCCCAAAGCGAACAGGTGGCGAAACCAACCAAACTGGTGGAGGGATTGCTCACCTGGCCAGAGCCAAAGAACGTAAGCCAGTGAATGCCCACAATTAATCCAGTCAGCAATAACCGGATCGCATCAGCCACAGTAACGCGAAAGCTTCCCCGTGCGATGATGATGACGATGGCCATACCGATGGCGGCCAGCAACGTGCGGTACAATACCATCTCTACAGCCGGGATGGTCATGAGTTTGGCGGCTATCGCGGTGAAACCCCACAGAAACACAATGAAGTGCAGTTTGAGGTAATCGGATAAGGTGGCCATTTAGCGCGGCACGAATTTATAGAGGGCCGCAGAGATAATGATGAACACTACGTTAGGCAACCAGGCTGCTACCATCGGTATCATGGAGCCGGCCTCTGCGAACGTGCGGGTCATGGTAAAGAAAATGATAAAGGCGAATGCCAGAACAAAGCCCAGTACAATCTGAAATCCGGTGCCCCCCCGGCTTTTGCGCGCAGATACAATCACACCCATGGAGACCAATACAAAGATGGTAAAGGGTGCGGAGTACCGCAGGTGACGTTCCACTTCGAATGCCTCCACTCCGGTAGATCCGCGGAAGCGCATTTTTTGTATGTGATGCGTCAGTTCCGGAATCGTCATGCCATCGTATTTCCGCTGTTCGTTTTTGAAGTCGGCCGGGGTAATAGCCAGCGTGGTATCTGTTTCGTATCCGTTGCTATTTAGCGTTTCGGCAAGGCTCGCCTTTTGAAATAGCGAATCGACTTGCTTGCGCTTCCAGTAGCGGAGTATCCACTTGTTCTTGGTGGTGTCCCACACGATGTTATCGGCTACCAGTTTGTCCACCAGCCGGTTGTCCTCGAATCGTTCCAAACTAAATTGATAGCCGGTGTTGGATTGATTGTTATAGTCCTGCATGTAGAGGTACACATTGGGCTGAATCTGCATGTGCAGGTTGCGATTACTGAAGTTATACGTCTTGTTGAAGTATTTGACTTCAAAATCGAGCCGGTCGCGGTTCGAGGGCGGAATGATCCAGCCGTTTAAAACAAAACTGGCCACGGCAATAACTCCAGAAGCAATGAAGTAGGGCAACATCAATCGCCTGAAACTCACTCCACTGCTCAGGATGGCTACGATCTCCATGTGCGCGGCCATTCGGGATGTCACATAAATGATGGCGATGAAGGCGGTGATGGGTGTGATGAATCCGGCCAGCCAGGGAATAAAATCACCGTAGTACCCTAAGATCACCCACAAGCTCAGTTTGTGTGCGGCAAACTTATCCATCCGCTCCGTGATATCGATGATCGTAACCACCGCCACCAGTATGAGGGCCACGAACAAAAAGGTATACAATACCTTTTTAATGATGTACCGGTCGATGATTTTCAGGCCTGACATACTACAGTCGCTGCGTAACTTTTTTCACCATTTCATTTTTCCAACCGGCAAAGGTGCCGGTCAGGATATGCTTCCGGGCTTCGCGCACCAGCCAGAGGTAAAAGGTGAGGTTATGGATAGAAGCAATTTGCGCGCCTAAAATTTCCTTGTTGATGACTAGGTGGCGCAGGTAGGCCCGGGAGTAAGCGGTACTTACGTAGCCGCCCAGCGCTTCATCTACGGGCCGCAGGTCATTTTTCCATTTTTCGTTACGGATGTTGATAATGCCTTCAGCGGTAAACAGCATGCCGTTGCGCGCATTTCGGGTAGGCATGACGCAGTCAAACATATCGATACCCAAGGCGATGCACTCCAGAATGTTTTCCGGGGTACCCACGCCCATCAGGTAGCGGGGCTTTTCAGCGGGCAGCAGGTCGCATACCCGATCGGTCATTTCATACATCATGTCGTGCGGTTCTCCCACACTCAGCCCTCCAATGGCATTACCATCCAAACCCTGGTCGGCCACAAAGCGAGCCGACTCTTCGCGTAAATCCGTGTACACACTTCCCTGCACAATGGGAAACAGCGATTGTTCATAACCGTGTAAGGCTGTCGTTTCGTTTACACGGCTCACACACCGGGTCAACCAACGGTGCGTCAGTTCCATCGATTTCTTCGCATAGTGGTATTCACATGGGTAAGGTGTACACTCATCAAACGCCATGATGATATCCGCACCGATGGCGCGCTGAATGTCCATTACACCTTCGGGCGAGAAAAAATGAGAGGAGCCATCAATATGGGATTTGAACGTTACACCCTCCTCGGTGATCTTACGGTTCTCGGCCAGTGAATACACCTGATAGCCTCCGCTGTCCGTCAGGATGGGGTGTGGCCAGCCGTTAAACCGATGCAGGCCGCCAGCCTGCCGGAGAATGCCCAGCCCCGGCCGCAAATACAAATGGTAGGTGTTGCCCAGGATAATTCGGGCGTTGATATCGTGCTCGAGTTCCCGCTGATGAACGGCTTTTACCGAGCCGGCTGTACCAACGGGCATAAAAATCGGAGTTGGAATTTCGCCATGCGCGGTATGCAGCACACCCGCCCGGGCCTTACTGCCGCCATCGCGCCCAACGAGACTAAATTTCATAGCCCGCAAAGGTAGGCATTGCCCCGATTTGTCCTTTTTTAACTTATTGTACCCTCTATATTTGCCGCTTCATGTTTGGGTTCAGCATTGCCTTTCTGATTATAGTCGGCCTTCAGATACTCTTTCTGGTCGCCCTGCTGGTCGCTTTCTACCGCAAACCGAGACGATTGGAAGCTACCCCAACCGGAGTCTCGGTAATTGTTTGCGCCCATGATGAAGAACACAACCTGCGGGAACTTGTACCCTTGCTGTTACAGCAGGATTATCCCGATTTCGAGGTGATTGTCGTGGAAGATCGGAGCAACGATGGCACCTTTGACTACCTGCGTGAGATGTTGCCGGTCCATGCCCGACTGAAAATGGTGCGGGTCGAAAGCACACCCGCTCACATCCATGGAAAAAAGTTTGCCCTCACGCTGGGCATTAGAGCCGCCCGTTATGAATGGGTGTTGCTTACGGATGCCGATTGCCGCCCGGCCTCCACGCAGTGGGTGCGTGAAATGAGCCGGGGTATGGCTGGGGACACTCAGTTTGTGCTTGGATACTCGCCCTACCAGGTTGAACCCGGTTTGCTCAACGCCTTTGTCCGCTTCGAGTCGCTGATTACCGCTTTGCAATACCTGGGTTTTGCCCAACTGGGCAAACCGTATATGGGCGTTGGCCGAAACCTGGCCTACCGCAAGTCATTCTTTATTGATAAAAAAGGATTCAAACACCTCGACATCACGGGCGGTGATGATGATCTCTACGTCAATGAGCACGCGCGCAAGGATACTACGGCAGTCATAATCGGGTCTCAATCCTTAATGTGGTCGCGCGCGAAGAAAACGTGGCGTGATTGGTTCACGCAAAAATTACGTCATCTTTCCGTGGGCCGGTTTTATCAACGCCAGGACCGATTTCTTCTGGGATCTGTGACCATAAGTTGGATCTTGACGTGGCTACTGGCCGTTCCGGCCTTGCTGTTGAGCGGCCCCTGGCTTTGGTGGCTGATCGATGCGTTGCTGCTGCGCTGGGTATTGTTGATCTGGCTCACACACGATGCCTCGCGCAAGTTGGGTGCGCCCTTCGAGAGTTGGAAAACACCCTTTTTAGATATTCTATACGCCATTTACTATCTTGTCCTCGGCCCGGTGGCCGCCCGCTCGAAAAAAGTACGATGGAAGAACTAGAAGGTCGATTTTCATCCAAGGCGCTTGAAGATTTCAAGTTGATAGACCGCGCTGTAGGCGGTGATGACAAGGCTTTTGCCAAACTGCTGCAACGCTACAAACGGCCGGTGTACCACACCATTTTGAAAATGGTACGCAATGTTGACGATGCCGAGGATCTTACCATCGAGTCCTTTGCGAAAGCGTTTCGCAGTTTGCCGCGTTTCAAAAAGGACTTTACGTTTAGCACCTGGTTGTTCCGGATTGCCACCAACAACACCATCGACTTTATCCGGAAGAAAAAGTTGAATACGCTGAGCATTGAGAACACCTACACAGATGATGACGGGCAGAGTGTATCCATTGATGTGGAAGACTTCAATCCCGATCCGCAGGAAGAAACCATCAAAGCCCAAAAAGAGGAGTTAATCCAGGTGTTTGTCGGGATGTTGCCGGCTAAGTACCAGAAGTTAGTTCGCCTCCGCTATTTTAATGAGCTTTCCTATGAAGAGATTGCGGCAGAAATTGAGGCGCCCCTTGGCACGGTAAAGGCTCAGTTGCACCGCGCCCGCGAACTGCTCTACGATATGGTAAAGAACAAGAAGGAACACATTTGAGCCATCCCGTTTGCGCAATTCCGGAAGTTCTTTTACTTTACCCATTCCATGCGCAAGGTTTTTGCCTTTGTTCTGATCGTTCTGGTCCTCTTTAACTCGGTGGGCTACTACGGGCTGCTTTCGTTTTTGCGGTACCGCAGCTCGGCTCAATTGCTCGAGCGACTCGAAAACCAGGCCGAACCGGAGGCAGAAGCGTTGACTGTTCGCATTCCCCTGAGCATACCCTACATGCCTGACCGTACGGATTTTGATGTTGTGCAGGGTGATTTGGAACATAATGGCGACTACTACGGAGCCGCCCGGCAGAAATACGAGCGCGATACGCTAACGGTCACGTACTACAAAGACAATCGATTATCGGCCATCCACGAGTCGTTCCGCGACTTCGTTAAAGGAGTGACGGACACGCCCGAATCGCAGCCAAAAGGAAAAGCCATTCCCACCATTATCAAAGATTTTATGGTCGAGGCCATCGGGTTAAGCCCGGAGAGCATCGGCTGGGTGCAACAGGTAGAAATTCACGAGACTGCAGATCGTTGCCGTCCGCCTCACGACTCCATTCATCTCCCTCCTCCATTGGTAGCCTAAGCTCCATGCTTCACGGGTGATCTACGCATCAACCCGTATTATTTCATTTTTCAATCAAACTTATTATGAAATCATTTTACACGGCAGCGTGTATGCTGCTATTTTTCTATACCCACGCCCAAACCATTCAGGATGGGCTCATGATGCCTAAGGGCGATTTGTGTACCGGCTTCCTGTTCACCCACGACCGGTGGACGAACTATTGGGAGGGCACCTTAAAACGGGAGAATGGGAACATAGGCACGATAACCACCAACAGCCTCACCTGGCTGGGCAACTATGGTATCACCGATAAGATAAATTTCATTGCGATGCTTCCGTATGTATCAACCCGGGCAAGCCAGGGCGTGTTAAGCGGAATGCAGGGCTTGCAAGATCTGACGCTGGCCGTGAAATACAACGCGTTGGAGAAATCACTTGGCCGCGGCACGTTCCGCGGATTTGTGGTGGGTAGTTATGCCACACCCGTGAGCGACTACTCGTTTGACTTTTTGCCTCTCTCCATCGGCCTGGGTACACAGCGAGTTTCCGGTCGCGTTACGTTGAACTACAGTTGGCCCAATGGCTGGTATGTGAACGGAACAACCGCCTACACCTGGCGCAGCAATGTCACACTCGATCGGCCTTCGTACTATTCCGATGGTCAGAATTTTCTGACCAACGAAGTCTGGATGCCGAATGTGATGGACTTTTCATTTATGGCAGGGCGAATCAAAAACGGATTAGAACTGATTTTGGCGTATCATCAGCAAAACACACTCGGTGGCGGAGACATCCGCAGGCAAGACATGCCCTTCGTTTCAAACCGAATGAATTTTTCGCGAGTGGAAGCAACCGGCATGTACTATTTGCCGATGATCAAGAACCTGGCCGTGCGCGCCCAAACCGGCTATACGCTGGCTGGTCGTAATGTGGGCCAATCCTTCTACGTAACAGCCGGTGTACTCTATACTTTCCATTTCTCAAAAAAACTATAACGACTGAATAATCATGAAACTCTTGAAAATACTGGTACCCTCGTTGCTCGTTGCATTGCTGTGGAGTTGCAACAAAGAGGTTGAGAAATCTCCTGCTTTGCCAGCGCTGGAGCCGCTCCGGTTAGATGAAATAGCCGGCTCGTGGACGCCCGTCATCCTGAGCAACAATTACAGTTTACAAGTGCCTTTGGCTGCACCTGCCGCAACTACATCTGATGCCTACAAGGCAGAACTCACGACCATTAAGAACGCACAAGCCGGCCTTACCAAACAACAGCGTGATGTAATTGCCTATTGGAGCGTGGGCGCAGTCATTCGGTGGAACCAGATCATGCGCGAACTGGTGGCTCGTTATAATTTGCCACCGGCCCCCCGCGAAGATGGAACTTATGTGTTTCCGGATGCCGAAAATCCGTTTGCCGATCCTGCTTTTCCGTTTGCCAATCCGCCCTATGCTGCGCGGGCCTATGCCTACGTTTCGATTGCGCAGTATGATGCCCTGAAAGCGGCTTGGTACTACAAATATCTGTACAATCGTGCAGCGCCCTACATGGTGGATGCCAGTGTACAATCTCTGGTACCACGGACATCCTTACCAGCCTATCCGTCCGAAGATGCGGTGCTGAGTGGTGTAACTGCAGAGATGTTGAAAATTCTTTTCCCCGCCTCTGTGGAGCAGATTACGAGACTGGCGGCCGATCAACGCAATGCGGCCTTGTGGTCGGGTAAGGCGGCACCAAGCGATATTTCAGCGGGACTAGCCCTGGGAAAATCAGTAGCGTCCGTGATCACAGCACCGGGTAGTCGCTTCCGCACAGACGGCATGGGTAATGCCGTGGGTAATGCGGCTTTGTGGAAAGAACTTCAGGACAGTGTGGGTTTTGGTGACTTTTACAAGAGTGCCCAAATGCCCTGGCTGAGCCTGGAATCGCCTCCTCGACCGCCCATGTTGCCCAATTTCGGAAAAGTGTTGACCTGGAACATCTCTCCGGCCCAGTTGGTAGCCGAGCGTCCCGCACCTCCACCGTCAACCAGCAGTGAAAAAATGAAACAGGAACTGGCCGAGGTGAAAAAGTATGCTGACAACGCTACGCGTGAGGAGCTGAGAATCACGCATAAATGGGCTGATGGAGCCGGAACGTATGCACCACCCGGCCATTGGAACCACATTGCGGAGGAAAGTGTAGTAAATGCCCGATTCAGCGAGGTGCGCGCTGCACGGGCGTATGCGTTGCTCAACATGGCCTTGCACAATGCCGGAGTGGGTTGCTGGGAAGCGAAGTATTATTATTTCAACCCCCGGCCCTCGCAGCTCGATCCATCGATCAAAACCAAGACCGGTTTGCCCAATTTTCCCTCTTACACGTCCGGGCACTCAACCTTCTCGGCATCCGCGTCTGTGGTTCTGGGCTACCTTTTTCCGGATCGGGCCCAGTTTTTTACCAGCGAAGCAAAAGAAGCATCCATGTCTCGCTTGTACGGGGCAATTCACTACCGCTCCGATATTGAGGTAGGTTATAGTCACGGTGTTCTGCTGGCTGCGTACACGGTGAATTTTGCACAAAGTGACGGAGCCGGAAATTGACGATAGTACACGGTTTGTTTGGTCATAGGCCGTGTTAGGGTTGAACCCCCGCTTGTGCAGGCGGGGGTTCTTTTATTTTATACTCTTTTGTAGTTGTTGAGTCAGATCATCGAACTCTTCCAGAGCGTTGTTGCATAGCAAAATAATGGTATAGTCTTGGTCGATGAAGCGAATGAATTGTGTTTTGTATCCGGGGTTATCGCCCGAGTGACGAACGACTTTGCCCAGCGTTTTGTCCTGTTCCAAGTCCCAGCCGAAGCCGTACATCGAACGTGTACCGTCCTTGAGCAAAGCAGGTGAGAAGGCCTCGGTACGCGTTTGATCGGAGATAATTTGTGTACCGTACAGGGCACGGTCCCAGCGTATCATGTCGCGTGCGGTAGAACTTATCCGCCCGGGTCCTTTCCGGTTGCCGAGCCAGATCGTGTAGTTAAAGGCAGGAAATGAATCCGCTTTGATAAAGGCCTTTCGCTCGTTTACCCAAATGTGCCCCCAGGCCATATTGGGCAGTTGATCTTTTTCTGCTTTCGTGCGCACACTCGTCATCGTCATGCCCAAAGGCGAAAAAATTCTTTCGTGTAACAAGGTGAGGAAATCCTGACCACTTGCCTGTTCGGCCACACTCGCCAGCAACATATACCCGGTGTTACTGTATTCGTACCGGGTGCCTGGCTCAAAACTCCGTGGCGGACGATGTTGAATCAAATAGGCAATGTTGTCCGCGTTCGAGGCCACCCGCGATTTATCCCAATGTTGATCCATTACAGCCTGGTAATCGGGCAAGCCCGAGGTGTGGTTGAGCAAATGCCGAATGGAAATACCCCTGTAGGGTAGATTGGGAATGAATCGGCTCAACGAGTCTTCGTACGAAAGACGGCCCTCCTCCTCCAGCATCATGATGATCATGGCCGTGAACGCTTTGGAGACGGAGGCCAGTTCAAAAACACTGGATGTATCCATAGGTGCGTTCGTTTCAAAATCACGAAACCCGTAGGCCTTGAAGTAGACGGGCTGCCCCTGCTTGGCCACCAGCACGACACCGCTAAAATCCTTATGCGCCACCATAATGGAATCCAGACGGCTGGAGATTCCGCTCTTGTTTTCTGATTTCGAGCATGCAGCCAGCAGTCCGAAAAGCGCGAGGTGTAATAGTATTATCGTTTGTTTCATTTTACTTTTGAAATCTGTTGTTAAAAGTAATCATTACTGGTGGACAACGTTGATTTGCTTCTTCGCTATTTCCCCGATCTAACCACCGGGCAACTCGATCAGTTTACGAAGTTAGGCCCGTTATATGCCGAGTGGAACGAAAAGATCAATGTCATCTCAAGAAAGGATGTTGAGAACCTTTACGTCAACCACGTTCTTCATTCGTTGGGGATAGCCAGGGTGCAAACGTTTCGACCTGAAAGCGATGTGCTGGATGTGGGCACAGGTGGGGGTTTTCCCGGTATCCCGCTAGCGATTTTGTTTCCGCAAACCCGATTTCATCTGGTGGATTCGATCGGCAAGAAAATTACGGTGGTGAACGCGGTGGCGGAAGCATTGCATTTAACCAACGTGCGGGCCGAGCAGGCGAGAGCGGAACAACTAAAAGGCCAGTATGATTTTGTGGTCAGCCGGGCCGTGACGCGCATGAAGGAATTTTACGGTTGGGTGAGGCTGCGCGCGAAGAAGAAATCAATCCATGAATTAGATAATGGCATTTTGTATTTGAAGGGTGGCGATCTGGACGAGGAGCTCCGTGAACTCAAGCGACCCTACGCCTTGTATGCCTTGTCAGACTATTTTACAGAGGAATTTTTTGAAACGAAGAAGGTGGTGTACGTACCCCTGTAGTCAAATTCGTTCACTCAGAAATAACCCGGCCACCACCGCTGCCATACAAGTGCCTACGCTAACCAGGGCATAGAGGGCACTTTGCGCGAGCAGGCTCTTTTCCGTCAGGGCCAGCATGTCGCCACTAAATGCCGAAAACGTGGAGAACCCACCACAAAAGCCAACCACCCAGAAGTACCGGTAGGAGGTGGCCATCCAGCCGCGCTGGTCGGCAAAGCCAATGAACAGGCCAAAAAGGAAACAGGCGAAGATATTGACTGTGAGGGTACCCCAGGGAAATGGTGATACCGTCAAATTCTGAATCCATCGGCTGAGTAAGTAGCGCGTGGCGCTTCCCAGGCCGCCACCGATAAAGATCAAAATCAAGTGTTGACGCATAGCGCCAAATTACGCAATGAAGCCGGTACTGCGGGTCGGTTGGAGCAAAAGCGAAAATTTGGCTACCTTCACGTCACATTTTCTTGATTATGCTCAAGCGTGTTCCCTCCCTTTTTAAGAACTTCTATTTCTCAGCGGGGCTGTTCTTCATCGTTTGGCTGGCCTTTTTCGATTCCAACGATCTGGTATCGCGTTTTCGCATGAGCCGGAAATTGAACCAGTTGGAGAGCGAAAAGGAGTACTACCAGGAAAAAATTAAGCAGGTAAAGAAGGACCGGCACGAGTTGATGACCAACCAGGAATTGCTGGAAAAGTTTGCGCGCGAAAAGTACCTGATGAAAAAAGAGACCGAGGATATTTTTATAATTGAAGACCAGTAAGTTATGAGCCGGCTAGCCCTAATAGTTTTTTTTGTGCCACTATGGGCTTCCGCCCAATGGGGAGAAGAGCAAATGGCTGAAAAGCCCTCCATCCGAGACCGGATTTTTACCGGAGGCGGCATAGGGTTGTCGTTCAGTCGTGATGTGGATTTCTTTTCGATTTCTCCTTTAATTGGTTATCGCATCAGTCAACGGGCGGCAGCCGGAGCCAGCATAATTTACCGACACACCACCTACAAGAATATTGACCCCCGAGTATCTACGGATGATTTTGGATTCAGTCCGTTTATTCGGTTTCAAGTATATGGCCCGTTATTCCTTCATGCCGAATACGAGTACCTGAATAACGAGTATATCTTATTCAACGGAGAACGCACCCGCGAGGCCTTTACGAGCTTTATGGCCGGTGGAGGATTTTTCCAACCGCTCGGGCGTAATGCCGGTTTTTTTGCCGTTGCCCTCTACAATTTCTCTTACCGAAATCCTACTCCACCTTCCGATTACTACCCCTACACCAGTCCTTGGGTATTGCGGGCGGGTATCACAGCCGGTTTCTAAAACGGCACACCGAATTTTGCGCAAAGTTCGGTCAGGTCAGTAACCACTTTTTCGTTCAGTGGAATTCCGTTTTTACTTCTTTCGTGCTCGCTCTCGCGTTCAGGGTCACCTGGAATAAACAGCCGGTCTTGCCCCTCAGTGGTCTTGGCCGATCGGAAACGCCCAATCCAGTTATCCATATGCTGTTTGAACTCTTCTGCGGGACGGAAGGCATCTACCCGCATAGCCCCGAAGAAATGTCCGATGCCTTCACCCACGGGGTCGGCTGGTGGTGAGAGAAAACTGACGAACGGAGGAACCCACGGCCCGTAGTTAGCGCCACTTAATACGGCTGAAAATATATCCACCCACGCACCCAGACAGAATCCTTTATGACTGCCGTGTTCACGATCGCTGCCCAGCGGCAACAAGGCACCACCGGATTTCAGTTCATTCGCGTTAGTTGAGGGTTGGCCCGTTTGGGTTTGAATCCAGCCTGGTGGTGCATCTTGATTTTTCCGCTGAAGGATTTCGAGTTTTCCATTGGCGGCTGTGGTGGTAGCGAAGTCGGCAACAAAGGGAGGCTGCTCACCGGCCGGTATAGCCACGCAAATAGGATTGGTGCCCAGCAGGCGTTCGACAGAAAAAGTAGGGGCCACCAGCGGGCTGGCATTCGTCATGGCCATGCCAATCATGTCGTGTTCCAGCGCCATCATGGCATGATATCCCGCAATGCCAAAGTGATTTGAATTTTTCACGGCTACCCAGCCCGTACCGCATTGTTGTGCTTTTTGAATGGCGATCTTCATGGCATGTGGCGCCACCACCAGGCCAAGGCCAGCGTCTCCGTCTACCACGGCTGTGCTTGGCGATTCATGCGCAATGGTAATGGTGGGGGAGGCATTGATGCGTTTCGCCTCCCATAACCGCACATACCCGCTGAGGCGGGCTAAACCGTGCGAATCAATGCCGCGCAAATCAGCACTGAGCAACACGTCTGTCGCGGTGCGGGCATCGGCCTCGCGGCAACCCATTTTCATAAATATGCGATAGGCCATCTGCCATAGCCGTTCTTTGGGATATACGAACTCCGTCATGGTACAAATATTGCAATGTTTGGGGCGAACCCATGAAAAATAATTGATCAAAAAATGTGGAAATTGCTCCGCTAAGTCATCCTAGCATCAAACTTATACGAATCGATATGAAAAAAAGCCTCATGACGTTTTTGTTGCTGGGCGCCTTCGGGTTGGCGTTGGCGCAGAACGAAAAAAGTGTTGAATCAAAGATTAACTCGGTAACCGTTTTTTTGAATCAGGCGCAGGTAAGTCGTGAAGTCAAAACACGGCTGGAGGCCGGGCGAACCAGCCTGGTGGTGTCCGGATTGAGTGCGCAATTAGATCCGCAGAGTATTTCGGTTACCGCTAAGGGAAACTATGTTATACTGGGTATCAGCCATCGGCAGAATTATCTGAATGAGTTTAACGTGCCCAAACCGTTGAAAGTGCTGAAGGACTCAGTTGCCTGGTATCAACGCGAGGTTGCCCTGCAGCAAAGTCAGCGTGAAATCCTGGGGAAAGAGGAGCAAATGCTGCTCGCCAACCAAAAAATTGGCGGAACAAATCAAAACCTGACGGTACCGGAGCTGAAGGCAATGGCCGATTTTTACCGCGGCCGCCTGAGCGATATCGTGCAAGGCCGGATGAAAATCGATGAGCGGGTGAAAAAAATGAACGAGCGCATTCAGCAACTCAACCAACAGATCAGTTCGCAAAACGAACTATACAGCCGAAATACCAGTGAGATTGTGATCAACGTGACGGCCGATGCCGCTACGGCAGCCGATCTCGAGGTAAGCTATGTGGTAGCCAATGCCGGGTGGATACCCGTTTACGACCTGCGGGCGATCAACACGAAAAAACCGATTCAACTGGCTTACAAAGCCAATGTGTTTCAGAGCACGGGTGAAGAATGGAAGAATGTAAAGCTGAAACTTTCCACCGCCAACCCCTCGCAGGGTGGTGTAAAGCCTGAACTGTACACGTGGTTTTTGGATTTTTATCAGCCTGTCCAAATGGCTCTTCAGGGTCGCGCAGCCGGTGTGCGAGTCAAGTCAGTTGCACCCTCACCCGCAGCCGATAAAGCTGGAGAGGTGGAGGAACTTGCTCTTGCCGAAACGGTATCCGATTATGTAACAACGGTTCAAACTACCTTCAACACGGAGTTTGACATTGCGATTCCCTATACCGTGGCTTCGGCTGCCAAACCTACCCTGGTCGACATTCGCAACTACGAGATGAAAGCGGATTATCGGTATGCGGTGGCACCCAAACTGGATGTAGACGCGTTTTTGATGGCCCGGGCAACGGGCTGGGAGGAGTTCAACCTTTTGCCGGGTGAAGCCAACATTTTCTTTGAAGGCACATTTGTCGCCAAAAGCTTTATCGATCCTAACAGCATTAAAGATACGCTGGCCATTTCGCTGGGGCGCGATAAGCGAATTGTAGTGAAACGCGAAAAGCTAAAAGACTTCACCTCCCGCAAGGTGATCGGTGGAAGTCAGCGGGAAAGCTACGCCTGGGAAATTTCCTTGCGCAACTCCAAGTCAGAATCGGTCCGGATCAGTGTGGAGGACCACATCCCCGTATCGCAAAACAAGGAGATTGAAGTGACGCTTGTTGACAAAGGCGGTGCAGCCTACAACGCCAATACGGGCAAACTTGGCTGGGAACTCACGCTGCAACCGAACGAAACCCGGAAGCTGGTGTACAAATTTGATGTCAAGTACCCGAAGGACAAGCAGGTCATAGGCCTGTAATAACCCCATTAGCAGATCAGAATCCCGGTCACACAACCGGGATTTTTTCTTGCCGCGTTTTCTTTTGTTTCTTTGACGCATGCGCTGCCATCTCCTTATTTCCTTCTTTCCTTCTCTCTCCTGTCGGTAGCAGCACAGGCTCAAGTGGTGAATACGGCCACGATGGATACTCTGGAGACCTCTTTGATTGGGCACCTGGGAATAGGCGGATACATCGCCCCTGTTTTCCGCACACGTTACCTGTTGGATTTCTTCTGGATTTACAAGCCCAAGAAGTCCCGGTGGGATGCTATTGCCAGTGCCTACGCAGGGTGGCAGCAAATGAGTGGGGAAAACACCCGCCAGTGGTGGCAGGCCAGTATCATCGGCCGATACACGATTAACTCAACGGTTTCCATTTCCGGGCGGGTTGAGTATTTCCATGACCCGCAGTTGGTCTTTATCGCACCCATTACGGGTATCTCCGGCTTTCGCACGTAAAGTTGGGGTATGTCTAAACGTGAAGATTACCGAAAACGCCATGTTCCGTTTTGAAGGTCGGCAGTTTTACTCGAGTGATGCTGTTTATTTTGATGCTGATGATCAACTCGCGCACCACAGTGCGTTGGTCATTGCGAACCTGACGGCCTGGTTCTAGTGTTTTGCCCAACATCGGGCAACATATCGGGGTTGGGCATGTTGAAAAAGGAAATCTGCGCGAAGCCGGGGAGACTAACGAGCAGGAGGAGCAGAGTGGCTTTCATTGGGGTGGGGTTGAAGCATTTCCAGCAGTGCGCCTTCTTTGAGGGCGTAGGTGGAAACCCGAATGTCGGCAAAAAGCGGGTGCTTCGCCAACAGCCACTCGATCAGGCAACAGGCCACCACAATCATATCTACCCGTAGTTCGATCATGCCCGGCATCTGCAGTCGTTCGCTTCTGTTTTTCGTTTGGAACAAGCGGTGAAAATGAAAAAAACCCTCGAGCGATAAAGGAGTCTCGGGCTGGGTGCCATCATACGGGCGGTGTTCACGGTGACAATACATCTCGCTCAACGTGTCGAAGGTGCCGGAGGAGCCAACCATAACCCTCGGCCTGAATTCATCCAGGGCCGGACCAAGGTCGGCCAGTTTTTCATCCAGGTAGCGGAACAACGCGTCTTTCTCGGATTTCAGGATGGGATCGTGATGCTGAAAGAGTTCGACCAGGCGCTGCCCGCCCACCTCAAAGCTTCTCTTCCAAAAGGTTGTTTTTTGGTTGGCCATGATCATCTCTACGCTTCCACCCCCAATGTCAACAATCAGGGCCGGGTGTGCATCAACCGTTATCGCGTGCAAGACACCCTGGGCGATGTAATCGGCTTCCTTCTCGCCCGAAATAATGTCAATACCAATCCCGGTCTCTTGCCGAATTTGCTCGGCTACGGCAGTGCCATTGCGGGCATTGCGAAAGGCGCTCGTGGCAATAGCCTTTACCCGGTTTACCTTCCACAACTTGAGTTCAGCGGCAAACTGCCGAAAAGCCGCGATGGCGCGTTGCGCACCCTCTTCCGTAATGAGGCCCTGGTTGATACCGCCTGCACCCACTTTTACGGCCAGGCGGTCGCGGTGCAGAATGTCATATCCACCTGTGTGCTGCTCGGCTATCAGCAAATGAAAGGTATTGGTGCCCAGGTCGATTACGGCCAGTCGCTGCATGCCGAAAGATAAAGTTGTTTGGGATAAACCGTTTATTCTTTGCTCAAAATCATGGTTCGGGTTCGTCTCCGTGGTTATCTTTGGCACCTTACCACCTTTGTTATGTCTACGACTTCCCGCCTGCTGGAGAAATTTGATGAACTCAAGAAGAAAAATGAGGAAGCGTTATTGGGCGGTGGCGCCAGGCGCATTGAACAGCAGCACAAAAAAGGAAAACTCACAGCTCGCGAACGTATTGACCTATTGCTCGATGAAGGCTCATTCGAAGAGATGGGCAAGTTTGTCGCGCACCGCAGCCATGATTTCGGGCTGGACCAGGAACACTATTTGGGTGATGGCGTGGTAACCGGCTACGGCACCATTCAAGGTCGCCTGGTGTATGTTTTCTCTCAGGATTTCACCGTGTTTGGCGGGTCCCTTTCCGAAACACATGCCGAGAAGATTGTAAAGATCATGGATCTGGCGATGAAAAATGGTGCACCGGTTATCGGTCTCAATGACTCCGGGGGTGCACGTATTCAGGAGGGTGTCGTGTCGTTGGGCGGATATGCGGATATTTTCTATCGCAATGTGATGGCAAGCGGTGTTGTGCCTCAGATATCAGCCATCATGGGCCCCTGTGCCGGTGGTGCGGTGTATTCGCCCGCCATGACCGACTTCATCTTTATGGTGGAAAACACCTCGTTTATGTTCGTTACCGGCCCAAACGTAGTCAAGACGGTGACGCATGAAGATGTTACATCTGAAGAATTGGGTGGCGCGAGCACGCACAGCTCAAAAAGTGGCGTAACCCATTTTGCCTGCGCCAATGAGGCAGAGTGTATCCGGCAAATCAAAACGTTGTTCAGTTACATTCCGCAAAATTGTGAAGATGAAGCGCCACGAGTCGCCTACGAACCCGGCAATGAAATTCGCCCTGCTCTTGACACCATCATACCCGAAAATCCCAATCAGCCATATGACATGCGTGAGGTGATCGCCTCGGTGGTCGATGGAGGTGAGTTTTTCGAAGTCCATAAGAATTTTGCCGAGAATATGGTGGTGGGATTTGCGCGGCTGGCCGGGCGCAGCATCGGCATTGTCGGCAATCAGCCGGCCGCACTGGCAGGCGTGCTGGACATTGACGCCAGTGTCAAGGGTGCCCGGTTCGTGCGCTTCTGCGATTGTTTCAATATTCCATTGCTTGTATTTGAAGATGTGCCGGGGTTCTTGCCGGGCACCGATCAGGAGTGGAATGCCATCATTACCAACGGAGCCAAGTTGCTGTATGCCTTTTCGGAAGCAACCGTGCCCCGCATTACGGTTATCACCCGCAAGGCCTACGGGGGTGCTTATGATGTGATGAACTCCAAGCACATTGGTGCAGACCTGAACTATGCGTGGCCTACCGCTGAAATTGCCGTAATGGGTGCACAAGGGGCGGCTGAAATAATTTTTCGCAAGGAGATTTCGGAAGCGTCTGATCCCGCGGCAAAGTTGAAGGAGAAAGTGGAGGAATACACGCAAAAGTTTGCTAACCCGTATGGTGCTGCGCAGCGGGGTTATATTGATGAGGTCATTTTCCCCCGGCAGACCCGTGAAAAGCTCATCCGGGGATTTCAAATGCTGGAAAATAAGGCCGCCAAACTGCCACGCAAAAAGCACGGAAATATTCCGCTTTAAGCCTTACCCGGTTGAACAATCGAAGTCGAAAAAAATAGTTATTAATTTCACACAACTTTAGGCGTTTGCTATGGACAAGAAGAGTAAAAAATTTCTGTTTGACTATCTCAACAATGCGTCACCCACCGGGTTTGAGCACACCGGCCAACAAATTTGGCTCGACTACCTGAAGCCCTACATGGATGATTACATGGTGGATGTGTACGGTACGGCCGTAGGCATTGTCAATCCGAAGGCAAAATATAAAGTGGTGATCGAAGCCCATGCCGATGAGATTTCATGGTTTGTGAATTACATCACGGAGGATGGCTACATTTATGTAAGGCGCAACGGAGGCTCGGATCACCAGATCGCGCCCTCTATGCGGGTGAATATTCATACGGCAAAAGGGATTGTCAAGGGTGTGTTTGGCTGGCCAGCCATTCACGTGCGTGATGCCGGCAAGGAAGAGGCGCCCAGCCTGAAGAATATCTTTATCGACATTGGGGCCGAGAATAAAAAGGAAGTAGAAGCGATGGGCGTTCACGTGGGTTGTGTGGCGGTGTTTGAAGATGAGTTGATTGAACTGAACAAGAACTACCTCGTAGGCCGTGCACTGGACAACCGCATGGGCGGCTACATGATTGCCGAGGTAACGCGGAGGTTGCGCGAGAACAAGAAGAAATTGCCGTATGCGTTGTATGTCGTCAATTCCGTACAGGAAGAAATCGGGTTGCGCGGGGCGGAAATGATCTCGCGCAGAATCAAGCCGGATCTCGCCATCTGTACAGACGTGACCCACGATACGCAATCGCCCATGTACAATAAGAAGGAAAGCGGCAACTTGAAATGCGGGCTGGGGCCAGTGGTGTGCTACGGGCCGGCTGTGCAGAACAACGTGCTGAAGATGATTATTGACGTGGCGCAAAAGAAAAAAATACCTTTCCAGCGCCAGGCCGTGTCGCGTTCAACGGGTACGGATACCGATTCGTTTGCTTACTCGGCCGAAGGCGTTGCCTCCGCGCTCATCTCGCTGCCGTTGAAATACATGCACACTACGGTAGAAACCGTGCATAAAGAGGATGTCGAAAATGTGATCAACCTGATTTACGAAACCCTTTTACAGGTGAAACCAGGAATGGATTTTCGGTATATCAAGTAAAGATGACTTGTTGATGTGGATACCCTGATTACTCTTCTTGGAGTTGCTTTAGGAGCTTCAATAGGACTTCTATCGCCTTTTGTGCAAGAATTCGTTTATAGATATAAAAGGCGAAGGACGTTGAAATATGACATAGTTTTTAGCATTAGTCGTTTTTACTCTATTTCAAAGGAACATGTACAAACGCTGAATAATCAAAATTGGCTGAGTCAAAAAATTGTCCATTTGACTTCAGAAGGCAATCTAGTTGATAAGGACCGTGCCCTAGAAGAATTCAATAAACGAGTAGACAGAGCTGATCGTTCATATGATAAACTTGTTGATATTGAAGCAACAATTCAAAAGCTCGTTTTTGAAACTCGAGAAGTTTACGGTAAAGACATCCATCGAAGCATCAAGTCACTCCTGATTCCAGTTTTAAAGAATTCAAATAGCTATGACTATTGCAATTTGTACCGATTTCATCAATTGAATAGCAAAGACATTGATGCAATTTCGCCAACTCTTGCTCATGAGATTTTTCAGAAGCAAGAAGGGATTCAAAAGAAATGCGATACTATGATAGCTGAATTGGACGCAGTTTTCAAATGATCGTAAGAGATCGAATTGGCCGGGTACTTTTAATACCCGACCCACCCATGCGCATCGTTTCGCTGGTGCCCTCCCAAACGGAGTTGTTGTTTGATCTCGGCCTGGGCGATCGCGTGGTGGGCGTCACCAAGTTTTGCGTTCACCCCGATGAGGCGAAAAAGGCAAAGACAATTGTAGGAGGTACCAAGAAGTTTTGGTTCGATGTAATTGATCACTTGAATCCGGATCTGATCATTGGCAACAAAGAAGAGAATTACGAAGAGGGAATTGCACGCCTGGCGATCAAGTACCCCGTGTGGATGAGCGACATCGTGACGTTTGATGATGCCCTCGACATGATTCGTGCGGTTGGCCATATCACGCAAACGTCTGTCGAGGCAAACGCGCTGACCTCAAAAATTGAACTCGGCTGGTCAGCAATTCGTCTTGCCGCGCAGCGCGTGGTGTACCTGATCTGGCAGGAACCCTGGATGGCAGCTGGTGCCGGCACGTTCATCCATTCGGTGATCGAAAAAATCGGTTGGCACAACGCGATTGAGTGGCCTCGTTACCCGGAGCTGACCGATGATGAACTGATTCGACTAAATCCCGGATTGATATTGTTGTCATCCGAACCCTATCCATTTCGTGAGCAGCACCTTGCCCGGCTCAGGCAACTCTGCCCTGGTGCCAAGGTCAAATTGGTGGATGGTGAAAGGTTCAGTTGGTATGGAAGCCGGATGCTCAACGCGCCTGCGTACTTCAAATCCCTGTAACAGCAAAACCCACCCGCTTCATATCGGCCCAGAAATCCGGATACGATTTTTCCACCACAGTCGGGTCCTGTATCGCCAAGGGCATTCGCGTGGCCAGCGGTGCAAAACCCATGGCCATCCGGTGATCGTGATAGGTATTGATCGAAAGGGGCTCTTTCGGCAGCGTGCCTGGAGTTAACCGCCAGCGGCCTGCCTGGGGCTCATCTAGGCGGCAGTTTATTTTTTGCAACTCCTGCTTCAGCGCAGCAATCCGGTCGGTTTCCTTGATGCGAAGACTTTCCAGTCCTACAAAGTCACCCGCTACCCCAAGGGCAGCACAAACCGGCAAAACAGTCTGGGCCAGGTCCGGGCAATCCTTGAAATCCCAAACGAGCGTGCTGATGGAAACTGGCTTTTTGATTATCCGGGCCCCTTCCTTAAGAAACTGAGTTTCAACGCCAAGTTGCCCCATAACATCGACAATGACACGATCGCCCTGCAAAGAGTCGGAGGCCACATGAGGCAGCATGACCTCCCCGCGTTCAGCCAGGGCCATAAAGGCAAACCAGTAACTGGCGGCCGACCAATCGGCTTCAATGGTAACTTCGGCCGGGCGGTATTCGCCATACGGAACTTTGATTTCGGGAAGATCAAGCTGAGGCGTAATCCCGAACTGTGTCATCAGGGCTGCCGTCATTTTGATGTAGGGAGCGCTCGCCACAGGCCCGGTCAGGTGGAGGGTGAGGCCATCGGGAAGGAGCGGGCCGACCATCATCAGAGCCGATATGTACTGGCTGGAGATGTTGCCGGGGATTTCGATTCGGTTGCTACGTTGCCGGGCAAACCCGCGGGTCTCCACAGGAGGAAAACCTTCATGGCCAAGGTATCGCACATCCGCTCCCAGGGTACGCAAAGCATCAACCAAGGGTTTGATGGGCCGTTCCAGCATACGGGGCGTGCCCGTCATGATTTTATTTTCACCACGAATGGCCTGGTAAGCCACCAGAAACCGCATGGTGGTGCCGGCATCCATGACGTTGAGTGTCTTTTCCGGAGATTGAATCAACTGGCGCATCAGCCGGGTATCCCGTGCCGATGATACGTTATGGACAACCGAACGAAAGTTGGTTAGCGCCTGAAGGATCAGGGCGCGGTTGCTTAAACTCTTGGATGAAGGCAAGCCGGATGCCGTTCCGGTTACCTGTGTGTGAGGCTGGATATGAACAACTGAATTCACTCGGTCGGCAAATTAGATTTAAAAAAATTTTAAGCCCATTGAAACAAAAGAAAATGCAGACGAGTTTACTTTTGCAATACATGACAACAACCCGAAAAATAGCGATTGGTTTGGGACTGGCCGGAGGTGCTCTTTTGGCAGCTTGGTTGCTCACGGGCACCCGCAAGCAGAAGACCAAGGAGTTCATCGGCCGTAAGGTCAACGACTTGAAGAAGGGGCTGCAGAAGGAGAAATCAAAATTCGATGATTCGGAAGCGCACTACATCTGACCCGATGTGTAAACCCGCCACGATAACCGGATTTCTTCCTCGCTGACTTCAACATCCCATAAGGGCTCTCCAATGTTTTTCAGGAGGGCCATCAGAATTTTTTTTCCCTTGTTTTTCTTGTCCTGCCGGGCGTTAGCCACAATGTGGTCGATCGGTATGTGCTGGCCGGGTCGGCCGAAAATCCCAGATATGTAGTGTTCAATTTGTTCAAAAGCGGGGCGGTTAAGCAATCCTTTAGTCATGGCAATATGACTTTCAACCACCAGCCCTGCGGCCACCGCTTCACCATGCAGTAAACGTTTCGGGGAGTGGAAGGAGGCTGATTCCAGCGCATGGCCAAGGGTATGGCCCAGGTTGAGTATTTTCCTAAGCCCGCTCTCCTGCGGATCTTGTGTGGTGATCGACTTTTTGAAGGCGACTGATGAGGTAATCCGTTCTTGCCAGTTATGTTGAGCCAGTGTTTTGGCGCGCACCCGGTCCCATTCCTCTTGGCCCATCAGCAAACTGTGTTTGATGATCTCAGCAAAGCCGGAACGCAGTTCGGCCTCCGGCAAGGTATCAAGAAAGGCAGGAGCAATAAGCGTGGCCATCGGTTGTTGAATTACCCCGATGTGATTCTTATAACCGCCAAAGTCGATGCCCAATTTGCCGCCCACACTGGCATCTACCTGTGCCAACAACGTGGTAGGCATCAGCACGAACGGAATGCCGCGCTTGAATGTAGCCGCACAAAACCCGCCCATATCGCCCAAAACCCCACCCCCCAAAACCACAAGCAGGCTGTGCCGGTCAAATTCCTCCGTGGTCATCCATTTCCAGATTTGGCTGCACGTGTCCAGGTGTTTACTTTCCTCGCCAGCGGCCACTGTAAAACTCGTGTGTGGAGGCAGGCCGTGCGAAATCCTGGGATAACAGGCTTTGAACGTGTTGGCATCCGTGAGTACACCTAAACGGCTGAAACTCCGGGCTGCCAGGAAATGGGCAATCTGTTGCTCAGGGTCAGCCTGTATCAAGATGGTTTCCTCGGTTTCCGTCACAGGGCAAAGTAACTGAATAAATCGCGGCCAGCCGAAATTCACGCTTACCCGAAAACGTTTCCAGGGCGTATATTTGGGCGCATTTCAGTTCTGCCATGGAAGTACAGCCAGCTGTTCAATTTGATGATACCCAAGTTGCCTTTGAGTATAAGTCTGACCGCCAGATGCGAAAGGCCAACTTCATTTTCACCGTGGTGAATCACCCGTGGATTTCAGCCACGGCCACCCGTCTGGTAAAAGTTGGGTTAACCTTGCGGTTGCCGGTTAAAGGATTGATTCGCAATACCGTGTTCGAGCATTTTTGTGGTGGCGAAACCATTGAGCAGAGTCACGGAACCATCGACCAGTTGTGGAAGTACAAAGTGGGCACCATTCTGGATTATTCCGTTGAAGGCGAAAATGCCGAAGAAGACTTTGATCGCACAGCCGAGCAGATTTTAGCCACCTTCGATGAGGCTCAACATAATGCGGCCGTACCCTTTTGCGTATTCAAGGCCACCGGGCTGGGCGACATGGATTTACTGGAAAAGGTGCAGAGCCAGGCATCGTTAAGCGAAGCCGAAACCAAAAGTTTTGAGCGCTTCCACCAGCGCATTGACACGATTTGTGCCAAAGCCCATCGGTTGAAAATTCCCATTCTTATTGATGCCGAACACAGCTGGGTACAACATGTGATTGACGACATCACACACGAGATGATGGCCAAATACAATACCAAAAAGGCGATTGTCTTCATCACCTATCAAATGTACCGTACCGATTCGCTGAAGCGCCTGCGTGAAGATTTCCACACCGCTGCCATGCACAACTACTTCGTGGGCATTAAGATGGTGCGGGGTGCGTATATGGAAATTGAGCGGGCCCGTGCGGCCGAGAAAGGATATCCGGACCCCATTAATCCAACCAAGCAGGCCACCGATGACATGTTCAATCAGGGATTAGCCTTTTGCATCGACAATAAACAACGCATCACGATACTCTGCGGATCGCATAATGAGTATAGCAATCAATACCTCACGGTGCTGATGGAGAAGCATGGTATGCGCCACAATGACAAGCGCGTGTGGTTTTCGCAACTTCTGGGTATGAGCGACAATATTTCATTCAACCTGGCCCATGCCGGGTACAACGTGGTCAAATATGTACCCTATGGTCCGGTGGAGAGTGTGATGCCCTACCTGTTGCGGAGGGCGGCCGAAAACACATCGGTTGCCGGGCAAAGCAGCCGTGAGTTGACTCTTATTCGCAAGGAGCTGGCGAGGCGAAAACAGAATTAGTATTTTAAAATATCATTCAGGGTCTTGATGGTCTGACCTATCGTTGCGGAGTCTGTGTTTCCGATTCGATTGATCAACCTTGATTTTGAGATGGAACGGATATGGAATACGAGTATTTCAGACTCCGCCTTCAAGCCATTTTGAGCATTTGGCTTAAGCACTGGATTGCCTTTATAGTTCTTCACTTTGGTGGTTAGGGGTGCAACGACTACAACCGCTAAATGCTCGTTGAGTAGGTTACCGCTTATGATCACCACTGGTCGTAAGCCTGCCTGCTCACTTCCTGCGACCGGGTTTAAATCGGCAAACCAGATTTCTCCTTGTTTCATGATTCAATTTGACGGAGGTAGTCGGCCATACCCTCTTCCGCCATGCCCATGATCTCCGTGTCTGAGCCAGCCGTTCGGTATGATTTAATGTACTCTGCCCGTTCCAGATGTTCAAGATAGAGCCGGACAGCCCTCTCAATAATCTGGTTTCTAGGCACCTCAAGGGCATTCGATTTTTCCGCAAGCTTTTTCAGCAGGTCATCTGGAAGTGTGCTGGTGAAGGGCGCCATAAGTATATTTTATATTTATATCTTGCAAATATAGTGCTTAATTTCGCCTGATTTCGCACTCCCTCGGAATCGGTTATTTTTGCGTTCCAAACAGCTATTCATGCAACTGAGCGAGCAGGAAATCATCCGCAGAAATAAACTCGAAGAACTTCGCCAACTCGGCATCGACCCCTATCCGGCACCCTCCGTGCCCGTGTCCCATTTTTCGGTTGATATTCTCAACCATTTCACAGAAGAGAAAAAGGATCAGTTTGCTTCCCTTTCGCTGGCCGGCCGTATCATGAGCCTGAACGACAAAGGCAAAGTCATATTCGTAAAGCTTCAGGATTCGAAGGGCCTTATTCAACTCTATGTGCGCAGAGACGATATTTGCCCGGGCGAAGACAAAACTTTTTTTGATCGCGTAGTGAAGCATCTGCTCGATTTGGGCGATATAATCGCAGTGTCGGGCTTCGTATTTACCACCAAAACCGGAGAGACCACCGTGCATGTGCAGTCACTGACGCTGCTGAACAAATCACTTAAACCACTACCCGTGGTGAAGCGGGATGAAGAGGGGCATGTGTTTGATGCCGTTACCGATCCGGAGTTTCGCTATCGTCAGCGGTATGCCGATCTGATCATCAATCCAGAAGTGAAAGAGACCTTTGTGAAGCGTACGCGCATGATCAACGCCATGCGCGATTTCCTCAATGCTCACGGTGCCCTGGAGGTTGAAACACCTGTTCTGCAGAGTATACCCGGAGGCGCTGCCGCACGCCCGTTTGTAACGCACCACAATGCGCTGGATATTCCCCTGTATCTCCGCATTGCAAATGAACTCTACCTCAAGCGCTTGATCGTGGGCGGATTTGATTGGGTGTATGAGTTTAGCCGTGACTTCCGCAACGAAGGCATGGACCGCACACACAATCCGGAGTTCACCATCCTCGAATTTTATGTAGCGTATAAGGACTACTTCTGGATGATGGAGACCACCGAGAAGCTGTTGGAGAAAACGGCTTGGGAAGTTAATGGCGCCACGCAGGTAACGATGGGTGACCGGGTAATTGATTTCAAAGCACCGTTCAAGCGGGTGAGCATCTTTGATGCCATTCGCGACCACACCGGCATCGACATCAGCCAGATGGATGAGGCCGGACTGCGTCAGGTTTGCCGGCAACTGCACCTGGAGGTGGATGACACCATGGGTAAGGGTAAACTGATCGATACCATTTTCGGAGAGACGTGTGAGCCCCACTACATTCAACCCACGTTTATCACCGACTACCCTGTAGAGATGAGCCCGCTAACCAAAAAGCACCGCAGCCGCCCGGGTTTAGTGGAGCGCTTTGAATTGATGGCGAATGGGAAGGAAATCGCAAATGCCTACTCGGAGCTTAATGATCCAGTTGAGCAGCAACAACGTTTTGAAGAGCAAATGAAGTTGATGGAGCGGGGCGATCATGAAGCCATGTACATTGATCATGATTTCCTTAGGGCGTTACAGTATGGCATGCCGCCCACAGCCGGTATTGGATTTGGTATTGATCGCATCGCCATGTTGATGACGAATTCACCCTCCATACAGGATGTTTTATTTTTCCCTCAAATGCGTCCGGAGAAAATCCAGGGTGCTGATCTGGAACGGGAATTGGAGACAGCCGGTGTCCGCAAAGAATTGATCCCGCTGATTCAAAAGCTGGGTGTGCAGTCGATGGCCCAGTTGAAGGAAATGAAACCCACCAAACTGTTCAACGACCTCGCGGGTATGCGTAAGAAGATGAAACTGGAGATTCTGAACGCCACCGTAGAGGAAATTGAAGGTTGGCTGAAGTAATCAGTTGTCGAAGAACGACCGTGTGCGATTGAGTTTGAGATCTTGTAGCATTGAGGATTTGATGCCGATGTTAAATCCATAAGACTGGAACGGCCCAAAGGGTACCCAACTCAACGACATTTGCCAGCAATGTAAGTCGCGGTTTAGGGACACTGATGTTTGGGTGAACTGATTGCTTTCAAAATCATATCCTGAGTTGAATTGTATCTTCCACTTTTCCGATAGAGAAAAATCACCGGAGAACTGAAGACTTTGTGTGATGTTGGACGGTTGACTGCCGGTTTTAGAGTAATTGAAGCTGTAGTTTAGCCGCAGGTTCCAGGGAATACTGAAGTCAACATATGCATCGGGATTTTTAAGCAAAAATTGTTTGTCAGCATCTGAGGCGTTGCTCGCACCAATTTTCTCGCGGAATTCATTATCTTTTTTCTGACCCTTGGGATTTAGGTTAGTGCCAAAAACCAACGTAGCCTGCGACAATTGCCCAATCCCCTTGCCGCCATTCCAGGCATAGCGGCTGACTTTGATCTCCTGAAAAACGGGCTTTTCCGATGTGCCGACATTGACCTTGATGTATTGATAAGGATCAATCGTTGCTGTGATGTTTAGGTTAATTTTCTCGTTCAAAATATTGGTGTTGGCTGCAATTCCAAAGGGCGCCAGCTTAAAGGAGTCGGCAGCAAAGTTGTAACTGGTTGCTATGGATAAAGTGTTGAAAAGCGGAATCTTTTGAAACAAGCTGTCTTTCTTGTTCTTAACCTTCATCTCCAGGGTGTTGTTGATGCTAAAGTTCAGCGCACTTTGGCGGCCCTGGGTGGACCCGCCATAGACAAATCCCTCGTGCCGCGATCGCCTTTGTTCTGTTATACGCGAACCATTGCGCACCGCTAGTGTTTGGTGGTAGTCGAACCGGGCTTCGCCAAAATCAGGTTGGAAACTGAAACCGACCGAGGGATTGATAACGTGACGAAGGGCTTTGACACGACCGGATTTAAAAGAATACGTGCCGTAGATACGCGTATTGAGCGCTAAACTACCCGAGAAGTTGTTGATTCGATTGAACCCATTGAGTGTATCTACCACTGTTGGCGTTGACCCCGTGAACAAGCCTGAATTGGTATCACGCACCGAAACAGTGTCCCACAACAGTTTATTGAAGTACCAGCGCTCGTTCATGCTCACACTGGGGCTAAGGGTGAAAAAACGAAGCAGCTTTACCGATGTCTGCAACGGTATATCAAACCGGATGCCTTTATTGGCATTTTTCAGAAACGTAGGCAGATTATCCAGGTTGAATTTGGCAATACTGTCGCGATAGATCGGAGTCCCGTTCTGAACCGCCACGATGCGAGGCCCCAGGTTGTTGGTTACTTCGTTAATGGCGGTCATGGTGAGACGGGTCGAAAAATTCTCCAATGCTTGAATACTCGAGCGCTTGAACGGGTATAGGTTGTTGACGTTGAAGTTCATATCGGGTAATGGGAAGCTAACCTCTCCCGTCCTCAGGTCCTGGCTGTGCCTCAGGTTAACACCCATACTAAAAGGCGTCCCTGCGAATGTCTTGCTGTACGAAATATTCGAACTGAGTTTACGCGTAATGTTATCCACCCGCATGGATTGAGGGTTGGTGTTTACACCCAGGAAATTGTTATTAGTGAAGGAAGAGGTAGACGCATTGACCGAGGCACTAAACCGACCGGTACCGCGGCTTTGGGGCGAATGGCTCCACGAAATCAGAAAATCACGCGACCGGGTGGTATTTTCAATTTGGTTACTTGTTGGGTTGGTGGTGTAACTAAAGTTGAACGATCCGGAATAGTGATATAGCTTATTGTAGTTCGTATTAAGGTAGATGGCATTGGCTCCCCTTGAGTAGATATCTCCGGTGACCGCTATTTTTAAGTACTCACTGACATCGAAAAAGTATCCGCCTCGCCTCAGGAAGAAACCCCGATTTTGCTCCTCGCCATATTGAGGTACGATGACACCCGAAGCACTCTTTCGAGGATTGGGAAACATGCCAAAGGCAAATCCTAACGGAGTGGGCACGTCATTAAATTCCATGTAAAACGGCCCGGCCACCATTTTGTCGCCCGGAATGGCTTTTACCTTCGTTGCCATGATGCGGTAATGGGGATGCCCCCGGTTACACGTGGTGTAGGCATTGCTGGCGCTATACAACTCACCACGCTCATTCTTGAATACGGTCTTGCCGTGCAGAAAGGCGTCACCCTGGGTGGTGATCACTTCCGTAATAGCCGCTTTTTTAGTTTTAAAATTGTAATTGATGCTTTTGGTTTCGTACACCTCCGCACCGTTCTTAAAAATCGGAAATCCCGCGCGCCTGCCCAGCGAATCAAGCTTCCCGTTGGCCGAGATGGTGGATTTATTGTAGTCAATTACAATTTCTTCGGCCTCTAATTCAATGATCCCATATTTAATTTTGGCATTGCCATACAGCCAGATAATCTTCTTCTCAATACTAATATTAATCGAGTCGCGCGCAGAGTAAATGATCGTGGTTTCAATGTCACTATCCCGCTTTTGACGAGTTGAGTCTGACTTCTGGCCCACCAATTGCAGAGAATCGGAAGGGGGCATTTGGGGAACCGTGTCGGTGCGCACCGGCAAAGGCTGTGTCGGGGTTCGCACAGGGCGCTCAATTTGCGCGCCTACCAGACCGGGCAACAAACAAAAAACCGTGAAAAAGAAAACTCGTAACAAAGCGTTAACCGCCCAAAATTTAGGTTTTTGCGAAAAATTCGCAATTTTGCAAGGTATCGCAATTACCGCAGACATAGCTTCAAGCGCGCGAAATATCGGTCTGAAAATCCTGCTCATAGCAATAACCTTGCTAAACTCATCGGCCACACCCCCGCCAAAACCCGATTTCAAGGTTGATGTGGTGGTTATTGATGCCGGCCATGGCGGAAAAGACCCCGGCACGGTGGGAAAGCGGGGCAAGGAGAAGGACATCACCCTTAACGTGGCGCTCAAACTGGGCAACCACATTGAGAAGAATATCCCAGGGGTGAAAGTGGTGTACACCCGAAAGACCGACAAGTTTATTGAACTCTATGACCGGGCTACCATCGCAAACGAGGCAAAGGCCGATCTTTTCATTTCCATACACGTCAACGCCATCCCCAATAAGGCTGCGCACTCGGGAACTGAGACGTACGTGATGGGTTTGCATAAAACAGAGAGCAACCTGGAGGTGGCCAAACGCGAGAACTCGGTTATTATGCTGGATGATAACTACAAGGAGAAGTACGAGGGGTTTGACCCGGGCAGTGCCGAGTCCTATATCTTGTTTTCGCTTACCCAAAATGCCTATCTGGAGAGCAGCCTTCTTTTTGCTGATAAGGTCGAAAATCAGTTCAAAAGCCGGGTTGGTCGCAGGAGCCATGGGGTCAAGCAAGCCGGGTTCATTGTGCTATGGAAAACCGCCATGCCAAGCGTTTTGATTGAGACGGGCTTCATCACGAATGAAAAGGAGGAAGCTTTCTTGCTCTCGGAGAACGGACAGGATTTATTGGCTTCGGGCATTTACCGGGCCTTTAAAGAGTACAAAGCACAAATTGAAAGTGTAAATTAGCAGCCGATACCCTTACCCTGCGAGGAATGAAGAACAAAGAGTTTCGCATTGGCCTGTTTGCCACCATTACGCTCGTAGTGCTCTATTTCGGTTTCAACTTTTTGAAGGGAATCGATTTTTTGGACAGCACCGACAAATACTACGCGATCTACGACAATGTGGATCAGTTAACGGCCTCCAATCCGGTGTTGTTGAGTGGCACCTCGGTTGGTCGTGTGAGCAATATCACCATCTTGCAAAACCGGCAAAATAAAGTGCTGGTCGAGTTTGAGATCGACTCCAAGATCAAGCTTGGCGATTCCACCAAGGCGATTCTGGACTCTGATTTCCTGGGCAACAAATCGATCCGGCTGTCCATCGGTCGCTCATTTCACGTTCTGAAACCACGCGACACCATCCGGGCAGAAGTAGCCAAAGGGTTAACCGATATTCTGGCCGAGAGTGCCGTGCCGGTGGCGGACAATTTGCAGGTGACATTACGAAAGTTCAACACCGTAATCGATAATCTCGTGGCTAACAGCCAGCATCTGGACGAAATCTTTCGAAAGCTCAACTCGACACCCGACAAGCTGAATGCCACACTGGATAATGCGAACGGCCAAATCACCGAGCTGAGCAGCAGTGTAAAATCGGTAGCCGGAAACCTGAACGTAGCCCTAACCGATTTGAGACCTACATTGGCCAATTTTAAAACCTTGTCGGATTCACTCAAGCAGTTGCAACTCAACCAAACCATTTCGAAGACCCAACAAACCCTCACCCGGTTGAATGAAACGTTGGGCAAGCTGAGCAAGGGTGACAATACAATGAGTAAACTGATGACCGAGGATTCGCTTTATGTGAATTTGAACCGTCTCATCCTGAGCCTGGACAGCCTGGCCAATCATTTTAACAATAACCCCAAGCATTTTATGGCTCCGTTGGGCAAAAGCAAAAAGAGGATTGAGCGCGACCGCAGGCGCGAAGAGGAAGAGAGAGCGGAAAAGAACTAAGCCTGGCCCACAATTTGGCTATCTTGCACTGACCGTCACTATGGATCTGGAATTCAACAAAAATGAGGATCAGTTCAAACTTTTGGTAAGCCAACTACGATCACGAGCGACCAAAACACGACTGGGCGGGGGCGAAAAAAAGATCGAGGAGCAGCATGCCAAGGGCAAACTCACGGCCCGCGAGCGCATTGCCTATTTGTGTGATCCCAAAACAGATTTTATTGAAATCGGCCTCTTTGCCGGAGATGGTTTATACACAGAAGCAGGCGGTTGTCCCTCTGGCGGTGTGGTTACGGGCATCGGGCGTGTGAAAGGGCGCCTCTGTGTGATCGTGGCGAACGATGCCACGGTAAAAGCGGGCGCCTGGTTCCCGATCACAGCCAAGAAAAATCTGCGGGCCCAGGAAGTTGCCATGGAAAATCACCTGCCCATCATTTACCTCGTAGATAGCGCTGGCGTTTTTTTGCCCATGCAGGATGAAATTTTCCCCGACAAGGAGCATTTCGGCCGACAGTTCAGAAATAACGCCCGCATGAGCAGCATGGGGATTGTTCAGATTGCAGCCATTATGGGTAGTTGTGTGGCGGGTGGCGCCTACCTGCCCATTATGAGTGACGAGGCCATGATCGTGGATAAGACCGGCTCGATTTTTTTGGCCGGCAGCTATCTGGTGAAGGCCGCCATCGGTGAAGAGATTGACAATGAAACACTGGGTGGCGCCACTACGCACTGCGAAATCAGTGGCGTAACAGACAATAAGTTTCCCAACGATCAGGCCTGTCTCGATTACATTCGATCAATCTTTGATAAGATTGGACGGGGCGAGTCGGCCGGGTTCGACCGGGTAACTCCCGCACCCCCGCGCGAAAGGCCTGAAGAACTGTATGGCTTGTTACCGGTAGACCGGGTGAAACCGTACGACATGCTGGAGGTGATTAAGCGATTTGTCGATGATTCCCAGTTTGACGAATACAAACCCCTGTACGGAAAGACGCTGATTTGCGGCTACGCCCGCATAGACGGCTGGGCGGTTGGCATTGTGGCCAATCAGCGTAAAGTGGTGAAGACCAAGAAGGGTGAGATGCAGATGGGTGGAGTGATTTATTCCGATTCGGCTGACAAAGCCGCCCGCTTCATTATGAATTGCAATCAGCGCAAGGTGCCTTTGATTTTCCTGCAGGATGTCAGCGGCTTTATGGTGGGCAGCAAGGCAGAGCACGGTGGTATAATCAAAGATGGCGCGAAAATGGTGAACGCCATGGCGAACTCGACCGTGCCCAAATTCACGTTCATTGTGGGTAACAGTTATGGGGCGGGCAACTACGCGATGTGCGGCAAGGCGTATGATCCTCGCCTGATCTACGCGTGGCCAACAGCCCAGATTGCTGTGATGAGTGGTGCTTCAGCCGCCAAGACGTTGCTTCAAATCCGCGTAAGCGCGTTAAAAGCACAGGGTAAGGCCATTACCCCGGAGGAGGAGAAAAAACTGCTGGATGAGATTACCACCCGATACAACGATCAACTCAGTCCGTACTATGCCGCTGCCCGGCTCTGGGTCGATGGTGTAGTTGACCCGCTGGAAACCAGAAGAATTATTTCAGTTGGGATCGAGGCAGCCAACCAGTCCGTTCTGGAAAAATTCAATGTGGGCGTAATTCAAACCTGATGACTGAGTCGGAGATACGCGCGCTGGTGTCCTTGCTGGATGATGATGATAAACAGGTGGTCGCTCACGTGGAGGAAAAAATACTCTCCATCGGCACAGACGTCATTCCATTTTTGGAAGAAGAGTGGGAGCGCTCACTCAACCCGGCTTTGCAGGAACGCCTAGAGGATATGATCCACTCCATGCAATTTCAATTGTTAAAGGAACGATTGAAAGCCTGGTACTCCGGCCCCGAAAAGGACTTGCTCACGGGTATGTGGATCGTGGCCACTTATCAATATCCCGACCTGGAGTTGAGCAAACTCCGTCAGGATCTTGAGCAACTGTATTATGAAACCTGGCTCGAGTTTCGCAACGACTTGTACGCGCTCGACCAAATCAAAGTGATCAACAGCGTACTGTTCAATAAACTAAAGTTTGGTGCCAACACCAAAAACTTCCACTCACCCGGCAACTCGATGATTAACGTGGTGCTGGAGTCGCGAAAGGGTAACCCCATTTCGCTGTGTGTGATTTACATGCTGGTGGCACAAAAACTGAAGATGCCCGTGTATGGGGTGAACCTGCCCAATCTTTTCATTCTCACGTATAAAGACGATCAGCATCAGTTCTATATCAATGCGTTTAACCGCGGTTTGATTTTTTCACGTCAGGATATTACCAACTACATTCATGAGTTGCGCCTGGTGCCACAGGACTCCTTTTACGAACCCTGCGATCATGTGGAAATCATTCGCAGGGTCCTCCGAAATCTAATCATGAGCTTTGAAAAGATTGGCGAACACGCCAAAGCCGAAGAGGTTAAGTTGCTGCTTATTGAAATATCCGATGGTGGCGACCTCGGTGTTTAACTTCACTTTTTCCGGATGGCACACCCTGCCGCGCGATTCGAGGGTTGGGCAATCGCTTGATTGGCCAACAAGGCTTCAATCGAGCTTTGAAGATACGAATCGGCCACCTGCTGGGCGGCCTGCGGGTTGTCATCGAGCGCGCCACTGTACAGGATGCGATACTTTCCGGCTTCACTTTTCACCAGAAAACACTCCGGGCTTTTTCGGGCTGCGAAGCAATCCATCGCTTGCTGGTCTTTATCTGCGAGGTACGGAACGGTGATGTTCCAGGTTTGGTAGGCGGCCTTCATGGCATTCGTATTTTCTTCCGGATCGGGATGGCTATTGATCAGGATGAACTGAATCTTACCCTGATAGGCATTCACCAGTGTTTTGATCCGATCGCGGTAGTATTCGTCATAGGGGCAGGCGTTGCTGGTAAAAATGATCGCATACCCGCTGCACGACTGAAAGCTGGCCATCGATACCCATTCATTGTTGGCCACATTGGTAAGTTTGAAATCCTGCACCAGCACCTGAGCCATCAGCGGTTGCAGGCAGGTGAGGGCCAGTAAAAACACGATATTTTTTTTCATAGCGTATCGGTAAAAACAAACACAAAATCCGGGTAAATACGGTAAGCCAACCCCACGCGTTGAGGCGATGATGCCAGGCGAATCTCGCCCCGGAGCGTGCCCTGCTCGGTTAGCTGAAAACCATCTACCAGAAGGTGCCGCGCAAAGAACATGCCCTTTTGCCCGTGAATCTTGAATAGCGCTTCTTTTGCGCACCAATAGACGGTATGTTTCACAAGATCCTGGCCGGCATCGGCCAACTCACCTTGGGCCAGTATTCGGGGGGCAACCTTGATTACTTTGGCTTTGGGTTGCTCCAGATCAACACCTACTGGAAAAGGCCCCACTTGGGCTGCAACGTACGGGAAAGAGTGAGACAGGGAAATCCAGGCCTTTGACCCTTTCAGGAACGGTTTCCCAAACTCGTCCTTCCAAATCCCCGCATATTCAATTTCCAGTCGACCGGTGAGTTCGCGCAGCAAAGCGCGTCCGGCCAACCATTCCAGTCTTTTTTCTACGGCTACTAGGTCCTCAGGTGCTGTCTCCATGGCGCTGTAGGCCAATTCTTCCTCCGACTCGGTGATGGTCCAAAGTGCCCATGCCTGCTGCTGATTTTGCTGCGAATAATCAAAAAGGGGCATGCCATTTCTTATTATGCTGACAAAAGTGTCAATTTTTGCGTTATCAATACGGTCATGTCTCAGGTTGAGGTTAAAAAGATTCATACGCTAAGCGGCCATCGCGATGCGGTGTACACACTGGCTCCTTCCCCGGAGCACCCTATCTTTTTTTCGGGCTCGGGCGATGGTATGGTCGTGCAGTGGGATTTGCGGCAACCGGGCGAGGGTCAACAAATTGCGCAGCTCCCCAATTCGATTTATGCGTTGCATCTGATTCCTAAGTCCGATTTTCTGATCGTTGGGCACAACTATGAAGGCATACATGTTCTGAACTGGCGCGAACGAAAGGAGGTGGCCTCTTTGCAAATGACCAAGGCCCCAATCTTTGCCATTCAGTCGGCCGGTGATCGTTTGCTTGTTGCCGATGGTGAGGGATTTTTGACGGTAATTGACTTCCCCACGCTCACGGTTCAAAAGCGATTGGCGTTGTCTGGCGAGCGCGCCCGTGTACTGGCTGTTAACCCGGGCAAGGCCGAGGTGGCCGTTGGTTCCAGCGATGGCTTTATTCGCATTATCGACCTGCATAAGTTGGAGATCACGCATGCCTGGCCTGCTCACACGAACTCAGTTTTTGCACTGGCCTATACACCGGGAAACCCCGGCTTGCTCAGTGGTTCGCGCGATGCGCGGTTGAAGGCCTGGCGGGCCGATCAGGCCTACACGCCAGCCGCAGAGGTAGTGGCCCACCTGTTTGCCATCAACGATATCGCCTTTAGCCCGGATGGGAAACATTTTGTAACTTGCAGCATGGATAAATCCATCAAGGTGTGGCAGACGGACACCTTGCGACTGTTGAAGGTCATTGATAAGGCGCGGCATGCCGGGCATGTCACATCAGTCAACAAAGTATTGTGGACATTTTTTGACGATCAGTTGGTGAGCGCCAGCGATGATCGGACGCTCTCGGTTTGGGACATAAATTTTTTAAACTAACGCTACAACCATGAAAGTTACACCGCTCGAAATTCGACAGAAGACATTTGATCGTACCCTGCGCGGATACGATAAAGATGAGGTCAATGCCTACTTGCTTTCGCTTTCTCAAGAGTGGGAACGAATGCAGGATGAATGCAAAGAATACAAGTTCAAACTGGATGCGGCCGAGCGCGAGGTAACCAAACTACGCGAAGTAGAGACCTCATTGTTTAAAACCTTAAAGACAGCGGAAGATACCGGGGCCAGCGTAATTGAGCAGGCGAACAAAGCGGCTGAATTGCACCTGAAGGAAAGCCAGATTCGCGCTGAGGCGTTAATGAACGAGGCCAAGGCCCGCGCTAAGAATACCTTGGAGGAAGCCGAGATGATCGCGCGCCAGTGGCTCACCGATATGGAGGATCAACTCAAGTGTATGGTGCAGGAGTATAAGACGCTGGATGCCCAGCGGGAAAACTTGCTGGCTGACCTTAAACGTATTTCGGCCGAGGCCATGGAGCGTGCCGAGCGGTTACAAAACGGCAAGAAGGGATTTGACCCCGAGCAACATTTGATGATGGCCAGGCGCGAAACGAAAAAGTCATTGATGCCGAATGCGACTGAAGAAAGACCAGTGACACCCGCGCCCTCCCGCAAACCCGCCCTCTCCGAAGTGCGCATTGCAGCCGAGGTTACCACTACCGAAAAACTCTTTCAACAATCTTTCTTTGACGACATTCAATGAAAGGTGAGGTTGTCCTCGAGGGCCTTGAATTTCATGCCTACCATGGTGTCTATCCGCACGAGCGATCCTCCGGAAACAAATTCAGTGTAGACGTGCGAGTGGAAACCCAATTCAGCGAGCAAGCGTTTCGTGATGATTTGGAAGGTACCATTAATTACGAAGACTTATATGCCATAGTGAAGGCCGAAATGGACCGGCCGTCCAAATTATTGGAGTCGGTTGGGCATTCCATTGCATCCAATATTCTGGCGCGGTTCCCGATGGCGCTTCGTGCGGAGGTGAAAATCGCCAAGTTCAATCCACCGATAGGGGGCGTTTGTCAAAAGGCCTCGGTAGTCGTTACCCAAAGCCGTTAGTTACGACTGAAGAAAAAGTTGCCGAAATACTCGGACGCCTGACTTCCGCGTTTTAACACCCAAAACTAAAAATTGAGCCGAGATATTTTTGTTCTTCGGTAAGAAGAAGGATTTTTCTGTGTATTTGCCCGCTTTGGG
>Ga0209985_10000023_pt1 | contig 172900 bp, 127 predicted proteins | sample NOAtaG_FD_187305 | JGI IMG/M metagenome (GOLD analysis project Ga0209985, IMG submission 187305) | Freshwater lake microbial communities from Lake Erie, under a cyanobacterial bloom - NOAA_Erie_Diel6S_1000h metaG (SPAdes) (version 2) | ecosystem: Environmental > Aquatic > Freshwater > Lake ... | reverse complement strand
TGACCGGCGTCGACACGCCCGGTGATCCGGCCTTCACGCCGCCCTCGGCCGCCGACTCGCCGGCGGAATCGTCGGGTCCGTTCGACACGACGCGCGGCGATATCGGAGAGGACAACGACATCGCCGCCGGAAAGGCGAAGGCGAAGCGACGTGCGGCTGCGGAACGGCAGCCGTCCGCCGGCACGATTCCCGATCCGCTCCGCGGCACACCGCAGATCAGCCCCGAGACGACGGGCCGCGATGCGCTCCTCGTGCTGTCGAAGCTGCTGCCTGGCCGCAGCGATTCGCCCTACGATTGGTATGCGCCGGTCGAGCCGCTGCATGTCGGCTGCGAGCCCTACGCGCTGCCGCCGTGCGTGCCGCCGCCGCCGTGCCATCCGAGCGAGCCGCCTCAGCCGTATGACCTCGTCGGCATGCGCGGAATGCCCAGTGGCGGTCCGATTTACCGCGGCCCCTGCGAGCCGCGAACCGGCACCCACGATCACTGCCACTTCCCCTGGTATCACCGGCTGCACGACCGCTTCATCGACCATTTCTACCGCTGGAAGTAGGCTGTTCGCTCCCAGAGTCAAAGGAGCGACCAGCATGCGGGCGGCCATCATCGGCATCGGAGCGATCGCGCGGCTTCACGCGAAGGCGCTGGCCGACATTCCGGGGATCGAACTCGTCGCGGCCTCCTGCCGGACTGAGGAAAAGGGCAAGGCCTTCGCCGCCGAGTTTGGCTGCACATGGCATGCCGACGCCGCGAAGATGCTCCGCCGCGAGAAGCCCGATTTCGTCACGGTGGCCACGCCGTCGGGGGCGCACCTGGAAGGGGTGACGGCCGCCGTGCGCCGCGGCGTCCACGTGATCTGCGAGAAGCCGCTCGAGATCTCGCTCAAGCGGATCGACCGGATGATCGCCGCGGCCGCAAAGGCGGGCATCACGCTCGGCGCCATCTTTCCGCAGCGGTTCAATCCCGTCGTCCGCACGGTGCACGACGCCGCGGCCGCCGGCCGCTTCGGCCAGCTTGCGCTCGCGGCGAGTTATGTCCCCTGGTGGCGCGACGACGCCTACTACGGCCCCGGCCGCTGGCAGGGCACCAAGGCGCTCGACGGCGGCGGGGCGCTCATGAACCAGTCGATCCATGGCGTCGACGCGCTGCAGTGGATCGTCGGCGCCACGATGCCGGGGCTCGCGCCGGGCGAAAATCCCGTCGAGAGCGTGATGGCGCTCACGGCCGTGCGGGCCCACGACGCCGAGCGGCTCGAGGTGGAAGACACCTGCGTGGCGGTGCTGCGATTCAAGAATGGCGCCCTGGGCCAGCTGCTCGCCGCGACGAGCCTCTATCCCGGCCAGCTGCGGCGGTTTCTCTTCGGTGGCCGCGACGGCACCGCGGAGATTTTGGAAGAGCAGCTCGTCACCTGGCGGTTTCGCGGCGAGGCCGCGGGCGACGAATCCACCCGCGCCACGTTTGGCGGGGCGAGCGGCACCAGCGGCGGCGCCGCCGATCCAATGGCGATCAACTATTCCTGCCACACGCGAAACTTCGAAGACTTCATTGCGGCGCTCAAGGCCGGCGGCACGCCCGCCCTCGACGGCCTCGAAGGCCGCAAGGCGGTGGCGATCGTCGAGGCCTGCTACAAGTCGGCCCGCACGGGCCGGGTGGCGAAGGTTGATTGACAGCCGTCGGCGCGGCATCGACCATGCCGTTCTGCGCCGTTCCCAAACATCCCCCCGCCCCCAATGGATTTCCTGTCATGGCCGACCTGCCGCGATCGAATCCCGCGCATCCGTCTTCCTCTGACGGCCCCTGGTACCGCTCGCTGACGCCCTACCATTGGTTCGTGTTCGTCGTAGCGTCGTTGGCGTGGCTGTTTGACTGCCTCGATCAGCAGCTCTTCCTGCTGGCGCGGGGCTCGGCAATGAAGGCGCTCCTGCCCGCCGGCATGGACCCGATCACCTACGGCGGCTACGCGACGAGCATCTTCGTGGCCGGCTGGGCGACGGGCGGCCTGATCTTCGGATCGCTCGGCGATCGCTACGGCCGCGCGAAGATGCTCACGCTCACGGTGCTCATCTACTCGGTCTGCACCGGGCTCTCCGCGTTCTCGAAGGGCTGGATCGATTTTGCGCTGTTTCGATTCCTGACGGGGCTCGGCGTCGGCGGCGTCTTCGGGCTGGCCGTCGCCCTGGTGGCCGACACGCTTCCCGATCGCGCCCGCGCCGGTGCGCTCGGGTTGCTCCAGGCGCTCTCGGCGGTCGGCAACGTGATGGCCGGCATCGTCAGCATGTATCTGGGCCACCTCGAGGGCATCAAGGCGATCGAGCCGGGCACGGCCTGGAAATACATGTTTCTCGTCGGCGCGATCCCGGCGTTTCTCTGCGTGTTCATCCAGATGCGGCTGAAGGAACCGGAGAAGTGGGTGAAGGCTCGCGAGGCGGGGCGGGCCGTCGGCGTGAAGTTTGGCTCGTATGCCTCGCTGCTCGGCGATCCGCGGTGGCGCACGCCGGCGCTCCTGGGCATGGTGCTCTGCGTGGCGGGCGTGATCGGCCTCTGGGGCATCGGCTTCTTCAGCCCCGAGCTCGTGGGCGACGTAATGGCGCGGTCGCTCGAGGCCGAGGGCGTGCCGGCCGACCAGATCGCCGGCCGGAAGACATTCTGGATCGGCGTCAATTCGATCGTGCAAAACATCGGCGCCTTCATCGGCATGCTCCTCTTCACGTCGCTCGCGCAGCGCATGGGCCGCAAGCCGGCCTTCGCGATCGCCTTCATCGCCGCCATGGCCGCCACGATCGGCTACTTCCAGCTGTTCAACGGCCGCAACGACATCTGGATGAGCGCCGTGATGGGCGGCTGCCAGCTGGCGCTCTTCGCCGGCTTCGCGATCTACCTGCCGGAGCTCTTTCCCACGAGCCTCCGCAGCACCGGCACGAGCTTTTGCTACAACGTCGGCCGCTTCATCGCCGCCAGCGGCCCCTTCACGCTCGGCAGCCTGCAGGCCGCCCTCAAGGCGGGCGCGACCACGCCGGAGGCCAAACTGATGGCGTTTCGCAACGCCTGCTCCTACATGAGCGTGATCTTCCTGCTGGGGCTGGTGGTGCTGGCGTTTCTGCCCGAAACGAAGGGCCGTCCCTTGCCCGAAGATTGAGCGCCGTTTCCGGCGTTCGCATCCTCCCCGGGGCAGGTGCTACATTGCGTGGCATTCGTTCGCCCGTTGCATTTTCGGAGACAAGAGTTCCATGCGTTGGGAAGGCCGTCGTCAGAGTCAAAACGTCGAGGATCGCCGCAGCCAGGGCGCCGCGCCCATGTTCGTGGGGGGCGGCCTGCTCACCATCCTGCTGATGCTCTTCCTGATGTTCATCGGCATGGATCCGATGCAAGTGGCGCAGATGGCGCCGGAGATCACGGCCCCGGCGCCGCAGCGCGGGCCGGCGAAGCCGCTCAACGACGAGATGTCGCAGTTCGTCCGCGTCGTGCTCGCCGATAACGAAGATGTCTGGTCGAAGTTGTTTCCGCAGATGTTTGGCGGCCGGTATTCCCCGCCCACGCTCGTGCTCTTCACCGGAAGGGTCAGCAGCGCCTGCGGCATGGCGAGCGCTGCCGCCGGCCCCTTCTATTGCCCGCTCGACCGGAAGGTCTACATCGACCTCGCCTTCTACGACGAGCTCAAGCGGCGATTCGGCGCGCCGGGCGATTTCGCCCAGGCCTACGTGATCGCCCACGAAATCGGCCACCACGTGCAAAACCAGCTTGGCATCTCGGAGAAGGTGCAGTCGATGCGGGCTCGGATGTCGGAGCGCGACTACAACAAGCTCTCGGTGCGCATGGAATTGCAGGCCGACTTCCTCGCCGGCGTCTGGGCGCATCACGTGGCCCGTTTCGCCGGCACGGTCGACGAAGACGACATCCGCGAGGCCGTCAATGCCGCCGCGGCGATCGGCGACGACCGCATCCAGCGGCAGTCGCAGGGCTACATCGTGCCCGACGCCTTCACCCACGGCTCGAGCGAGCAGCGGGTGCGGTGGTTTCTCTATGGCCTGAAGACCGGCGACCCGCGGCTCATGGATCGGGCGTTCGAGGTCGACAACCCGTAGGCAGCTCGGTTGCTCGGCCCGGTGGAAGAATCGCCGGCTCACGGGCGGCAAAAGTCGCCTCGCGTGGGCCGCGGCGGCCCAATGCTCGTCGAGCTTTCGCCGACCCGTTCGCCTCGTCCAGCGGTGTGCAATCAGCTGGCGTGCCGTAGACTGATGGGATGAAGATTCTGCTCACGGGTGCGACGGGCTATGTGGGCGGCGTGCTGCTCGCGGAGTTGGAGCGGCGCGGTCATCTCGTCAGGTGTCTGGCACGGCGGCCGCACAAGCTCGCCGGGAAGACGGGGCCCACGACGGAGGTGATGGCCGGCGATGCCTCCGATGCGGCCGATCTCGCGCGGGCCTGCGCAGGGATCGACACGGCCTACTGGCTCGTCCACTCGATGGAGAGCGGCGTCGATTTCGAGCGGGCCGACCGGCTCGCGGCCGAACGCTTCGCGACGGCGGCGAAGGCGGCCGGCGTGAAGCGGATCATCTATCTGGGCGGCCTCGGCGCCGACGACGACACGCTGTCGGCGCATCTCCGCAGCCGCCACGAGGTGGGGGCGATCCTGCGGGCCAGCGGCCTCGACGTGATCGAGTTTCGGGCGTCGATCATCGTCGGGGCGGGCAGTTTTTCGTTCGATCTGGTCCGCACGCTCGTGGAACGGCTGCCGGTGATGATCTGCCCGGCCTGGCTCGCCACCCCCACCCAGCCGATCGCGATCGCCGATGTCGTGGCCTATCTGGCGGCCGCCGTGGACCTCCCGGCCGGGGGGGCGCGGATTTTCGAGATCGGCGGGCCGGACAAGGTCTCCTACGGCGCTATCATGCACGAGTACGCCCGGCAGCGGGGCCTCACGCGGCTCATGATTCCGGTGCCGGTGCTCACGCCGCGGCTTTCGAGCCTCTGGCTGAAACTGGTGACGCCCGAATATTCGAAGGTGGGACGGAAGTTGATCGACGGCCTGAAAAACCCGACCGTGGTCACCAGCGACGCGGCGCTCCGCGAATTGCCCGTGCGGCCGCGCGGCCTCGAGACGGCCGTTCGCGAGGCGATGCTCCAGGAAGACACCGAGTTTGCGGGCAAGCGCTGGGCCGACTTCGCCGACATCGAAGACCTGCCCCATCGATACGGCGGCCGCCCCGAGGGCACGCGGCTGGTGGATCACCGGCATCTCGTCGTGGCCGTCGAGCCGGCTCGCGCCTTCGCCGCCATCGAGCGGATCGGCGGCACCAACGGCTGGTATGCGGCCAACTGGCTCTGGGCGCTCCGCGGCTGGCTGGATCGCCTGATCGGCGGGCCTGGCATGTCGCGGGGCCGTCGCCATCCTGAGAAGCTCGTCACTGGCGACGTGCTCGATTGCTGGCGAGTGGAGGTCTGCGAGCCGCCGCGACGGCTGCGACTGGCCGCCGAGATGAAGATGCCGGGGCGAGGCTGGCTCGAGTTCGAGGTGGTGCCGCGGGATGGCGACGTCACGATCCACCAGACTGCCGTGTTCGATCCGAAGGGTCTCGGCGGCCTCGCCTATTGGTATGCGATCTGGCCGCTCCACGAGCTCGTCTTCAAGAACATGCTCGCGGGCATCGCCCGCCACGCGGTGCGACGGTAGGGTAGGCTTCAGCCTGCCTCCTTTTTATGACAGGCTGAAGCCTGTCCTACGCGTTCGATCTGGATCGTCGTGTGGTCGATCCCGAAGCGGTCGTGCAGGAGCGTCTTCGCCGCGGCGAGCGCGGGCTCGTGGGCCGCGGCGTCGGGAATGACCAGATGCACGGTGAGCGACGTCTCCGACGTGCTCGCCCCCCAGACATGCAGGTCGCGCACCGCGATCACGCCCGCGATCTCACCGAGCGCCGTCGTGATCGCCCCCGTCTCGATGCCGCGCGGCACGGCGTCCATCGCGAGGTCCACGCTCTCGCGGAAGAGGCCCCAGGTGCCGGCGACGATCGCGAGCGTGATCGCGATGCTCACGAGCGGGTCGATCCAGGCGAAGCCGGTGACGAGGATCAGGATGCCGGCCACCACCACACCGGCCGAGATCGCGGCGTCGGCGGCCATGTGGAGAAACGCGCCGCGCACGTTTGCGTCGCGCTGCCCGCGCATGAAGAGCAGGGCCGTGATCGTGTTGATGACGACGCCGACCGCCGCCACGGCGATCACCGTCGGCCCGGCGATCTGCTCGGGCGCCCGCAGGCGGTGGATCGCCTCCCAGAGGATCGCGCCGCAGGCGGTGAGCAAGAGCACGGCGTTGGCCAGAGCGGCGTAGATCGTCGAGCGGCGGAAGCCCCATGTGTAGCGGTCGGTGGGCGGCCGCCGCGCGAGCCAGTTGGCGCCCCAGGCGAGCAAGAGCCCGAGCACGTCGCCGGCGTTGTGGCCCGCGTCGGCCAATAGCGCGAGCGACCCGGCAAACAATCCGGCCGCCGCCTCGGCGACGACGAAGGCCACGTTGAGACCGACGCCGATCGCCATCGCCCGGTCGAGTCGGCCCTCGGTCAGCACGTGGGCATGGCCGTGCGCGTGGGCATGCCCGTGCGCGCAGCGGTGATTGCGGTGAAGGTGGTCTGGATAGTCGTCGGGCATGCGATAGGATCATACCGGCTTCAGGCCTTCCAAGGAGTTTCTCGTGGGTGCATTGCGTGTGGCGGCGATCGGGCGAACCGGCCGCGGCGATTGGGGCCATGCGATCGACGAACTCTGGGCCGGCGTCGAGGGCACGCAGTTCGTCGCGCTGGCCGATGAATCGGAGGCGGGGCTCGCGCAGGCGATCGCCCGCCACAAGCTCGACGCCGCGAAAGGCTTTCGCGACTGGCGGAAGATGCTCGCCGACGTGAAGCCCGACATCGTGGCCATCTGCATGCGGCATATCGACTGCCATGCCGAGATGGCGATTGCAGCCGCCGAGGCGGGGGTGAAGGGCATCTTCATGGAGAAGCCCTTCGTGCCGACGATCGCCGCGGCCGATGCGGTGGTGGCGGCCTGCCAGAAGGCGGGCACGAAGCTCGGCCTCGCATTCGTCAACCGCCATTCGCCGGGCTATCTTGCCGCCCGCGATCTCATCGAGGCAGGCCGCATCGGGAAGGTGCTGGAGATCCGCTGCCGCGGCAAGGAAGACAAACGCGGCGGCGGCGAGGATCTCTGGGTGCTCGGCTGCCACCTGCTCGACCTCATGACCGATCTCGGTGGCAGCCCGCAGTGGTGCGATGCTGCGATCTCGATCGATGGTCGTCCGGTCACGAAGGCCGATGCCGTGGACGGCCCGGAGGGGATCGGGCCGATCGCCGGCGACAACATCGCGGCGATGTTCGGCCTCGCCGACGGACCGATCGGCTCGTTCGCGAGCGTCCGTGAGGCGGGCCTCAAGCAGCCAAATTGTGGCGTCACGGTCGCCGGCACGGCGGGCGCCATCCACATTCGCCTCGATCACGTCCCGCATGCCCACCTGCGCGAAGCACCGCTCTGGCGGGTCGACAAGGATTTTCCCTGGAAGCCGATCGGCGCCGCGGGGCTCGACTCGCCTCCACCGTCGAGCGACGTCGACCGAGCGGCGGAGCGGGCTGGCTGGGGCCGCCGTGCCGCCGCCGATCTCGTCGCTGCGATCATCGAGGATCGCGAGCCCGAGACGGGCATGTATGCGGGTCGGCGCACCGTCGAGATGACCACCGCGATCTTTGCGTCGGCCCTCTCCGGCCGGCGGATCGCGTGGCCGCTCGACAAAACGCTCGAGCCATTTGGGTGACAGGCTGAAGCCTGTCCTACGGGGGTTGGCAGGGCGTTACAATGGGCGGCTCACCCAGCGAGCGCACGGATGAGCACGCAGCAATTCGCCCACCTCCACTGCCACAGCCACTACAGCCTGCTCGACGGCGCGAGTTCGATCGACAGGCTCGTCGAGCGCACGGTCGAGCTCGGCATGAGCGCCCTGGCGATCACCGACCACGGCAATCTCCACGGCGCGCTCGAGTTTTATCAGGCCGCGAAGGGGGCGGGGATCAATCCCGTCATCGGCTACGAGGCCTACATCGCCCCCGGCAGCCGGTTTCAGAAAGACGCCGGCAGCCAGAAGGACTCGAGCTACCACCTCACGCTCCTGGCCCGCGACAAGAGGGGCTTCGCCAACCTGCTCGAACTCGCCACGAAGGCGTATCTCGAGGGCTTCTATTTCAAGCCGCGTATCGACCGCGAGATCCTCGAGGCCCATAGCGAGGGGATCATCTGCCTCTCGGGCTGCCTGTCGAGCGAGTTCAATCGCTCGCTGATCGGCTCGTCGCGGGACCAGCGGGAATCGCTCGCGCAGGCGAAGGAGATCGCGGGCTGGTTCCAGAAGCTCTTCGGCGACCGTTACTTCATCGAGATCCAGGACAATGGCCTCGCCGTGCAGCGGCAGGTGACGGAGGCGGCCCTCGAGATCTCGCGCGAGCTCGGCATCCCGCCGGTGGCGACCTGCGACTGCCATTACGTCAACCGGGAAGACGCCGAGGCGCAGGACATCCTGCTCTGCGTGAATACCGGTCGGTTTCGCAGCGACGCGAGCCGCATGAAGATGGACTCGAGCGAGTTCTATCTCAAGAGCCCGCAGGAGATGCATGCGGCGTTCGACGGGCTCGATCGCACGCTCGTGACGGAGGCGGTCACCCGCAGTCAGCAGATCGCCGACTCGGTGGCGATCGAGCTCGACCTCGGCAAGCGGCATTTTCCGGGGTTCGACGTGCCCGCCGGCCGCACCGCCTCGGAGGAGCTGCGTCGGCTCTGCCTCGAAGGCCTCGCGGAACGGTATGCCGGTGTGCCGAAGCGATGGAGCGACGAACCGGGGCCCGGCGGGGAGCGGCAGCTGCATCCGGTGGTGATGGAGCGGCTCGACCGCGAGCTCGGCGTGATCGACACGCTCGGCTTCGCGAGCTACTTCCTCATCGTCTGGGACTTCGTGCGGTATGCCCGCGAGCACGACATCCCGGCCGCGGCGAGAGGCTCGGGCGTGGGCGCGCTCGTGGCCTATTCGCTCTATCTCTCGCACGTCTGCCCGCTTGAATACGACCTGCTCTTCGAACGGTTCCTCGACGTCAATCGCCGTGAGGCGCCCGATATCGACATCGACTTCTGCAAGGAGCGGCGCGGCGAGGTCATCGACTACGTCAAACAGAAGTATGGAGCGGCGAATGTCGCCCAGATCGGCACGTTCGGCACGCTCGCGGCGAGGGCGGCGATCCGCGACGTCGGCCGGGCGCTGGGGATGCCCATTCCCCGGGTCGATCAGATCGTCGCGCTCGTCCCCGACCAGCTCGGCATCTCGCTCGCGGAGGCCTCGGCGCCGGGCACGCAGCTCGCGGCGGCCTGCGAGGCCGATGGCGAGATCCGTGAGCTCGTCGATCTCGCCGGCCGGATCGAGGGCCTCGCCCGCAACGTGGGCACCCATGCGGCGGCCGTGGTGATCGCCGACCGGCCGCTCGTGGAATACGTGCCGCTGCAGCGGGTGACGGGCAAGGAGGAAGTGATCACGCAGTGGGCCATGGGCGACGTCGAACGCGCCGGCCTCATGAAGATGGATTTCCTCGGGCTCCGCTACCTGACGGTCGTCGCCAAGACGCTCGAGATCATCGCCGCCACCACGGGCGCGAAGCCCGATCCGCTCGCCTTCCCACTCGACGACGCGGCCACGTTCGCCACGCTCTGCCGGGGTGAGACGAAGGGCATCTTCCAGCTCGAAAGCGGCGGCATCCGCGACCTGCTCCAGCGGATGAAGCCCGACCACTTCCTCGACATCGTCGCCGTCAACGCGCTCTACCGTCCGGGCCCGCTCGAAGGCGGCATGGTGGACGAATATGTGAACGTCAAGCACGGCCGCAAGCGGGCCGAGTTCCTGCATCCCGTCATGAAAGACGTGCTCGGCGAGACGCACGGCGTGATGGTCTATCAGGAGCAGGTGATGCGGATTCTCGAGCGGCTCGGCGGCATCGAGCTCTCGAGCGCGTATACCTGCATCAAGGCGATCAGCAAGAAAAAGCTCGAGATCATCGCCGCCTTCCGAGAGCAATTCGTGAAGGGGGCGCAGGCCCAGGGACTCTCGAAGCAGCAGGCGGAGGAGGTCTTCGCCCTGATCGAGAAGTTCGCCGGCTACGGCTTCAACAAGAGCCATTCGACGGCCTATGCGCTGCTCGCCTGGGAGACGGCCTACCTCAAGACCCACTGGCCGATGGAGTTCATGGCGGCGCTCCTGTCGGGCGACATCACGGGCCGCAACTTCAAGAAGAAAGACGCCCTCGTCGAGCACATCGAAGACTGCCGACGGATGGGGATCGAGGTGGCGCCCCCAGACGTGAATGCATCGGGGGTCGATTTCACGGTGTCGGGCGGCCGGATCCTCTTCGGCCTCTCGGCGATCAAGGGCTGCGGCCAGCAGGCCTCCGAGGCGATCTGCGCCGAGCGCGAGCGGGGCGGGCCATTCCGCGATCTCGACGATCTCTGCGGCCGCGTCGATCCGTCGGTCGTCAACAAGACGGCGGTCGAGAGCCTCGCCAAGGCGGGCGCCCTCGATTCGCTCGGCGGCCACCGCGGCGCGATCCTCGCCGGCATCGAGCGGGCGCTCGCCGCAGGGGCCTCGCGGATGGCCGACCGCAAGAGCGGTCAGAAGAATCTGTTCGACGCCTTCGATGATGCGCCGCAGGCCGCCGCCGCGCCGGTTCCGCCAAGCCTGCCCGACGTGCCGCCGCTTTCCGATCTCGAGATGCGGTCGAATGAAAAAGAAGTGCTCGGCTATTACGTCCACAGCCATCCGCTGGCGGAATTCAGCGGCATCCTCGGCGCGGTCTGCACGCATGGCACCGGCGGTCTCGGCGCGGCGAAGGCCAAGAGCGACGTCGTGATCGGCGGCCTCGTGGCGGCGCTCAAGCTCTCCAACGTGAAGCAGCCGCGACCCGGCTCCACGCATACCCGCTACGGCATGTTCGACCTCGAAGACATGGACGGCCTCGTCCGCACGATCTGCTGGCCGGAGGATTACGCCCGGCTTGGCGAGTTCATCCAGCCCGATGCCGTCGTCGTCGTGAGCGGTTCGATCGACCGCCGCGCCGGCAGCGAGGAGACGAATCTGATCGTCAACGAGCTCGTGCCGATCGCCGAGATCTGGAAAAAGCCGGTGCGGACCGTGACGGTGAAGGTGGCGGAGCCTGGGCACGACACGGCCACGCTCGACCGGCTCGCGGAGATCGTGCGGCGGCATCCGGGGCAGACCCCGCTGCGGCTCGTGCTCGACCTGGCCGACGGCCGCCGCGTGCTGATGGAGGCCGATCGCGACAAGGTGGCCTGGTCGCAGCAGTTCCTGGCCGAACTCACCGACCTGCTCGGGACTGGAGCGGTCAGGGCGGCCGTGACGATTGGGCAAAAACGCCGCGAGGAGCCGGCCCGGCGGGGCCCTCCCGGTCGGGCGAATTTCCAGCCGGCGTAGCAGCGGCCTACTCCTGGTACTGTGGAGATTGGGGTGCCAGGGAGACGATAAGAAGGTCGGCTGTCTGGGCTGCTCCAGGAAAACCCATGAAGACTCTGCCCCGTTTCCTCGCCGTTCTTTGTGTCGCTGCTGCGATGGCCTGTGCCACGTCCTATGCCCAGCAGATGGGTGGCGGCGGCATGGGCATGGGTGGTGGCGGCATGGGTGGCATGGGCGGCGGCGGCATGGGCGGCGGCGGCATGGGCGGCTTTGGTGCCGCCGCCGGCATCATGATCGACGCCGATGGCGTGTTGCGCACGCAGGTCGTGGTCGACCGCGAACTCGCTGCCCGGCGCAAGGCGGCGGTGGCTCAGCTTGAAGGCGACCTGCAGAAGAGCGCGAAGCTGCGGATGGTCGCCCTCTCGCGGCTGGAGGCCGAGGTCGCGAAGGCAGCCGCGACGGGCCGGGGCATCCCCGAGGAATATGCGAAGCTCGCCGGACTCACCCGCGTGCAATACGTCTTCGTCTATCCCGGCGAGGGCTCGGAGCGCGGCGAGATCGTGATCGCGGGCCCCGCCGAGCCCTGGATGACCGACGCCAGCGGCCGCGCCGTCGGCATCGAGACGGGCAGCCCGATCGTGTTGCTCGAGGATCTCGCCGCGGCGCTCCGCGCGTTTCCGCCGGGGCATCCCACCGACCGCGCGATCGGCTGCTCGATCGATCCGAAGCAGGAGGGGCTGGCCGCGATGCAGGCCTACCTCAAGAAGGTCGGCCGGATCAATCCAAAGGCGGGCAGCGCCGAGGAGATCGTCGCCGGCATGCGGCAGGCGCTCGGCACGCAGGTGGTGCGGATCGACGGCGTCTCGCCGGCCACCCACTTCGCGCAGGTGCTCGTCGAGGCCGATTACCGCATGAAGCTGATCGGCATCGGCCTCGAGCCGCCACCGGTGAAGATGAGCACCTGGATCGACTTGGCGAGCGCCGGCAGCGTGGCGGCCAACGCCCTGCAGCGGTGGTACTTCGTGCCCGACTACCAGTGCGTGCGGATCGCCGAAGACGATCTCGCCATCGAGCTCGTCGGCCGCGGCGTGAAGCTCGTCGGGGCCGACGAGGTGGTGCTTTCCGACGGCCGCCGGATGTCGGCCAGCCGCGCCGACCGGGCGAGCAGGCTCTTCACCGAGGCGTTCACGAAGAAGTATCCCGAGATCGCCGCCCGCAATCCGGTTTACGCCCAGTTGCGCAACATGATCGACCTCGCCGTCGTTGCCGCCTACCTGCAGGAGCACGATGCCTACGGCCGCACGCAGTTCGGCGCCGAGAAACTCCGCGACGAAGCGGCCTATCCGATCGAGCGGCACCCCGTGCCCACGGAGGTGGAGACGGCGATCAATGCCGTCTGGCGTCAGAATCGCCTGCTCACGCCGATCGGCGGCGGAGTCACGCTCCAGCCGCGGATCGCGCTCGACTCGCCCAACCTGCTGATGGACGAGCAGGGCGCCGTGTCGCAGGCCCGCGGCGAGAAGCTCGCCGCCCCCGCCGGCCGCTGGTGGTGGGAGTAGACCACTTCGTCCTGAAGCGGATCCCCTTCTCTCAGTCGTTACCTCGCCCAATCCGGCCCGGGGATGCCTGCACCCTCTCGGCGGACGTTCGCTGCAGACATCCTGTCTTCCGCTCACTGCATGTCCGCTCGCCAGCGTGAGCGCCTCCGCTTCGGCATCCTGCCTGCGCTCGCTTCCATAGCCCGCGAGAGGGTACAGGCACCCCCGGGCCTCCCTCAACCGGTAGAGGAAGGCTTCTGGTGACCGGAAGCCCGCTCGCCGGCGTTGCTGACCAGTGGAGCCAGGATGGCGGAGCGCAGTCAGCATCGAGTGAGCGAAGGGCATGGATGCCCGCAGCGAACGTCCGGCGACGGGGTACGGGTCACCCGAAGCCGGCTTGGGCGAGTACGGGCAAGACAGGCTGAAGCCTGCTTGGAGACAGGCTGAAGCCTGTCCTACCGTTGGACGCGTTCGAGGTAATCGCCGGTTCGCGTGTCGATCTTGATGAAGTCGCCCTGCTCGATGAAGGCGGGCACGATCACTTCGGCGCCGGTCTCGAGCTTCACTGGCTTCGTCAGGTTCGTCGCGGTGTTGCCGCGGACTGACGGCTCGGCGTATTCGATCTGCAGCACCATGTGGTTCGGCGGCTCCATCGAGATCGGGTTGCCGTTGTAGAGCAGCATGGAGCAGACGGTGCCCTCCTTGATCCACTTCCAGGCGTCGTCCACCTGCTCCTTCGTGAGCTCGTATTGCTCGTAGCTTTCGTTGTCCATGAAGACGAACTGGTCCCCCTGCTTGTAGAGGAACTGGGCTTCGATGGTGGAGATGTCGGCCGCGTCGAGCGAATCGCCGCTCTTGTAGGTGCGGTCGAGCACGGTGCCGCGGAGGAGGTTGCGCAGCTTGCACTTGTAGAGGGCCTGGCCCTTGCCCGGCTTCACGAAGTTGCACTCGATCATGATGTAGGGATCGCCGTCGATCTGGACCTTGAGCCCCTTCTTGAATTCGCTCGTGTTGTAGCCTGCCACCAGAGCCTCCCGTATCCTGAATGCGTCGGCCGGCCGCAGCCGGCCGGGCCCACAAGCGTGGTCGCCCACCGGCAAACTGTCAACGTCCGCGGCTGCCGCTCCGGCACCGCATCGAGAGACACTCCGTGCCATCTTCCGCCATCACGGCCGCAGGCCACCGCGAGCGATCGGCCGGCTGGCAGGCCGAGCTGGCCGACGCCGTGCGCGATTCCCACGACCTGTGCCGGCTCCTCGACCTCGATCCTGCGGTGGCCGACGCCGCGCGGGGAGGAGCCGATGCGTTTCCGCTGCTCGTGCCGCGGGCCTTCGTCGCGCGGATGCGCAAGGGCGATCCCCGCGATCCGCTCCTGCTGCAGGTGCTGCCGACGGGCGACGAGTTGCGCGCCGTGGAGGGCTTCGGCACCGATCCGCTCGACGAGATGACAGCGCTTGCCGCGCCGGGCCTCGTGAAGAAATATGCCGGCCGGGCGCTCCTGCTCGCGACCGGGGCCTGCGCCGTCCATTGCCGCTACTGCTTCCGCCGCGAGTTTCCCTATGCCGAGAGCGGCGCCACGCGGGCGGGTGTCGAGGCGGGCATCGAGGCGATCGCGGCCGATGCATCGATCCACGAGGTGATCCTCTCGGGGGGCGACCCGCTCCTCGTCGACGACGAGCGGCTCGGGCGGCTCGTGGAGCGGCTCGAGGCGATCCCGCACGTGCGCCGGCTGCGAATCCATTCGCGGCTGCCGATCGTGCTCCCATCCCGGGTGACCGACGGGCTCGCGGCGATCCTCGCTGCCACGCGGCTGGCCTGCGTCGTCGTGGTTCACGCCAACCATCCCGCCGAACTCGACGCCTCGGTCGCCGCAGCCGTCTCGCGGCTCGCCGCCGCCCGGGCGATCCTCCTCAATCAGGCGGTCCTGCTCGCGGGAGTGAACGATTCGGCAGACGTGCTCGCGCAACTGTCGGAAAGGCTCGTCGAGATCGGCGTCGTGCCCTATTACCTCCATCTGCTCGACCGCGTGAAAGGCACGGCCCACTTCGAGGTGCCGGAGGAGACGGCGCGGCAGTTGTACGAGAGCCTGCGGTCGCGGCTGCCGGGCTATGCCGTGCCGCGGTTGGCCCGTGAGGTGCCCGGCGAGCCCGCGAAGGTGTGGCTGGAGGACAGGCGGTATGATGGTGGGACCCCACCCACTGGAGCCCACCATGAAAATTCTCATCGCCGTTGATGGATCCCCTTCGTCGCTCGATGCCGTGTCGCTTGCCGGCCGGCTCCTCCATCCGGCGACCGATGAGGTGGCGATCTTCTTTTCGCCGCTCGAGGTGGAGAAGAAACTCGCGGGCCGGTCCGAGGCGCTCGTCGAAGGGGCCGCGGCCGCCGTCATCGACGAGGCCGTGAAGCGGCTGCCCGCCAACATGGCGAAGAAGGTCGAGCCGATCACGAGTTCGCAGCCGCCCGCCGTCGGCATCCTCGCTTCGGCCGAGACCTGGAAGGCCGATCTGATCGTCGTCGGCGCCCGCGGCATGAGCACGGTCGAGCGGCTGCTGCTCGGCAGCGTTTCGCGGGCGGTGATCCATGGAGCCCATCTGCCGGTGCTCGTGGTGCGTTCGGCGCCTCCAGCCGACGGCATGCGGGTGCTCGCCTGCCATCACGACGCCAGCGCCGCCGCCATGGCTGCCACCGTCGCCAAGCTGCACTGGCCGGAATCGACGCATGGCCGCGTGATCGCCGTGGCCGAGTCGTTGCTCGCCGGCCCGCTGCCCTCGTGGCTCGAAAACCGCGTCCGCGATCCCGATACCGCGGCGATCGCGAAGGCATGGGAGCAGGAGCATGCCGGCGAGGTCGGCCGGATCTCGAAGCGTCTCGACGAGTTTCAGCAGTCGCTACCGAAGGCATTCCACGGCTCGAAACCGATCGTGCTCGAGGGCAACCCGGGCGACCGGATCATCGCCACCGCGAAGTCGGATCACGACGACCTGATCGTGATCGGCCGCACGCCGACCGATGCCCTCACTCGCTGGCTGCTCGGCAGCACGTCGGAAGCGGTGCTGATGCACGCGCATACGAACGTGCTGCTCGTGCCGGTGTCGCGGCCCGTAGGATAGGCTCCAGCCTGTCTGCGGTGACAGGCACGGAGGCCTGTCGTACATGGGCGACAGGCTGAAGCCTGTCCTACCGGCAACGCGCCACGAAGGCCGCGTAGTCTTTCGGCGTGTCGATGCCGCGGGCGGCATGGTCGATCGCGCCGGCCACGATCGGAATCCCGGCCTCGATCACCCGTAGCTGCTCGAGGCTTTCGAGCGTGGCCAGCCGTGAGTCGGGCAGCTCGTTCCACTCCACGAGCACGCTCCGTCGGTAGGCATAGAGCCCCACGTGCTGCCAGTAGAGCGGCGGCTCTGCGGCCAGTAGCGAGTCGCTCCAGTCGCGGGCGGCCGGCACCGGCGCGCGGCTGAAATAGATCGCCCGCCAGGCGTCGGGCACCGGCATGCCCACGGTCTCGTCCGCGGTCGGCTCGCTGCGCCATGACGTCAGCACCGCCTTCACGGCCGAGGCGTCGTGAAGATCTTCAAGGCGGCGCAGCGGCGTCACGAGCGTCGCCACGCCCGCCTCGGGGCAGCGGTCGAGCAGGTCGATCGCCCGGTCGATCGCCGCGGCAGCCAGTTCCGGTTCATCTCCCTGCACGTTCACGATCACCGACGCCTCGGGCAGGCCTGGCAGCGCCTCGACGATCCGCGCCGTGCCGCTCGGGGCCGAGGGGGAGGTCATCACGGCCTCGCCGCCGAAGGCCTTGACGGCGGCCGCGATTTCGTCGCTGTCGGTGGCCACCACCACCCGGCCGGCCCGCCGGGCCCCGCGGGCGGCCCGCCAGGTATGTTCGATGAGCGTCTTGCCCGTCTCGGCCAGAAGCATCTTGCGGGGAAGCCGCTGGCTCGAGAGCCGGGCCGGGATCACAATGAGGGCGGTCTGGGATGGGTTCATGGCAGTGGCTGTGATTACAATCGTCGCTTTGAGTTCGGATCATCGTTCGGAGGAATTCTCGCCATGTGCGGCATCGTGGGCTACGTCGGTTTTCGTCGTGCGGCCGACCTGATTCTCGAGGGGCTCCGGCGGCTGGAATATCGCGGCTACGATTCCTCCGGCCTGGCCGTGCTGGATGACGAAGGACAAATCGAGGTCCACAAGGCCGCCGGCCGTCTTGCGCGGCTCGAGAGCCTGGTCCGCGAGGACGTGCCCGACGGTTCGATCGGCATCGGACACACCCGCTGGGCCACCCACGGCGCCCCGACCGACGGCAACGCCCACCCCCATCTCGGCGGCGGCTGCGATGGCGGCGCCTGCCCCTCGCTCGCCGTGGTGCACAACGGCGTGATCGAGAATTATCGCTCGCTCAAGACCCGGCTCGAGGCGGAGGGCTATGTCTTCCGCTCGGAGACCGATTCGGAGGTGATCGCCCACCTCATCGACAGCTGCCTCAAGCGGGCGCTCGCCACGGGGCCGCGGGTGACCGACGAACTGGCCGACTCGCCCCGCGTGGTGGCCGTCCGCGAGGCGATCGCGCAGTTGCGCGGCACCTACGGCCTGCTCGTGCTCTTCCAAGACCAGCCCGACCTGCTCGTCGCGGCCCGCCTCGGCAGTCCGCTCGTCGTCGGAGTGGGCGACGGCGAGCACTTCATCGCCAGCGACGCCAGCCCTCTTGCCGGCCATGCCGACAGGATCGTCTATCTCGCCGACCATGAGGTGGCCGTGGTCACCGCCGATTCGCTCCGCGTGATCCATCGTGATTCGGGCCACATCGAGCATTCGGTGTTGCCCTTGGAACTCTCCGCTGCCGACGTCGGCATGGGCGGCTATGCCCACTACATGCTCAAGGAGATCCACGAGCAGCCCGAGACGATCCGCTCGGCGATGCGCGGCCGGCTCTCTCGCGACGACGCCACGGCCGTCTTCGGCGGGCTGAATCTCACCCCCGCGCAATTGCAGAGGATCAATCGGATCGTGCTCACCGGCTGCGGCACGAGCTGGCATGCGGCGCTCGTGGGCGAATACCTGATCGAGGAATTCGCGCGGCTGCCGGTGGAAGTGGAATATGCCAGCGAGCTCCGCTACCGCAATCCGCCGATCGACGAGGGCACGCTGCTCTTCGCGATCACGCAGTCGGGCGAGACGGCCGACACACTCGCCGCCCTCCGCGAGATGAAGCGGAAGGGGCATCCCACGCTCGCGATCTGCAACGTCGTCGGCAGCACGATCGCCAACGAGGCCGACGGCGGCGTTTATCTCCACGCCGGGCCGGAGATCGGCGTGGCGAGCACGAAGGCCTTCACGAGCCAGTGCGTGGTGCTCGCGCTCCTCGCGCTCTATTTCGGCCGGCTGCGGCACATGAGCTACGAGAAGGGGCTCGAGTTCATCGAGGCGCTCGAGCGGCTTCCCGAGCTCGTGGCCGAGGCGCTCCAGGCCGATGCGTCGATCCGCGTGATCGCGGAGAAGTATCGCAACGCCAGCACCTTCCTCTATCTGGGCCGGCAATACAACTTCCCGGTCGCGCTCGAGGGGGCGCTCAAGCTCAAGGAGATCAGCTACATCCACGCCGAGGGCTATCCGGCGGCCGAGATGAAGCATGGCCCGATCGCGCTGGTCGACCCGCTCACGCCGAGCGTCTTCCTGATTCCGCAGGGCGCCGTCTATGACAAGGTGATCCTCAACCTCGAGGAGATCAAGGCCCGCAAGGGGCCGGTGATCGCGATCTCCAGCCGTGGCGACGAACGTGTGCGGGAATTGGCCGACGACGTGATCGAGGTGCCCGACGCGCCCGACTTCCTGCAGCCGATCGTGGAAGCGATTCCGCTGCAGTTGCTCGCCTACCACATCGCCGTGCTCCGCGGCTGCGATGTCGACAAGCCGCGAAATCTCGCCAAGAGCGTGACGGTGGAGTAGGACAGGCTTCAGCCTGTCGCCTTTTTGGCAGGCTGAAGCCTGTCCTCCTTTCGTTCCGGGGGCGCGGCTGCTAGGATTTCCCATCCTCACTCGCCCGAGTGGCGGAATTGGCAGACGCGCAAGATTCAGGTTCTTGTCCAGGTAACTGGGTGGAGGTTCAAGTCCTCTCTCGGGCATTTTTCGCCGCGTTATTCCCGCGGTTGCTCCCGCTGAATGTGAAGGTTGCTCCCGCGGGCAGTCCCGGTAGGATGGTTTCGGGACTGTAGCTCAGTTGGTTAGAGCATCGGACTTTTAATCCGTTGGTCCTGGGTTCGAGTCCCAGCAGTCCCATTTCTGCCGTTATCCATTCCGCGGCGTTTCCGGTCCCATGCGCTCGGCCATCAGCCCGTCGTCTCGTGGGTTTTCGTTCGTCGAGGTGCTGGTCCTCTTGGCGGTGGCAGGCGCGGTCGTGGCGGTGCTCTTGCCGGCGATCCAGCGGGCCCGCGAGACGTCGCGCCGCTCGCAATGCGCCGACAACTGCCGGCAGTTCGGTCTCGCTCTCGGCGGCTACGAGGAGGCGAAGCGGGAGTTTCCCCCCGGCAGCGACGCCTTCACGCTCGACCGCGTGAAGGAGCCGCCGCGGCTGCATGCCTGGTCGTCGTTCATCCTGCCCTTCCTCGACGAGCGGCCGGCGTCGCTCGCGATCGATGAGGCGAAGCCGTGGAACGATGCCGGCGGCAACCTGGCCGCGTCCCGCACCGATCTGGCGGTCTACGTCTGCCCGAGCGGCGTGCAGTCCTTTCCGGGGAAGCAGGATTATGGCGGCGTGATGGGAACGGCAATGAAGCGATCCGGCGACGAGCAGCTCATGGCCGATTGGCAGCATGCCGGCGTGCTCTACGCCACCGACGACGAGGCCCATCGGCATCCGGCCCGCCGCGAGATGATCACCGACGGTCTCGCGCAGACGCTGCTCGTGGCCGAGGCCTCCGATCGCGGCACGGTCACGGAAGAGGGCAGGCCGACCGACGAAGACCTCGCGGCATCGGCCACCTGGGCCCATGGCACGAACTGCATCCTGCTTTCGTCGCGCGTCGTCAACGATCCGGCGGTCGATTCCTTCTGGAGCACCCATCCGGGGGGCGTGCAGGCCCTCTTCGCCGATGGACGCGTCGTGTTTCTCACCGATTCAATCGATGCCGACGTGCTCGTGGCGATCTGCACCAAGAGCGGCGGGGAAAAATGCCGTTGAAACGTGCATTGGGCAGCATCGCCGTGATCGTGCTCGCGGTGGCCACATATCTCGTCGGCCTCTCGTCGCTCCGCATGCCCACCAATGGCGACGAGATGATCTACGCGCAGATCACGCGGGCCACGGCGGCGAGCGGCGAGTGGCTGCCGCTGCGCTCCGAGATGCCCGACATGGTCAACACGAAGCCGCCGCTGCTTTTCTGGCAGGGCATCCTCACCACGGATTGGGCCCGGCGGTGGTCGCTCGTGGCCCTGCGGTGGCCGAGCGTGGCCTGGACATTCGCCACGGCCTTGCTCGCCGGGCTCATCGCCTGGCGGGCGACCGGGGGCGACGCGGCGAAGGGCGTGCTCGCTGCCGCGATCTATCTCGCCTTCTTGAGCACCTATCGCTACGGCCGGCCGTTTCTCACGAATCCCCCCGAGACGTTTTGGGTGTTTTTCTGTTTCTTCCTGATGCTCTGGTGGCGGCCGCGGTCTATTCAATCGCAGTTCGTGGTTCCCACGATCATCGGCCTCGTCGTGGGGATGGCCCTGCTCACGAAGTCGTTCGCGCAGCTCCTGCCGATCGGCGCCGGGCTCGCCGCGTGGCACCTCCACGAGCAGCGGGGCGACTGGCGGCGGTTCCTGGTGCGGTCGCTCCCCGGGCTTGCCTGGACGGCGTCGCTCTCGCTTGCGATCTTCGCCCTCTGGTTTCTGCTCGACCCCGATCCGCGGGCGATCTGGCAGGAGTTCGTGGTGCATGAAAATCTCGGCAAGATGAAGGCGGGGCGGCCGAGCTATCTGAGCGCGCTTCTCTGGGGCAAGACGAGCCTGTGGGTCTATTCGCTCACCTGGTTTGCCAACGCCGGCCTGCTCGCCCTGCCGCTGTTGGGCACGCTGATCCGCGGCTGGCAGCATCGCCGCGAGGCGAGCGATGAAGAGCGGCTGCTCTGGCTCTTCGTGGGGGCTTATTTCGTCGTCTTTCTCATTCCCACGCAGCGGTCGGGCCGGTATCTGCTCGAGGCGATGCCGGCGATCGCCGTGCTCATGGCACTCCATTGGCACAGGCTATTGCCTTCGGCCTTGGCCACGACGGCCATCGGGGCGGCCGCGGTCATGGGACTGATCGCGTGGCTCTCCTGGATGCTCGTCCGCGAACTCGGCGGCGGCTTCGGAATGGACCACTGGGCGATCCTCGCCGGATCTTCGGCGCTGGCAATTGCGCCGCTTTTCAATCGTCGCTGGCTGGCGGCGCTCGCCGTGCCGGCGGCGCTCGCGGCGCTCTTGTCGCTCGGAAGTTTTCTGCGCGTGTTCGACCCGCCGCGTGGGGCGTTTCCGGCCGAGGCCGTCGCGGCGGCGCGGGGCCGGGTCGTGTGGGCGCCGGAAAACTTTCGGGCCGGCGAAGAGATGTACCGGTTCGTGCTGCCTGGGGCGACGATCCGCGGCTATCCACTCAGCGCGGGCGGGCCGGCTGCGGACGAGACGGGGAGCGACGACCTTGCGGTCGTGGTTCGCGATCTCGATGCGCCGGCGCCGCCTGGCGCCATTGGCAGCCGCATCGACCTGAAGGGGCGGCATACGGTTGCGCAGGTGCTCGCGATGCTGCGCGGCCGAGTGCGCGAGAATCTTTTCAGCCGCGAGTGGCTCGTGCCGGTGGGCCTGTCCTACGGGGGCGAGTGACCGGCGGCGCGGAGGTCGCGGATGGCGAGGCCGCCGGTGCGCTTGGCGAGGCGGTTGCCTTCGGCGTCGCAGACGAGCGGGGCGTGGCACCAGGCCGGCGGCTGCCAGCCGAGCGTCTCGTAGAGCAGGATCTGCCGCGCGGTGCTCGTGAGCAGGTCTTCGCCGCGAACCACCTCCTCGATCTCCATCGCGTGGTCGTCGGCCACCACGGCCAACTCGTAGGCGGCGAGGTCGTCGCGCCGCCAGACCACGAAGTCGCCGAAGTCGACGCCCGCGGTGCGCCGCACCGTGCCGTGGAGCGCGTCGTGAAACTCGATCACGCGTCCGTCGGGCACGCGAAACCGCCAGGCCACGCCGCCGGGCAGCGTCGCGCGGTCCCAGCGGGCGGGGCGAAGCGAGGCGGGGAAGATCGGTTCGGCGTTGCGTTCGTGCGGAGCGTGGCCGGCTTCTTCGACGTCCTTGCGAGAGTGGGGGCTCGGGTAGATCGCGCGGGCGTCCTCGAGCCGCCGCCAGACCTCGAGATACCAGTCGCCGCGTTGGCTTTGGAGATAGGGCGCGTGGGGTCCGCCGATGTCGGGCCCTTCGGTCCATTCGATGCCGAGCCAGCGGAGGTCTTCGAGGGCGGCCGTCGTGAATTCGTCGCGGCAGCGGGCCCGGTCGAGGTCTTCGATCCGCATCACGAGGCCGGCCCCGGCCGCGCGGGCGGCGGCGAGCGCGAAGGTCTTCGCGTGCCCCACGTGGAGGAGGCCGGTCGGCGTCGGGGCGAGGCGTCCGCGTTTCACACCAGCCACCAGTTGCCCGTCGCCAAGACGTAGGCCCCGAGCGCGAGGTTCGTGCCGGCATGGGCGAGGATCGTGTCGATCGGCCGGCGGGTGGCGGCGGCGATCCCGCTGACCACGGCAAACCAGGCAAGCGCTGCGATCGCCTCGGCCGGATGCGCGGCCGCGGCATAGAAGAGGCAGGCGGCGGTCGAGGCGAGCGTGAGTTTGCCGAAGGGCACCCGCCAGAAGTCTTCGTTGATCACATAGCGCATGAGGAAGCCGCGCAGGAAGAGCTCCTCGACGATCGGCACCACGACCACGAGCCCGAGCGCCCGCACGGCGAGAAAGGCCCAGGCCGCCGGCGCCCCCTCGCCCCACTGCGCGAAGGGATTGAAGCCGCTGCGCTCGCCGACGCCCACCCAGCCGAGCTCGCGCTGCAAGGCGGATAGAATCACCCACGGCACGACGAGCACGAGCCCAAGCAGAAAGGGCCAGCCGGTCGTCCAGCCGATCCAGCGGCGGATGGGGCCCCAGACCCAGGCCAGCACGGCGAGCGTCGCGGCCAGGCGGAGCGTGTAAAGAAAGGGATAGGCTGAGTAAGGAATGCCCAGGGCCCCGGCGAGGCCCCCACCGCCTGCGGTGGGCTCCAGTGCCCCGGCCGCCAAGAACACGACGAACGGCACCACGCAGGTCCACCACGGCCGTTCAGGCCCAAAATCCTCGCCAGTGATGGAATTCATGGCTGAAAAAGGCTCGCCTTGCGCGTTTTTCCTTGGGGGAGTATATTCCAAATCTGCCGCTCGGTCGTCGTTCCCCCCTTCGGCGGCGCTCCCCGTCCGTTTCCCTCCGTAGGTGATTTGTTTCCATGGACCTGTCCAAGCTTCGCAACATGGGCATCTCGGCCCACATCGACTCCGGCAAGACCACGCTTTCGGAGCGGATTCTGTATTACGCCGGCCGCATCCACCGCATCCAGGAAGTGAAGGGCGGCGGCGACGGCGCGACGATGGACTACATGGACCTCGAGCGTGAGCGCGGCATCACGATCACGTCGGCCGCCACGAGCGTGAAGTGGCATGATTGCGACATCAACCTGATCGACACCCCCGGCCACGTCGATTTCACGGTCGAGGTGGAGCGCAGCCTCCGCGTGCTCGACGGCGCGATCCTCGTGCTCTGCGCCGTGGGCGGCGTGCAGAGCCAGTCGATGACGGTCGATCGCCAGATGAAGCGCTACAAGGTGCCGCGGCTGGCGTTCGTCAACAAGATGGACCGCACCGGTGCGAACTTTCAGCGCGTGGTGAAGCAGCTGCGCGAGAAGCTCGGCACCGACGCGATCCCGATGCAGATTCCGATCGGCGCCGAAGACAAACTCGAGGGCGTGATCGACCTGGTCACGATGAAGGGCTATTACTTCGACGGCGACAACGGCGAGCACGTGCGCGAGGAGGCCATTCCCGCCGCCTACGAGAAGGCCGCCGCCGAGGCCCGCCACGCGATGCTCGAGGGCCTCGCGATGTATTCCGACTCGCTCATGGAGAAGCTCCTCTCCGAGCAGCAGCCGAGCGAAGACGAGATCCATGCCGTCGTGAAGGCGGCGGTGCAAAACCAGAGCATCACCCCGGTCTTCTGCGGAAGCGCCTACAAGAACAAGGGCGTGCAGAAGCTGCTCGACGCGGTCGTTCGCTACCTGCCCAGCCCGCTGGAGCGGAAGGTGATCGCCAAGAAGTGGGACAAGCCCGACGAGGCGTTCGACCTCTCCCCGGATCCGGCGAAGCCGCTCGTGGCGATGGCCTTCAAGATCGTCGACGATCCCTACGGCCAGCTCACGTTCATGCGGATTTACCAGGGCAAGATCGTGAAGGGCGAGGCCTACATCAACCAGCGCACGAGCCAGAAGCAGCGGTTCAGCCGCATCGTGAAGATGCATGCCGACAAGCGCGAGGAGATCGATTCGGGCGAAGCCGGCGACATCGTGGCCGTGATGGGCGTCGACGCGGCCAGCGGCGATACCTACGCCTCGGAAAACAAGTATTGCACGCTCGAGAGCATGTTCGTGCCGGAGCCCGTCATCAAGATGGCGATCACGCCGACCAACCGTGACGGCCTCGACAAGCTCGGCAAGGCGCTGCAGCGGTTCACCCGCGAGGATCCCACGTTCCGCGTCTCCACCGACGACGAGACGGGCGAGACGGTGATCGCCGGGATGGGTGAACTCCACCTCGACATCTACGTCGAGCGGATCAAGCGTGAGTTCAAGGTCGACGTCGAGGTGGGCGCGCCGAAGGTGAGCTACCGCGAGGCGCCGACCCGGGCCACGGAATACGAATACAAGCACAAGAAGCAGACGGGTGGTTCGGGCCAGTTCGCCCACATCGTCGGCCGGCTCGACCCGCTGCCCGAAGACGCTCCGGAAACGTTCGAGTTCGAGGATGCGGTCGTCGGCGGCCGCGTGCCGCGGGAATACATCCCGTCGGTCGAGAAGGGCTTCCGCGCTTCGCTCGCGAAGGGGCCGATCGCCGGCTTCCCGATCGTGGGGGTGAAGGCGACGCTGTCCGACGGTTCGTATCACGACGTCGATTCGAGCGACATGGCCTTCCAGATCTGCGCCCGGGCCGGCTTCCGCGAGGCTTTCCTCAACACGAAGCCCGTCCTGCTCGAGCCGATCATGAAGATCGAGGTCGAGGTGCCGGCCGACTTCCAGGGCCCGGTGACGGGCGAGCTCAACAAGCGTCGTGGCCTGATCATTTCGACCGAGACCGTCGGCAACACGTCGACGATCATCGCCGAGGTGCCGCTTGCCGAGACGTTCGGCTATTCGACCGACCTGCGGAGCATGACGCAGGGCCAGGGCGTCTTCACGATGGAATTCAGCAAGTATCGCCCGACCCCGGGCAACGTGCAGAAGGAAATCGTGGAAGAACGCAAGAAGGCCGAACTCGCCGCCGCGAAGTAACGCTGTCTTCGGTAGGACAGGCTTCAGCCTGTCTTGTAGCGACAGGCTAAAGCCTGTCCTACATTGTCGCGATCGCGTCCCAGAGGGCGATCCGCGCCTCGATGCAGTCCCGCGCGGTCTGCGAGGCCTCAGCCCACTTCCTGGGATCGTCTCCGCAGAGCCGCGCCACGATCCGGCGGCAGACCGGGGCGTGTTTTTCGTCGTCGTGGGCGATGTGCCGCTCGAGGTAGTAGCGGAAGCGGCCCCAGGTGGCCGGATCCTGCTCGGCCAGCGAGACGACGAGGTGGCGAAACATGTCGGGGATCACGTCCTCGCGGCCGTAGGTGAAGGCGGCCACGATCCGGTGCGTCGAGCCGCTTTCGATCACGGCGAATGAGCGGCGGACGAACTCGGCGGCTGCGGCCGGCACGCCCGCGCCCGCGAGGGCCTGCGGCAGCGGGGCGCCCGCCCGCAGGAGGTCGAGCAGCCGTTCGATCTGCTGTGTCTGGGCGCCCGCCGCCTGCATGCTCTCGAGGTAGAGCTCGAAGTGGGAGGCGGAGCCGCCCTCGGGCAGTTCGTCCGATTCCTCGTCGAGCACGATCTCGTTGACGAGCCGACGGGCCTCGCGGTCTGCGGTGGGGAGCCAGGGGATCGACGTGCAGGTAAGCCGCTGCTGCATCGCCTTGAGCAGGCTCTGGAAATCCCAGACGGCGTAGACGTGCATCTCCATGAATCGCCGCAGCCGCTCGGGTGAGTTCACCAGGGCATAGAGACGGTGGTTGACGAGCCGTTCGCGGGCATCGCCGAGATCGATGGCAAGCGTGGCCGGGCGGGGGGCGAAAGTGGTGGTCATGGGGCGTTTCCGAAGGCGGTGACGGAATGCCTCTTTGTAGCCCCTCAGTCGCGTTTGGGGAGTAGGACAGGCACGGAGGCCTGTCGTACTGTCAGATGATGAAGAGAAACCGCTGTTCGCCGCATTGGAAGCGGCAGCTGCGGGTGAGGCGAATCGACCGCACCTGCGCCCAGACGCCGTTTTTCGAGGGCTTCGCCTCGAGCCGCCACGTGCCGCTCGCCTGCTGGATGATCTGGCCGTGAAACATCGCGATCAGCGGGTCGTCGAGTTCGATGTCGTTGCCGCAGCCGGGCCGGCCGACGGTGAGGAAGGGGCGCGAGAGCGGGATGACGAGCCGTTGGCCGGGGTTCGCGTTCGTCGTCTCGACGAGCGTCGCTGCGCCCTGGGGGGGCGCCGGGCACTGAAACCGAAACCGCCGCGAGCCGAGGACGATCAGCCGATCGGGCCGCAGGTCGGTGCCGAGGCAGCGAACGAACGTGCCGGTCTTGCTGTCGAGATCGCGGAGGATGTAGCCGGCCGTCGGGCCTGTGTCGGTGCGCACAATCTCGGCATGGCGGGCGGAGATTCGCTGGTCGTTCGGCAGCCGCACGGCCCCGTCGGTCCGGCCGATCAGGGTGGCTGCTTCGCGGATGCGGATCATCTCGCCGCGTTCGGTCTCGCCGTCGTCGAGGATCGTCAGGCGCGGCAGGGCGGGGCGAAGCATTGGCCGGAAGGCCTCCTCCGCCAGTGGTGCACGAAGCAGCGGAGAGCCGGCTGGTCGCAGAGGCTCATAGAGCGTGGCATCCTGGGGCTCGAACGCCGTGTGGTGCGTCTCGAACGCCGTGTGGTGGTCAGCCGCCTGAATCGCTTCGAGGGGTTCGAGCAGCGTGCTGCCGTCGTCGGGCCGCTGCGGGGCGTCCGCATAGAGATCGGCCGGCAGGTCGTCACTCATGGCTCTAGGTACCCTGAAGAAAGGGGGGTAGTATATCCTTTGCAAAGCAGCATTTACGAGGGGCTTTCCGCAGTCATGGAGCCGGTGTCGCAGTCCTGGGTGATCGGTGCGGCGGCCGCGTGCGATATCCGCGCCGAGTCGCCCTATGTCTCGGGCCGCCACTGCCGGCTCGAGCGTGATGCCAGCGGGTGGGTGATCGAGGATCTCGGCAGCAAGAACGGCACGTTCGTCAATGGCGTGAGGCTCGAAGGCAAGACGCGGGTCACGCCTGCCGACACGATCACCCTCGGCCGCTTGTTTCCGATGCCCTGGCCGGCCGAAGGCGTCGGCAAGGCATCCGATCGCGTGCCATCGTCCGGGCTCAAGAGCGTTGGGCTGCCCGCCGTCGGCAAGACGATCGTGATCGGCCGTGGCAAGGATTGCGACGTCGTGCTCGACTTCCCGATGGTCTCTTCGCGGCATGCATCGATCGAGCACGTCGATGGCGGCTGGATCGTTCGCGATCTCGGCAGCACGAATGGCACGTTCGTCGGTGGGCATCGGATCACCGACGCGGTGGAGGTGCGGGCCGGCGATGTGATCGGCCTCGGGAGTTACCGCCTCACGCTCGCGACCGACGGCCGCCGCCTGTTCGAGCAGGATCGCCGCGGCACGACGGCGATCGAGGCGGCGCATGTGTCGGTGGATGCGGTCGGCCGGCGGATCATCGGCGATGTCTCGCTCGTGGTGCAGCCGGGTGAGCTCGTGGGGATCATGGGTCCCAGCGGCGCGGGCAAGTCGACGCTGCTCGCCGCCCTCGTCGGCAGCCAGGAGCCGGCCGACGGCCGCGTCTTGATCGGCGGCACCGATCTCTACGCGCGGTTCGACGAGCTTCGCGGCCAGGTGGGCTTCGTGCCGCAAGACGACATCATGCATGCCGATCTCACGGTGGGGGAGGCGCTCTGGTATTCGGCGCGACTGCGGCTGCCGCGGGATTTTTCCGACGACGAGATCCGTGAGCGGATCGCCAAGGTCATCGCGCAGCTCGGCCTCGCCGGCACCGAGCAGACGCGGATCGGCACGGCTGACCGGCGCGGGATCAGCGGCGGCCAGCGGAAGCGGGTAAACGTGGCGATGGAGCTGATCACCGATCCGCCGATGCTCGTGCTCGACGAGCCCACGTCGGGCCTTTCGAGCACCGATGCCCTCTCGCTCGTGCGTCTGCTGCGGCGGCTGGCCGACGATGGGAAGACGGTCGTCCTCACGATCCATCAGCCGAGCGTCGAGATCCTGAAGATCCTGAGTGGCGTGGCCGTGATCGCCCGCGATGAATCGACCAACGGCATCGGCACGGTCGTCTGGTATGGCCCGGCCTATCCCGATGCCGCGGCGTTCTTCGAGCCTGCTGCCGGCCCCTCCCCCGATGCGGAGGCGATCCTGCGTGGACTCGACGCCCGGCCAGTGGCCGACTGGCGCGATACCTACCGCCTGTCACCCGCGCACGAAGAATGGATCGCATCGCGTCGCACGGGCCGGGATTCGTCCAATACAGGCGAGGAGCCGCCCCCGGCTTCGCTTGTCGATGCGGTCTTTCAGGCAAAGACGCTCATCCAGCGGATGCTCGCGGTGAAGCTCGCCGACCGTTGGAACACCGGCATCCTGCTGGCGCAGGCGCCGCTGATCGCGCTGCTCGTGGCCGGTGTGTTTGGCAACCGCATGCGGGCGGAAGTCGATCTCGCCTCGTGGCCGGGGGTATCGTCGGCCGTGGGGATGACGGCGTTTCTGCTCGGGCTGGCGGCCGTCTGGTTTGGCTGCTCCAACGCCGCCCGCGAGATCGTGGCGGAGCGGGCGATCTATCGCCGCGAACGGATGGTGGGGCTTTCTGCGATCGCCTATCTGGGGTCGAAGGTCGCGGTGCTCGGAGCCCTGTGCCTCGTGCAGTGCCTCACGCTGCTCTTCATCGTGGGGCTGGGGTGTGGCCTCGCCGGATCATGGTGGCATGCGCTGCTGCTGCTCTTCTTGGCGGCGGCATCCGGCATGTCGGTGGGGCTCGCGCTCTCCGCGTTCTCGAAGACGCCCGAAGCGGCGGCGGCGGCCGTGCCGCTGGTCGTGCTACCGCTGGTGATCCTCGGTGGCAGCCTGTTGCCGCTGGATGAACTGCCCGCACCCGCCACGTTCATCGCCGACATGATGCCCTCGCGATGGGCATTCGAAGGGCTGGTCGTGGGCGAGGCCTGCGCGCGGCACGAGTGCGAGGTGCCAGACGCCGAGGCGCCGGATGAATACCGGCTCGTCGACATGGCCGAGGCCTGGTTTCCGATCCATGGCTGGCGATCTGGGCGAGCCACGCCGGCGATCATGCTCGCGGCCTTTTCCGTGCTTGGCGGCTACGCGGCCTACGGGATTCTCACGGCGGGCGAGGGCCGCCGCGGCCAGCGGCTCACTGCACCGGCAGCTCGTATTCGAGCTTAAGGCTGTCGAGGAACGTGCGGGCGGCGCCATACCGCTTCGGCGACCGCCGCAGTCCCACCCCTTTGAGTTCGTCCTTGAAATCATCCACCGCCGTCTCCACTTCCTCGATCTGGGCGATGTCGATGCTGCCCCCCAGCTGCGCCCGTTCCTTGAACTTCTCTTCCAGGAATTCACGGTTGTCGGCGAAGGCCCTGTCGGTGAGCAGGGGCGGCCAGACGATCTCGCCGGTGACGGGATCGAGTTGCGTGCTGGCGAGGCGGCGCGGGGCCTGCATGCGCGCGTAGGTGACAACCTGATCCATCGAGGGCCGCGGCCCCGCCTCGAGCGCGCGGTTCGTGCGGTTCACCCGCCGCATCTCGAAGAAGGTTTCGGTCCACCGCAGGCGGTTGTCCATCTCCATCGACTTGGCGGTCTGGAGGTTGATCGCGGTCTTGGAGTTATTGAGGTTGAACTCGCCGGCGGCGCGGATGAATTCGGCTTGGCCGCGGGCGATGTCGCCGCCGGCGGTCGAGCCGGGCATGACGATGCCGCCGCCGCCGCGGGCCGCACCGCCGGAGCCGGCGGCGGCCACGGCCGCCGCGTTGGGCTCGAATTTCCCGAGGGTCGGGTCGCGAAACCGGCGCGGGTCAAACTTGTTCTGTTGATCGACGATGCGGCCGCGGCCGAGCGTGTCGGGGTCGGCGGCTCTTGCGTTCACGGCCCCGGGCCGCTTGCCGCCGGCCTGATCGGCACGAAGCTTGTCGACGTCCTGCTTCCTGGCATCGGCGTTGGCCTTGTTGTCGGCGAGTTGCTTGCGGAGATCCTCGACTTCGCGGGCGAGCCGCCGTCGCTCGTCGTCGTCAGCAGCCGGTATGGCCGCGGGGCGGTCGAGAGCGGCGGCGGCAGCAGGCTTCTCGTCGGCCTTCTGCGGCGCGGGGGCTCCCGCCACGGCTGCCCGCTCCAGGGCCCGCTTCCGGTCTTCGAGTTTTTCCTCGGTGGCCCTGAGCTCCTTCTTGGCGGCGACGAGCTTCGCTTCGGTGTCGGCCAGCGTCTGCTCGGCCTCGGCGGCGGCCCGATCGGCCGCCGCGGCCGCGACCTTCGGCGCGGGCTCGGGCTTGAGGCTCGCCTGCCGGTCACGCCGGGCGAAGAGCAACAGAAGCACAACTGCCGCCAAAATGCTGGCATTTGCGACAATCGTGCGGCTTGTGATCACGGGCGACATGCTTGCCCTGTATGTTGTCCGCGGCGATGGAGCCAATCGGCGGCCCCCTCGCGGAAACCCGCCACACATGGTACTCATTTACGGGGGTGTCCCGCAAGGAGCGGCCCTCGGCCAGCGGCGGGTGACAGGCGTTTTTCAGGGCTGCGAGTGAACGGCGTGACATCTGCAAATGACCCTGAATCCAAGCTTGGCTACACGCTCGCCGGCCGCTATCGGATCGTCGCAGTGATCGGCGCGGGCGGCATGGGCGTCGCATACCGCGCCTGGGATGCAGTGGCCGATCGTTACTGCGTGGTGAAGATGCCACGTGCCGAACGCATCGCCACGCCGGGCTTCGTCGAGCGTTTTGCGCGGGAGCTCGCAGTCCTCCAGCATCTGTCGCATCAGGCGATCGTGCCAATTCATGACGTGGGCGAGGAGCAAGGCATGCCCTACGCCGTCATGCCGTATCTGGCCGGCGGCAGCCTCAAGCGGCGGCAGCGAGTGCGGCAGGGCCGCCCGCTCCCCGTGGAGCCTGTCACCCTGCGGAAGTGGCTGGCTCCGATCGGCGCTGCCCTTGATTTCGTGCATGCCCAAGGATTCGTCCACCGCGACGTCAAGCCCGACAACATCCTCTTCGACGGCGCGGGCGGCCCGTTCCTGGGGGATTTCGGCGTGGTCAAGGTGGTGATGCAGACGGAAGACGAGCAGCATCCCCACGACCTCACCACCACGGGCCTCGCACTCGGCACGCCCGCCTACATGGCTCCGGAGTTGATCGAAGGGGCCGGGGCATCGGCCGTCACGGATCAATACGCGCTCGCCGTCACAACCTACGAACTGCTCGCAGGCCAAAAGCCCTTTGATGGCCCCACGCCGGCTGCCGTCATCGTGGCCGTCGCGGCTGCCAAGCCGGCGTCGCTGCGGTCGCTGCGTCCCGAGCTTCCGGAGGCGGCTGCGGCCGCGGTGATGCGCGGGCTCTCGAAGGATCCGGCCAGGCGGTTTGCATCGTGCCGGCGATTTGCCGAGGCGGTGCTCCAAGACGTGCCCCTCGATCAGGATGGGCAGCGGCGGGAGTTGATGTGCCCGCGCTGTGGTCGGCTGCTCAAGATCCGGAGTGACTGGGCAGGCAAACGCGGCTCGTGCCCCAAGTGTGAAGGGCCACTGTCGATCAGTGCCGACGGCCTCACGCTCTGGCTGCCCGAAGACCGCTCCGGGCCGGTGTCGCTCACATCGCCCGATTTCGACATCGGGCGTCTCGGCCACACGCCGTCGAACGGGTTTGAAGTGCCCAAAGGTCTTCGGCAGCGTGCCTGGCGGCTCTTGAAAGAGTCGGTTGTGGTGCAGGCGTTCCTTGCCGCCGCGCTGCTGCTGCTTCTGCTCTTCGCGTTGGCGGGTTCGTAGAGCTACTCGGTCGAAGCGTCGGCGCTCCAGCGACTGGAAAAGCCCTTGCTGAATTCCTGGGGCCGTTCAAAGCTTTTGAGGAATGTCACAAATCGTTCCGATGACGCCAATTCAGGAAGCCTCGCGGCCTCGACGAGCCCGTCTGCCAATGCCTTGTCCAGAAAGACGTCGGGCACGGAGCCGTCGCGGAAACGATAGTCGAAGAAGAAATAGCGGTCGTCGAGGTGCGCGGAATGCCCGACGGGCTGCTGCTCGAGGCGGCGTCGGTATTGCTCCGAGGCCTTCGCAAACCGCGACATGACCGCATCGGCGGGTTTTTGAGGCAGGCCACACTTGAGCCAATTTTGCTTCCAGGCGAGCAGCAGCACTTCGAGTTGCGGAAGATAGGAATCCTTGGCATCGACATGGGCCCCCGGCGGGCTCGCCGACACGAGCGATGCGGCCATCAATAGCCGGTAGGCATTGAACTGACTGATGAGTGCCGCTGCGATCTGGTCGCGGCCAGAGCCGCTCGGGCTGCGGGGAGCAGAAACGTCCACATCCTTGCCGCGTGCCAGCAGTTGCTCCGCCCCGGCCACGAAGGCCATGCGGGCGAGGTCTGGCCTGCTCTGTTCGAGCCAGTGTGCGCCGAGCAGGAAGTGGCCCGTGCCGTCGGCGATGTCCGCGGCAAGTTGCTTGCCGGCACACCATTCGGCCACCGCGGCGAGCCGCTTCTCATCGCGGAGCACCGCCCAGATGTCGGGAGTGGAAAACTCCTGCCGGGTGGTGTCGTAGCCCAGCGGGCATCCGGCGGCGAGGACGTCGGCACTCGTTCCGAGCGATTCGGACAATTCCCCGATGCCGCGGGCTTCGGTTGTGATCGCGGCTTTCGAGCGGAAGGCGTCGTCGGGAGTCGCGGGGCGGCTGGCCTTCAAGGCCTGCGCGTGACCGACGAGCCGCCGGCGCGTGTCTTGAAGCTGTGCCGGGGCGGCAAAGCCGTAGCTTTCGCCGCGGCTGATCGCCAGATCGACGAGCGGCAGGCTGATGAAGTCAAACTCCGTGAGGAGCCGCTCTCGCGTGAATTCCGCGGCTTCGGTCAGGCCGCCCGCGCGGAGGACCGCGGCGTGCTCGCCGGAGACGAGGAATTTTTGCTCCTGCTTCCGCGCATAGCGTTCAAACAATTTCGCGAAGCTCTCCAGCCGCTGCTTGTCGGGAACCTCCAGAAAAAATCGCCTCAGGCTGGATATCGACGAGGCGTCGTCGTCCTGCGCTTCGGCGGTCATTTCGGCGAGCACGTCGGCAAGGAGCACGTGGGCGCGGTGCAGGTTGCCGCGATCGGCGTCATCGATCGCTTGGAGCAGGTATATCGTCAGCAGGATGTCACGGCACTCCCGCGGGCTGAGTTTCGTCGCTACGTCATTCGCGCATTTGAGAACGGTGGCCGGATCGATGCCCGCCTGCTCGCACTCTCGGCGGATGAGCTTCGTCAGCGGCGGTGTTTCGGCGGCCGCGTCTTCGGCAGCCTTGAGCAGGGGCGGGGGGAGGGTGGCCTTCTGGGCTGCGGACGACTCTTCGGTCAGCCGCCAGCGACTGAGGGAGTCGAGCGTGGTGGGATTGAGCCCCCGTTCGTAAAGCACCATGAAGAGAGGCCGAAGCTTGGCTGGTGCATGGATGTCTACAGCTGGTTCAACCGGCGGAGGCGGAGCGGGCGCAGGGGCCGGCGCTGGCGCCGGAGCCGGTGGAGCCTCCTTCTTGCAGCCGGGAAGCAGGATGGCCACCATCATGGCGAGGCCAATCGCAGAGATCATTCCTGCGCGGTGAACGGGGGCAAAGCGGCTGTTGCGGAGAAACGACGCCATGTTCAGTTGATCAGGGTTGGCCGGGCGTTGGCGAAGCGGCAGCTGGTTCGGGCACCAGCGAGAACGCCCGCCGGGCGAAGGTCCATTTCCAGTCGGCGGTCGGGGCCGGGCGGCTGTATTCGTTGCGGTACAGCCGCCACGCCGGCAGCGAAGGAGCGTGCATCATCAGATCGGGCAGAAACGAGTTGACGATGTTGCGGTCGAGGTCGAGCCAATCCTGGATGGAATAGTTCACAGACCGCTCCGTCAGCGCACCGCCGGATTCCGACGTCATGCGATAAAAGTTGGCCTTCGTTGGCGATGGCTCAGTCGAGTTGTCGCGCACGATCGTGTTGCCGCGGCGGTCCTTCATGAAGCGGTTGTCTTGAAAGGCATCCGCCTCGGCGCCAAGCGGCACGTGGCCGTCGGCCCCGGCGAATTGCACCACGATCGCCGGGGTGACGCCAGGCCCGGTGGCCAGCGCCATTGTCACCGGCGTGCCTTCGTCATCGAGCCGGAGTTGTTGGCCTGCGGACGTGAAGGGCTTGCCGTCATCTTCTTCGATGTCGAGAAGCAACGCCGTATAAGGATCGGCGATGGCCCGGGGCATCCGCAGCGTGAGGCTGCCGTTGCGGTTTTCCACGAGCCTGTTTCGAGCGATGGTCGTGCACCCAGGCCGCAAGGGCAAGCGCGCCGCCTTCGGGGTCGGATTGCCTTCGTCGGTCTCGTCTTCCTCGTCTCGTGCATCGCTCTCGAGGAGTTTTGCGAAGTCATCGAGTACGAAGCAGACTCGCGGGCAGTAGTTGACGATGTTGGCGAGCTGATCGTGGGGCACGTCGGCCGGAAGCTCGTAGACGCGCCAGGTCATGCGGCCCACCTTCCACTGCTGCCGGAGGTTTGCGTCGTTGCAGAAGCGGACGAGCTCGGCCTCCAGGATGATCGGCTGGGCGACCTGCTCGAGCGTGCGTGCGAATCGGTCGAGGAATGAGGCCCGCTCGCTCTCTCCGCCGATCTGCCGCAAAGCGGCGACCATGTCGCGCAGCGAGTCGATCGTCTCTTGGAGCGTATTGAGCGTGATTGAAAACTTCTTCGTGGGCGGGCCGTTGCCATTGGGGGCGGCCTGCTCGCGGGTCGCCTTCGCGCGAATGGTGTCGAAGGATTTGAGCGCCCGGGCGAGCTTGGCGGTGGGAGACTGGTCTTCGTCTTCCTGCTGGGGCGTGGCGCCCGGTGCCGGAGCGGGAATGCGGGCGACGATCGCCTCGATTGCCGGCCGTTGGATGCTGTCCATCAGCTGGAAGAGCGCGAGCATTTCATATTGCTCTTTTTGCTGGGAAAGCTTGGACCGCAGCTCTCTGCCGCCGAGCAGGGCGGCCTCCACGGGGGCTGCCTCCTCGGTGGCGGGCTCGGCATCTTCGGAATCGCTCTCGTCGAGCAGGGAGAGAAAGCCCGCCAGCGATTTCGCCGCGGCGCTCGCGTCCACTGCGGTGTTGCCGCCATCCGCCGAAGTCAACAACACATCGCTCACCTCGCGAAACTGCATCCATTGTTTGCCGGCTTCGATGACCATGTTGTAGGCCTTTTCGGCTTGGTCGTGCTCCTCTGGGTAGCGGCGCGCGTAGTTCACATAGCCTGCGGCGATCATTTCGATCGCCTCCTCGAATGTCGGCGCCTTCTGCCCCTTGGGAGGATCTTCCATCCATCCCAGGATCTTGCGGATGTGGGCCTTGGCCTTCGTGGCGGCCTTGAGCCCATCCGCCGAAACCATGATCCGATTGCGGGTCTTCCGCTGCCGTTCGGCCTCGGAAATCTGCACGGCCGCGCGGATGTCGGCGTTGAGGCTGTCTTCGTCGATCTGCCAGGACTGTGGCCGATAGGAGGGGGGTTCCACGCGCAGGATGCGCGGCCGCAGCCGCAGCCAACGGCGGCCCTTCGGGTCGTATTCAGCGACGAATTGTCGCTTCGAGCCATCGCTGTCGCTGGCCGACAGGAGAAGCGATCCGCCCATGACCACGCTGACAGGTTCGCCATGGGAGTTGCGACCGCGGAGTGTGCGCCGTGGATCGAGGAAGCGTTCGTAAAACCCGAGGTCGCTGAGCACGAAACTGATCCCTTTCGCCTTGAGGTATTCCGTCGGTGCGTGCCAAGGAAGCGGCTGAATGTCACGTGCGGCGTCATACGAGATGCCGAGCAGCCGTTGGTTTCGGGCTCTCAGGGAGGGCCGCACTTCAGCTCGTTCGAATGCCTCGTCGGGATCGGGTGTGGTGAGAAAGGCATCGACCGCGAGCGCTTCCACGGCGCAGGGATCGGCATCGGCGGCAAGTTGCACTGCCTTTCGCAATCTGCCGGCATCGACGGCATTGAACTCCGGATAGACGGCGAGCGCCGCCTGTGTCGCCTCGAAGAGCTTCATGGCGATGTCGCCGAAGACGGCCGTGCCGCGGGCCGGTTGCTCGAAGGGCTCCCAGGCCTTCGCGAGCACCTTGCAGGCCTGCTCATACCGCATGCGCTGGATGAGCGAATCGGCGTCGGCGATCGCCTTCGCTCCGGCAACCCAGGGCGAAGCGGCCGGCTTCTTCGCTGCAGCCGGCTCGTTTCCTTCTGCTGGGGCAGCGGCTTGGAGGGTGGAGAGCCGTTTGATCCGCAGCGCTTCTACACGCGAGAAATCCCGATTTCCCCGGGCCAGCTTCGCCTCGTCGTGCAGCGATTGGAGCGCGACATCGAGGTCGGGCGGTTGCTCGGGCGATTGGGCAGTGGCAGGCGACGGCAAGGCAGCAAGAAAGGCTGCCCATACAACGAAGCGAGCGCACCAAGAGGCCCGCACGACAATGTTCATGACGACGATGACACCCGTAGTGGTGCTGGCTCACTCGACAATACCTTACGGGAACCTTGCGACGACGGTCAATTGATCGGGCAGCAGAATCCCTACCGGAAGAACCGCGCGAGTATCACGAGCAGGAACATTGCGCCCAGGCCGGCGGCGGCGGCCAAGGCGGCGGAGGCCACGGTCTTGGGAAGCGACGTTGTTTTGTCAGGTGCTGGGCTCGGCTCAGCGGGCTCCTCCCAGCGGGGCTCCTTCTCGGCGTCGAGCCAGAGGGCGGCGAGGTCGTTCGCGATCGTCATCGGCTCGCGGCAGTTGGGGCAGCGGCCGCGTTGGCCGGCGGCCGATTCCGGCAGCCGCAGCAGCCGCGAGCAACTCGGGCAGAGAAACCGCACATAGCCCGGATCGCCGTCGAGCGCCGGCACGTCGCGGAGCGCCGCATGGGCGAAGTCGGCGCACGAATGGAAGCGGTCTTCGGGCCGCTTGGAGAGCGCCCGTTCGACGGCGTCGCAGAGGCTGGCGGGGAGTTCGGGCCTCCGTGCCCGCAACGATGGCACCGGAGCGTTTTTGTGTTCGTCGAGGATGTGGGCCGTCTTGCCGACGAAGGGGCGCCGGCCGGCGAGCAATTCATGCACCGTGATCGCGAGCGAGTATTGATCGGAGCGGCCGTCGAAGCGGCCGTCGATGAGGCACCGCTCCGGCGCCATATACCATTTCGTGCCCACGGCGGTGCTGGCGCTGGCGAGCGTGGCATCATCCCCCTCCACCACCGATTCCTCGAGGATCTTCACGAGGCCAAAGTCGCCGAGATAGGCGAGGCTGAGGGCGTCGAAGAAGATGTTGCCCGGCTTTACGTCTCGGTGGACGATGCCGCGGGAATGGGAGTAGTCGAGGGCGGAGGCGATTCCTGGCAGGAAGCACCGCAGGAACGCGGGGGCGACTGGCTGGTTGGAGCCGTCGTCGGCCTTCGGAATCCTGTTGGAAAGCGAGCCGCCGGGAAGAAATCGCATGACGAGAAAGGGCTCGCCCTTGTCGGTGCCGTGATCCAGCATCGGCACCACATGGGGATGGACGAGCGCGGCCGAGGTGCGGATCTCTCGGTCGAAGCGGTCGAGAAACCCGGGCGAGTTGAAGTATTGCCGCATCGGCATCTTCACCACCACCGGCACTTCAGCGGGCTTGTCCCATGCCCGGTAGGTCACGCCCATCCCGCCTTTGGCGAGCTTGGAAATGATCCGGTAGCGGCCCTTCAAAACACGTGCTGGCATTCCCGGAATTATGACGGCGCTGGAGGATATAGCCAAGGCGAGGGGGATCGTCTCGCTTACTCCGCGAGGAACGAATGGCGGATCGTGATCTGGCGGACCTGTCGGCTCGATGGCTCGTAGCAGCGGAGCCTCACCTCCAGACCGCGGAGCGGAACGGGATAGGGGGGGCTCGTCTCGTGACGAAGGCTGGTGGGTTAACCACAAGCGGGTGGAATGGATCTGGCGACAGGAGGGTTTGAAAGTGCCTGCGAAACAACCGAAGCGGCGAAGGCTCTGGCTTGGAGATGGGTCGTGCATCCGGCTACGGCCGACGCACCGGAACCACGTCTGGAGCTACGACTTCGTGATGGATCGGACGGCCGACGGCCGGGCGTTCCGGATGCTGACGATCGTGGACGAGTACACGCGGGAGTGCCTGGCAATCGACGTGTCGAGGAAGCTGACCAGCGAGGACGTCTTGGAGAGGCTGAGCGACCTGTTCGTGCGAAAAGGCGTGCCCGATCACATTCGCAGCGATAACGGCAGCGAGTTCACCGCGACACGAGTGCGGGAGTGGCTCGGCCGGGTCGGGGTGAAGACGCTTTACATCGAGCGTGGATCCCCTTGGGAGAACGGCTACATCGAGCGCTGGGGTCACACTGCATCTGGCAGCAGACGGCCTTCGACGAGCACCCGCACCTTCTCGCGACCGGCAAGTTCAGCGGTTTTTTGTGTGATCGCCTCGCAGGCCACGAATGCCAGCGCGGGAATGTCGATCTTGCGGAGATACTCTGCCCGCCGTGCCGCTCGCACAATGTCGTCCTTGTCGGCTGTGCATGAAACCTCGCCGATCAGATGCATCGGCTTGCCGTCAACATCCGCCGTCGCCACGAGGTCGGCCCGCAGGAGGTCGTCGATCTCCGTGTCGGCGAGCCGGCCCTCGACCGCGTCGAGGAGTTGTTCTGCCGAGATGACGCGGCATCGTCGCATGTAGCGGCCCAGGTAGGCCGGAAGGTGCGTGCGAAGGAAAAGCTCAAGCGTCCGGCCGTCTGTTTTGTCGAGCCGAATAAGCATCTTTTCTTGCACAGAGGCGAGCCGATCAACCGTTTTCGTCAGTTGGCCGAGCTGCCGGTCGGTGTGGTCAAGTGATTCAGCGAGTTGTGCAACACGTTGCTCGGTGCGGCTTTGCGCAACGGCAAGCTCCTCGACACGTTGCTCGGTGCGGCTTTGAGCAACGGCAAGCTCCTCGACACGTTGCTCGGTGCGGCTTTGAGCAACGGCAAGCTCCTCGACACGTTGCTCGGTGCGGCTTTGCGCAACGGCAAGCTCCTCGACACGTTGCTCGGTGCGGCTTTGCGCAACGGCAAGCTCTTTGACCGCGCCGGTGAGTTCGTTCAACTCTGCCTTGGTGACGAGCTCGTCGTGCGACTCAACGAAGACATGCGCGAGCAGGTCGGCCTGCGGCTCTGGGAAGCCTTGCAGGAGCCGGTTGCGGATTTGGGGGATCGTGGCCATCGGAGTGCCTCGCAAGAAGTATACGCTACAGGCCAGGAGTATACCGGCGTACACGTTCTTGTCAAGCGGTCGCCGCTATGCGACCAGACGATGTTCTTCGAGCAGGCCAAGGCAGAGTCGCCTGATTGCGGCGATCTCGCCCTGCAGTACTTCCCGCGGAAAGAACTTGACGCCGGCAACGGCACCGGAAGCATCTCATAATAAGTTACCTCGCTGATGGCTTCAGCCAAAGTAGACCGCTTGCTCCGCAAGCGGATCTGGGAAGTCGCTTCGAGCTGAAGCGGGCTGCGGGACAGGCACGGAGGCCTGTCGTACGGGTGCGCTAGCGGGCGATGACGAGGCTGTTCACGTCGAAGCCGAGGCAGCGGGCCTGGTCCTTCAGCTGCGCGAGCACGTCCGGCGGCAGGCAGGGCTGGCGGGCGAGGATCCAGAGGAAGCGGCGGTCGGGAGTGCCCACGAGCGCCCATTCGTATGGTGCATCGGGCGCGGTTTCGCCAAGGGCGATGATCCAGTAATTGCCGTCGCGAGCCACCGGCACGAGCGCGGCCAGCCCGCCAAACTTCACCCGCAGGCGGGCATTGCCCGAGCCGGGCACGGGCGTGGCGATCCCCTCGATCGACGACGTGCGGCCGTTGGCCTTGAAGCAGGTGTTTACCACTTCGAGCGAGCCATCGCCGCAGGGCGTGTAGCGAGCCTGCGACCGCTCGCACGACCGCTGAAACCAGTTTGGCAACCGGGCGATCTCATGCCATGTGCCGGCATACCGGCCGAGATCCACATGCGGAACCGTCGGCAGCGAATCCGCCGCGGACGCCGCCGAAGCGGCAACCCCCAGCCAAGCGGCCACGCAAGAAACAATCGTTCGCATGACCGGTAGGACAGGCTTCAGCCTGTCAAAAGTACGACAGGCCTCCGTGCCTGTCACTGCGCGCAGAAGCCCCGCCGCGATTGCCGCGCTACTGAAAGTCGCCTTCGGAGAGAATAGGATAGGAAACGGCATTCCACGTGGTTGTATAAATGGAACTGAAGTTCGGATTTGGGCTTGTTGGCACGTTCGGCCGGGTCGCCTCGGCGTGATTCCATGACAGAAGTTGGGCGTAGACAGTCGTCAACAATGAGTCCTTCAGAAATCCTGTATGGCCGTCGGCAAAGGCCACGACAACGCCGCCGGGATGGTTGGAAGACGGAGTACTGAATTGGCCAATCAATGCAGGCCCACCGACGACAGTGCTGTTGATGACCCTTGTCGTCCCGAGCCCTGTCGGCAAACCAAAACCGGGAACACTTGTCGCACCAGACGCAAACGCGAAAGTTCCAGACGTTAATGCCGGAAAGACGGTACTCCAGTTAGCCATAGAAAAAGCCGCGTTGGTGCCCGAAATGCACTTCTCAGAGAGCAAGACGGTCATCGCGGTGCCATCAGCCGCAGAAACATCATCCAGGGTCACGCGGCCATTATTTGGCGCCGCTGTAGCTACCATCAAACCGTCGAATCGCCGTACGTTGTTTGCGCTTCCGCAATTACCGGCATACGCCAGAACGGGAGTTGTTGTCGAATCGGGTGGCGACGACGGGCACACGAAGGTGGTGATGTAAGGCGTTATTGTGCCGGTGATGACAGACGTTCCGCTCCACGCCGTGAAAACATCCCGGCGCTCTAGGAACGGCACAATGGCTACCGGCCAGGATGGGAAATGCGTGCCTGAAACTGCTGGTGACACTTGCGTAAAACGTACTTCGTTCCGCCACCCCGGCAGAAACCCCTGCGCATCATTAAACCTGCTCGCCGCCAGCGCGATCTGATACTGGTTATTCGTGCAAGTCACGCGTCGGCCGGCTTCGCGGGCGCTTTGGACGGCGGGCAAAAGCAGCCCCGTCAACACGCCGATGATGGCGATGACGACGAGCAATTCGACGAGCGTGAAGCCTTTTCGAGCGACGCAGCGGTGCATGGCGAGAGTCCTTGGGATGATTGGCCCCGAATAAAGTCTATCTGAATGGTGTGTGGCCGGGGAACCCGCGGGCTTTCCGCGGGGGTCATTGAAATGCGTGGCGGATCGTGATCTGGCGGATTTCCTTGGTGGTGGGCTCGATGCAGCGGATCCTCACCTCGATGCCGCGGAGCGGGACGGGATAGGGAGGGGAGGTCTCGCGTTCGGCCGGGTCGTCGGGGATGCCGTCGCCGTTGTCGTCGGACCCGTTGGTGCCTTCGTCCACGAGTCCATCAGCGTCATCGTCAATTCCGTTCGACTCGTAGTGCGTGCTCCAAGTGTCGTAGGTAAGCGGGTAGTCGTCTAAGTCTCTCGTGGCATAGGGCTGAGGCCTGCTTACCGGCCATAAGCCCCAACCTTGAAACGCCGTGAAAACGTCGATCGCCCCATTGCCGAACGAGTCTTCAGCGGCGTCAAGAACGCCATTTTTATTCTTGTCTTCGCTCCCTGGAAAACGGTTGTCGAAGCCGGGATTGTAAGCCTGAGCAAAGATGTCAAAGGAAGATGCCGGGACGCCCTCTTGTCCGATGCCCCAGCCCATGTCGACATAAGCACCACGCGCTGCAGAGCGAACCGCCTTGGTGTCGTAGTAACCAAAATCCCCGGGGATCAATGGAGTGGCGACGTCAGGGTGAGCTTTTACCCAAGCATCAGGGTCAAATACCCGCACGTCGAATGAAAGGACGTTGCGAAGCACGATGTCCTCTCCTTCTCTCGCAGGCGCATTGACTGGCCTAGGCTCGTTGAATGTCGCAGGCTGCGAATTGACCGATGTCCCGTCGGCAATCAACCCTTTCGCGAGTGGAAAGAAAAGATATTGACCCGATGATGAGTCGAGCACATGTCGAAAACGATTTTCCGATTTGCTTAAGTCACTCAACGAGTTCGGGTAGATAAAGTTGTTTTTCTGCCGCAGCGAAAGATCCCAAGTGAAGGAGGCCAAATCAAATTTCAAAGAGCCGGATGATATTGAGTTTGTTCCTGACAGGAATGGATCTCGTCCTACATACGGTACGACCAATAGCTGCCGCCGATATAAATTGCCATTCAATACAAACCAAGCGACTTCGGCCGCACTTGCCTGGATGGTTTCCGCGCCATATCGGCCAACAAATGGCTCGCCGCTATTCCGGGTGGTGAAGAGCAGAATGTCGTCCCAATCCCCCTTCCAATCGATATTGTCGTTATTCGTATCAACGAGTGGAATCCACTTGTTGGTTAAACTATTCCAACTGGCAGTGTCAGTGGCAGGCCCCTCAATCAGTTCGAAATAGCCCGAGTCAGAGTCGGGTGAAACGGGTGGCTCGAGCTTGCAGGTGACTCCAGCCAGATCCTTCCGCAGCCGGTCGCCGACGACGCGGAGGCGATTCGTCATGTCCACAATCGATTGTGTGGAGGAAGCAGTGCGGCTAAAGAGGCCAAGCAGCGTGGCGAGCGACGCCATCACCATGAGGCCGATCGTCGAGGCCACGAGAAGCTCGACGAGCGTGAAGCCACGCTGTCCGCCTTGCGCGCGGGGCAGGTGATGATAAACGCGAGATATGGGCTGAAAGCGGGGCATAGAGTGAAAAGCGTCAGTCAAGAAAACGCTTGAGCCGGATCGTGTCGCGAACGTTTAGATCCTGCCCCGGGGCATAGCCCACGGGGATCGAGCGATCGATGATCGCAAACATGCGCTTCGTTACCGGCGAAGGAGCGTTTGGCGAATCGTCAGTGATCTTCACGGTAATCCAGACGGCGAATACCTGTGACCGGATCGTGGCTGTGTTGGCAAGGCGAATCGCCTGGGCATATGCAAAGAACGGATTTCGGTCTCGCGGATAGAGGTCTTCGCCTGGCGGCGTCGTGTGGTCGGCGAGTGGTGTAGGCGTGTCAGCCGGCGCGGTGCCCGAGAGTAAGGCCGCATCCAAAGGCCAGCCCGCATTTGTTCCTGAAAGCAAGAGGAGCATTTGCGCTAAAGACTTAGCAGGCTGGGCGGGAGTGATCTCTTGTTTGGGATCTTTAGGAATTGCCCGTATCGCCGGGATAGTAGGGTTGCCTCGCGATACAGGGATCGCCGGAATCGCTGGGATCGTAGCTGTAATTGCAGGGCGAGGCAGGAATGGGTTCCGCAAATTCGGTGTGCCTAAAAACGTCGTCCAAACGATTTCGTCCACCAGGGGCGCTGTGCCAGAGCGAACGGCGGTGCCGGAAACGATCGTGTTGACATTAACCTTTCCGGGTTCCCGCCATTTCGACATCTCGCCAAATGAACCACTCGTTGCAATCGTTGAGCCGCTGATCGAAAGCGTGTTCAAGCCAAGTAGTTCCGGCCCAGAGCCGGACACGGTCAGCGTGTTTCCTGCAAAACGGCTTGGCACGTAGGTGGCTTCAAGGATTAATGAGCCGAGAGGCGCGGAAGTGCCGCCGATGGTGATTGAGTTTGTGCTGCTCGCAAGAGAGTGGAAGGGTTGCGGACGCGTCGTTGATCCCGACTCCTGGAGATAAGGAAAGGAATAGTTCGCGAGCATTTGGCTCGCTGCATCGATCCCTCCGGTGCCCGTGGGTACAAGCAGAAGTTCAGCCTGGCTTATGAATGGGCGGTTAGGCCAGTGGAACCATGACACCGGAAGCTGCGCTGTCGATATTGATGGATGTGAGGTGTAGGAATTGCCAGTTACATAAGGTGCCAGAATCAGAGCGGTGGGGTCATCGGCAGGAGCGACCTGTTTGAATCGTTGGTTCCAAAATGCAGTCATCCAGTCTGCTTGCCCCATTTTCTTCGGGCCTTTTTTCTCTTCGTCCAATCGATCGGCGGGGCCTACTCGACGTTGCTTAGTCGGCGGCGGCGGCGGGGTAGAGGAAGCTATGTCAGGAATTGAGATCGTGGCTGTGTCAACGGTGACAAATGTGGTTTCTCCGCCCGACGTCACGGCTCGCTGAAGGGCTATCGTTCCGGAGGCGGCTGTCGGCGGAAAAGCAAATCCATTGATTCCCAATGGCGTAGTGTTTGTCCCGGTGAAGTACGCCGGCATCGTTGGGGGCGAAGTAAAGACGCGGCAATAAGCGGAAGAGCCGCTTGTGCCAAGGGTTCCCGAAAGAGCATGGAACGATGAGCCACTTGACGGAGTCAGTTGGATGCGCCAGGTATTTAGAGGAACATTACCGGCCGCCCAAATTGCGGGTGATGTTGCGTGCGGAACACGGTGAAGCAAGACAAATAATTCGGAAGTGCCGGTGGAAGTGTCGCGACGCGCGGCCACTTCGGTGATCACTACCTCGGGGCGTTCGGCGCCCCAAACCACGTCAGTTCCCCCCGACGCGTTCCACCCGTCAGTGAGAATCTTGTCATATTCAAAGCGGGTGGGCACGTTGTCGGGGTCGCGGAAATCCATCACGTTGGCTGCCCACTGGGCAGCCGATACGGAGTTCGTAGCACCTAGAAGGGTGACAAGCGTGTAAAGCCCCTTGCAGTAGTTCTGCTTGTCACTTCGTTCGTCAATCGAGTCGGTGGTGAGATCGTTGTCGGAAATTATTGGCCTGTTGATGTTAAATCGCAGGCCGGCTGCGACATCGGGAGAAATCGCGTTAATGCCGGTCACCCGATCCCATGCGCTGGCCGAGTACTGAAGCGGTTGAATCGCAGCAGTTGCTAATTGTTCCTGGATGCGACGCCCAGCAAGCCCCGTGATCGCGGGGGTGTCCCAACTATCGGTCGTGATCATCATTCGCGATCTCTGCGAGAAGTCGCGCAGCCCAGCCGCCAGCCTTTGGGGCAACTGCAAAGCATCGGGGTCGTTCGCTCGCAGGATTCGTTCCATTTCGGCAAGCGTGTAGGGATTGTCGTCGTTGCGGCCGGCTAGAATCGCAGCCACACCGATTTGGCTGGTTACGGATGGGCGTGGAGCATCTGAGTCGAGCCTCAACTCGTATGGGTCGTCTGTTGCGTCGAGGGCAGAGGCGCCCGTGGCGCTTGTGAGGGGCGTGACTGAGAAGATATTCATGACCGGAGTGATTTGTCCGCTGGTGCCGGTCATGAAGATCTTTTTTCGGGCCTGGAGGTCTGCCCATGCGTTTGTGCCGGCGATGATCGTGCTGTAGTTGGCGGAGGTTCCCGACGTGGAACTCAGCGTGAGCTGGTAGGGACCGGAGTCATCTCCGGCGATTCCAGGGTTGTCGTTCAGGCCATAACGCCCCGCCATGTCGCCGACGAGCGGCGGTGAGCGGCGTTGCACGACCGAGGGAGCAGGGGCCGTGCCCGACGACGTGCCTCCGTAAATGACCGTGGCCCAAGCCGTCGTGCCGGAAGTGCCAGTGTTGATGAAGGCCGAAGTGCCCGTCACTGATGGCGATGTTGCCGGAAACAGGAGTGAGGCATCGATGTCGGCAGGGCCATACCCCATGCCCAGCGGAACTTCCATTGATCCGTAGGAACCGCTTTCGGGGCGGGCCATGCCGGCCGCATTGATGTTGATCCGACCATCGAGATCAAGAATCAAATAGGAAACCTGAAATCGCAGCGTGCCGCCGAGGGGCGAGGGGCGATCGGCGATGACGAAAGGCGCGGGGGTGGCCCTGCCTGTCGCTATCGCCGATGCGATTGCGGCATCCGATGGGATCCAAATCCCATCCAAAACACCGTCATTGTCATTGTCCACCGCGGGCAGAGCGAACGTGCCGGAAAACGATAAGCGGTCGAACCGGGCTACTTGGTTATTGTCAAGGAGAGGCTGCGCAAGCCAGAGGTTGTCGTCGTCGAATGCATCAAATGGCTCTGCCTGAGGGGGAGCGACTGTGACGGAGGGAGGGGGCGAGTCTGGGTATCCAGCACCCGCATTCGTAACGGAGAATCCTGTCACCTGACCAGAACTATCTACTATTGCGACGGCCGTTGCGGTGGTGCCTGTTGCGACCGGCGGCGGCGAAATGACCACTACGGGCGGGTAGAGTTGTGAATATTCAGACCCGCCGGTCCCGGCCGCAATGGAACTTACTGTGCCACTGTTTATGGTTGCCGAACCTGCCGTCGCAGTTATACCGCTCGGAGGAAACTCTCGGCCATTAATAACGACATCGAACGCTACGGTTGGGTATTTTCGATACGCCGGCTTTCGGGAGTTATCCAGATAACATCTCGCTGTGCTGCCGGATGTCATCTGCGATCCTAAAATGCGATGGCTGGCGAGGTCACCATCGTTGGTCGTCGGCTTGATTGTTAGCACGCGGCCGTTCAGCCGATTTAGCACAGCTGTCGAAGCAGCGGGCAGCGTGAGGTCCAAGGCAAGAATCGGCCTGTCGATTCCGGTGCCCGGGGGCGCGGTCGACCCGGTCACAAGTGTTCCGATTCCTAACGCCGGTGGCCCGTATTTGTCTGCCAAGATCGGCTCGGTAGTTCCGGAGACCGCGACCGAGCCATTCGTGCCACCGCGCAGCAGCAATAGCAATGCATCGTCAAGTATGTTGCGAGAAAGATTGTCGTTCAGGCCCGCTGAGAGGGCTGCCGAGCCATATGCCCGGGCAGATGCGCGTGAGCGCAGCGTGATAGTGAGCAGCCAGGCGCCGATCGCCATGAAGAGCGACAGCATGAGCATGACCAAGAGCAGAAGCATGCCGCGGCGCTTCGACCACTGCTTTTGAGATAAGGCGACCATAAGCTTTTCGTTTTTGCGGGTGTTCCAAGCGAGCGGGCGGAGCAGCCGGCTTTACTCAAGGGTTACCGGAAAGACGTCGACACGTATCAAGTTGCTGAATCCAATCACGCACAATACTTTCGAAGTGCCATCGAAGAATTTGTCCGCTTCCGCGGGTAAAGTCACATAAGACACTCGGCCGGAAGCCGTCGTTGATTGGACAGTCCAAGAGGAGTTGATTCGGAGCCATTGGGGCCCCGGGGGAGGCGATGCGGATGAGCCGATTGGTAATGCCAAAACGTAGGAGCATGGCTTCAGGTAAGTGGAGCGAATGGTTTCCTGGCCGGCAGGCAGGCGATAGAGGGTTGGGCTGATTTGTTCGAGGTCGATTCCGCGAGCGTCAGCAGCTTTTTTAAAAACGGCGACACTCAATTGAGCCGGTGCGCCTGGTGTCGGTGGATTTGTACCGGTAGTGAGCCTGGCAAGAGTGGCTCCCCACGTAACGCCACGCTTGAAAGCCCGGGGGCCCAATGACGTTCCGGATGCGACGACTTCGTACACACTCGTGGGCAAGCCGTTGACTTCGGTGTAAGCGAGTTCGTCCTCGAGAAAGAAACCGCGGCAATTGTCAACCGAAGCTCTCATCGAGGCATAGGGCCAAATAGCGTCAAAAGCTCGATCGACGGCAGAGGTACCACTGCTGGACGGACTAAAAGGGTTGGTGAAAAAGAAGGGGGCCATTTTCTGCGCTTTGATGGTCGCGTCTCCTTCGACGGCCGTCCAATCCCCTGTTGGTCCAAGATTGCCAAGTACAAGGGCTTCACTTTGGAGATTTGGGCTTGCATTTACATTGGGCACTCCTGTGAATAGGGATGCCTTGAACAACTGCCGGCTGTTAAGTTCCGCATACACATTGGCTGCCATGAGGGCTGCGCGATCCTCCGCGACGCTTTCCGCAAGCCGCGAGCCGGCGGCCGGGAGGATTGCGGCAATGCCGGACAGCGCGAACACGAGGATGCCACAGGCGACCAGGACCTCGAGGAGCGTCATGCCGTTGCGATGCATCGACTGGCCCGAACGGCGGCAGGCGGCGCCAAAACTCTTGCAAATAGTCGAGCGAGCCATGTTAAGAACGCCTTGATATAGATCAGGGTGCAACCAGGACGTTTGACCTAACGCTGCGGAAGTACGCGCGGAGTCTTTCGCGGGCGATCGGAATTGCTACTTCCTTGCCTTGCGATGCCAAGTCGCTGAGATCTGGCTTCGTCAAGGGGACATTTTTGCCCGTGGCAACGCGACCAGTGACCGGTGAGATCGCAACCCAGATGGATTTGTCGCTGCGGAGGGCGTTGTAGTGAGGCGTGTTGCCTGAGGTATTGTCGATATCGGATTTGGCGGCCACCAGCAGGTAGATCGGGGCGGTGGGCTTAACGGGCGACGTCGGATCCTTAGTGTTTTCTTGCGGCGGAATAAAGGAGGTCAACGTCCCTGTGCGATCAAAACACATTGAGGTACGGCCCATCAGAAAAGACGATTTAAAAGTCGGAAGTTCAGAACTTAAGCCCATGTCGTACACGTCGTCGATCTCATCTCCGATGCTGCTGAATCGGAGGTCCACGGCGGCAAGTTTCGGAAAACTCACTGCCGTCTGCGTGGGCAACGGCCAGCGTGCGATTTCACACGTCAAGGCTGTTCCACTTGGCCAGGGAGTGTTGATGGTTTGGACGGAGCTCGAAGGCAGCAAAGTAAATTGACCGAGTGATTGCTGCAGCGTGACCTCCCCTGAAGACGTCCCAGTGGGTCTGAATGCGAACCACTCGCTGGAAGGGCCGCCGGAAGTGAAACGAATCTGGAATCCGGCATTGACATTATCCGCATTCAGCAGAGTTCCCGTTGTCACCGTTGCAATGGTGCTAGAAATGGAGGGCAGTGCCAAAAGCGCTGGGCCGATGATTGGCTGTTGGACGTCGCCGAATGAAACGACTGTGCTATAGGTGGGGGTGTTGGCGAGTTGCCGCCGCGCAATGCTTTGAAGGAGGTAAGTGCGGGAAGCGGTTGCACTCAGGAGCGGGTTAATTGGATCGCTCGGTTCGACGAGCATCGCAGCGCCTTCTGTGCGGGATAGTGCGCGAGTTCGTGTTTGCATGATCGCTGAGACGACAGAATTGGCCGTCTGGCGGACTTGAGAATTTTCATTCGGCCGCATCGCAACGATGACGAGGCTAAGCAGCGAAGCCAAGAGGCCTGTCACCACCAGAAGTTCGACGAGGCTGAAGGCTTTGCGGGAGGAAGCGATCATTGCTTGGCCTCCGCGTCGAAGTTGGTGATGTTGTCGTCGGCGCCGCTATTCATTCGGGCACCTGCGTTTGAACGCGGAGCTATTTTCCAATCGCCGCACAGTGCGCCGTATTGATCGGCCGACGAACCCAGCGACGCCATGTCGGCGTTGGAAGTGCTCGAGTCCTTTACCCGATCGATCGAGTATTGGCCGTCTGGGCCAGCGGAATAGATCAGAGGCCGCATGCCCAGCGTGGGGCGGACGCTTGCGGCGCCATATGGATCGTTCAATGGATCGTCAAACTGGTTTTGAAAAAAAAGCGTGCTACGGCCGGTTGCCTGAAACGCGCAGGGCCAAAGAAGGTAGTCGATGGGATTGCCCCACGCATCGAGAAATTCCATGTAGCCATCGCTGTCTTTGTCACCCACGGTTGAAGTCGTCATCGAGCCGCAATCGAGGCAATTCGCAACGCCGCTTTGCATCACGATCATGAAGAGGCACTCGGCGCCACCGAATTGGTCAGTCGGAACTGAGCCGCTCTTCGATCCGGCGTCCCACATGTCGATGTAGATGCGCTGGAAGGTAGAGCGACGGGTCCACTTCGGAGTGGGAGCCGTTGCCATTTCCGTCATGTATCTGACGTCTGACCATCGATCCGGGATGTCGGCGGAGATCAGATTGCGACGGATGTGCCAGGCGCGAAGGCTGGTGTGGTATTTGAAAACCAAGTCGGTGGGAAAACTGGGGTTGTCATTGCCGTTTGGAAGGCGTCTGGAAGGTAGGTCGAGTTTTGTCGTATCAGTGGTGTCGACCGGCCGCGAATCGTAGGTTTCGATCTGGGCCGAAATGATTCGGTCGAGCTTTGCGATCAGGTCGCGGGTGGCATTGGCTTTTTGCGTCACGCGGACGTTTGACACGGCGCCGGCGAGCAGCGCCATGAGCCCCAGGATGATCGCGACGACGACCAAGAGCTCGGTGAGGGTGAAGGCAGGGCGCGAAGGCATGACAGGCTGAAGCCTATCCCACCGGGGAGGCATGACAGGCTGAGGAGATGACAGGCTGAAGCCTGTCCCACCTAGGGGGCGTGACAGGCTGAAGCCTGTCCTACCGTTTGTGGGTTTCGGGTCTCTCATGAGAGATCCTGGATCAGCTTGATCAGCGGGAGGAAGAGGGCGATCACGATGAAGCCCACGGCGCCGCCCAAGAAGATGATGAGCAAGGGCTCCATCAGGCTCGTGAGGCTCTCCGTGAGCACGGCGCATTCTTCGTCATACGTGTCGGCCACCTTGTAGAGCATCGTGTCGAGCTCGCCAGACTCCTCGCCCACGTCCACCATGTTGACCACGAGATCGTCCACGACGGGCTTCTTGTATTTCGTCATGTAAAGGAGCGCGCCGATGCCCGGCACGAAGACCGTCCAGAAGAGCATCGCCACCAGATTGAACGGCGGACTGGCAAACTCCTTCAGCGGCTTCGCGATCGCATTGCCGTCGCGGATCGATTCCGAGACCTTCGAGAAGAGCTTCTCGAACATCATGTTGCCGGCGGTCTCTTTCGTGATATTCAAGGCCTCGAGAATCGGCACGCCGCTGGAAAGGAGCGTGCCGAGCGTGCGCGTGGAACGGGCCATGATGTTTTTCTCGACCAGCTGGCCGAAGATCGGCGCCTTGAGCGTGAAGAGATCCCAGCCCATGCGGCCATAGGGCACGAGCTTGATCGCCTTGATGATGAGATTGATCCCGAAGGGAATCGCCGGGATCAGATACCAGTAATTGGCGATCCAGTTGGAGGTGTCGATCAAAAGCTGCGTCATCGGCGGCAGTTCGCTGCCGAAATCGTCGAAGATCTTTTTGAACTGCGGCACGATCTTCAGCATGATGAACGTGAGGATGCCCACGGCCACGCTGATCACGACGATCGGATAGACCATCGCGCCCTTCACCTTGCGCTTCAAAGATTGCGCCCGCTCCATGAACTCCGACAGGCGCCGGAGGATCACTTCCAAGGCACCGCCCGCCTCGCCCGCGCGGATCATGTTTGTATAGAGCCGGTTAAACGCCTTCGGGCTCTTGGCCATCGCTTCCGAAAGCGTGGAGCCGCCTTCGATCTCGTCGCAGACGTCCATGAGCGAGTTTTTCAGGCGGCCGGGCTTCTGCATCTCGGCGAGGATCTTGAGGCTGCGCAGGATCGGCAGGCCGGCGTCTTGCAGGATCGAGAGCTGGCGGGTGAAGAGCGTGAGGTCTTTGGTTTTGACGCCGCCGATTGCGAAGGTGCGGCCCGGCTTCTTTTTGGCGGCGCCCGCCTTCGCCTTGGGGGCCTTGCCTGCCTTGAGCTTCGTCACCATGTAGCCCATGGCGCGGATCGTGGCCTGGGCCTCGGCTTCGGTGGTGGCCTCGACCGAGTCTTTGATCTCTTTGCCGGTGGCGGCGTCGATGGCTTCGAAGAGGTAGGTGGGCATTTTTTATGACAGGCTAAAGGTTTTCGTGACAGGCTGAAGCCTGTCCTACCAGTTACGCTTCGAGGATGGTTTCGCGGATCACTTCTTCGGCGGTGGTTTGGCCTTCGAAGATTCCTTGCATGCCGGAATCGCGGAGCGTGATCATGCCCTGGCTGCGGGCCTTTTCACGAAGGTCTTCCGTGGAGGCATTTCGCATGATCATGTCGCGAAGGTCGTCGTTCATGATCATGAATTCGTAGAGGCCGAGGCGGCCCTTGTAGCCGGTGCGATTGCACTTGTCGCAGCCCTTGCCGCGATAAAACTTCTTGCCCATCACCTGGTCGCCCGTCAGCTCGAGATCGGCGAGCACGTCGGGCCCCGGGATCACCTCCTCGCGGCAATTGGCGCAGATCCGGCGGACGAGCCGCTGGGCCATGATCGCCTCCACCGTGGCCGTGATCAGAAACGGCGGCACGCCCATGTCGCGGAGCCGCGTGATCGTGGAGGGGGCGTCGTTGGTATGGAGCGTGGAGAAGACCATGTGGCCCGTGAGCGAGGCCTGCACCGCGATCTCGGCCGTCTCCACGTCGCGGATTTCGCCCACCAGGATCCGATCGGGATCCTGCCGGAGGATCGCGCGGAGGATCGCCGCGAACGTGTTGCCGAGCTCATTGTCGATCGGCACCTGCACGATGCCGTCGATGTCGTATTCGATCGGGTCTTCCGTGGTGATGAGCTTGTCTTCCACCTCGTTGAGCTCCGAGAGGGCGGAATAGAGCGTGGTCGTCTTCCCGGAGCCCGTGGGGCCCGTCACGAGGATGATGCCGTTGGGCCGCTTCATGACGTCGCGAAACTTTCGCTTGATCCCCTCCTCCATCCCGAGCTTGTCGAGATCGAGCGAGACCACGCCGCGATCGAGCACCCGCATCACCACGCTCTCGCCGAAGAGCGTGGGGAGCACGCTCACGCGGAGATCGACCGGATGGCCGCCCACATTCAGCTCGATGCGGCCGTCTTGCGGCAGCCGCCGCTCGGCGATGTCGAGATTCGCCATCACCTTGATGCGGGTGGTGATCGCGAAGGCAAGGTGCTTCGGCGGCGGCACCATCTCCTGAAGCACGCCATCCGCCTTGAGCCGGATCCGGAATTCATGCTCGAAGGGCTCGAAGTGGATGTCGCTGGCGCCATCGCGGATCGCGAGCAGGAGCACCATGTTGAGCAGCTTGCGCACAGGCGCGCTCTCGGCCAGGGCCTCGATGCTCGTGAGATCGGTGGGGCCGTCGCGGCCGGCGGCGGCCGCCGCGGCGGCGAGATCGTCGTCATGCTCGAGATCGTCGACGAGCGATTCCACGCTCTCCGTCTCCGACGAGAAGAGCTTCTCGATCGCCTTCTGGATCTCCGGCTCCGTGGCCACGCACACGTGGATGTCGTAGCCGAGGAAGGTGCGGAGCTCGTCGGCGATCTGGATCTTCTGCGGCTCGGCCGACGCGATCGTGAGCCGGTTGCCCTCGAGCGAAAGCGGGATCACGCGATACATCTGCGCCATCGGCTCGCTGATGAGCGCCCTCACCGCCGGCGGGATCTCGCGATCGTAGAGCGTCACAAACGTGGTGCTCCATTGCTCGGCCAGCGCCTCGCCGAGCTGCTCGTCGGAGTAGAAGCCGAGCGACACGCCCACCTTGCCGATGGGCTCGCCGCCACGCTGCTGCTGCTCGTCGAGCATCGTGGCCAGTTGGATCTCGTCGATGAGGCCGAGATCGATCAGGATTTGTCCGAGGCGTTTGAGGGCCATGGTTATTGCGCCTTGTCGTCTTCGTAGATGCCACGTTTGGCTTTTTCGATGCGGGCGATGAGCTCGTCGGGATTCTGCGACTTGGCGATGACGTCTTGCTCCGCCACCTTCTTCTCGTTCCAGAGCTTGAAGAGGTGGTCGTCGAGGAGCTGCATGCCGAGCTTCGCGCCCGTTTGGATCGCCGAATTGATGCGGAAGGTCTTGTTTTCGCGGATGAGATTCCCGATGGCCGGCGTGCAGACCAGGATCTCGTAGGCCGCCACACGGCCGCCGCCGATCTTCGGCAGCAGGGCCTGGCTCACCACGCCGATGATTGCCGTGGAAAGCTGCGTGCGCACCTGCTCCTGCTGGTTGGTGGGGAAGGCGTCGATGATGCGATTCACCGTGCCTTGGGCGCCCGTCGTGTGGAGCGTGCCAAAGACCACGTGGCCCGTCTCGGCCGCCGAGATCGCCGCCTCGATCGTCTCGAGATCGCGAAGCTCGCCCACGAGGATCACGTCGGGATCCTGGCGGAGGGCACGGCGAAGGGCCTCGGAGAAGCTCGGCACGTCGTTGCCGATCTCCCGCTGGTTGACCGTGCTCTTCTTCGAATGGTGATAAAACTCGATCGGGTCTTCGATCGTGATGATGTGGTGGTCGTAGTTTTCGTTGATGTAGTTGATCAGGCTCGCGAGCGTGGTCGATTTGCCGGAGCCGGTGGGGCCCGTCACGAGGAAGAGGCCGCGGGGACGCGTGGCCATCTTCTTGCAGACCTCGGGCACGCCCAACTGCTCGGGAGTGAGCATCTTGTTTGGGATCTGCCGCAGGACCATCGCCACGCTGCCGCGCTGCTTGAAGGCGCTCACGCGAAACCGGGCCATGTCGCCGAAGGCGAAGCCGAAGTCGGTGCCCCCCTTCTCGGCCAATTCCGCCTGGCACCGCTCGGGCGTGATCGCCTTCATGAGGCCATTCGTGTCGTCGGGCGTGAGCACTTTCGTGGCCTGCGGCTTCATGTGGCCGTCGATGCGGAAGACCGGGGGCAGGCCGACGGTGATGTGGATGTCGCTCACGCCGTTCTTCACGGCGGCCGTGAGGAGCTTGTCGATCTGCACCGTGCCGGTGGCCAGCCGGGGCTGCTCGTAGGTGGCGGCAGCGGCATCGGCCGCCGGGTGCTCCTGCGAATCGGAGATGTCGAGCTGCAGCGGGCCATCGGAAAACGACTGTTGCTCGGGCTCCGGCTCCGTTGCGGGCCGCAGGACCAGCACCCTGACTCCCTGGTTATTCACGAGCATCCCCTGGAAGCGGCCGAGGGAATTCGTGAACTGGAAATTCGCAGGATCGCCCTGGCGCGGCATCACGGCCGACGCCATCGCCTCGATCTCCTCCGCGGGCAGGGCCTTCGTCTTCAGGGGCCGCATCTGATCGTTGATGCGGAGCATCGGCGCCACGCCGCCGGAGAGGCGCAGCTCGGTGGCGCCATTGTCGAGCGCCACCTTGAGGAGCTTCTCGACCTGCTGGGCCATGGGGGACAGGGCAACCGTGCTCATGGGGATTTCCTCCGTAGGAAATCATATTCTGCCGCAGGGCGCAGATTGCGCACAGCGAGGGCACGTGGGGAGAGGGAGCAGTGATTGCCCACGGGATGAACCGCCTGACGACCAGCCAGCCCCTGACAGCGGCCGATCGACACCAGACATTATGGGTTATATCGGCAGGAAAGTCACGCCAGGGGCAGGATTTTCGGGGGATTACTCTTCGACGCGTTTGGAGACGCGGAAAACCTCGTCGAACGTCGTGATTCCCCGCAAAACCTTGCCCACGCCGTCGTTAAACATGACCGTCATCCCGGAGGCCACGGCCGCCCGGCGGATATCGGTCGTCGGGGCCCCCTGGAAGGCCAGCTCCCGGAGCTTCCCGTTCATCACCATCAATTCGAAGATGCCGAGGCGGCCCTTGTAGCCCGATTTCTGGCAGTGGGCACAGCCGCGGCCCTTCATGAACGTCGCCCCCTTGAGCATTTCGGGGGTCACGCCCGCCAGCTCGAGCTGGGTGTCGAGCGGCTGGAAGGGCTGCTTGCACTTGGGGCAGTTCACGCGGACGAGACGCTGGGCCAAGACCGCGATCACGCTCGAGGCCACCAGATACGCCGGCACGCCCATGTCGATCATGCGGGTGATCGCGCCGGGGGCGTCGTTGGTATGCAGCGTGGAAAACACCAAGTGGCCCGTGAGCGAGGCCTGGATGCCCATCTGGGCCGTTTCCGTGTCGCGCATCTCGCCCACGAGAATCACGTTTGGCGCCTGGCGGAGCATCGAACGGATCACGCGGGCGAAGTCGAGGCCGATCTGGTGCTTCACCTCCACCTGGTTGATGCCGGCGAGGTAATACTCCACCGGGTCTTCCGCCGTGATGATCTTCGTGTCGGGGCGGTTGAGCTCGTTGAGGGAGGCATAGAGCGTGGTCGTCTTGCCCGAGCCCGTGGGGCCCGTCACCAGAATGATGCCGTTTGGACGGCGGATCAGGTTTTTGAACTGCCGGAAATCGGCGTCGGACAGGCCCAGCTGCCGGATGCCCACGCGGATGTTGTCTTTGTCGAGAATCCGCATCACCACCGTCTGGCCGTGATTGGTGGGCATCACGGAGACGCGGAGATCGTAGTCTTTGCCGTCGGCCGTGAGCTTGATGCGGCCGTCTTGCGGGCGGCGCCGCTCGGCGATGTCGAGCTTCGAAAGAATCTTGATGCGGGAGAGGATCGCGCCCAAGAGCCGGCGCGGGGGATTGTCGCGCTCCACGAGCCGGCCGTCGATCCGATAGCGGATGCGGACACGATCCTCGAAGGGCTCGATGTGGATGTCGCTCGCCTTCAGCGCCACGGCCTCGGTGATGATGAGGTTCACGAGCTTCACGACCGGGGCGTCGGAGTTGTCTTCCTGCGCCTGGTTTGCCTGCTGCTCGACGGCCGTCTCGGTGAAGTCGATCGCCGTGTCGGTGAATTCCTGGAGCATCGAGTCGGCGCTCTCGCCGTCGCTCGTGCCGTAATGGCGGTTGATCGCCTCGACGATCTGCTCGCGGGGGGCCAAGGCGAGCTCCACCTCGCGATTGAGAATGAAGCGGAGCTTTTCCTGAGTGTCGATGTCGGTGGGGTCGCTCGTGACCACGCGCAGCGACGAGCCCTCCTCGGCCAGCGGGAAGATCGTGTTTTCGCGGGCCACGCTCTCGGGGAGCAGGCCGACGAGCTCCGGCGAAATCTCGAGCTTCGTGAGATCGACGAGCTTGAGGCGATAGGCCTTGGCGAGGGCCTTCATCACCTTCTCGCCGGGGGCATAGCCGAGCCGCACGACCTCGTCATGGAGCTTCTTGCCGGACGAGGATGCAATCTGCAGTGCCTCGGCGAGCTGCTCGGCGCTGACGATGCCCTCGGAAATCAGGATGTTGGAAAATGCGTCGGGCATGGAAGTAGGACAGGCTTCAGCCTGTCGGGAATGTTGACAGGCTAAAGCCTGTCCTACTCAAGGAAGGTGTCGGTGTGTTCGTAGCAGGGGGCACACGTGCACAAAAAGACGAGCTCGACGGAGCCCGTGTTTTTGATCGTGTGGCTCATCCCAGGCGGGATGGCGATGGCGTCGCCGGGGCCGACGGGCCGGGTTTCGCCGGCGAGCGTCATGAGGGCGGTGCCTGTGAGGATGTAGTAGATCTCTTCGGTGACTTTGTGGTGATGCGGCGTGGTGGATTGTCCCGGAGCCAGGCGGGCCTCGGCAAGGCTCTGCTTGCGGATCGCCGAATTGCGATGGGCGAGCAGCTCGCGGATCGTGGAGCCGTCGGCTGTGGTGAAGGGAACCGCCTCCCGCTGATTGATGACGTCCATGGGAATCAGAATAGCAAATAGAGGACGGCCGGCGGGATGGGGCGTGCTTCCCACCTTTCGGGGAGCGGCAGGGCGGCGGGATCGAAGGCGGTGTCGGCCTCGACCACGAACGTGCTCCCCGGCGGGGCGGCCTGCCTGAGCGATTCGATCAGGGCCATCACGTCGCCCGGCCGCGACTGGAAAAACTCCCACGGCGGCGAGACGAAGACGAGCCACGGGGCATCGCCGGGCAAGGCGGGCAAACGCTTCGGCCAGAGGAGCACGTCGCCCGTCTTCACCTCCACGCGATCCTCCACGCCAAGCGATCGGGCCGACTTCCGCAGGAGGTCGGCCGTGGGGAAATGCCGCTCGCAGAAGATCGCCCGCGACGCGCCGCGGCTCAATGCCTCAAACCCGATCGCGCCGGAGCCGGCGAAGCAATCGATCGCGATCGCCCCGACGGCCCGCGTGCCGACGAGATCGAAGAGCGACTCGCGCACGCGGTCTTTCATGGGCCGCGTGCGCGGGTCGGGGCTGAATTCGAGCCGCCGCCCGCGGAGGGTGCCGCCGATGATTCGCGGGGCGCTCGCGGCCTCGGCATGGCTCGAATCGGTGCGGGAGGGTTTGGGCATCGGGAGGTGCGCGGCTTGAGGGGGAAAGTGGTAATGTACATCACATGGTGGGATGGGCTTTAGCCTGTCTTGCTCGACATCCACCCGCCGGAGCACCTCATGCACGCCCGCATCCTCCCGCTGCTCGCCGCCCTGCTGCTCGCCACGCCCGCGCTCGCCCAGCAGGCCGTCGTCGAGACGACGATCGACCCCGCCAAGGCCAAGGCCGAATTCGCCGACGCCAGCAAGGCGATGAAGGAATTCGTCGCCGAACTCACCGTCCTGCAGGCCGAATACCAAAAGCCCGGCAGCGACAAGAAGGCGATCGAGGCGAAATTCGACACCACGAAGGCGAAGGCCCAGGAGACGAGCGACCGGCTCGAGACCGCCGCCTTCGCGCTGGCGATGGTCGATCCCGCCGACAAGGGCGCCAAGGAAATCACCGGCGCCGTCGTGGCCGGCTCGCTCGCCAGCGACGATCCCAAGAAGGCCCTCACGCTCGCGAGCATGCTCGACAAGGCCGGCGCGGCCAGCCCCGACGTGATGATGATGGCCGCCGCCGCCGACATGCTCCTCTCCGATCTCGACGCCGCCGCGGGCTGGCTCAAGAAGGCCGCCGCGGCGGGCATGCCGAAGCAGAAGATCGTCGAACTCGAGGAGGCGATCGAAGCCGAGCGGCCGAAGGTGAAAGACGAAATGGCGAAGCGGGCGGCCGACGCGAAGGCCGACGACCTGCCGCGGGTGAAGATCTCCACGACGAAGGGCGACATCGTGGTGGAGCTCTTCGAAAACGAGGCGCCCAACACCGTGGCCAACTACATCGCGCTGGTGGAGAAGGGCTTCTACGACGGCACGCCCTTTCATCGCGTGATCGGCGGCTTCATGGCGCAGGGCGGCGATCCGACTGGCACGGGCACCGGCGGCCCCGGCCACACGATCGAATGCGAAGTGGGGAAGCCGGGGGCGCGAAAGCACTTCCTCGGCTCGCTCTCGATGGCCCATGCGGGGCCAAACACCGGCGGCTCGCAGTTTTTCCTGACGTTTCGGCCGACCGAGCACCTCGACGGCAAGCACACGGTGTTTGGCCGTGTGATCGAAGGGATCGAGGTATTGCCGAAGCTCACCCGGACGGAAGGGGAAATGGCCACGGGCGCCGACCCGGATAAAATCGTGAAGGCGGTGGTGGTGCGGAAGCGAAACCACCCCTACGAGCCCAAGACGACACCCAAGTAGGACAGGCCTCCGTGCCTGTCGGAAACAAGAAAGCAAAGACAGGCACAGAGGCCTGTCGTACGTATGAAAACGTTCATCACACTCGCCCTCCTCCTCGGAGCCATGCCCGTGCTCGCCGACGACGCCGACGCCGAGAAAAATCCCGCCATCGCCGGCCGGCTCGCCGACGACGAGATCCCGACGTCAGACGAGGAATACCGCAAGCGGCTCACGCCCGAGCAATTCGAGATCGCCCGCAAGAAGGGCACGGAGCGGGCCTTCACCGGCAAATACTGGAACACGAAGACCCCTGGCACCTACCGCTGCATCTGCTGCGGCGAGCCGCTCTTCGCGTCGGGGCAGAAATTCGAGAGCGGCTGCGGCTGGCCGAGCTTCTATGCCCCGATCGACGCGAAGCGCGACAATGTGAAGGGGAAGGCGATCGCCGAGCACGTGGATCGCTCGCTGGCGGGCCTGCCCGGATTCGGGATTCGCACAGAGGTGACCTGTCGCCGCTGCGGCGCGCACTTGGGGCACGTCTTCAACGACGGCCCGCCCCCGACGGGGCTGCGGTATTGCATCAACTCCGCGTCGATCACCCTCGATCCCCGGTAGGACAGGCTTTAGCCTGTCACGGAAATTGGTAGGACAGGCTTTAGCCTGTCACGGAAATTGGTAGGACAGGCTTTAGCCTGTCACGATTTTGGGAGACAGGCTGAAGCCTGTCCTACCGGGGTCGGAGACAGGCTGAAGCCTGTCCTACCGGGTCATTGACGGGGCTGGGGGCTTCGGATAGTGTACGCTAGTATACGCGTCCTACGAGGGGCATTCCCATGATCAGTTTTCGCCGGCGGCATCTGCCGCATTACGACGTTGAACACGCCACCTATTTCGTCACCGCGTGTCTCGCCGGCAGTGTGCCGGCAGCCGGGCGGCTCCGGCGGGCCGAGCACCAGTCTTTCGAGGAGAGCGACGAATGGCTCGACATGAGATCTCCCGTCCGCCTGCTCGCCGATCGCCGGCTGGCGAAAATCGTCTGCGAAGAAATCTGCCGTGAGGCCGACGCGCGGTATCAGCTGCACGCCTATACGGTGATGGCGAACCACGTTCATCTCGTGTTTACGCCGCTCGCCGAGTGGACGCGGCCCGCGATCATGCAGGCGATCAAGGGGCGGTCGGCGCGAAGGTGCAACGCCTTGCTCGGCCGCTGCGGCGGCTTCTGGCAGAGCGAATCGTATGACCGCGTGGTGCGCGATGCGGAGGAGTTTGAGCGATTCGTGAACTACGTCGAGTTCAACCCGGTCAAAGCCGGGCTGTGCCTGCGACCAGAAGAATGGGAATTTTCGTCCGCCCGCCGGTAGCCGGTAGGATAGGCTTTAGCCTGTCACGATTTTGGGAGACAGGCTGAAGCCTGTCCTACCGGGGTCGGAGACAGGCTGAAGCCTGTCCTACCGGGGTCGGAGACAGGCTGAAGCCTGTCCTACCGGGCGAGGAGCCAGGCGAGGAGGCCCTTCTGGACGTGCATGCGGTTGGCGGCTTCCTCCACCACCACGCTCTGTGGGCCGTCGATCACGCCGTCGGTCACTTCCTCGCCGCGACGCGCCGGCAGGCAGTGCATGAAGACGGCATCCGGGCAGTGCTTCATCAGGGCTTCGTTCACCTGATAGGCCTTGAAGTCTTCGAGCCGCTTGGCCCTTTCCTTCTCCTGCCCCATGCTCGCCCACACGTCGGTATACACCGCGGCCGCGCCCTTCACCGCCGCCACCGGATCGGTCGTCTCCACGATCTCGGCATTTGGGAGCAGGCCCTTCACGTGCGTGCGGAACGCGTCGTCGAATTGATAGGCCTTCGGCGCGGCGAGCACGAACCGCATGCCGAGCAGGCCGCAGACCACCGCCAGCGACCGCGCCACGTTGTTGCCATCGCCCACGAAGGCGAGCGTGAGCCCCGCCACGCGGCCCACATGCTGCTTGAGCGTGTAGACATCGGCGAGCGCCTGGCAGGGATGGCAGTAATCGGAAAGCCCGTTGATCACCGGCACGCTCGCTGCCGCGGCCAAACGCTCGATCGTATCGTGCGATTTCGAACGGCAGACGATCGCGTCGGCATATTCCGAAAGCACGCGGCCGAAATCGGCCACGCTCTCCCGCGACGATGAGAAGCCGGCATCCTCGCCGAGAAACACACTCGAGCCGCCGAGATGGGCCATCGCCGCCTCGAACGAGACGCGCGTGCGCAGGCTCGGCTTCTCGAACACGAGCGCGAGCACGCGGCCCGGCAGCAGGGCATCCCGCGTGCCGGCGGTGTATTTGGTTTCAAGGTCCTTCGAGATGGCGAAGATCGCCTCGATCTCGTGGGCCGACAGGTCTTCGGGGACGAGGATATGACGCATGGGGGAAATCAGACGCGGGAGGCAACCTCGATGATCGCGTCGGAGAGCTTGTCGCAGCCCTCCGCCACGTCGTCGGGCGTGATGTTCATCGCCGGCAGGAGCCGGATCACGCGTCCCTGCGTGCAGTTGACGAGGAGATTTTTCTCGAGGCAGGCCTGCACGACCGCGGCGCCGTCGATCGAGAGCTCGACGCCGATCATCATGCCGATGACGCGCACGTCTTTTACGGCGTCGCACTTCTCCTTGAGGGCAAGGAGCCGCTCACGGAAGATCGCGGCCGCCTTCTCGACGTGGCCGAGCAGATGCTCCCGCTCGATCATCTCGATCGCCGCCACGCCCGCCGCAGCGGCGATCGGATTGCCGCCGAACGTGGAGGCATGCATGCCGGGCCGCAGGTGCCGGGCCAGCTCGACGGTCGTGAGCATCGCGCCGCCGGCGATGCCGGCGCAGAGGCTCTTGGCGAGCGTGATGATGTCGGGCGTGACCCCGAAATGCTGGTAGCCGAACCACTTGCCGGTGCGGCCGCAGCCGCACTGCACTTCGTCGAACACGAGCAGCAGATCACGCTCGTCGGCGATCCGCCGCAGTCCCTCGAGGAAGCCCGCCGGCGCGGGCACCACGCCCCCCTCGCCGAGAATCGGCTCGACGAGGATGCCGCCGGTGTGGTCGTCGATCAGCTTCTCGACGGCCTCGAGATCGCCGTGCGGGGCATACTGGAAGCCCGCGAGCATCGGCCCGAGGCCCTCGTGATACTTCGGCTGGGCCGTGGCCGTGACGCTCCCCATCGTGCGGCCGTGGAAGCCGCCCTTGAACGTGATGATCTTGTAGCGCTTGCCGTCGGTGCGGAGCCGCACGAGCTTGATCGCGGCCTCGTTGGCCTCGGTGCCCGAATTGCAGAAGAAGGCCTGGCCGCCGAACGACCGCTCCGCGAGCAGCCGGGCCCATTCCCCCTGCGGCTCGGTGTACCAGGTGTTTGGCACGTGGATCAGCCGCGCCACCTGCTCCTGCACGGCGCGGACGACCGGCTCGGGGCAATGGCCGAGAAGGTTGCAGCCCCAGCCGGGGAAGAGGTCGAGGTATTCCGTGCCCTCGGCATCCCATACCCGCGAGCCTTCGCCGCGCTCGAGGCAGACGGAAAACCGCTTGTAGTTCGGCACGACGTAGCGATCGAACGTGTCGATGACGGCTTGCGTCTTCTTGCCGATGGCGGAAGCGTCGATCGTGGCCATGAAAAACTCTCCGTGGTGGGAGGATGGCTAGCGGGCGGCGGAGGCTGAAGCGGCGGCGGCGGCGACTGAAGCAGCGGCCCGCGGGGAGGACGCCAGGCTGTCGTCGCGGACAAGCTCCGTGCCAACGCCGCTGGTGGTGTAGATCTCGAGCAGAAGCGAGTGGCGGAGGCGGCCGTCGATGATGTGGATCTTCTTCACGCCCTGCTCGAGCGTGTCGAGGCAGCCCTCGATCTTCGGGATCATGCCGGCCGAGATCGTGCCATTGGCGATGAGCCGGCGGGCCTCCGACGCCGAGAGCGAATGAACGAGGCTCTCGGGATCGTTGACATCGAGGAGCACGCCCGGGATGTCGGAGAGAATGACGAGCTTCTCCGCGCCGATCGCGGCGGCGACGGCGGTGGCGGCGGTGTCGGCATTCACGTTGAGCTTCTCGCCGTCGGCTGCCATGGCCATCGACGGGATCACCGGCACCTGGCCGGCATAGGTGAGGTTGTCGATCGTGAGCCGATCGACGCGGGTGACCTCGCCCACGTTGCCGAGATCGACGGATTCGCCGTCGGGCCCGTCGAGCACGAGCTTCTCGCCGAAGAGCACGTTCGTCGAGAGGAAGTTGAGCGACATCGCCCGGCCGCCATATTCCTCGAGCTTGGCGACGAGCTCATGATTGAGCTCCGTGGCGAGCACCTTCTCGACGATGTCGAGCGTGGCCTTGTCGGTGTAACGGCGGCCCTGCACGAACCGCGGCACGATGCCGGCGGCGTCCATCGCGCGGCTGATCGCCTTGCCCCCGCCATGCACCACCACGATCCGCATGCCGAGCGTCGACATGAAGACGATGTCGAGCAGCAGGTGGCGCAGCGAGTCGGGATGTTCGACCACGCTGCCGCCAAGCTTGATGACGGTCGTCGTGTCGCGAAACTTGCGAATCCAGCCGAGCGCCTCGATGAGCGTGTCGGCCTTTTGGATGGCCTTCGCCTGGGCGCTCGAGGGCTTCGGCTTGGCGGAGGTGGGCTTCGAGGGGGTGGGCACGTGAGCGGGCAATCCTGGCTGTCCGTGCGGCGAATGCACCGCGGGAAAGCCCGCTATTGTATCACGCCCACGGGCGGTGAAAACGCCGGAAAAACCCCGGTAGGATAGGCTTCAGCCTGTCGTCCTCAAAAGATCACGTCGCTCGGCAGATTCAGCGAGACCAGCGAGTTGCCAACGCGATCGGTGATCGCGCTACCGCCACTGAGCACGATCGCCTTCCCGGGCGTGACCTCGAGATCGAAGTTGTCAGTCCTGCCGATCGCGTAGCGGAATGTCAGCACCGACGAATTATTGCCCGCGTGATAGACGAATTGCCGCGGAGAGCCGCCGATCTGAAACGGGATGGTCGGCGCGCCACGCACGAGCACCGGCTCGCTGAAGTTGATCCGCACGAACACCGTCGTGCCGCGGCCATCGAGTTCCGGTTCGCCAACTGCCAGGACCGCGGGGCCGACGCCATCGACGAGCACGCGGCTCAGATTGACGCTCGGCAGCGTGCCGGCGGCGGTGTTGCCGGCCGCGTCGGCGATCTTCGCGCCGCCAGCAAGGCCGAGCGGCCCGGTGATGGCGACGCCGTCGGCATCGACATCGCCAGCCTGTGGAACGGCCCGGAAGATGAGCGAACGACTGCCGGAGCGGGCCGCGAACCCGAGGAACGAGGCGGTGCGGGCCGCTGATCCGATCTGCACCGGGAGCGTCGGCGAGCCGGTGACCACCACGGGCTCGTTGAAGTTGACGGCGAAGTCGATCGGCCGGGCAGGGCCGTAGGTATTCGGGGCCGGCGGCGTGATGGAGGTGGCCACCGGGCCGGCCGAATCGACGAGCACGCGCGTCAGGTTCGGCGGAGCGATGCCGAGGGCCGCGGGATTGCCGGCGGCATCGACGATCGATGCGCCCGTCGGCAGAACGATCGCCCGGCCGGCCGCGATGCCGTTGGCATCGGTCTCGCCCGGCTGCACGGTGTATTCGAAGACGAGCGATGTCGGCGTGCTCGACGCCGCCACATACTCAGCCTGCCGGGCGGTCGTGCCGACCACCAGCGGGAGCGTCGGCACGCCCGTCACCGTGACCGGCTCGGAGGCCGTGGCCGTGAATCGCAGCACCTGGCCGGCCTTGTAGCTGCCGTTGAGGGGGCCGCCCAGCGCATTCACCCGAGGCGGTGCCGTGTCGACTCGCACGCCCGAGGTATTTACGACCGGCAGGGCGAGCGCGGCGTTGGTCGTGTTCGCACGGATCGAAGCGCCGCGCGGCAACTTGATCGCATTGCCGAGCGCGATGCCGTCGGCATCATTGTTGTTTGCACGCACGGTGTAGTTGAAGGCCAACTCGCTCGTGCCCGAGCCGCTTTGATACAGGGCGCTGACCCTGGTGCGACCGATCGTCAGGTCGATCTCCGGCCTGCCGACGACCGCCACCGGCTGCGTGAGCACCACCTTGAACTGAAGCACCTCACCGGCCCGGTATGTCTTGTTTTCGGGGGCTTCGACGCGATCGATCGTGGTGGCGGAGAGAGCACGCTTCGATTCGAGCTGCTCGATGGCAAGGCTGACCGGACGGCGGCGCATGTGAACTCGACCCTTTGGCTATCAACTACGTGTGCAGCGCACGCAGGCACGACGAGAATCCTGCAGCCTGCCCTACTGGGGGGGTTCTACGCCATCGTGCAGCCGAGTCAAGCGAAAAGTTTGAAAGGGCGGAAATGCCCGGCGTTTTCAGCCGTCGGGGTCGTCGAGCAATTGCTGCAGGCGGGCCGCATGCTCGGGCACACACCGCGGCAGCCATGAGGCGTCGATGAGTCCGAGGTCGATCAGATCACGGAGATGCATCCGATCTTTGTCGCGAAACGAATTGAGCTTCATTCGCACAAGCGCCTCGAGCCCCACGACGTGGTAGTCGTCGGCCAGTTCCCGTTCGGCGACGTCGGCCGTCGGCAGGGGATACGACTCGCGCACCTTCTCGCCGGCGAAGAGGAGGTAGACGGCATCCCGCGGGCTGCCGCCAGGGCCGTCGATGAAGCAGGTGACGTCCATCACCGTGGCATGCACGAACCCGACCGACTCGAGGGCCACCTTGATGCGATCGAAATCGCAACGGCGGACGAGGATGTCGACATCCTGCGTGTTGCGCACCGCGGCCCGATCGACCCGCGACACCCAGGCGGCCACGGCGTTGCCGCCGGCCACGGCATAGGGGATGCCGGCCCGTTCGAGGGCCGCGGTCGCTCGCAGGGCTCGTTCGCGGACGGCTTGCACGGCCTCGATCATCCTTTGCCAGGAGAAGTCGCGGAGTTCGACCGACACGCATGCACCTCGTTCTCAGCACACCCGTCCATGCTCGAATGAATCGAGCCTACCACGCCGCGGTCTCTTCTAGAAAACCACCTGAAACTGCGTCTGGATCGCGGTGCCCGTATAGCCGGCGCGGTAGGGATAGAGGAAGTTTTGCGCGGGGTTGCGGTTGATGTGGAGCGCCTCGAACGTGAGCCGCGCCTGGCGGGTTTTCTTGAGATACCAGTTGAGCCCGCCGCCATACTCCTGGCCGGTGCCATACGGGCCCGTGACCACGCTCGACCGGCCGTAGATTTCGTAGGTGCGCGGCACGAAGCACCAGGAGAGATAGGCCATGCCGCCCTGGTCGAAGATGCTCGAGCGATCGAAGGGGCCCTCGCCCGAGAAATCGTCGAGCAGCCGCCAATAGTATTCACAAAACAGGCCGACGCCCTGCCACTTCCAGGCTGCATCGACCGTGGCGAGCTTGTAGAGAAAACGATCGACCACGGTGCGGCCTCCCAGTGCGCCGGTCGCCGCGAGCGGCGTGCCGTCGGAGAGCCGCACGATCGTGTCTTCGGGATTGTTGCCCACGATCGGATTGGCGTAGGTGGGTGCGTAGACGCCGCTCGTGCCGACGCGGATCACAGGATCCTCGTGGTGCTCCATGTCGGAGGCGCCGATGCCGAAGGGGCCCCACGGCTCCCACCAGGTGTTGCCCGCCCAGGCCATCGACGTGCCGCGGCGGAGGACGCCCGTCGTGCCGCCGTCGATCGCGTTCCAGACGCCCGCCTGATAATGGAGCGTCTTCTCGGCGAGCGAGCCGATCGCGGCCACGCCCGGGCTGAAGCCGGGGCGAAAAAACGTGTTGGCCATGCTGCGGTCGATACCGGTCGTCCAGGGTGACGATTCGAGCCACTCGCGGGTGCCGGGCACCGGGGTCATGCCGCCCCCCACCGTGGCCGCGTCGTCGAACTTCCAGCCCAACAGGCCGATCGGCACGACGCCGGAGCGGATGCCGACGTTCGTCGTGCCGAAGAGGGCGAAGTTGTAGACCAGCCGCTCGTCCACCACGTGGCCGTGAAATGAGAGCAGGAAGCGGTTGATGTTGAAGGTGTTGATGTTGTTGATGGGAAGTACGCGGCCGGTGGCGTTGGTCCACTGCGTCGCATCGCGGGCGAATTCGAACCAGCGCAACTGCATGTAGCCGCCGAGCGCCATCGCAAACGGAAACTCGCCGCGGCGCGGATCGTTCTTGAGCAAGATCAGCCCCTTCGGCGGCGCGAGGTCGGTCATCGGGATGTAGCGCGGGCGGGGCATGCCGGCCAGCCGCGCCGCGACCGCCGCATCGACCAGCGCCTGCAGCTCGGCCTCCTGCGCGGGATCCTCGTGTGTGAACGGCTCCTCGAGATACTGCACCGGCGCAACCTCCTCCGGCTCGGCGCGGGCCGCCGCGCACACGGCGATCGCGGCCCAGCCAATCAGGCAGCGGGCGGCGATTTGCACGACATATGGAAGGGGGGCGCGCATGGCGATCCACCATCACAATCGGGTGGGATCGTGCCGGTCGTGCAGGATTTTCCGGCCAGGCAAGATGGGCAGGACAGGCTGAAGCCTGTCCTACCGTTGGACGGCGGGGGGCCAGCGGAAGCCGGTTTCGATGGCGAAGCGGCAGAGGCGGCGGATCGTCGGCTCGTCGATCGCCGGCGAGGCGAGGTCAGGCACGGCCCGGCGGGTGGCAGCGGAATCGAATTCCGGGTCGTCGCGCCAGTAGGCCCGGTAGACCTGCATCTGGTCGCCGAAGAGCCGCGCGAGGAGCGCGGGATCGAAGCCGGACGCGGGCTTGCCGCCGCCGGCCGCCTTCGGCCGCTCCGCCATCTCGACCACCATCTGCTCGAAGACACGGCAGAGCAGGCCCACGCTCGTGGGCCGAGTGGATGTGAGGTGATAGGTCGAGCCGTGGAGCGACGGATCGAGGATGATCCGCGCCATCACCGCCGAGACCCAATCCACCGGCACCAGGTTTTTGCGCTCCGCCCCGCTCATGCCGAGCACGTCGAGCAGCGAGCCCGATTCGAGCGACGCCTGCAGAAACGACTCGACGAACGGCTGCACGATTCGCAGCGGCTTGTAGAACCCGTGGAATGTATTCGTGAAACCATTCACGAGATCGCCGACGATGATGCTCGGCCGATAGACCGTCAGCACGTCGAGAAAGTCGGCCGCCCGCACCGCCCGCTCCGACTCGATCTTGCTGCGTTCGTAGTCGTTGCCCGGCGTCTGGCCCACGTCGAGCTCCGTCTCGAGCACACGCCCGCGCCGCAGACCGCAGACATAGGCCGTGGAGACATGGTGCAGCCGACGGATGCCCGCGGTGCGGCAGAGCTCGAGCACGTTGGCCGTGCCGCCCACGTTGCTCGCATAGGGCTCGCCATCGGCCTCGCGGCGATCGAACGACAGGCTGGCCGCGGAATGCACGACCTCGTCGACGTTCGCCGCGACCCACTCCCGGGCCGAGGCGGAAAGACCGAGCCCCGGCAGCGTGATATCGCCCTGGAGGACCACCGGCCGCGGCACCTCAGCGCCCGCCACCTCGCGCCAGTCGCGGAGGAGATCGTCCACCCGCGCTTCGGCTCCGGCCGTCTTGCTGCCGCGCACCACGACGGCGACCTGGCGGCCCTGCGCCGAGAGATCGCGCAAGAGGAAGCGGCCCAAGAGTCCGGTGGCGCCGGTGAGCAGGATGCAGGACGAGGGATCGCTCATCCTCGGCTCGTTCTGCCTAAACATGGATCGCCGCTCCCCCATCGACGACGAGCGTCTGCCCCTGCACGAGGTCGGAAAGCGGCGAGGCGAGGAAGAGGACGGCGTCGGCGACGTCGGCCGCCTCCAGCATCCGATCGCCCATCATCGTCTTGTATTTGCGGCCCGCGAACATCTCTGCGGCGCCCGGCAGCCGACGCGTGGAATCGGTCTCCACGAGGCCGGCCTCGACGACGTTGACATTCACACCGCGGTCGCCGAGCTCGAGCGCCCAGTGGCGGGCGAGCGCCGTGAGCGCCGCCTTCGAGCCGCCGATCAGGCCATACATCGGCAGGGCCATGTGGGTGCCGTGGCTCGAGAGCACGATCGCCTTGCCGCGGCCTTCCGACGACTCGAGCAGCGGCGCCGCCGCCTTGAGCAGGTAGACGAGCGACAGGACATTCGTATGCATCGCGGCGTCGAAATGCCGCTGCGTGGTGGCGGCCAGCGGGCGGAAGCCCCCGGTGGCGGCGTTGTGCACGAGGATGTCGAGGCCGCCGAACTCGGCCTTCACGAAGCCGATCATCTCGTCGACGTCTTCCTCCTCGCCGACGTCGGCGCGGATGCAGGCGACATTGCGGCCCATGGCGGCGACCGCCTCGGCCACCTCCTCGGCCTCGCGGGCGCTCGTGACGTAATTCACGACGATGTCGGCGCCCGCCTCCGCGAGCCTGAGGGCACAGGCCTTGCCGATGCCGCGGCTCGAGCCGGTGACGAGGGCCACTTTTCCGGTGAGATCGATCATGACAAGACTTTCTCCTGCGGTGATGCCGTGGACGGGGAATCTGCTTGTGGACGAGGGAGCTTGCCCATGCCGCGAAACGCGGTCATGCCGGGCACGGACAACTGGCGGCCGTTGTCGGCCGAGGTGATGCGGAGGAGGAATGGCACCGCGACGCGGGCCCATTCGTCGGGCTTCGGGTAGAGCGAGGCCGACTCTCCGAACGACGTCTGCAGCGTGTCGGTTTGGATGATGCCGGGATGCAGCGACACCGCGCCCATCGTGGGCGGCAGCTCGTACGACATCGCCTTTGTCATTCCCTCCACCGCCCACTTCGACGCGCAGTAGGGCGCCACCTTCGCGGCCGCTTCGCGGCCCCAGCCGGAGCTGAAGTTCACGACGATGCCGCGCTTGCGACGGATCATGTCGGGGATGAAAGCCCGCAGCACGTTGAAGATGCCGTGGACGTTGACCTGCAGGAGACGGTCGATCTCGTCACGATCGAACCTCCAGGCCTGCTTTCCCTCGTTGGCGACCGCGGCGTTGTTGAGCACGAGATCGGGCACGAGGCCGGCAGCGACCAGTTCCTGCGCCCAGGCCGATACCGCCGCGTCGTCGGTGACATCGAGCTGATCGATCCGATGCGGCGGGCCGAGCTCGGCCCGCATTGCGGCGACGCTGTCGGCGCTACGGGCGCAGCCGATCACAGTGTGGCCCAGGCGGGCGAACTCCCTGCACAGCTCTCGGCCCAGGCCGCGGCTGATGCCAGTGACGAGCACGCACCGCGGGGATGATTCTCGAGCACGAGACGGGCGCAACTCCTCGAGCACGTGTGAGTCAACCTTGGACGGGTCGTTGGCCCGCGCGCCGAAGTCGAACGTGCCCACGCCTGTCTGGGCCGCCCGCTCCAAAACCGCGTTGCCGAACGGGTGATTGCCGGAGTAAAGGTTCATGCCCATGGCGCTGCCGCCACCGTCAACGATCAGCATCGTGCCGCTGATGAACCGCGAATCGTCGCTCGCCAGGAAGGAGAACGACGGGGCGATCAACTCGGGACCGCCGGCGATCGGAATGGGCTGCATCTCGGCGGCGAGCTTCATCATTCCTTCGGGGTCGATGTTGCGGTGAGTGAGCGGCGATACGATCGGGCCAGGAATGATCGCATTGCAGCGGATGTTGTGCCTGCCAAGTTGCACCGCGGCGCAGCGTGTGAGGGCGACGATTCCAGCCTTTGACGCCGAATACGCCGCTCCGCCGGCGCCGCCGCTTTCCGCTGCGATCGACGAGACGTTGATGATCGAGCCGCCGCGCCCCTGGTCGATCATCAGCTTCGCCGCGTGCTTGGTGCCGAGGAAGGCGCCGCGCAGATTCACTCCCTGGGTACGGTCCCAGTTTTCCACCGACGTCTCGAGGAGCGAGCCGAAGGCGCCCCCCGTGGCTGCATTGTTCACCATACAGTCAAGCCGCCCGAAACGCTCCATCGTGTAACGGAGCAGATTCAGCATGTCGAATTCCTGCGATACGTCGCATGACTCGAATCCGAAGCGGTCGAGGCCGTACCGGCTGCGCACCGTCTCGGCCAACCTGGCAGCACTTTCGCGATCAATGTCTCCGACCACCACGCACGCGCCGTCCTCCAAGAGCCGCAGCGCTGACGCCTCGCCGATACCGCTCGCCCCACCGGTGACCACGATCACGCGGCCCGCGAGTTTGCCCTGTGGTGCCTGGGTCATGGGATTTCACCGGTCGGCGTGACGTCTGGGAAACGAGCGAGCAGCCAGGCTTGGAAATGTGTGATCCGCTCTTCGCGGCGGGAGATCAGGCCCGGGCCCGGGTGCCGCGGCGACTCGATGCCGGCCTGCACCTGTGGCAGGATCGCCACGTCTTCGGCGATGATCCGCTGCCAGACCCGGAGCGAACTGCGCACCATCCTCCGCGCGCAGGCATCGGCGAGCGGCCGCGGCCGGCGGGATTGCCAGGCCAGGGTGCGAAACGAGACACGGCAGCTCGTGGGGCCGGTTGGCATGACGGATTGGCAGCCCACGCCGAGATCGGTCTCGACCCACATGAACGAAGGATGAATGTGGCCGTGCACGTAGCGGCCATTCGCCGGGCGGCCGATGCTCCGCGCGAGGAATCGCTCCAGGCTACCCCACCAGGTCGGGTCGCCGGGCGCCTCGAAACGCGAGCGACCGGCCGCCAGCTCGTGGGTGCAGGCCTGTTCGGCGGGCGACGCTCCGAGCGTCGCGGCGTGCACAGTGCCGACGTGGTAACTCTCGAGATTGTTTTCGACGAGCAGCTTCCAGTTGAACGGCAGATCGTAATCGGCCCGCCAGACCATGCGGGTAGACGCATCGAAGCGATCCTCGATGCGCGCGGCATCGGCACCGAGCCACTCGCGCACAGACGGCGCCGCGGGATCGAACGTGAGAAACACGATCGCTCCGACGGTCTCGACTCGGAGCGTGCCAAGCCCGAGCTGGCCCTTCTCGAGCGGCCGAAAACTCGGGGCATCGGGGATTTTCTGCGTCGCGCCCGAGTCGGCGTATTCCCAGCCGTGGTATTCGCAGCGGAGCACGTCGCAGTGGCCGCGGGCCCTGCCTGTCAGCTTGGCGAGGCGGTGGGCGCAGACATTGCGATAGCCATGGATTCGGCCGCCGGAACGCCGCAGGATGACCGGCCCGTCGACGTGATCAAACGTGAGGAAATCACCGTTGCGCGGGAGCTCGTCGACGAGCGCCACCGCCCACCAGGCGGGGCGCATTACGCGCTCGAGCTCGCGCTCGTGCCAGGCGCGGTCGTAATACGCTTCCGGCGGCAGCAGTTGCGGCAGGTGGGTGTCGCTCACGAACATGCGGCAACCTCCGCGGCTGAAGGCGGCCGTGCGTCGGCCGCCGCGCAGTCGGTCGCCACGGCGATGGCGAGCAGATGCATGCCGGCCATCATGAAGGTGCCACGCCCCTCGACGGGGCCATGCTCGCCGCGAACGCTCCAGCGATATCCGGTGCGACCGAGTGTGCAGATTTCGACGGAACAGGGCCGGAATCCGTCATCGAGCCGCGCGGCCTTGAAGGCGGCCTCCTTCGCCCCCCAGAGCCGGGCGCGCAGGAGACCGTCTTCGTCGGGAAGCAGCGAGAGCTCGTCGGGCGTGAACCAGACATCGAGCGCACGGCCGGCCTCGGCCGGATCGACGACATCGATGCCGACGCCCGCCGTTTCACAGACCGCCGCCGCGATCAGTCTGCCGCTATGCGATACCGACACCGCGACGGGAACCGACTTCCCCCGCACCATCGCCACCGGTCGGCCCGAAGGCATCAGCGCGGCGACGCGGACCATCCGCCTTTCGCATCCGACCCGCGAGGCGACGATCGCTTCGGCAAGCCGAGCGGCCTCGACCGAAGCGCCAACGCCTTCCGCTGCCGTGTCGATCGAAAGGACGACGTGGCAGCCCGCGATCGCCATGCGGCGATCGATGCGGCGGAGAGGAAGACTCGTCGGCGCCCGGCAATCGATCATGCACGGCCTCTCTCGGTGCCCATAACCGCCAGATGCAAGCCGTCGAGCGCGAGGATGGCACGGCCGTCGTCGCCGAACAGCACCAGGTCGTAGACGCTCTCCCGCACGTCGCTGGAGCGGAAGAGGAGCCGCGCGATGCAGTTCTCGCCGCTCCGCGGCCGGTCCGTGATCCGCAGCCGCTCGAACTTCACCGGCACCTCCACCCGCAGCCCGCAGAGGATGTAGGAATAGACGGCGCAGGCCACGATGCAGCCATCGAGCAGGGCGGCCGGCACGGTCCAGCCCGAGGCCCCGCGCGGGGCGGCGACGATGTCGGCCGCCGGCGCGACCAAGCGGCCCCAGCCGCCGCTGCGGTCGAGGAACAAGCCTGTGAGCGTGCGGAACGAAGTGCCGTGCCACAATGGCGCCTCGTCGGCATAGACCATGGGATTGAAGGGCAGCGGCGGCTCCGATTTTTTCTCCACGATCGGCGTGGCTGCCTGCGTGGAGACGATCCCGCGAATGGCCGGACGTTGCTCGGCGGCGGCCCAGCCCACCGCCTCCACGGCGCCATGGCCTGCTGCGACCTCGACCCTCACCTGCCGTGGCTCGTCGGACGGGAACGCGATCGGCCGCTCGACGGAGAACTCGCGAATCTCTTGCACCTCGCTGCACGCCCCGGCAGCGATTGCCGCCTGCGCGAGCAGCTCGGCTCCCATCACGGCGGGCAGGAGTGGCCGTCCAAACTGCAGATGGTCCAGCAGGAACCGATCCGTGGTCGGATTCAATCGGAACGTGACCGCGGTGGACGCGGCGCCGGGGGTCACCTCGCCAACGAGGCTGCCGCGTGTTTCATCGGCACCCGCCGGGATGGTGACCGCAGCGACCGCATCCGGCACGCAGGCCGGTTCGGTCACCAGCACCTCGGCCTCGGGCAATCCCGCCTCGAGCTCATCCATGAACCGACGCACGCCCTCGGCAAGCGGCATGAACTTCAGGCCAAACTGCTCCAGCACGAACCGGCTCTCCGGCCGGCTCGCCATGCCCACTTCGTCCCAGGCATGCCAATGAAATACCGTCGTCCGTAGGCCGTTTCGCCGGCGAGCGTTGAGGATCTTCGCGAGCATGTCGTTGGCAAGGGAATAATCGGCCTGGCCGTGGCCACCGAGCCGGCCGCTCGTCGAACCGAAGCCCACGACCGCCTCGAGGGCGGCAGGATCGAGCGCCGCCAGCAGATGCTCGATCCCGACGCATTTCGGGCCCAGCGTGGCGGCGAGCCCCTCGAGCGTCTTCTTCTCGAATCGGCAGGCCGACTCGAAGCCGGCGCCGTGCAGCACACCCCGCACCGGGCCCATCTCCCGCGCGACCCGCTGCACGAGCGACTGTACGGCCGCCTCGTCGGCGAGGTCGCAGGCGAAATACCGGGCATCGACTCCGGCCTCGCGGAATCGGGCGAGCGATTTCTCGATCTCGATCGACTTCTCGACCGTGCGCCAGGCCGAACGGGGATCGGTGCCCTGGCCGCGGGCGTCGAGCATCACGCGGCCCTTGAGCTCCTTGAGGCCGGCCTCGTCGAGCGCGAGCCACGACGAATCGACGGCAATGGGTTTCGTCGAACCGACGAGCGCGAGCACGAGACCATGCTTGCGGCCGAGGGCGCGGGCACATTCGGCGGTCACGCCCCGCGCGCCTCCGGTCACGATCCACACGCTGCCCCGCGCGAGCGCGGCGAGCGGCGTGCCTGACTGCGGACGCTGCTCGCTCGGCACGACCGTCACCCGGCGGCCATTCGCGAGGCCGACCTCGACCGGGCCGGCGGCATCCTGCATCTCGTCGACGACGGCCGCGGCCAGTTGCGCCGAAGCGACCGCCTTCGGTGCATCGACCACGCGGACGTGCAACTCGGGAAACTCGCGGGCGATGCCTTTGAAGAGGCCGGCGAGCGCGCCGCCTTCGACGGCGCCGATGGATCCCGAGATTCCGAAGTCACCGCCGAGATCGACCACGGCCGTGAGCGTGGCAGAGGGAATGTCGCCCGCCTTGCCCCGCGTCGTGATCCAGCGCTGGCAGGCGAAGAAAGGCGCAGCGATCGACGCATTGCGCCGACCAGTCCAGCCGGCGGCTGCCTGCGGCGGGGCGGCCACGATCAGGTGGCGCACCGGGCCGTCTTCTTCTGCTCGTTCGACCGCCGCGATCGCCTCTTCGGCGGAACCGCAGTCGATGCAGATCGCGACGCCGCCCCGAGCCTTCGCGGTGGCAGCGAGCGCATCGGCCGCTCCGCCGCTTCCCAGGATCATCACCCGCTCGCCGGCCAGGTTGCGCACGCTGCGAACGGAGCCAACCTCGCGAAGAGTAATCGAATAGCGACGCGTGATCTCGCTCGTGGCGGGCAGCCAGGCGGGGCCACCGATGGCCGCATCGCTGCCGAGCCATTCGCCAGCGAATGGACCGCCCGAGACAGCGGTCGCGGCGGAATCTGCCACGCCGCAGGCGAGCCAGGCGCAGGTTGCCGAGAGGGCGTCGCGGGCGGCCGACTGTTGCCGGTTCAGCAGGGCCGCGAGCGTCTGCGGGGCATCGATAGCGCCATCTGCCAAGGCCACGCGCCAGAGCGCCGACTTCGGATCACACACAGCCGACACCGGATTCACGCCGCCGGCAATGTGCGCGACGACGAGACCCTGCGGTGCCTGCGAGAGCCCGCCGATCAGTCTCTCTGCGTCTGCGGTCGACCGGCAGGATGTGACAATCGCCTCGACGGCAGCCGTGGCCGCCATGCCATTACGGCCGGTCGCGTCAGCCGCAAATGCAATCAGCCCGGCGTCATTCCAGCCCACGAGCGCCCCGGGCAAGCCTTCCGCGCCCACGAGCGTGGCGCGGAGACCGCCCGCCTCGACGCGCTGCACTGCCGGCGAGGCATGCCGGCCAAAGCACGCGATCAGCCCGCGCGGGCCTGCGGCGTCGGCCGCCGCGACAAGCACGGCATCGAACCCGCCGAGCGCCGCCGCGAGATCGACGACGGCCGGTTCTTCACGTACGGGCTGCGACTTTGCCGGCGCGCTCGCTGCCGTGCTTGCCGACGCACTGGTTGAGGCAGTGCCGCCGACGCGCGGGAGCATGTAGTCGAGGAGATGGCGGAGCGTGGGGAACTCGTCGAGCGAGACGCTGTCGTCGGCCTTGAGCGAGTACTTCTGGCCGATTTCGCCGAAGAGCTGCGCCTTGCGAATGCTGTCGATGCCGAGGTCGGCTTCGAGGTCGGCATCGAGCTCCACGATCTCCCGCGGATAGCCCGTCTGCTCGACGACGAAATCGACGAGGAAGGTTTCGAGCTCGAGCGATCGGTCGCTCGCAGCCGGCTCGGCATGTACCGGAGCTGCTGCCACCCGGGCTGCGGGCGGCGAGGCCGGGGCGGGCTGCGACTTCGCGGGCACAATCGCTGCCGACGTCACTGCAGCAGTGCCGCCGACGCGCGGGAGCATGTAGTCGAGGAGATGGCGGAGCGTGGGGAACTCGTCGAGCGAGACGCTGTCGTCGGCCTTGAGCGAATACTTCTGGCCGATTTCGCCGAAGAGCTGCGCCTTGCGGATGCTGTCGATGCCGAGGTCGGCTTCGAGGTCGGCATCGAGCTCCACGATCTCGCGCGGATAGCCCGTCTGCTCGACGACGAAGTCAATGAGGAAGGCTTCGATCTCACTGCCGGAGGCACGAGCCGCAGGCTTGGCGACCGCGGGCCGCTCGGCCACGAGCATCGCGGTCGCGCCACGCTGCCAGTCGCCGTTGCCATGCCCATTCCCGTGCCCATTGCCATTCACATGGGACGAGCCGTTGTGGCCGCCGCCACCCGCCGCGGCGACGACCGGCTGCTTCGCAACGCGCGATGCGATCGGGGTAGGCTCGCGCGGTGCGACACGCTGGCTCGTGCCGGCGCGGTTGCGCTCGCGGCGGCGGGCCGTGGCATCGAACGCCACGACGGTGCCGCGGGTCGGCGGTGACTTCTTCTTGGCCGGCTCGTGGGCCCGGATCGCGCCGGCCTTTTCGAGCTGCTCCCGCAGGCGGGCGAGGTGTTCGCCGGCGGCGCGGCCGCGCTGGTCGAACTGCAGGAACGTGCAGCCCTCGCGGCCTTCGAGGATCCGCCGCGCGAGGCCCGTGAGCACGCCCGACGGCCCGACTTCGACGAACGTGCGCACGCCCGCCGCATAGAGCGACTCAATGACGCCGATCCAGCGAACGGTTTCCGTCATCTGTCGGATGAGGCTTTCACGCACAGCCGACGGATCGGCCATCTGCGAGACGGTCGTGCTGCTGAAGAGCGGAGTCGCGGGCGGCTCGACCGGGAGCGAGTTGATCGTGGCGGCCAGCTGGTCGGCGGCCCGCTGCAGGAGCGGCGTGTGGAAGGGGCTCGGCACGGCGAGCCGCTTCGACTTCACCCGCCGCGTTTCGATCAAGACCTCGACAGCATCGACCACGCGGGCCGTGCCGCCGATCACGAATTGCTCCGGGGCGTTTTCGGCACACACCCAGACCTGCCCGGCGAAGGGGGCGATCGCCGATTGCACCGTCGCGCGATCCGCGATCACGGAGAGCATCGCGCCATCGCGGGGGCCGTGCTGCTCGACGGCGTCGGCCCGAGCCCGCGCGGCCCGCGCCCCGTCCTCGACCGCCCAGGCCGCCGTCGCGGCGAGCGCCGGAAACTCGCCGAAGCTGTGGCTGGCCACGATATCGGGCGCGAAGCCCATGCCGCGGAGCACGTCCCAGGCGAAGAGGTCGCCGAGATACATCGCCCACTGCGTGTCCCAGATCCGCGTGCCGAGGCCGTTGTCGGGCCGCCAGGCGATCTCGGCGAGGGTTTCGTGGCCGAGCGCACGCGCCACGCCGTCGAGCCGCGCGAGAGCATCGCGCGCTTCGGGCGATTCCGCGGCGAGCCCGCGAAACATGTCGGTGTATTGTGAGCCCTGCCCCGGGAAGAGCGCGGCGACGAGCGGCCTGCCGGATGCTGCCGCCGGTCGCGACGCGGGCGACACGGTGGGCCGCGGCGCTGCTTCGCCCACCTCGATTCGGCCGACGAGAGGGCCGTGGGAGATCGTGATCGTGCCTTCGCCGTTGGCCTTGGTGAGCGAGAGCAGTTCGGCGGCGGCAGCCACGGCGCCGGTATGGCCGAAGAGGTTTGCCAGAGACGGCGCCGCGGAACGCGGAGCCGGCTGCGAGGAATGGACTTGTGCGGCACGGATGATGCCGCGGATCCGGTTGCCGGCGGCGCGGGCGTCTTTCAGACGCTTGAGCACAAACACCACCGCGCCCTCGCCCGGCACCACCCCATCGGCATCGTCGCCAAGCTTGCTGCTCAGCGACAGCCCTTCGAAGGCGATGAGGTCGAGCGACCGCTGGCCCGCGGCGCAGATCACCGCGTCGCAATCCCCTTGACGGAGCATGTCGGCCGCCGCCGAGAGCGCGGAGACGCTCGAGCAATCTCCGGCGTCGAGCGCGAGCGCGCCCCCCATGAGGTCGAATGTCTTCGTGAGCCGACTGGCGAGCGTGCTGCTCGTGAAGCTGCCCGTCTCATCGACCAGCGCGGGCATCTTTTCCAGCAGCGTCTTGTCGTAGGCCTCCACGATGCGGTCGATGTCGGCTGGGGAAACGCCGCGGCGGGTGAGCACGCCGCGCAGATCGCGGCCCGTCTCGGGCAGCCGCAGGCCCAGCTGCAGCTGGTTGGCGAAGTCGCCGCCGAAGAGCGTGCCGACGACGACGCCCGTGCGCTTGCGGTCGAGGCCCGCCTCGGGGCCGCCGGCATCGGCGATCGCCGCGTCGGCCGCCTCGAGCAGCATGAACTGCAGCGGGTTGGCTGCGGCGATCTGCTTCGGCGGCACCTTGTGGCGACGCCAGTCGTAGGCGAAATCACGGACGAATCCGCCGCGATCAGACATCGTGCACCAGGTGCGCGGGCCGGAGCGATCGACCGCGCGGGCCGCCTGCCAGCGGTCGGCCGGCACCGGCCCGATCGCCGATTCACCGCGGTCGATCCGCGCGAAAAAGGCGTCGAGCGCAAGCGCGCCGGGGAGCACGCAGCCGGCACCCACGATCGCGATGCAATCCTCGTCGGCCGTCTGCGGCGTGATCGGTCGCGGTGCGGTAGCCGGCTGATATTCGGAGAGCGCGACGTGGACATTGAGCCCGCCGATGCCGAAGGCATTCACGGCGGCGTGTCGGGGCGAGCCATCGGCATGGGCCGGCCAGGCGAGCGGCGCCCGCGGCACGGTGAAGGGGCCGTTTTGCCAATCGAACTCGCTGTTGAGCTCATCGCACGTGGAGCCCGGCGGGATCACGCCGTGCTCCATCGCCAGCACCACCTTGACCAGGCTGGCGATGCCGGCCGTCTCGAGCGTGTGGCCGATGTTGGCCTTCACACTGCCGATGGGGATTCGCCGGCCGGCCGAGACGTATGGCGCGAGGAATCGCGAGAGCGCCGAGAGCTCCGTCGCGTCGCCCACCTGCGTGCTCGTGGCATGGGCTTCGATGTATTCGATGCGGCCGAGGTCGGCCGGATCGGGATAAGCCCGCTCCACGGCCATGACCTGACCCTCCTGCCGCGGCGCCCAGAGGCTTTTCCCCTTGCCGTCGCTGGCAACGCCGAGACCGCGGATCACGGCCCGGATGCGGTCGCCATCCGCGACCGCGCGGGAGAGCGTCTTGATCACGAGGGCAACGTAGCCTTCCGCCGTGATGAGCCCGTCGGCCGCCTCGCCGAATGGGCAGGAGCCGCTGTTGCTCACCGACTGCGCGGCGGAAAAGAGCACGAGGCTGTCGGACTTGCAATACGACGCGCCGCCCACGATCGCCTGATCGATGCCCCCCTGCAAGAGCGCGCGGGCGCCGATCGCCATCGCCTGCAGCGACGAGGCGCAGGCGGCATCGACCACGAGGAAGGGACCGTTCAGACGCAGCGCTTCATGCACGATCTGCGCGGCGCCGAGCGCGCCCAAGTCGAGCCTCTCTCCGGGCCGGCGGCCGGGATAGCGCCGGCGCACCGCATCGACCACTTCCGCCGCGACGTCGCCGACGGAGCCGCCCAGCAGGTCGCGGGCGGCGGGAGTGTCGGCGAGCAGTGAAGCGGCCTCGTCGATGCCGGTGGAGTAGACGATGTCACCGATCCGCGTGCTGCCGCCGGTGTGGCCGACATAGACGCCCGTCCGTCGGTCGGCCGGCATCGCGAATGGGTCCATGCCCGCATCGCGGCAGGCCAGCGACGCCACCTCGAGGAAGATGTGGTGGGCGATGTCGTAGCGATTGGCAAGATCAGCGCTGATCGGGCAGACCGCCGGGTCGACGGGCCTGTCAGACACGACGGCGCCCATTTCCGAATAGCTCTTGCCGACGCGGCTCTTCTCGGGATGGAAGTAGAGATCGCGGGGCAGCCGCGATTCGGGCAGCGGCCCCCAGGCGGCGCCGCGCTCCACGACGAGTTTCCAGAAGGCATCGAGCCCGTCGGCTCCAGGCAGGCGGCATGCCATGCCCACGATCGCAAGTGGTTCGTTCAAATCGGCGTCCTTGTCGTCAGGAAGAGGAGTCAGCCCGAGGAGAGCGCGATCACGCGCAACTGCTCGCAGCCGTCATCGACATGCGTGTCGAGGGAAGAGATGGATAGGGTTGGCGTTTTTCTCGAAGAAAACGAACGCCCCATCCCTGGGAAAAGATCGGCGGAACCATAGCCGCCGAGTCGCTGCAAGCCCCGCAGTATGCCTATATTGCGCATCCGGTCAAGTTGCCCAATTGGGGCATTGGCACGCTTTTTATGCTATTTTTCCGCGGTTATTCGAGCCGGTCAGGCTGCGAGGGTATCGTCGCCGCTGCCATGCCCCCCAGTCCCAAAGAAACCGCTTTCCCGCCCCCCTCGATCGGCGCCGTCGGTGGGCCGCTGGCGCCGTTCGACCACTTGATGCTCGTGGATGCCCGGCCCGGGCACCCGATGTGTTTCTTCCTCGAGTGCATCGTCGAAGGGGATCTCGACGAGCACCGGCTCAGGGCAGCGATGGACAGGGCCGCCCAGCGGCACCCGCGGTTTCGCAGTCGCGTGGCCTGGCGCCGAGGCAGGCCGCATTGGCTGCCGCCTGACGTGCAACCGGCATTCGTCTGGCATCCGCAGGCCGACGGGCTCGATCCCTGGAGGCCCGTCGATCTGGAACGCGAAAGCGGCGTGCGAATCGTTGCCCGCGCGATCGGCCCGCGGCTCCACAGCATCGCCATGGTGGTGCATCACTCCGCCTGCGACGGCATCGCCGCGTGCGAATTCATGGGCGACCTCTGGGCCTTCTACGATGGGACCGAGCCACGCGGCTTCACGCGGCCGGTGATGCGCGGTAGCGAAGGGCCGGAGTCGGCTGCAGCGCCGGGTGCACAGTCGCCCGCGATCGATCCCGTCGGCGAGGCACTGGCATTTGCCAGGTTTTTTCCGGCGGCACTCGTGCGCAGTCGGTCAGCCGCGACGAACCGACGAACCGGCGCGATCGAGCCGCCGTATGCGACGATCGAACTTGACGCGGCATTCACCGCGCGGCTGCGGGCCGCCGCGGCCGCGCGAAAAGCGACCGTGAACGACCTGATCGTGGCCGCGGTGATGCGGGCGGCGCTGGCCTGGAACGACCGCGCCGGGAAGCGGCGCGGGGGCGTGCGGGTGACGATGCCGGTGAGCACACGGGCGCCGCGGCAGCGAGATCCGGCGAGCAACGAGATCGGCTATGCATTTTTGGATCGCTCCCGCGCGGCATGCCGCGATCGGGAGTCGCTTGTGGGGTCGCTCGCTGCGGCGTCGCGCTGGATTCTGGCGTCGGGTGCGGTCGCGGGATTTCTCGAGGCGGTGGGGTTTCTGTCGAAGAGCCCACTCATGCTCAAGGCCGTCACGCGGCTGCCGATCTGCCTCTCGACGGTGATCGTCAGCAATCTCGGCGATGTGAGCCGCAGGATGCGGGCGGGCGTGCCGAAGATCGACGGCCGCGACGCGCCCGGCGGCCTCGTGATCCGCGGCTTCCGCGGCGTGCCGCCGCTCCGGCCAAGGACTCGGGCTTCAGTGGCCGTGCTGCCATATGCAGATGCGACGACGATCTGCTGCCTCTGCTCGGCGGGCCCGGATCCGCGTGCCGCAGGCGACGAGTTTCTCGACCTCATCCGCCAGGAGCTGGCCGCCTTCAGGTAGGACGGGCTTCAGCCTGTCACGCTCCCGGTAGGACAGGCCTCTGTGCCTGTCCATTGAGGCGGGTTTTTTGTGGACAGGCACGGAGGACTGTCCTACGGGAGGGCACGCTTGACGGCCGGCGGATCCCCGCTAGGCTGTATCTGTTTTCCGAATGATGCATGGCGGCATTATTCGTTTTCCTGAACAGGGATGTTCGCGGTTTCACATTTTCGGCCGCGTTTCGCGGATTTCCGTGAATCTGAAGTCCCTGAAAATCTTCTGCGACATCATCTCCCGGCGGAGTTTCTCCCGCGCGGCGGAGGACAACGGCATTTCGCAGTCGGGGGCCAGCCAGGTGGTGAGCCAGCTGGAAAGCCGGCTCGGCGTGCAGCTGATCGAGCGGTCGAAGCGGCCGCTGGCGCCGACCCGCGAGGGAAAGGTGTTTTTCGACGGCTGCCGCAAGCTCATCGCGCAATACGACGCGCTCGAAGACGAGGTCCGCACGCTGCATGAGGAAGTCGCCGGCCGCGTGCGTGTGGCCGCGATCTATTCCGTCGGCCTGCACCACATGAGCCGCTACGTGCAGGAGTTCATGAGCCGCCATCCCAAGGCCAACGTGCGGCTCGAATACCTCCATCCCGATCGCGTGCTCGAATCGGTCGAGCAGGGGCAGACCGAGATCGGCATCGTGAGCTATCCGCGGAGCACGCGGGCAATCGAGGCGGAGCCCTGGCGCGAGGAGCCGATCGTGCTCGTCTGTGCCCCGGGCAATCCGTTCGCCGGCCGGGTGCAGATGTCGCTCAAGGAACTCCACGGCCAGCGGATGGTGGGCTTCGACCCCGACCTCGTCATCCGCCACGAGCTCGATCGCGCCATCGCCGCCCATGGCGCCGAGCCGAACGTGGTGATGGATTTTGACAACATCGAGACGATCAAGCGGGCCGTCGAGATCGACGCGGGCGTCGCGCTGCTCCCGGAGCCGACCGTCGGCCGCGAGCTCGCCGCCGGCACGCTGGCCACCGTGCGGATCGCCGGCGAGGAACTCGTGCGGCCACTCGGCATCATCCATGCCCGCGGCAAGCCGCTCCCGCCGACGGCGGCGCGGTTCGTCGAACTGCTGCGGGAGCATGCCCACGACATGGAGCCCGCCGCCGATCAATCCGCCGACGTGGTCGCCCACGCCTGATTTCGCTTCCCAAGGTTTTTTCGCATTCCCGTTCCGGTCTTCAGCACCAGTAAGAGCATCGCAATGACGCGTTTCAACGGACAGCCCCGCCAGCCCGGCCTTCCCCCGAAGCAGGGCCTCTACGACCCCGCCAACGAGCACGACGCCTGCGGCGTGGGATTCGTCGTCAACATGCACGGCCGCAAGAGCCACCAGATCGTGCGGCAGGGGCTCGAACTGCTCGAAAACCTCACGCATCGCGGCGCAACCGGCTCCGATCCGCTCACCGGCGACGGCGCCGGCATCCTCATCCAGATGCCGCACGAATTCTTCGCGGCCGTCACGCCGCAGGCCGGCATCAAGCTGCCCGCGCCGGGCGACTACTCGGCCGGCAACGTCTTCCTGCCGCCGTCGGAAGGGGATCGCGAGACCGCCGAACTCTTCTTCGAGAAGGTGTGCCGCGAGGAAGGGCTCGAGTTTCTCGGCTGGCGCAACGTGCCGACCGACAACCGCTCGATCGGCGAAACGGCCCGCGAGGTGGAGCCAGTCGTGCGGCAGGCCTTCATCGGCCGCGGCAAAGTCTCCCGCGACCACTTCGAATGGAAGCTGTTCGTGGTGCGGAAGCGGTTCGGCATCGAGCTCGGCAAGCTCGGCCTGACGGAGCAGACGTTCGTCTACGTCTGCTCGCTCTCCTCGAAGACGATCGTCTACAAGGGGCTCCTGCTCGCCGACCAGGTCGACAAGTATTTCTCCGACCTCTCCGACGCGAAGATGACGTCTTCGCTCGCGCTCGTGCACCAGCGGTACAGCACGAACACGTTTCCGACGTGGGATCTCGCGCATCCCTTCCGCTACATCGCCCACAACGGCGAGATTAACACCGTGCGCGGCAACATCAACTGGATGCACGCCCGCGAGAGCATGCTCGCGCATCCCGTGTTTGGCGTTGATCTCGACAAGATCAAGCCCGTGATCCGCGAAGGGGGCAGCGACTCGGCCACGTTCGACAACGTGCTCGAACTGCTCGTGCTGGCCGGCCGGCCGGTCGAAGAGGCCGTCAGCATGCTCATCCCCGAGCCGTGGAGCGGCCATGAGAGCATGGGCGACGACCTCAAGGCCTACTACGAATTCCAGGCCTGCCTGATGGAGCCCTGGGACGGCCCGGCGGCGCTCGCCTTCACCGACGGCGTGCGGATCGGAGCGACGCTTGATCGCAACGGTCTGCGGCCCGGCCGCTGGTGGCAGATGAAGGACGGGCTCGTCGTGATGGCGAGCGAGGCGGGCGTGTTGCAATTGCCGGCCAACGAGGTGGTGCGGAAGGGCCGGCTGCGGCCGGGCCGCATGTTCCTCGTCGACACGAAGGAAGGCCGGATCGTCGAAGACGACGAGATCAAGCGGAAGCTCGCCTCGGAGAAGCCCTGGCGGGACTGGATCGCGGCCAACCAGGTGAGGCTCGATTCGCTCGCCGATCCGGCGAACGTGGGTGACGTGACCGCCTCGCGGGCCGTGGAGCCCTCGGCGGCGCTCGTGGGCGGCACGAACGGCAACGGCCACACACCCAACGGCAACGGCGCGCCGCATGCGGCCGACCCCTGGCGTGCGGCCGGCGTGGCGGGCGAGCAGTCGAGCCTGCTCGAACTGCAGCGCACGTTCGGCTACTCGCTCGAGGATTTGAAGGTGATCCTCGCGCCGATGGCCACCGACGGCGCCGAGCCGATCGGCTCGATGGGCAACGACACGCCGCTCGCCGTGCTCTCCGATCGGCCGCAGCTGCTCGCCAACTACTTCAAGCAGCTCTTCGCGCAGGTGACGAACCCCCCGCTCGACGCGATCCGCGAGGAGATCATCACCTCGATGATCACCACGATCGGCTGCGAGGGGAACCTGCTCGACTCGAAGCCGGAGCAGGCCCGGCTCCTGCGGCTCGAGACGCCGGTGATCACGAATGCGGAATGCGCGCGCGTCAAATCACTGAACCAGCCCGGCCTCGTGAGCAAGACGATCTCGATGCTTTTCCCGGCGGCCGACGGCGCAGCCGGCATGCGGAAGCGACTCGATCGAATTCGCGCCGAGGCGTCGAAGGCCGTGACCGACGGCGCGACGATCGTCGTGCTCTCCGACCGCGGCGTCTGCCGCGAGCAGGCGGCCGTGCCGGCCCTTTTGGCGACGGCGGGCGTGCACCATCATCTCGTGCGCGAGGGCACCCGCACCCGCTGCGGCCTCGTGATCGAGACGGGCGAGGCGAGAGAGGTGCAGCACTTCGCCCTGCTCACGGGCTACGGCGCCGGCGCCGTGAACCCCTACGTGGCCTTTGCCACGATCGACCAGATGCAGGCGGAAAAGATCATCGCCGGCGACTACCCGCGCGAAAAGCTCCACAAGAACTTCGTGAAGGCGGCGACGAAGGGCCTGCTCAAGGTGATGAGCAAGATGGGCATCTCGACGCAGCAGAGCTACCGCGGCGCGCAGATCTTCGAGGCCGTGGGCCTGGAGCAGGGCCTCGTGGACGAGTTCTTCACGCGCACGCCCAGCCGGATCGGCGGCATCGGCCTCGACGGCCTGGCCGAAGAGACGCTCAAGCGGCACGAACATGCCTGGCCGCGGACCAACGTGCCAAGCGTGCTCGAACTCGACGTGGGCGGTCGCTACGCCTGGCGGCGGAAGGGAGAGGCCCACGTGATGGCCCCCGACGTGGTCGCCAGCCTGCAGCGATCGACGCAGATCAACAGCCGCGAGGAGTTCAAGAAGTATCAGAAGCTGATCGACGAGCAGCAGACGAAGCTCCTGACCCTGCGCGGCCTGCTCGACTTCAAGTGGGCCGCCGATGCGATCCCGCTGGAGGAAGTCGAGCCCGCGAAGGAGATCGTGAAGCGATTCGCCACCGGCGCGATGTCGTATGGCTCGATCTCGAAGGAGGCCCACGAGACGCTCGCCGTGGCGATGAATCGGCTCGGCGGCTGGAGCAACACCGGCGAAGGTGGCGAGGATCCCGTCCGCTACCAGCTCGAGCCCAACGGCGACAGCAAAAACTCGAAGATCAAGCAGGTGGCCAGTGGCCGCTTCGGCGTGACGAGCCTCTATCTCGTCAACGCGAAGGAACTGCAGATCAAGATGGCGCAGGGCGCGAAGCCCGGCGAGGGCGGCCAGCTCCCCGGCCACAAGGTCGATCGAGAGATTGCGCGGATTCGGCACTCGACGCCAGGCGTTGGGCTCATCTCCCCCCCGCCGCACCACGACATCTACTCGATCGAGGATCTCGCCCAGCTGATCCACGACCTGAAGAATGCCAACCACCACGCGCGAGTGAGCGTGAAGCTCGTGGCGGAGGTGGGCGTGGGCACGGTGGCGGCGGGCGTGTCGAAGGGCAAGGCCGACGTCGTGCTCATCTCAGGCCACGACGGCGGCACGGGCGCGAGCCCCCAGACCTCGATCATGCACTGCGGCCTGCCCTGGGAGCTCGGCCTCGCCGAGGCCCACCAGGTGCTCGTGATGAACGACCTCCGCGGGCGGATCGTCGTGCAGACTGACGGCATGATCCGCACCGCCAAGGACGTGGCGATCGCCACGCTCCTGGGCGCCGAGGAATACGGCATCGCCACGGCGTCGCTCGTGGTGATGGGCTGCATCATGATGCGGAAGTGCCACTTGAACACCTGCCCGGTGGGCGTCGCCACGCAGGATCCGGAACTCCGCAAGAAGTTCACCGGCCAGCCGGAGCACGTCGTCAACTTCTTCTTCATGCTCGCGGAGGAGCTCCGCGAACTGATGGCAAAGCTCGGCTTTCGCACGATCGACGAGATGGTGGGCCGCGTGGATCGGCTCGACACCCGCGCGGCGATCGCGCACTGGAAGGCGAAGGGGCTCGATTTCTCGACGATCCTCCACAAGCCCGAGGTGCCGAAGCACGTGAAGACGCACCACGAGGAATCGCAGGATCACGGTATCGAGCGGTCGCTCGACATGACCACGCTCCTCGACCTCTGCAAGCCGGCCCTCGAGCAGAAGAAGCCGGTGAAGCTCGATCTGCCGATCAAGAACATCAACCGCACCGTGGGCACGATCCTCTCGAGCGAGGTGACCAGGCGGCACGGCGCGGCGGGCCTGCCCGACGGCACGATCCAGATCAATTTCACGGGCACGGCCGGCCAGAGCCTGATGGCGTTTGGCGTGCCGGGCGTGACGGTGAAGGTGGAAGGCGACGTCAACGACTACTGCGGCAAGGGCCTCTCGGGCGGCCGCGTGATCGTGCGGCCCGTGAAGGACGCCCGCTTCAAGGCGGAAGACAACGTGATCGCCGGCAACGTCGTGGCCTACGGCGCGACGAGCGGCGAGATCTACATCCGCGGCATCTGCGGCGAGCGGTTCTGCGTGAGAAACTCGGGCGCCGAAGCCGTCGTGGAGGGCACGGGCGACCACGGCTGCGAATACATGACCGGCGGCCGGGCCGTGATCCTTGGCGAGACGGGTCGCAACTTCGCGGCCGGCATGAGCGGCGGCATCGCCTACGTGTGGGACGCGACCGGCACGTTCCGGCCGAAGGTCAACATGGAGATGGTGGCGCTCGAGGAACTCGACCAGGGCGACCTCGACTACGTGAAGAGCCGGATCGAGAAGCACGTGGAATACACCGACAGCGCCCGCGGCAAGGAGATCCTCGCCGCCTGGCCGAGCGAGCAGAAGAGATTCGTGAAGGTGATGCCGATCGACTACAAGCGGGCCATCGCGGAACTCCGCAAGCTCGCCGAACAGGATCAGAACGACGCCAAGAAGGTGGAGGCCAAGGTCAATGGGTGAGCCGCGTGGATTCATGAAGTACAAGCGTCAGGTCTCGGGCTATGCGCCGGTGACCGACCGCCTCAAGCACTACAACGAGTTCCTCACGATCCTTCCCCCGGAAGAGGTGAAGACGCAGGGAGCCCGCTGCATGGATTGCGGCGTGCCCTTCTGCCACACCGGCTGCCCGCTGGGGAACATCATTCCCGACTTCAACGATCTCGTGTATCGCGAGCAATGGCACGAGGCGAGCCAGCGGCTCCACGCCACGAACAACTTCCCGGAGTTCACCGGCCGCGTCTGCCCCGCCCCGTGCGAGGCGGCCTGCGTGCTCGGCATCAACGAGGATCCCGTCGCGATCAAGCAGATCGAGATGACGATCGCCGACCGGGCCTTCGATGAGGGCTGGGTTCTCCCTGAGCCGCCGGCCGTGCGGACGGGCAAGCGGGTGGCCGTCGTCGGAAGCGGGCCCGCGGGCCTCGCCGCCGCGCAGCAGCTCAACCGGGCCGGGCATCTCGTGACCGTGTTTGAGCGGGCCGACCGCCCGGGCGGGCTCCTCATGTATGGCATCCCCGACTTCAAGCTCGAAAAGTGGCGCGTTTGGCGGCGGGTCGAGCAGATGGAGGCGGAGGGCGTGGAGTTTCGTTGCGGCGTGAACGTCGGCAGCGACGTGAGCACGCAGACACTCCGCGATGAATACGACGCGATCGTCCTCACCGGCGGCGCCACGCTCGGCCGCGACCTGCCAATCCCGGGCCGCGATCTCCAGGGCGTGCACTACGCGATGGAGTTTCTGCCGCAGCAAAACAAGCGAAACGCCGGCGACGACGTTCCCGGGCAGATCGTGGCCGAGGGCAAGGACGTGATCGTGATCGGCGGTGGCGACACGGGCTCCGACTGCGACGGCACGAGCAACCGGCAGGGCTGCAAGAGCCTGACGCAATTCGAACTGCTCCCACAGCCGCCGGATCTCGGCAAGTATCCGCGGCGGGCGGACCGGCCGGCCAGCAGCCCGTGGCCCCTTTGGACGCAGATGCTGCGGACGAGCTCCTCGCACGAGGAGGGCTGCCGCCGAGAGTTCAGCATCCTGACGAAGGAGTTTTTGGGCGACGAGAAGGGCCACCTGCGCGGCCTCAAGACCGTGCGGATCGAGTGGTATCAGGATCCGGCGACGGGCCAGCAGAAGTTCAAGGAGCTTGCTGGAACTGAAGAGGAATGGCCCTGCCAGCTCGCGCTTCTCGCGATGGGCTTCGTGGGACCGGAGAAGCAGGGGCCGATCGCCGACCTCGGCCTCGAACTCGACCCACGGGGCAACGTGAAGACCGGAGCGAACTACATGACGAGCAAGGAGGGAGTCTTCGCCGCGGGCGACCTGCGGCGCGGACAATCGCTCGTGGTGTGGGCGATCCACGAGGGCCGCGAGGCGGCCCGGTCGGTCGATCTCTGGCTCATGGGATCAACGAACCTGCCGAGCCTCGCGGCCGGTGAGTTTGCGGTGCATGCGTCGTAGGACAGGCTTTAGCCTGTCGCCAAATTAACAGGCTGAAGCCTGTCCTACTGGAGATCAACGGTGAACGTGCCGGCGTTGTCGGCGAGGCGGCCGGGGCTTTCGTTGATCTTGAAGTAGAGCGGCCCGTCGGCGGCGGCGGTGAATTCGCCAGCCGCGCCCTCGGCGAGCACCACGAACCGCGGGCGGCCGCCGCCCGCCGGCTCTTCCACCCACTGCGCTGCAAGCAGCCGGCCGACTGGGCGGCCGCGATACCATTCGAGCGAGATGCCGTCGGGCTCGGATTCCAAGAGACAGGCTGAAGCCTTTGATGATGGGTGACAGGCTGAAGCCTGTCCTACTTGGATGCGGCCGGTGGCACGGAGCGAGCATCGCTGCCCGGCGGTGAGACGCCACGTGCTGTTTTGCCAGCCGCGGTCACTCGCGACGTTGAACGTCTGCGTTCCTCGCAGCGGGCTGCCCGCCGACCAATCGATCGCGGACCGGGTGAAGTCGTAGCCGTAGTCGAGTTCATCCGTGAAGGCATCGAAGTCGCGTGCGGCCTGGGAGCCGCTCCAGCCCGGCGCCGCTTCGAGCCGCTTTGTGAATGAGCCGTCAAGCGGCCCGCGTTCGCAGCCGCGAAAGACGTCGGCGTGGGCCGGATGCCCAGCGAGCAACGCGACAGCCGCCCAGCTCGCGGCGTAGGAATCGAGCGCGTGATGATTCGCCGGGGGCGTTGCAAAGACGTCGGCGAGCGAAGGGCTGGCGCGGGCGGAGCGCAGTGTGCGGATCTTCTCGATCCGCCCGAGCTGCTCGACGTCGCCCGCCTCGAGCGGGATCGGCGTGGGGATGAAGCGGGCTGAGCCGTCGGCGCCGTGGTCGAGCCGATGCGTGGCGAGGTGTTCGGCGATGCCCTCGGTGTACCAGACGGGGGCGGCGGCATCGCGGAGCGTGAGCGTGAAGGCATGCACGCCTTCGTGGAGCAGCAGGTGGCGGCGGTAGGCGGGGCTCGACTGATCCATCATCCAGAAGCGAGCGCCGAGGCAATAGCCATTGGCGAAATCGGGAATCGCGCCACCCGTCGGCAGCAAACCCGCCGCCTGGAAGCGTTCGCGATCGGTCATCAGGCAGGCCAGCGCCCGCCACTCACGATGTGCGGCCGGGTCGATGCCGAAGTGGCGACACCACACTGCGAACGCCGCATCGAAGACCCGGGGCAGCTCATCGACGCCGTCGCCTTCGCGCACGGGCCGGTCGGTCACGAGCACGAGATGCTCCCCTTCGAGCACCCGCAGGCCGGCCCGTCGCGCCGTCGCGGCAAAGTGGTCAGCATCGGGAGGCCCGGCAATGCAGGCAACGCCGCCGACGACGAGAAGAAGGAGGGCGGCGGCAAGGCATGAAAGACGCATGAAGACCCAGTTCACCCAGATCACCCAAGCGAGGCAAGCGGGAGAAGCCCCGGGAATCCCCCTCACCGGAAATGCTCGGGAAATCCGATCAAAGCGTTGTTCGTGACATGACCCGAGGGCGGATCACGTGCGGCACGGATGCCGACAATCCATCGCCTGTGAATGGCGCTCGCGCGCGAAGGCCGCATGCTGCGCCGCGCTCGCGTTGCTGATCTTCATGGCAGCCGGCACGCGGGCCGACGATGACGACGTGAGCCCGTGGGCGACCGGCGGCGCGAAGACGAAGGCCGGCGACACCGATGGCAAAGCCGACAGTGTTCGCGTGGCGCAGATCCCCGTCACGCAGGCCTACGCCTGGCCGGGCTATGTGATCCAGGGGGGCGCGATCCCCAAGGACTGGAAGCCGCAGGCGATTCCGTATCAGGCGATCGGCCCGGACGGCAGGCCGATCACGATGTATTACGCGCCGACCTACACGTTTACGTATCCCGTCGGACCGCCAGTGCTCGCCGTGTCGCCGGTGAACCGCCCTCAGGCCTACGGTCAGCCGCAATACTCCGGCTGGAATTATCGGACCTCCGGCGCCGCCCCTCCCACCTACGCGCCGCCACCGCCGAACGTGGCCCGCTACCAGCCGTCCCCCTATCAGTATCCGGCCTCCGCGCCGCAGCTCGCCGGCACGCCGATCGCGCCCCCGAACACGCCGCTGCCGCCTCCGCCCGCGCTGCAATACGCCCCGCCGCCGCAGCAATACGCCCCGCCGCAGCCACCGCTGCCCGATCAGTGGCAATCGGTGCAGCCGCCGCCCACGCAATGGGAGTCGGCGGCCGCGACCGCCGCCCCCGCCGCGATGGCGGGCGCGGCGGCGCTCGCGACACAGCCGGCTGCACCGGCCCCGCCGCCGACGATGACGGCGGTCTCGACCGCGCCGCAGATGCAGCCGGTGAGCACGTCGCCGCAGGCGGCGCCGCTGGTGCCGATGCAATCGCAGCCCCCGGCGGGACGATCCGCCAACTCGCATCTCTGGCGGGTGGTGGGCGTGCACGACGGCGACACGATCACCTGCCTCGATGAAAACAACCAGCAGCAGAAGATCCGCATGGCGGAGATCGACGCCCCCGAAATCGGCCAGGATTACGGAAAAGTGTCGCGGGATGCGATGGCGGGCATGGTGTTTGGGAAGACCGTGGAGGTGGTGGATGACGGCAAGGATCGCTACGGCCGCTGGATCGGCCATGTGTATGTCAACGGGACGGACGTGAACCGCGAAATGGTTGCCACCGGCAACGCCTGGCACTACGCGGCCTATTCGAAGGACCAGTCGCTCGCCGACCTGCAGCGCCAAGCCCAGGCCCAGAAACTCGGCCTCTGGGCGCAGCCCAACCCCACGCCGCCGTGGGAGTTTCGGAAGAACGGCAAGAAGTAGCACCGAGCTCAGGCACCGGCTCGCGGGCGGCAGAAGTCGCGTCGCGGTGGCCCTCGAAGACTCGGTCCAAATGCTCCGCGAACTTCCGCCGACCCGCTCGCCTTTCCGTTACCCCGCACAGTTCCCCCAGTCCGCGCGATGGGAACTTTTCCGGACCGGGCGAACCCCCTCTCCAGGGGTGGTCGATGGAACCTGGGCAACACACCCCTCTAAGGGTGGGGTTGGCGGGGCGCGTCTGCGTGCGGCCCGTGGTTCCGACACTCGAGAGGGAGAAAAGGGGGATGATCATGGCTGTGATCGCGACGGTCTGTGGGTTCGCCGTCCGCTGGGTGCGGCGATTGTGTTTCGTGGCGGCGGCGATCTTCGTCGCCGATGCAGCGGCGTTTGGGCAGGGAGGCATCCCGCGGCCCGAGGAATTAACGCCGGCCTTCGCGGAGGAGCCGGCCTACGACGTGACGAACGTCCAATACACCGGCATCAATGTGGCCGAGCCATTGTGGACGGCCTACGCACTCACCGACGCCCTCTTCTGGGGCCGCGACAACCAGGCGGGCAACGTGCCGCTCGTCGTGACCCAAAACCCGGCTGCCACACCGCTGCTCTCCGGGCAGGACCTGCAGTTTCCATTCAGCGAGGGTGTCAGGGCGTTCTATGGCCAGCGGCAGCCCTGTGAAGGCGGCTGGGAACTCGGCTACTGGGGCGTCTACGGCCAGTCGGCCACGGGCGTCGTTGCCGCACCGCCGGGGCAGTTCATCCAGTTTCCTGGAGACATCGGTGAACAGCTGACGGCCGATGCCGAGCGTGCGACCGTGAAATACCAATCCACGATCAACAGCGCTGAGGCCAACATCTTCAGCACTGAGCACCATTGGCATCGCGATGCCGGCGCCTGGCACACGACCGACTGGCTCGTGGGCTTCCGGTATGTGGGCGTGGAGGAGCGGGCGAGCATCGAGATGGACTGCTGCGTGGTCGACGACCAGTTCATCACGGTGCCCTACGGCGTGGGCACGCGGAACAACATGTTCGGCGCGCAGGTCGGCCGCCGGGCACGCTGGGATTGGAACCGCTGGTCGATCGAGAACTGGGCGAAGGCCGGCATCCTCGGCAACGCGCAGGAGCAGTATCAAAATGCGCTCATCGACTACGAGGGCTTTCAGTGGCGGCCCGCCCGCTCGACCTTCGGCAGCTCCGTGGGCTTCATCGGTGATATGAACCTCTCGGCGATCTACCGGCTCACCGAGGTCTGGGGCATCCGTGCCGGCTACAACCTGATCTGGATCGACGGCCTCGCGCTCGCCCCGAACCAGTTTGACTTCACCAACACCGCGACATCGGGCACGCTGCTCGCCTCAGGGGGCGGGATCTTCATGCACGGTGCCAACCTCGGCCTCGAGGCTCGCTGGTAGGAGTCAAACCGCCGGGTGGCCGTCATGGAGGACGGTCCACCGCAAAGCCCCAGTGATCGCCCCGCGGTTTATCCGAGCCGCGGGGCGATCGGGGCGAGCGGCAGGCCGATCGGCGCGATGCGGAGCGGCGGGAGGCTGGTCTGCGAATTGACGAGCGACTCCGCCTTTCCAGAGAGCACCTTCCAGACGCCCTTCGACCCACGGCCGCCATTCAGGCCCTGCACACCGTAGAGCGTGGAGTCGGGACCAAGGAAGCCGTCGGCCGCGCTCCCGAAGACGGCGAAGACGCGGGCATTCGGCTTCGCGAGGCTGCTGAACACAGAGGTCTGGGCGATGCGCGAAGTCGTCGCGGGATTCCAGACCTCGACCCTCGAGCCGCCGTTGAGGCCGGCCCCGACGATCAGGTCGAGCGAGCCGTTGCCGTCGTAATCGGCGGTCGAGAGCGTCACGCCGCCGCGGAAGCCATTGGCGAACGGATTGAAGCTCCGCACCACCTTCGGCGTGCCACTGACGTCGAAGATTCGCACCAGGGCCCGCGTGCCGGAATTGGTGCCGACGGCGATCTCGGCGGGGCCGCCGAGAATACCGCCGTTGATGTAGTCGCCGGCCGAGATCATCACGCCATTGTTGGTGCCGACGGGCGCGCCGCGGAACGACTTGAACGGGGTGTTTGCCACCGGGTCGCCGCCGTTCAGGGTCACCTTAAAGACGTTCACCATGCCTGACTGGATCGACATCGCAGTGACGATGTCGTTCACGCGGTCGCCGTCGATGTCGGCGACCGCCACCTCGACGCCGCCCCGATACCGTGGGCCGAAGGCGAGCGTGCGGTATTGCGTGAGCTCGGACCATTCGGACAGCCCATTCTGCTGGGCCGCGCCGAAGAGGTTGCGCTGGAACACGCGAACCTCGCCGACGAGATTCCGGCTCGGGGCCGTGATGATTTCGGCCACACCGTCGCCCGTGACGTCGCCTACCGCCACGCGGACGCTGCCGCGGAACCGGGCGTCATAGGCAAGGAACCGCGAGAGCTCCACGCCCGAATTGGGGTCGAGCACGCGAACCCACGGCGGGCCGTTGCAGCCATCGTCGCTGCCGACGACGAGGGCGCCGCCGATCGACGCCGGCGGCTCGGGGCCGAAGTTGGTGTCGGTGGCGCTGAGCACCGACCCTGGTGTCACCACGATGCCGGCCGGAGGCGTGAGCGTGACGGTGTTGTCCATCTGGCCGAAGGCGTCGGACCTGATCGTCACGGTGAGGAGGAACGTCGCGTTGCCGCCGGGCAGGAGCGTGATCTTCTCATTCGTGATGCCGCCGGAGCCACTCGCGGGGCCGCTCGAGCCGGCTGAGTAAGACGCCGTCCACGAGCCGGTCGCCACCTGCGACGGCAGCGGGTCGTTGACGACGCCGTCGACCATGGTGCTCGGGCCCGAGTTGCTGACGACGATCGTGTAGGTGAAGGTCTCGTTGGGCAGGTAGGTCGTCTTGCCGTCGGTCTTCGTGACGTTGAGCAAAAGTTGCGGGTTTGAGATCGTGTTGGTGTCGGTGGCGGTGGCCGTGTTGCCCTGGGTGTTTGGCGGTGGCGTGATCGTGACGGTGTTCACGAGGTCGCCGGTGGCGTCGGGCTTGATCTGCACGGTGAAGGTGAACGTCGCCGTGCCTCCCGGGGCCAGGTCGACGGTTTCGTTCAGCGGCCCACTGCCACTTTCAGGGCCGCTCGAACCGGCGGAATAGACCGCCGTCCACGTCGCGCTCGAGACCTGCGCCGGAAGCGGGTCGGACACGGTGCCGCCCGCGAGGAAGCTCGGGCCGGCATTCGTGGCGACGATCGTGTAGGTCGTGGTCGTGCCCGGGACGTAGATCGTCGCGTTGTCGGTCTTCGTGATCGAGAGGACGGGCTTCACGACGATCGTGTCGGTGGCGGTGGAGGTGTTGTTGTCGGGGTTCGGGTCGAAGATCGGCGGGGTGCCGGAGGCGGTGTTGGTGAGGGTGCCTGTGGCGTTGGCCGGCACGGTTCCGGAGAACGTGAACGTGACTGACTCTCCGTCGTCGAACGTGTCGCCTGGGTCGGCGGTCCAGATTCCGGTGTTCGGGTCATACGTGCCGGTGCTGACGCTGTAGGTGGGCGAGAGCAGGCCCGGCACGGTGACGTCGGTTCCCGAGAAGGTCGTGATCGAGCTGGGGCCGTTGCTCGTGACGACGATCGAGTAGGTCACGATCTCCCCCGCGATGACCGGCAGCGGTGAGGTGCGGGTCTTCGTGACGGCGAGATCGACCTGCGGCGCGGCGGTGTCGTTGTCGGTGGCCGTCGCGGTGTTGCCGGCGGTGCCCTGGGGCAGGAAGACCGTGACGAGGTTGAAGAGGTCGGGGTATGGCCCGGTGACGGGATCGATCGGGATGACGATCGGCTTCGTCTGGACGGTGTAGGTGAACGTGACGGAGCCGCTCTTCGGGATGTTGACCGTGGCGTTGATGTTGTTGCCGCCGGTGGTCGGCAAGACGGTCGCGCCGCCGGCGGTGGAGGTGGTCCACGCTCCGCTGGTGGCGACCGACGGGAGGAGATCGACGACGCTGCCACCGACGAGATCGCTCGGGCCGGAGTTGGAGACGACGATCGTGTAGGTGACCGGGTCGCCCGGGATGTAGGTGGCAGACCCGTCGGTCTTGGAGACGGAGAGGCCGATGGTTGGCCTGGCGGTGTCGGTCTCGGTGGCAGTGTTGTTGGACAGATTGCGATCGAAAAAGCCTGGGGGTACCGCGACGGTCGCAGTGTTCACAAGGTCGCCGAGGCGACTGGACGCGGGCAGGAGCGTGAGTGCGAACGACGTCGACCCGCCGGAACCAAGCGCGGGCGTGGCGTAGGTCAGCGTGGTGCCCACCAACGTCCACCCTGGGTTCAGCGCCGGGTTGAACGTCGTCTGCGCTGGGAGTGCATCGGTGACGATCGAGCCCGGCGAAGCCGCCGGGCCGTTGTTCGCGACGGTGAACGAGTAAGTCGCGGGCTCGCCCGGGACATATTCGCTGCCCGGGCTCGATTTCGTGATCGCCAGATCGATGACCGGCGGACACTGGAAATCAAAATCGGCCGTTCGCGTGAATGGACCGAAGAATGTGCCGGAGTAGGAAACGGAGGCCAGGTTCTCGATGACTGCGGAACTGGGGTACTCGCCGACGATCACTTCGAATGTCACCGTCGTCGACTGACCTGCGGCCAGGGTGCCGCCGGACGGAGTTGGCACGGTCGCTCCCGTGGCGCCAGTTCCCAGGCGAAAACGCACGGCGCCGTTTCCGCCCGCGATGAATTCAGCCTGGTCAGTGTCGATGGCATCGGTCTTCGCTCCGGCATTGGCCCCGGAGGTGATCACGAGGCTTCCCAGCTTGTAGCTCGTGAACGCCGGAATCACGTCATTGAGCACGACATCTTTCGCGGTGTCGTAGGCAGAGGCCTCATTGCTCACGGTGATCGTGTAGCGCAGCACATCTCCGGGCTCCACGAGGCCGGCGTTGAGGTCCTGGCCAGATTTGGTGACGACGGTTTTCGGGGCATACACCTCGATCGCGCTGGTGATCACGCCAGGGTAGTAGAAGTCCTGCGTGGTCGTGAGCCGAAGCGTGGCCGACGTGGCGTTGTTTGCAATCAGGCCATCAGCTTCGACCAGGTCCGTGTCGAACCCGAGCTGATTTTTGTAATTGGGCGTCTTCGCAGTGACCGTGACGCCACGGTTGGAAATGGAACTATTGAAGAAGTTGTTGGCCGGATTCGTCGCATTCGACAGTTCGGACTCGCCGAGCCCACCATCGAAGAAGGCCGAATCACCCGTGATCCCCAGATCGCCTTCATACACGACGAAACCGAGCGTCGCGTTCACCGGGCCGCTGAGCGGTGCGCGGAAACCGGAGAATGGGATTGTGACGTCGGGATCCGCGGTCGTCACGTAGGCGAAACCGTCGAACACCGTGAGGTTGCGGGGAAGGTCAGTGTTGTCCCGATACGCGACCACGAGTGACCAACCAGCGGAGTAGTTTTTGCCCTCGTTCGCCTGCACGTTGGCCACGGTGTAGGTGCCCTCGCCCCGTGCTTGCACGAGGCTCGTCACGTCCTTGAAGCCTTGGTAGTTTCGCGCTCCAGTGGTTGGAGCGCCCTGCGTCGTGCTGCTGAATACCGTAGCGGTCAGGTCCTGATAGCCGCTGTCACCGGGGCCGCGAAACTTGACGTTGTCTGCGGCATCGAACTGTGTCGTCCCCAAGACTCTGCCGCCCCAGTAAAGGCCCGCGAAGAGCACTTCGGATCCTGCGGGAATGTCGAGAACCGCTGAACTCGAGCTGAACGTGGTTGCATCGGCATCGATGTCGATGAATTGCATGACCCAAAAATCGTCGTTCCAGATGGCAGGTGCATCGCCGGTGAGATTCGTTCCATTTTGGGCGTCGGCCACCTGGGCCGGAGTGCCGGGCAAACCGGCAACTGCCGTCATGATGGTGTTCGCGGCGAACGTGATGTCTCCCTGCACGTTGGCAGTGAAACGCGGTGCAAATGGCGTCACCACCGCGAGCGCGAGCCGCTGCTCCAACTGCTCGCCGAACGCTTCGCCGCGATGCCGACGATTCGTCGCCCTTGTGCGGGCGGATGGCCGGCGTGAAGCGCTGCGCGTCTGCTTCGGGAAAAGCGTGTCGAAAAGGCTCATGGCGGTCTCCCGTGCTCGTGGGTGTCGTTGCTGGCTCGTGGCCTGAAAACAAAAAAAGCCGGCGCGAACGAACACCCCGCGGTGTCCACTCGCGCCGGCTCACGCGTGGCAGAACCTCCCGGCAATCAGCCAGGCTGTTCCTTCAACTCGTTATCCGACGTTCGATTATTTGATTCGTGGGCCACGCGGTTGCATGTCCCGGCGAATCGCTCGTCGACCAATCTCTACGCGCTGCTTCCTCGCCAAGGCAAATGAAAAATGGAATCGCGTTTTCTCGCGGAAACGAGCGGTTGTCACAGGGAGACACCCTGCCCGGCAGTCAGGCCGCCGCACGATGCATCACTCGCCCATTCCCGCCATGCGCCCCGCATCACGCGAAGAAAATCGCTCGCAAACCGCTCGCCATCGCAGAGCGGCGATGCCGCCATCCGCTCGCGGAGGCCCGCACGGATCGCGGCCAGCGCGGGAAGGTCTGCCGCGAGCGCGACAGCCAGATCGACGTAGTGGTCGAGGTCGCGGGCGATCGTGCCCTCGATTCCCACGTTGGACAGATGCGTCAGTGCATGCCGGCTCGCGAAGGTCTCGCCGGGGAGGGTCACCACGGGCACGCCCATCCAGAGCGCCTCGAGCGTGGTCACACCGCCGCCATACGGAAACGGATCGAGGGCGATGTCGATACGATCGTAGTGGGGCAGCAATTCGGGCTGCCGCGAGTCTCCCTGCACATCGACGCGGGCCGGATCGATTCCCTGCGCCGCGAAATACCCCCTCAGCCGGCGAGCATGCAGTGGGTCGTCCAGCCCCCTGTATTTGAGGACGAGCCGCGAATTCGGTACCCGGTCGAGAATTCGCGCCCACGGGGCCGCAATTTGTGGGCCGAGCTTGGCGGGATTCGAGAAGCTGCCGAACGTGACGTGGCCGCGCTCGAACGCGGGTAGCGGCGCCACCGGAGGGGTGGCGGGTGGCTCGTAGCAGACGTACGCAGCCGGCATTCGCAGCACCTTTTCGCGGTAATGGTGCTCGAGCTCCGGCGGCACCTCGAAACGGTCGGCCAGCAGATAATCGATCGCCGCGAGGCCCGCCGTGCCGACGTATCCCGCCCAGGTGACCTGGACTGGCGCCGGCTTGTGGCCCATCACGAGCAGCCGATTGTTGCCGGTGTGCCCTGCGAGGTCGAAGAGGATGTCGATCGAATCGTCGCGGATGCTCTCGGCGATCGCCTCGTCGGTGAGCGGGCCCACATCGCGCCACTCGGTCGCCGCGGCCCGCAGGCGGGCGGAGAGATCGTCGGGCGTGCCGCCGGTGCTGTAGCAGAAGACGCTCGCCTGCGCGTGATCGAGATGCTCGACGAGGCCGACCAAAAAATAGCCGACCGGATGGCGGTGCAGGTCGGGCGACAGAAATCCCAGCCTCAGCGGGCGGTCGAGATCGCGGTCGTTGTCGTGCGGCTTCCAAGCCGATCGCAGCGGCTCGCCGAATGATTTCTCAAACTCGTCGTGGGCTGCGGCCAACTCACCGGCTGTGATCCCATCGCGATAGTGCAGCGCACAGAGCAGGTTGCTTGTGATGAGAGGAACCTGCGGAGCCAGTTCGATCGCGCGGCGGTAATGCGCGATCGCCTCAGCGGTGCGGCATTCGTCCTTGAGAATGTTGCCGAGATTGCTGTGGGGCTCCCAGAAGGCTTCGCGGCTCACGAGGGCGCCGCGATAGCAATCAGCAGCCTCGGCGATGCGGCCCAGCGACCGCAGCGTGATGCCGAGGCTGTTGAGGAGGTTGGGATTGCCGGGCTTCAGCTGCAGGGCGCGTCGCAGGCTTTCTGCCGACTCGGCGGCCCGGCCCAGTTCGCGGAGCACAAGGCCGAGATTGCCGTGGGCGTCGGCATAGTCCATGTCGAGCAGGATGCTCGTCTGGTAGGCGGAGACGGCGCGAGGCAGGTCGCCGAGCGCTTGGTAGACCGCCCCGAGGCTATTGTGAAACGTGGCATGGCTGCCATCGGCGGCGATGGCGAGTTGGATGAGCCCCAGCGCTTCGTCGTGCCTGCCCGCCTGATACGCGGCGACCCCCAGCAGGTGCAGGGCATCGCGATCGTCTGGATCCGCATCCAGAATCTCGCGGTAGATCCGCTCGGCCTCGTCGCGGCGACCAGCAAGATGGTGGTCGAGCGCGACATCGATCGGCAGCATGGGCATGGGCATCGCACAAAGGGTGCGTCGTCCATGCGCGAGCGATCAAACGCGGGAACTTCCGGAATGGAAAAAGAACGCTTGGCCTATCGCGAACGCATGTCGCGGCGTGCCTGGGCCCGCTTGCCGCGGGCGGCGACGTGGCTGACACGCTGGGCGCCGAGGCCCTGGAGCTTGATGCGGCCGGCCTTCGCAGCCGTCAGCGCCGACCGCTGCTTCGCGCCGTCGAAGCGGATCGCCTGCGTGGCGGGAGACTTCGCGAGCGCCTCGAGCGCCGCCGCCTGCCGGGCCTTCTTCGAAATCGTCTTCACCGGCTTGGCAGACACTTGCGCCGCGACGGCAGGCTTCTTCGCAACGGCCCGCTTGGCGACGGGCTTCTTGGCCGGCTTGGCTGCGGCCTTCGGAGCCGTCCCAGCATCCGCGAGATACTTTTTCAGCTCGGCCAGGCGCTTTTCAAACCGCTCGACGGCGGCCGCGAAAATCTCGTGCTTGTCTTGCGTGCGGGCATTGCCGGCCCCGGCCCCGGCCCCGGCCCCGGCCCCGGCAGCAACCTTGCCGCCGCGTTTTGCCGCACGGGTCTGCTCCTGATAGAGATCCCGCCACTTGTTGCGGAGGATGCGGGTCTGCTTGATGGCCGACTGCACCTGGGCCTGCGTGGCCTTGGCCAACGAGGTGCCGAAGCTCGAATCGAAAAACTTCTTCTCGGCGCCCGTCAGCAGGTCTTTCGCCCGCTTGACCACATCGGCGGGGAGGTGGATTACATCGGCGGAAACGCTGGCAGACTTGGTTTTTTTGGCCATGATGGGGAATTCCGTCGGTGAGGGAGTTTGTGCGAAGACTTAAAATCTAGGGAGAGATATAGTCTTTTTTCAAATCCTCGACAAAGAAAAAAAGAACTTCGGTTCCTGAAGGGGAACTGAACGAGGGCAATGCCATGCCAGCAGGACGCCGCCGTGGTTCCGGGCGAAACAGCTTGAGTCCCGGTGAATATCAGGTTGATAAACGCTTTCGAAAACAGGTCGATGCTTGTGGCTGGCAGCGACACAAGGGTGGCTACGCGATCGGAACCGTTCGCCATGACGGCAAGTCCAAGACCTGGCTTCAGCATCGGTTTGTCTGGTTTTTAGCTTTTGGTGAGGTGCCGCGGATCATCGACCACGTCGACCACGACCCACTGAACAACCGGCTCCGTAATCTGCGAGCGGCGACGGCCTCGTTGAATCAGTTGAACTCCCGTAAGGCGGGAGCTAAGGCAGGCAGTTGCGGTGTTTACCGCCATCGCAACCGCAAAAAACCGTACGAAGTCAAAGCCTCGTTCGAGGGGCGAAGGGTTTGTCTCGGTTCCTTTGGGTCGCTGCGCGATGCGCGACGTGCTGCCGCGGTTTTTCGCGACTTCCTTATCGCGAGAGAAACCGGCGGGCTCGAAGTGCTTTCGGCAACCGCCGCGGCCGCGCATCTGATTTCTCGTGTCACGGCGTCTATGCAGCGAACTCCCGTTAGGCGTCGCCCCACGGGCCGCAGGCAAGGTGCGGGCATCGACCCAAACCGCATCAAGATTGACCCGGACTTGGCCAAGTGTGTGAGATCGAAAAGTTGGTATCTCCACGACGGATATCCGGCCACCTCACTGGCCGTGGACGGGAAACGCAGAGTCGTCTTCCTGCACCATCTTGTGTGGCGAATGAAGAGAGGGCCACTTCCTGGCATCGTTGATCATCGCAACCGCAATAAACTCGATGCGAGGCTTTGCAACCTGCGCCCGGCTTCGCCCGCCATGAATCAACGGAATCGCACCCATTGCTCGAAGGTGAGCGGCCTGCCGGTGGGTGTAAGGAAAAACGGCCGACGGTTTTCGGCCCAAATCAAGCGAGATGGAAAGGCATATCACCTCGGCACGTTCGCTACACCCGCGGAGGCAGGATTGGAGTATCGCAAGGCCGCAGATGCAGTAGACGCAGAGGAATCCCGTACGGCTTGGCTGGAGTGGAAAAAAGCCTGTGACTCATCGAAGAAAAAGCGGGCGACGAGATTCGAACTCGCGACCGTTGGCTTGGGAAGCCAGTGCTCTACCAACTGAGCTACACCCGCGGTCAGTTCTGACCGGCGAAGTCTAGCAAATCTTTCCGCGGGATCATCACGTAGAATAGCGGTCCACTCATTTCAGGAGCGTTTTTCATGAGCCGTCCGAAGGATCAGCCATCCGCCGAAGCGGACACTGCCGCGGCCCCACCGCCGGCGCCGCGGCATTTTCTCTCGTCGCTGGCCGCAGCCACGCTCTGGATGGCCATCTGGGCCGGCGTGGCCGCAGTCCTGCTTGGCGCCGGATTCGTGCCCTGGCTGGCCTCCGATCCCGCCAGGCTATCCCGGCTGATCGCCCAAGCCGTGCCGGAACTGCAGGCCGACGTGACGATCGGCAAGGCGCAGATCGGCTGGTCGGGGCCGATCGTGATCGAGGATATTCGCGTGGTGCCGCGGAACGGCGCCCGCCCGCCCGTATCCATCAAGCGGATCGAAGGCAGCCACGGCCTGGCCGCGATGTTGCTCTCCCTGGGCGACCTCGGACGGTTTCGCGTCGAGGGGCTCGAGGCCGACATCGTCTTCGATGCCAATCGCGATTCAAACCTGACCGGGCTCTTCCTGCCGCCGCCGCCGACCGCCGGCAGCACCGGTCCGGCCGGTCCGCGGAAAAGCCCCGTGCGGGTGCGGTTCGAAGTGGAAGACGCGATCGCGAAGATCGAAGGCCCTTGGGCGCCGGATGCCTGGGTGAGCGACCCCACCGACATCAAGGCGCGGCTCGCGCCCTCGACCGAAGGAAACTTCAGCGAATGGACGGTGGATCGCGTGCAGTTGCTCGAGGATGCGAGGCTCGAGGCAAACGTGGCGCAGGGCGTGTTGGCCTATATCGCGCCTGTGATGGCCGATGCGACGCGGACCAGTGGCCGCTTTTCGCTGAAAATCGACGGCGCGACGTTTCCCGTCGGAGCCCCCGAGGCCGCCCGGCTCGCGGGATCGCTCGCGATGCACGAGGTGGATCTGGGCCCCGGGCCGCTCGCGACGAACGTGATGCAATCGCTCCCCGGGCGGCTGCAACTGCCCACCTCGGTGCGGATCGCCGACGATTCGAACGTGGAATTTCACTTGGCCGACCGCCGCGTGTGGCACAAGGGGCTCGAATTCGGCCTGCCGCTCGCGAAGCCGGGGCAGCGGCTCGACATCAATTCCAGCGGCTCCGTGGGGCTCGACGACAAGTCGCTCGACCTCAAGCTCGCCCTGCCGATCCCTGCCGACCTGCCGGGCGATCGCCCGCTGCTCGCGTCGCTGGCGGGGAAGTCGATTTCCGTGGGCATCGGCGGGATGCTGGGCGAGCCGAAGGTGAATTTCGACGGCTCGATCCGGGCGACGGCTGGCGAGGTGGCCGCGGAATTAATCGATCGGCTGCGTTCGGGCGGCCAGCCGCTGCCGCCGCGGCCCGCCGACGCCCCCGCGCCGAACTGGGTGCCGCCGAAGCCATCGGAAACGCAAGCGGAGGCGGAAACGCAGTCACAAGAGCAGTCGAAGCCGGCCGCGAGCACCGCCGAGAAGCTCAACGACATCAAGTCGAAGCTGCCTGCGGAGATCAGCCAAAACCCTTCGGCTGATGCGGTGATCGATCTCGTGGGGGGCGTGCTCGACGAAGTGGCGAAGCGCCGCGCCGAGCGGGCCGCCGCTGCGGCCGAGAATCCCGATGCCGCCCCGCCCCCGCGCCGCGGCCGTCTGCTGCGGAGGCTGCAGCCGCCGCCCGCCGAGTAGGACAGGCTTCAGCCTGTCCTACGTGCGCGCAAAAAAACTGGGCCTCCCTTGCGGGAGGCCCAGTCTCATTTGATCACGCTCTTCTTCCCGAGTCCTCAGGGCAGGCCGTCGATCGGGAGAATGCAGCGTTTATGATCAGGTGCCAGCAGCCGGAGCGGCCGGGGCGGCCGGGGCAGCGGGAGCAGCCTCGGTCGGGACGCCTTCCGAGATCACGCCTTCGCCGGAGCAGCCGCCGCCAGCGCAACCGCCGCTGACCGAACCGCCTTCGACGACTTCGCCGCCGCAGCTCGAGCAGCCGCCTTCGACGGCAGCAGCCTCACCGCAGCCGCCTTCGCAGGCCGACTCACAGGCCGGAGCAGCAGCAGCTTCGCCGTGGCAACGCTTGTGCTTGGCGTGCAGACGGGACAGAAGACCGCCGTGGCAGCGATGGGCGCGAGCGCGACCGTGGCAGCCGTGGCCGGCAACGGCACCCGACTCACCGCCCACGAGGGCGATGGCGACGAGGGCAAAGAACATAGCAACCGCGAATCCGAGAAAACGCTTCATCACATTCCTCCAATAAAAGGGAACTGAACGCGTCATGCGTTCCTGAAGCCGTCACGAAACACACCGGATCCGGGACGGCCACCGGACCGCAGCAAAACGAGCGGTCAACCAAAGAAACCCGGGGAAGGGACCCATTCGGACAACCGGCAGCACTCCCCTGCAAGAGCTGACGGTTGGCGAAAGATTTCTGCCTGGGGAATCTGGGCAATTAGGCTAACCGTGGCCTGCCCAGTGTCAAGAACCGGCGTATTTGCCGGGGATCAGGGCAGCATTCAGGCTACCCGTGGCGGATCGAGAGGGCCCACGTAGGACAGGCGTCTCCGCCTGTCGAGAACAGGACAGGCACAGAGGCCTGTCGTACACGGGGACAGGCACAGAGGCCTGTCTGTCCTACTTTTGCGTGGGGGCGGGTCCCTTGGCGGTGCGGCTTTCGGCCTGCGCCTTGGCGGCAGCCTGCTGGGAACGCTTCTGCAGCTCGGCCGCGACCTGCTCCTGCTTGGCGAGCATGTCTTCGGGGTCTTCGAAATTCAAAAGCAGTGGTGGCAGATCGTCGAAAATCTTCATCGCCATGCCGACCACCCGCCAGCCTTCCGGATCGAGGCGGACGACCCAGACGACGTTGTCGGTGCTCGTAAATCCGTCGGCGTCGGTGTCGGTCCAGGTGGTGCCCACATGCACGAGGTCGCCAGCATCGCCCACGACTTCGCAATCACGAACGGAGTAGGTAGCCGTTGCATTCACCGGGGGCGCGACCGAAAGGCCCAGTTCCTGCGTCTTGGCGCGTGCCATTTTCGTGAGCATGCCGCTGGCCGCCGCATCGTCGCCGCGCTTCACGGCGTCGAGGAACGTGATCACCGCCGCCTTCGCCGGCTCGGCAGCAGCCGACGAACCGCCGGAACCGCCAGCCGAGCAGCCGGGCATGGTCACCACGGCGAGAAGGCCGCAGCCCGCGATAAAACTGGCGACCCAGAGCGTCCACGCGCGGGCGGTGGCGATCGACGAGGTGCGAGGGCTGGTCAATTCGGTGGTCATCGCTCGTAACTCCTGTCCTATCCAACCGGGGTCCAACGGGGCCGAAGGAAACGGGGGCTTCGTGGGCGGAGAGACTGACGGGATGCAGGATGCCGGTCAAGCCGGAAAATAACCCGGAAAAACGGGCAAACAGCCGGCCTTTGCTATGCTTTCCGCAATGGCGATCCAGGCTGACGGCAACCGAATGCATCCATCTCCGTGGCGGCCCCGCATCACATTCGCGGTGGCGCTCGCGGTGGCGATCCTCTCGAGCGCCCCGGCGGCGTGGTCGCAGGTTCGGATCAAGCGCGCACGGCCCCGGGAAAGGGCGAAGCCGATTGCCGTCTGGGACAAGGCCACGGCCTCGGCTTTCTTCGCCGACGCCTTCGCCACGCTCGAAGGCGAGCGGCCCGATTTTGCAGCGAACAAAACCGACGCCGCGGAAGCATCGACCGATGGGGCCAACGCTGCGCCGGCTGCCGGCGGCTTCAAGTGGTCGTCGCTCGTCTCCGCCGACACGCTCGTGGACGAGATCAAACAGATGAAGGCCGTCGCGGCGAAGGCCGTTGCCTCGGCCTCCGATTTCAAAGGGGGCGGCTACGACGACGCGCGGCAGGCATTCACTTCGATCGCCCTCTGCTTCGGCGTGATCGATGGTTACGACGGCGACGTGCGGTTCAAGAGAGACGCCGCGGCCGCCCGCGACCTCTTCGCGCGGGTCGGCAGCAATTGCAAGGTCGGCACGCAGCAAACATTCAATCAAGCGAAGGCCCGCGTGGCCGATCTCGATCTCTTGCTCCAGGGCAGCAACCTCGACGCGCCTCCCGATGGTGGCGCGGGGGGGGCTTCGTGGAGCACCGTCGCCCCGCGGCCGGCGCTCATGTCGCGGCTCGAGACGGCCGAGGGGCTGGCCAATGCCGCGGTCGCCTCGAAGGAAGACTTCGACAAGCAGGTGGCACAACTGCTGCACGAAGTGGAGATGGTGGCGGTGATCGGCGAAGCGATCCAGCGGCCCGACCACGAATACCACGACGACAAAACCTACCGCGGCTATGCCGCCGAGATGTGCAACGCCGCCATGAAGGCCCGCGCCGCCGCGCAGCGATCCGATTACGACGCCGCCCGCACCGCCGTCGGCGAGCTCAAGAAATCCTGCGACACCTGCCACGGCGACTATCGCGGGTAGTCGAACGGATACGCGCGCGGGAGCGATGCGACCTTGGCCGGCGGGAGCCGGAGCAGCTGCGCCGTCGGCAGCGATGCCTCGCCGGTGTGCTCGGTGTGCCCGGCGTGCTCGACAGGCTCGGCCTCCGGCAGACCAGCCGCCGGTGGCGCCGCGGGCGGCACTCGCGTCTTCGCCTGGCAGGTGGGGCAGAGCACCCGCTTGCCGGCGAATTCGCCTTTCACCTTCACGCGGTGCCCGTTTGGGCAATGCACCACGATCGCCATGCGACGTTCCGCTTCTCGAACTTGCCGTTTTTGCCTGGGCGTCTTACGCTTCTCTCCATCATGCCACGCCGAGACAAGCCACAGCCAGAGGACGACGCGGAAGAGCGTCGCGGCCCCGTTGAAATCGCCATCGTCGGCGATCTGACCGACAACGAGACCGACATGACCGACCGCCTGCTCGGCATCGAGCCCGGCGGCGAATGCACCATCTATTTCGACTCGCCCGGCGGCAGCCCCTACTGCGCCATGTCGCTCGTCACGCTCATGCGGCTCCGCGGCATCCGCGCCACCGGCATCGTCACGGGCGAATGCTCGTCGGCAGCGCTCTGGCCGTTTGCCACCTGCACGCGGCGGATCGTCACGCCCTACAGCGTCTTCCTCTTCCACCCGATGAAGTGGCAGAGCGAGGAACACATCGGCATCACCGAGGCGGCGGAGTGGTCGCGGCACTTCGCGGAGCTCGAGCGCGACATGGACGTGCTGCTCGGCGATCTCTTCGGCACGTCGGCCGAGCTCATCGGCCAGTGGATCAAGACCCACCGCTACGTCACGGGCCGCGAAATGGTGAAGGCCGGCCTCGCCGAGATGGCCTCGCTGCAGCCCTTGCCCGAATTGCTGCCGGTTGAAACGGGCTGATCGCGGTCTGGTAGACTTGGCCGGGTCGGATTCCGAAGCCACTCTCCACCGGAGCCTTGCCATGCGCCTCCTCTCTCGCCGCAGTGCGATCGTCTGCCTCGTCGCCGGGGCGTTTTCTTTTGCTGCCGCTCGCGAGGCCGCGGCACAGGCCGCCGTCGCGGAAGACACCCGCGCCTTCACGATCGCCTCCGGGGGCTTCTCGCTCGAGGCGCCTGCGGCTTGGAAGCGGGTGCAACCGAAGTCGGGAATCGTGGAGACTGAATTTGCGATCCCGCCGGAAGCCGGCGACGAGCAGCCCGGCCGCATGACCGTCATGGGCGCCGGCGGCAGCGTGCAGGCCAACGTGGACCGCTGGTATGGGCAGTTTGCGCAGCCCGATGGCAGCGCCACCAAAGACAAGGCCACGACGAAGACGCTCAAGCTCGCCGGCTGCACCGTGACGCTCGTGGACGTGGGCGGCACCTACAAGGACATGCCGGGCGGACCATTCGCCGGCGGCAAGTCGATCGATCGCCCCAACTACCGCATGCTCGCCGCGATCGTCGAGACGCAGGGGCAGGGCAGCTACTTTCTCAAGTTTTACGGGCCGGCGGCGACCGTCGCGAAGCACGCCGACGGCTTCCGCACGATGGTCGAGGGGCTCGTGGCGGCCGCCAAGTGACCGCATGAAAAACTAGCCGCATGAAGATTCAGGAATTCCTCGAGCACCACGGCATCGCCGGCAATCCCTTCGCGGAGGAGGATGCGCAGAACGACACCGTCTTCAAGCGGACCTGCCTCGAGACGACGTTTCATCCATCCTGGGACAAGATCTACGGCGATCCCTCCGATCCGAGCACGTCGATCGTGTTTGGGGAGAAGGGGGCCGGCAAGACGGCGCTCAAGCTGCAGATGGTGCGGCAGTTCGACCGCCACAATGCGGCCATGCCGGACCGCCGCACGTTCGTCGTGCTCTACGACGACTTCAATCCGTTTCTCGACCGATTCGTGAGCCGCGTCGGGCCGAATCGCCCCGTCGACAAGGTGCTCGGCCAGTGGAAACTCTGGGACCACATGGACGCGATCCTCGCGCTCGCCGTGACGGCGTTCGTGACGGAGGTCAACGATCCGGCCAACCGCCGCTCCGCCGCGAAGCTCACGCCGCCGCAGGCCCGCGACCTCGCCCTGCTCGCCGCCTGCTACGACCAATCGACCGGCGAGACATTCCCCTCGCGCTGGCGACGGCTGCGGAGCCGCACCGGCTACTCGGCCTGGCTCGGCCTCTGGCCGCTCGTGCTCGGCCTCGCCGCAACGGCCGTCTTTGCCGCGGCCCTCGGCCTCGGCATCGCCCGCGGCACCACGGGCTGGCTCACGGCCTGGTGGCCCTGGCTCCTGCTCGCCGCCGCGTGGGGGCCGTGGGGCCTGCGCCGCGCGAAGTCGCTCTGGACCGCGGTGCGGATCGTCCGCAGCATGCGCACGGGCAACCGCACCGTCGGCCAACTGGCCAGGGCGATCGCCCGCATGCCGGAGGTGGATCTGGCCGGCCAGCCCCTGCCGCTCCACGCTCGCAGCGACGATCGCTACGAACTGCTCGCGAAGTTTCAGGGCATCCTCGCATCGCTCGGCTATTCGGGGATGGTCGTGATCGTCGATCGCCTCGACGAGCCGCACCTGATCAACGGCTCGGCCGACCGGATGAAGCAGGTGATCTGGCCGATGCTCGACAACAAGTTTCTCAAGTCGCCGGGCATGGGATTCAAGCTGCTCCTGCCGGTCGAGCTCTACCGCTTCATCGAGCGGGAGGACGAGCAATTCAACCAGCGGGCCCGGCTCGACAAGCAAAATCTCGTGCCCTCGCTCGAGTGGTCGGGCGAGACGCTCTACGACATCGCCTCGACGCGGGTGAAGGCGGCGAGCGTGGGCACGCCGCCCGCCACGCTCGCGCAGCTCTTCGAGCCGGAAGTCGATCAGCGGCGGCTGCTCGACGGGCTTCGCAGCCTCCGCGTGCCGCGGCAGCTCTTCAAGTTTCTCTACCGGCTGCTCGTGGCCCACTGCCATGCCCACACCGGCGAGCAGCCCGTCTATCGGATTCCGCTCGAGCGGTTCGAGACGGTGCTCGCCGTCTTCCGCCGCGACCAAGACGCCTTCGACCGCGGCCTCGCGCCGCGATAGCGCATGGACCCCGACCTCCACACGATCGTCGTGGGCCGCGATGCGATGGCCTGCCGATTCGAGGTGGTCTTCAACGCGGGCCAGGTGGCCGCCGCGACGGAGCTGGGCATCGACGCCCTCGACCTCGTCGACGAGATCGAGAACCGGATCACGGTCTACCGCGACACGAGCGAGTTGTCGAGGCTCAATGCCACCGCGGCCGCGGGCTGGCAGCCGGTGGCGGCCGATCTTTTCACGCTCCTCGAGCACGCCCGCGCGCTCTATGCAAAAACCGGCGGAGGCTTCGATTGCGCCTCGGGCGCGCTCACGCGGGCCTGGGGATTCCTGCGGCGGCAGGGCCGCACACCCGCGCCCGAGGAACTCGCTCGAGCGCGGGAGGCCTCCGGGATGCGGTGGGTGGAACTCGATTCGGAGCAACGCATGATCCGGTTCACGCGGCCGGGCGTCGAACTGAATCTCGGCGCCATCGGCAAGGGCTGGGCGCTCGATCGCGCGATCGAGCGGCTCATCGCCGCGGGGGTGCCGAGTGTGCTGGTGCATGGCGGGCAGAGCAGCGTGCGGGCCGTCGGCGTGCAGGGGCCGCGGCTGCCGGGGAGGCGCGGCTGGAAGGTGGGCGTGCGGCATCCGCTCCGGCCGGCCGTGCGGCTGGCCACGATCACGCTCGAGGATCAGGCGCTTGGCACGAGCGGCTCGGGCACGCAGTTTTTCATCGACCGCGGCAAGCGGCTCGGCCACATCCTCGACCCGCGGACCGGCCTGCCGGCCGAGGGCGTGCTCTCCGCGACCGTGCTCGCGCCATGCGCCGCCGATGCCGACGCGCTCTCCACGGCGCTCTACGTGCTCGGCGCTGCGGCGCTGCCGCAGATCGCGCCCGCGGGCGGGCCCGTGGCGGCGCTCCTCGTCGTGCCGGGAGCATCTCCCGGCGCGCTCCGCGTGCATGCCGCGAACCTCGACGCCGACACGCTCTCGATCAACCCCGCGGCCGACCCCGCCCTCGAACTCGTGGCAGGGCCGCGGCCGGCCCATGAAAGTTAGTCCGGGGCGGCTATACTTCCGGGACTTCGCAACACGGCCAAGCCCCGCTTCCGACTGACTGCCAAACAATGATCGAGTGGTTCGAGCGGGGTTCCTACCTCGGCATCATCTTCTTCCTGACGCTCACCGGCATCGGCCTGCCCGTGCCCGAGGAGGTGCCGATCGTGGCGGCGGGCGTGGCCAGCCGGGCCGGTGCCCTGCACTGGTATTACGCGCTGCCAGCCTGCCTCGTGGGCGCGCTCCTCGGCGACAGCTTGATGTATGCGATCGGGCGATTTTTCGGCGCCCGCGTGCTCAAGGAACATCCCTGGTGGTCGGGCTTCCTCACGGCGGAGCGAGAGAAGACGATCGAAGACCTGATCAAGAAGCATGGCATCAAGGCCTTCTTCGTGGCGCGGTTTCTCGTCGGCCTGCGGAGCCCCTTCTATCTCACCGCGGGCATCTTGAAGGTGAAGTATCGCTGGTTTCTGTTGGCCGACTTCATCTGCGCATCGGTCGTGATCGGCGGCTTCTTCGGGCTGGCCTATCTCTTCGGCGACCGGATCACGGGGCTGATCCAGTCGGCCGAGCGGGGCTTCACGGCGGTGATCATCGTGGCGGCCCTGGCGGCGCTGGCGGTCATCGCCTTCTTCTCGTTCCGCAAGCGCCGCATCCGGATGCTCGACCAGGATCCCGAGGCCCTCTTCGAGAATCGCGAGATCCTCCTCGGCCCCGCCGCCGACCGCATCGCCGACGCCGTGCACCTCGGCGACGTCGATCAAACCGACGAAAAGTAGGACAGGCCTCCGTGCCTGTCATGCGTCCGGTCGTAACGGCTGGCGCGGTCGTGCCGTTCCGTGGGTACGGATTCCGGTGACTTGTCTCCCCACGGCGACTTTGCCGTCGCCTTTTTGCGACCTAGGAACTAGGTAGAGCTCTTTTCGGGAGAGCCCTTTTCGAGCGCCCTTTTCGAGCGCCCTTTTCTAACGTCCTTTTCTTGGGAGTCACCCCGTCGCATGCCCCGCCCCCTCACGCCCGCCGATCGCCCCGCTCTCCTCGGCCGCGTGCTCGTGGTCGATGACGACCGCCGGATGGCTTCCGGCAGGGCCCAGTGGCTCTGCGGCCAGGGCTGGCACGCCAGCGCCGTCGGCACTGCCGAGGAGGCGATCGCCCTCGTCGGCCGCGGCCGATTCGACGCCTGCGTGATCGACGGCCTGCTTGCCGAAGGCGCGGCCGACCGGTTGCTCGCCGTCGTGCGGGCGACGTCGCCCGCCACCGGGCTCGTGATCGCCTTCCCCGCCGAGGCGGCCTGCGAGGTCGCCGTCGCCGACGCCACGACCAGCCTGCGTGACGATGATCTCCTCGCCGCGCTCGACCGGGCTCGTGCCGCGGGCCGCAGCCGCGCGGCCGCACGCGCCACAGAGCCCCAGGTCATCGAGCCCACCGTCCTCGGCGAGCATGCGACGATCCAGCGTGCGCTCGATCTCGTCGGCCGCGTCGCCACGACGCCCGCCACGGTGCTCATCACCGGCGAAAGCGGCACGGGCAAGTCGCTCGTGGCGCGGCAGATCCATCAGGCGAGCGGCCGCGCGGGACGCTTCGTCGAGGTGGCCTGCGGCAGCCTCAGTGAATCGCTCCTCGAGAGCGAACTCTTCGGCCACGTCGCCGGCGCCTTCACCGGAGCCGCGTCCGATCGGCCCGGCAAGTTTCTGCAGGCCGACGGCGGCACGATCTTTCTCGACGAGGTGGCGACCGCCTCGCCGGCGATGCAGGTGAAGCTGCTCCGCGTATTGCAGCAGATGCAGTTCGAGCCGGTCGGGGGCGCGGAGACTCGCACGGTGGACGCGCGAGTGATTCTCGCGACCAATGAAAACCTCGAAAACCTCGTGGCCGAAGGCCGCTTCCGCGCCGACCTCTATTGGCGAATCAACGTGGTGGCGATCGAGATGCCGGCCCTGCGGAGTCGCCCCGACGACATCCCGCTGTTGGCAACGCACTTTCTCGCCCGCGCCGCCGCGAAGGCCGGCCGCACCGTGGAAGGGTTTTCGCCGGCCGCGATCGACGCACTGTTGCGGCACCCCTGGCCGGGCAACGTTCGCGAGCTCGAGCACGCCGTCGAGCGGGCGGTGTTTCTCGGCCGTGGACCGTTCGTGGATCTGGCCGACCTGCCTCCGGCGGTGGTCGGCGCCGCGAAGCCCGCGGCCGTCGCCTTCGACGCCCGCGCCGCCACGCCTCTCAAGGCCGCGATGGCCCACCCCGAACGCCAGCTCATCATCGACGCGCTCGAGCGCAGCGGCTGGCGTCGCGATGCCGCGGCCCGCGCCCTCGGCATCAACCGCACGACGCTCTACAAGAAGCTCAAGCGGCTCGGCATGGATCTGACGTCCCTCGAGCCCCGGTAGGACAGGCTTCAGCCTGTCGCCCTGCGCTTGGCAGGGCCGTTGCCGCAGTCAGCGACCAAGCCAGGAGCGCGGCGAGCGCGAGCCGGTAGAGGATGAACGGCCAGAGCGTGTGGCTCGTGAGGATCCGCAAGAGCCAGCGGATCGCGAGATAGCCGACGATCGCCGCCGAGAGCGTGCCGAGCACGGCGGTCGTGATGGCTTCGGGCGACCCGAAGATGGCTTCTCGCTGCTGCCAGGCTTCGAGCAGCCCGGCCGCCGCCACCGCGGGCAGCGAGAGCAGGAACGAGAACCGCGCGGCCGTGCGGCGATCGAGGCCGGTGGCCATGCCGGAGGAAATCGTCACGCCGCTGCGCGACGTGCCGGGGACGAGCGCGAGCACCTGCGCGAGCCCCATCGCGAGGCCGTCGGCGAGCGTGATCTGCTCGAGGCCGTCGCGGCCGACCGCGCCGCGCCGCGACCGCCGCCAGGCGAGCCACTCGGCGGCCGCCATGAGCAATGTCGTGAAGAGCAGGGCGGCCGTGACCACCTCCAGCCGGCGGGCCTCGCCCCGGATGAGGTGCCGTGCCGCAAACCCCACGGCCACGATCGGCAGCGTGCCGAGGAGGATGAGCAGGGCCGTTCGCGATTCCGGGAGCGAGAGCGGGCGGCCCGAGAGGATGCCGCGCAGCAGGCCGCCGGCGAGCGCGGCGATGTCGCGCCGCAGGGCAAACACGACGGCCGCCAGCGTGCCGCACTGGATCACGGCCGAATAGGCGGCCCCGGGATCGTTCCAGCCGAGCAGGGCGGGCACGATCCGCAGGTGGGCCGTGCTCGAGATCGGCAGGAACTCCGTCAGCCCCTGCACCACTCCCAAAACGATCGCTTCGAGGTTTGTCATGGAATCTCCCGCCGGTGAAAGCGGTCGCGGAATCCCGTCCCGGACCCGGACCGCTTCAAATTACACCGCCGGTCGGTCATACTGTCGGCCCCAATTTTTCAGAGGAGTCAATCGCCGCATGTTTCGTAATCTCAGCACCGTCTGCCTGCCGCTCTCCGGACGCCCCAGCGAACTGATCGAACTGGCCCTGTCGTTCGGCTTCGACTCGATGGACATCGACATTGTCGATTTCCAGCAGCAGGCCGAGGCCTTCGGCGTGGAGCACGCCCGCCGTCTGATGGTGAGCGCCCGGCTGAAGAGCGGCCTCTTTCACCTGCCGGTCGACCTGGCGGGCGACGACGCGGCCTTCGATCGCGACATGAAGCTTTTGCCGAAGCGGCTCGACCTCGCCCAGGCGACCGAAGCCCTGCGGGCCTGGACGACGATCGTGCCCGCCTCCCACGAGCACTCCTTCAAGGATTTCTTCGAGCTGCACCGCCGCCGCCTCGACGCGATCGGCGACGAGCTCGCCAAGCGGGGCATCATGCTCGGCCTGGCAATCGCGCCCGAGACCGAGGCCCGCGAAGGAAAGGCCAACCAATTCGTCAACACGTTCGAGGCGCTGCTCGGCCTCGTGGCCGTTTCGCACCAGAGCGTGGGCGCGATCGTCGATGCCTGGGCGCTGCATGCGACGGGCGAATCGCTCGACATGATTGCCAAGGTGCCGCGCGGACGGATCGTCGAGGTGAGGGTCTCCGACGCGCCACGCGATGTGAGCCACGGCGAACTGCATCATCAGCATCGGCTCCTCCCCGGTGACACCGGCGTGATCAGCACGGCGGCGGTGCTGACCGCGGCGAAGGCCGCTGGGTTTGATGGGCCGGTGACGCCTTGTGCCGATCGCGCCAGTCTCGCCGGCCGTGGCCGCGAGAAGGTCGTGAAGCTCGCCGGCGACCGGCTCGAGCAGGCCTGGCGCGAGGCCGGCCTGCCGATCGTGCCGCGGTGGTTCATGCCGGTGGCGAAGGAGCCGGGCCCGACGTTCGGCCTGGAGCCCCTCGCCGGCGTGGAGTAGGACAGGCTTCAGCCTGTCTTTCCTGGCCCCTACCCCGGTTCGCGGATCCACGTCACTTTCGGTGAGCCGCCGCCATCGATGGCGGAGCCGCGCACGAATTCCGACACATACCGCAGCGACTTGCCGGGGCGATCCGGATCGCGGAAGGAGTCGCCCTTCTGGAGGATCGGCAGCTGATCGGGCATCCCGCCGAAGGCCCGCGTGCCGGCGGCCTGGCAGGGAAACCACCAGCCGGCGCCCGTTCCGTCGACGAGATAAAACTCGGGGTAGCAGTGCCCTTCGACCCAGACTGTGCGGGCGGGGATGCCTTCGGCGCGGCACATGGCGATGATGAGGCACGTCAGTTCCTCGCAGTCGCCCCAGCCATCGGCGAGCGCCCGCGCGGCTCCCTTCAAGTCGCCATTGCGATACTCCACCTTCTCGCGGGCCGTGTCGTAGATCGCCTCCACCTTCTGCCAGCCGTCGAGGCCTTCGCTCGTGGCCTTGGCGAGCTTCACGATCTTCGGATGGCGGACTTCGATGTACGGGCTCGCGCCGAGAAACTGCCGCAGCGCCCGGTCGGGCTTTTCGGGGATCGAGAGCGACTGCGTGTCTTCCGGCGGCAGGATGCTCGCCCGCTCGAGCGAAAAGGTCACGATGGCCTTCGCCTGCTCGCCCGACGGGAGATCGGGAATCTCCACGATCATCTGCCGCACGCCGCCGGGCAGCGTGCGGTAGCGCAGGCCGCGGACGTCGGCCGACAGGTCTTCGCTCACAACCTGCACCTTTTGCTCGGGCCAGTCGGCCGGCACCGGCATGGTGGCGTAGATTCCCTTGCAGGGGCCGCCCACGGCCTTCACCTCGACCCCGACGCGAAATTTCTGCGTTCGCGATTCGCCGAGCCGCGGACCGGAGGCTGTTTTTTCCCCCTCGAGAAACTGGGCGTGCGCGGCTGCGGGCAAAAGCCAAAGCGCGAAGGCTGCGAGCCAGAGGCTCAGGGCTCGGCACGCTTTCTCACGATGTGACACCATGGGTATCTTGTCCATCGACCAGCCGATGGCCTCGCTGGCAGTCCCCCGCCGATGCAACGGCCTGGGAAAACAGGGTGGCCGGGGCAAAACGGTCGATTGTTCGGGAGCGACGGGCCTGCTACACTGCGAGGCTCGTTTTCCCCGTGGCCCGCTTGTCCCGCTCCCCCAACCCGCTTTCTCCCCGAAACCCCCACATTCATGGTCAACCGCAATCTCATCCGCGAACTCGAACTTGGAGACGAACTCGATCAGGAACTGGAACTCGCCATGGCCGGCGCCGATGCCGGCGAACTCTCGGTCGGCACCTCGACCCTGGCGGTCAATTCGGTCCTGCACGGCAAGATTCTGCGGGTGGACGACGAGTTTGTGCTCGTCGACGTGGGGTACAAGAGCGAAGGCCACATCCCGCGCAACGAGTGGGATGAAGGGGAGCCGCCGCCGCAGGTGGGCGACGTGGTCAAGGTGCTCCTCGAGGAGTTCGAGGATGGCCAGCAGGAGGAGCAGCGGGGGCTGATCACGCTCTCGAAGCGGAAGGCGCGCCGGATCGAAGACTGGCTGCGCGTGATGGAGAGCGTCAAGGAGAATGACGTCGTCACCGGCTACGTCACCCGCAAGATCAAGGGCGGCCTGCTCGTCGACATTTCGGGCGTCAACGTCTTCCTGCCCGCCAGCCAGGTCGACATCCGCCGCCCCGCCGACATCGGCGATTACTGCGGCCGCGCGATCCAGTGCCTCGTGCTCAAGATCGACGAGGCCCGTCGCAACATCGTGGTCTCGCGCCGCGCCCTGATCGAGCAGGAGCGGGCCGAGCGGAAGAAGCAACTCATGGAGACGCTCGAGGTGGGCCAGGTCCGCCGCGGCATCGTCAAGAACATCGCCGACTTCGGCGCGTTCGTCGATCTCGGCGGCATCGACGGCCTGCTCCACATCACCGACATGTCGTGGGGCCGCATCGGCCATCCGAGCGAGATGGTGCAGATCGACCAGGAGATCGAGGTGCAGGTGCTGCACATCGATCGCGAGCGCGAGAAGATCGCCCTCGGCATGAAGCAGCGGACGGCGAGCCCATGGGCGAAGGTGGCCGACAAGTATCCGGTCGGCACCGTCTGCAAGGGCACGGTCGTCAACGTGATGAGCTACGGCGCCTTCGTGAAGCTCGAAGACGGCGTCGAGGGACTGGTTCACATCAGCGAGATGAGCTGGACCAAGCGGGTCAGCCACCCGAGCGAGCTCGTGAAGCCGGGCGACGAGGTCGAGGTCGTCGTGCTCGCCATCAACAAGGAAAAGCAGGAAATCTCGCTGGGCATGAAGCAGACCCAGCAGAATCCCTGGGAGAAGGTGGCCGCCGACTATCCGCCGGGCGCGATCGTCAAGGGCGTGGTCCGCAACCTCACCAACTACGGCGCCTTCATCGAGATCGACGACGGCATCGACGGCCTGCTCCACGTGACCGACATGTCGTGGACGCGGAAGGTGACGCACCCGAGCGAGATGGTCGACAAGGGGCAGGAGATCGAGTGCAAGGTGCTCTCGGTCGATCAGCAGCGCCGCCGCATCGCCCTGGGCCTGAAGCAGATGGCCGACGATCCGTGGACGACCGACATTCCGAAGCGTTACAAGGCCGGCGACATCGTGAAGGGCGCGATCACGAAGATCACGAACTTCGGCGTCTTCGTGGGCCTCGAGGACGGCCTCGAGGGGCTGCTCCACATCTCGGAGCTCTCCGAAGACAAGATCGAGAACGCCGAAGACGTCGTGAAGGTGGGCGATCCGATCGAGGTGAAGATCCTCCGCGTCGACACCGACGACCGGAAGATCGGCCTCTCGAAGAAGCGGGTCGGTTGGTCCGCCGAACGCGAAGCCGCCGAAGCCGCCGAAGAAGTCTGACGCCTACGGGCGAAAGCCGCCGCCGGAACGGCAGAAGGTGTCTCGCGGAGTCCCTCGCGGACTCGGGCCTAACGCTCGTCACGCTTCCGCCGATTCCGTCGGCTTCGCCTACCGCTGCACCTGCAGCGCCCATACCGGGCCGAGCATCTCGGCCTGTTGGGCGGCGTTGGCGCCGTGCACGATGCCCGCCGGCTGGAGCCGGATCATTCCGCCGCGCGTGACCCAGCCCGCCCGCAGCGAATCGCCGGCGAGCTGCACCCGCCGCGGCACGGCGTGCACGACGGCGGATTCGTCTTCGAAGAGGTGGCGATGCTCGAGCGCCTCGCCGGCGGCCGGATCGACGATGTCGTAGGCGATCACCGCCGTCGTGGCGGGCGAGCGCCCGACCCAGACGAGCAGCCGGTCGCCCGCCCGCAGCGACGCCAGTTCGAGGGCCGCAGGCGAGTTGGCCGGCGGAGCAGGGCGCGTGACGCGACGGCCGAGAGGCGCATGGGGATGGGGGGCGGGCTCAGTCGCGACTGCAGGTTCGGGGGCCGGTGCAGCCGCTGGCTGGGGTTCCAAGTGAGCCGCGGGCTGCGCGGGCGCCGGTATGGCTTCGGCCAGGCCCGCCTCAGGAACCGTCGTGGCGTTGAGCAGTTTTTTGCCCTGTTCGGCAAGTTTCGTGACGTCGCCCGTGACGAAAAAGCCGCCCAGGAGCACCGCCAGCGCGGTGCATTTCGCGAGAAAGGTCTGCATGGCGAGCAAGTATGCGCCGTGCCACGGGGCGTGCGGCGGCGGCTTTACGCTGCTCTGCGAAAAACCGTGCTGGTCGTGCGGGTCGTAGGACAGGCCTCAGCCTGTACTACAGCTCCGCGAGCGCGGCCAGGACCTGCTCCGCGTGGCCGTCGGCCTTCACGGCCTTGAAGACCTTCGCCACCGTGCCGTTGGCGTCGATGATAAACGTGCTCCGCGCGATCCCCATCGACTTCTTTCCATACATGTTTTTCTCCCGCCAGGCGCCGTATTGCTCGGCCACCTTGTGCCCCTCGTCGGCCAGGAGCGTGAAGGGGAGCTTGTATTTCGTGCGGAATTGCTCGTGGCTGGCCGGCGAATCGGGGCTGACGCCGAGAACCACGGCCTTGTGCTTGCCGAGTTTGGCCTTGGTGTCGCGGAAGCCGCAGGCCTCCTTCGTGCAGCCGGGGGTGTCGTCCTTGGGGTAGAAATACAGGACCACATGCTGGCCCTTGAGGCTCGAAAGCTTGAGCTTCGTGCCGTCGTGGGTGGGCAGCGTGAAATCGGGCGCCTTCGAACCTTCCTCGATCCAGTCGGCCATTTTTTGCTCCTCGTTCGGTAGGACAGGCTTCAGCCTGTCATGTTTGGGACACGCAGAGACGCCTGTCGTACTCGGGCCAGGCAAAGATGACTGCGATACTTGTATGTATGACACACCAGTTCGGGTAGCCCTGCTCACGCCGCCCGGCCGCGGCGCGCTGGCCGTGGTCGGCGTGGCGGGGGCCGCTGCGCTGCACACGGTCGCGAAGCTCTTCCATCCGCGCGGTGGCGCGCCGCTCGCCAGCCGGCCCGACGGCACGATCGCCTTCGGCCGCTGGGCCGATCCGGAGCGGGGGGAGGAGCTCGTCGTCGTTCGCCGCAGCCCGGCATCGCTCGAGGTGCATTGCCACGGCGGCGTCGCGGCCAGCGCTGCGGTGATCGGCAGCCTCGAGGCTGCCGGCGCAGTGCGGCAGCCCTGGCCGGAATGGCTGGCGTCGGGGGGTGATTCGGAGATCGAGATCGAGGTCGAGGCCCGCGAGGCGCTCGCGCAGGCGAACGGGCCCAAGGCGGTGCGGATCCTCGCCCGGCAACTGGCCGGGGAACTCGGCTGCGAGCTCGATCGCATCGAGTCGCTCCGGGCGGCGGGCCGACAGGCCGAGGCTGATGCGGCCGCCGCGCGGCTCATGCGGGCCGCGCGGGTGGGCCTGAGGCTGACAAAGCCGTGGCGGGTGGTAGTCGCGGGACCGGTGAACGCGGGCAAAAGCAGCCTCGTGAACGCCTTGGCCGGCCATGCCCGGAGCATCGTGTCGGCCGAGCCGGGCACGACGCGCGACCTGCTCGAGACGCGGATCGTGCTCGACGGCTGGGAGATCGACCTCATCGATACCGCTGGCCTGCGCGGCGAGGACCTCGCCGCCGCGTCGCCCACCGAGCGGGCGGGCATCGAGCGGGCCGTTGCCGCGACTGCCGAGGCGGATCTCGTGCTCCGCCTCAGTAGGGTAGGCTTCAGCCTGCCTCATCCGCGAGAGATCAACGTCCTCTCTCAGTGCGACCTCCTGCTCCCCGACGCGCCTCCGCACCCCAGCGCCATCCGCACATCAACCGTCACCGGCGAAGGCATCGCCGAACTCGCCGCGGCGATCGTGCGGCGGCTCGTGCCGGAGGAGCACGACGATCCCACGCTCCTCGCCGGCCCCATGCCCTTCACGCAACGGCAACTGCAGACGATCGTACGACAGGCCTCTGTGCCTGTCAGACGTAGGCCGAGCCTGTCATGAGTACGACAGGCCTCTGTGCCTGTCATGCTGCCGCGATCAGTGAATTGTCAGCAGTGACAGGCACGGAGGCCTGTCGTACGTTCAATACCGCGGCACGCTGGGGTCGACCTCGACGCTCCAGGCATCGATCCCGCCCTTCATGCTCTGCGCCTGGGAGAAGCCCTTCTCGCGTAGAAAGTGCGTCACCCGCAGGCTACGAACGCCGTGGTGGCAGTGGACGATGATCGGCTTGTCGCGCCAGGGATCGAGTTCCGCCAGACGCTCGGCGATCTCCTGCATCGGGATCAGAACAGAGCCGTCGATCTTCGCGATCGCATGCTCCTCGACCGTGCGGCAGTCAAGCAGCAAGGGCCGCATGGACGCGTCGATGTTTTCTAGTTGCTTCCCAGCGTCAGCAGGTGTGAGTTCGATGGTTGGAGATGGTTGGCTCATGGTGCGATATAAAAAAAGGTGGCCGGCGAGGAACTCGCCGGCCACCCATCATACGAGATGGCAACGAACATCGCTGCCAGGCGGGATCAGTAATCGCCAACCCTGTCGCCGGAGTTGCGGGTACTCAACGACATGTACGTGGAAGAATCCATGTCATAGTTCAGAAATTCGATATGGCCATCTGCAAAGAGGTGGCCAGCCTGGTTACCTGAATGATCGCTAGTGGGACCGTTGAAGATAGTCAGTGCTGGCGATGCAATACCAAGAGCCGTGCCGCTGGTAACTCCGAGCAAGTCAACGCCTGCCCATGAGCCGGTGGTAGTCGTAAGTGCTCCGCTGGCGATCGAGGCCGGAGTCCAGAGTTCACCGTATGCCCAGCGGTTTGCTGACGTGCCGGTCACGCCGGGCCGAATTCCCTCACGGCTCTCCGCGACCACAATCGTCTTGCTGGTGCCGTCAGAATACCCTCCGAAGCCCACCTGTTGCGTGAAGGAAAGTCCTCCGTTGTCGATCGCGGAACCACTTGTCCATACACCAGCATTTGCGCGGTAGTTACTGATGGCCTCACCGAGGCCGCCGCTTACACTCGTCGTCTCACCAGAAAAACTGGGGCAAACGGCAAACTTCAGGGTTGTAAATGTGGCTCCGCTGGGCGCTATTCCCGAAATTGACAGCGTTACCGTGCCAGTGGTCAAGGAAACTAACGGAGGGTTCGCGGTGCCTGTTAGCTGCCGCATAAGGTTGGTTTCCTCCATGCCCCCCAAAATCCGCGACATCCAGCTGAATCCAGCAGAAGTATTCACAACACCCGTACTGCTGATCCGGGGAAACGTATTGTCACTGCCCCTGCGATTCGTGTCCGCAAAGATGTGAAGCCCCAACCCCAACTGCTTGAGGTTGTTGCTGCACGAACTCCGACGGGCTGCCTCACGTGCCGACTGCACGGCCGGGAGCAGCAGTCCGATCAGTGTGCCGATGATGGCGATCACTACCAGCAGTTCGACGAGCGTGAAGCCTCGCCGTTTCGAATTGAACGTTGAAAGAGTCATGGAAAACACCTTTTGCCCTCGCGGGCCTTTCTATGAAGAAATAAACCAAAATATAGAATCGAACTTCGGAAACGACCCTTGGAAACGACGCCGGGACCGTCTGAGAAAATATGAATGGTCCCCGGAATCCCTGCCGAGAGATGCGTTTTCCGAAATCCCCTAACTCCATCATATTATCGGCTTCTTACTCCCCCGGTCAACGAGTAAACCCATGCAGCCGAAAGTGTCCGACCCGGAGCAGGCCAGGCAGTTTGCCTGGGACGTGGTCGAACGGTTGCGGGCCGCGGGTTTTCAGGCTTTTTGGGCCGGCGGCTGCGTCCGGGATGAGCTTTTGGGCCGAATCCCGGCAGACTACGACGTGGCAACATCGGCCAAGCCGGACGAGGTGCGGGAGGTCTTTGGCCGGCGGCGAACGCTGGCCGTGGGGGCGGCGTTTGGCGTCATCACCGTGCTCGGGCCCAAGAGTTCCGGGCAGATCGAGGTGGCGACGTTTCGCACCGATGCCGCTTACACCGACGGCCGCCACCCTGCCGGCGTGACATTTTCGAGCCCCGAGGAAGACGCCCAGCGGCGGGACTTCACGATCAACGGACTGTTCCTCGATCCGCTCTCCGGCGAGGTGCACGACTACGTGGGCGGCCGCGAGGACCTCAAGGCCGGCGTTGTGCGGGCGATCGGCGTGCCGGCGATGCGGTTTGGCGAAGACCACCTGCGGATGCTCCGGGCTGTCCGGTTCGCCGCCGGGTTTGGCTTCGCCCTCGATGGCGAGACGCGGGCGGCCGTCGAGAAGATGACGCATCTCGTGACGACCGTGAGCCCGGAGCGGATCGCGGCTGAATTGCGTGCGATGGTCTCCCGGCCCGGCCGGCGGCGGGCGCTCGAACTGCTTGACGAGACCGGGCTCGGCCGCGAGGTGCTGCCGGAAGTGGCGCCCACCGATGGCGACGCGGCCTCCCGCGCCGCCTGGCAGCAGGCCGCGGCGGTCATCGATGCGCTCGACGAGCCGGATCTTTCGACGGCACTCGCAGCGCTCTTCGAAACGGCCGGCGAAGAGCGGCTCCGGCATGCGGCCCACCGGCTCCGGCTCTCCAATCGCGAGGTGAAGCTGGCCTGCTGGCTGCTCGACGCCGTCGCGGCTCTGGGAGACTCACGCGCAGAGGAACTCGCCGCCCGGCCCTGGTCGCACGTGCAGCCCTGGCTGGCCCATGACGATGCCTACCTGCTGGCCGATCTGCTGCGGGCGCGGGCCGATTGCGGCCGCGGGAATGCAGGGGCTGCGGCCTGGGTGACCGCGCAGGCCGCGCGACCGAAGGCCGAACTCGATCCGCCACCGCTCGTGACCGGCAGCGACTTGATGGCGGCGGGAATTCCGGAGGGGCGTGCTCTTGGGGCGGCGCTCGCCGCCCTGCGGGCCAAGCAACTCGACGGCGAGATCACGAGCCGCGAGGCGGCGATCGAGTGGGCGCGAAGGTAGGACAGGCACGGAGGCCTGTCCTACGTGGGCGGGGCGTCGGGCTTCGGGAGATCGGCGAGCGAGTCGAGCCGGAAGACCTCGAGAAACTTTTTCGTCGTGCGATAGGAGGGATCGCCTTCTCCCTCCTGCACGAGCTCGAGCAGGCCGCGCCGCACGAGCGTGCGCAAGATGCTCGGCGACGCATCGCAGCCCAGCTCGACCAATCGATCGCGGGCGACCGGCTGGTTCCAGGCCACGACGGCCAAGACATCGAGCGATTCGCCGTCGAGCCGAACGAGCCGGGCCCGCGTCTCCAAGACGTTGCCGAACTGGGCAAACTCGGGCCGCAGCCGCATCACCCACCCGGCGCCCTTCGAGACGACCTCATAGGGGCAGTTGTTGGCGATATATTTGCGGCGGAGTTCCTCGGCGAGTTCGTCCACCTCCTGCGGTCTCACGCCCCGCATCAGGCTCGCCACCTTGCGGCTCGTCAGCGGCTCGCCCCCCGGCAGGCCCACGAAAAGCAGCGACTCGAGGATGCTCGAGGGGCTCACGCGGCAGGTCGCATCGTCGGCCGTCGAGGAGAAGCCGTCGTCGAGGTCGGGGGAGGCGTCCACCTGCACCACGTCGGCCGCGGGCTTGGCATCGCCGGCCGCATACGGGTCGGCCGTGCCCATCATCGCCGCAAAGGCCTGCGCCAGCCGGTCGATCGAGAGCCCGCTATCGGCCGGCGGAGCGTGGAGGCCGGTGGACGGGGGCGGGTCGGAGGCGGGAGGTTTTTTGGGCATGGGGAGAGTGGCAGCCTGAAAACGTTGACAGGCTGAAGCCTGTCCTACCGCCAGCGTTTGGCGACGTGGGCCTTCATGAAGGCGAGCGAGTCAGTCGCGAGCTGATCCTCCGACGGAAACATCTTCCGCCAGATCTTCGTGGCCGCGGCGATGTTCGGCAGGGCAAGGCCGAACGCCTCCACCACCATCCAGCCGTCGTAGCCCGCTGCATGCAGGGCGTCGAACGTTTCGTTCCAATGGACGTGGCCCGTGCCGGGGATGCTGCGGTCGTTTTCCGAGATGTGGACGAGGGCGGAATACGGGGCCGCCGCCTTGATCGCCGCGGTGAGATCCTTCTCTTCGATATTGGCGTGGAAGGTGTCGTACATCATCCGCACGTGCGGATGGTCCACCGCCTGCACGAACTTCACCGTCTGGGCGACGCTCGTCAGAAAATAGTTCTCGAACCGGTTGAGATACTCCGTGGCGAGCGTGACACCGGTCTGCGCCGCATGCTCGGCCACCTTCCGCATCGTCTCGACGCCCCACTTGAACTCGTCGTCGGTCGGGCCCTTGCCGGTGAACTCACCGATCGCGGAATGAAATGGCCCGACGAGCGTCTTCACGCCGGCCGCGCGGCAGCAGTCGAGCGTGCGCTTCATGGCGTCGACCGCGGCGGCCCGCACGCTCGCCGATGGGCTGATCGGATTGTCGCCGGCGCCACGGACCGTGACGGCCGTGCGCTCGAGCCCAATGGCGTCGAGCCGCTTGCCCCAGTCCTGGTGGAGGGGCTCGTTGAGTTCGAAGATTGGAATCTCGACGCCGTCATAGCCGAGCTTCTTCACCCGCTCGACGATCGGCACGAGCCCATCGTGCATTCGGTCGGTCCAGAGCAGGAGATTGAGGCCGTATTTCATGGGTTGCTCCCAGAGGGAAAGAGGTTCGTGGGGAACGGATTGATTCGTGTGAACGGTGCCTGCGGAGCTATTTCGCACTCGCACGCCGGAGGCGGGCGTTACCGGAAGAAGTCCCGCGGCGGGGCTTGAGCCGCCGGCCGTCTTTCGTGGCGGGCACGCTCTTGAGCGGCTCCGGAGCGCCGTCGAGCGGATCGCCCGACGCGATCCCGGCCAGCCGCTCGTTGATCCGCGCCGCATAGGCCTCCGAGAGTTCGAGGCCGAGGAACGAACGGCCGAGCTTCTTGGCCACGGCGAGCGTCGTGCCGCTGCCGCCGAAGGGATCGAGCACGACGTCGCCCGGATTGCTCGAGGCGCGGATGATCCGGCCGAGCAGCTGCTCCGGCATCTGGCAGCCGTGCCAGCCCGATCGCTCCTTGAACGTGCCACAGACCCGCGGGAAGTACCAGGTGTCGGCGTCGGCGCCGAATCCTTCCGGCAGATCCTGCGGCCGCAGGATCCACGTGTCATCGGGAAGGCGGCCCTGCGGATTCGCCCGCCTGTCGCCATAGACGAGTTCGCGGGCGCTCGGCACGCGGATCGCCTCGGCGTTGAACGTGAACGCTGCGGGATCCTTCACAAAATGAAAGATGTGGGCATGCGAGCGGCTGAACTTCTGCTTGCAGTTGACGCCGAACGTGTAATACCAGACCACCCACGACCGGCAGGTGAGCCCGAGCTCCCGCGTGGCGGTGACCTTCAATTCGGCGGCGTATTCGTCGCCGATGGCCAGCCAGAAGGTGCCGTCGGGCTTGAGCACGCGGACGATCTCGGCCATCCAGCGGTTCGACCAGCCGAGGTAGTCGTCGGCCGAGCGGCGGTCGTCGTAGGTGTCGTAGTCGTAGCCGATGTTGAACGGGGGGTCGGCGAACGCAAGGTGGACGCTGCCATCGGCCATGCGGCCGAGCAGATCGAGGCAATCGCCCTGATGGACGCGGTCGACCGCGAGCGGCTTGTGGATTCCATTCCGAGGCATGAGCACCAATCTATGCGAGCGGCCGGGAGGCCGTCCATGAGGGCCGTCTCAGGCCGTGGCCAGCCGGAGCGCCACGCGGCAGGCCGCCTCGAAGGCGTCGAGATCGAGCTGCTCCTTCGTGGTGTGGATCTCCATCTGTCCGCAGCCGAGCGTGACGGTCGGGATCCCGTTGGCGGCCATCCAGTTGGCGTCGAGGCCGCCGTTGGAGACTTCCATCCGGGGGTCGCGGCCGATCGCCTTCACTGCCTCCCGCGCCGCCACCACGCATGGCTCGTCGTCGGCGAGCCGGAAGGCCTCGTAGTCGAGGCGGCCCTCGATCGTGACCTTGCCGGTCTTGCCGTCGGCGCTCTTGATCTGCTTCGCAGCTTCCTTGAACGCCGTCTCGATCGCCTTCACGATCTTGTTGCGAAACCCGCTGTCATGCCCGCGGGCCTCGGCCTTGAGCGCGGCGGAATCGGCCACGACGTTGGTCGCCGAGCCCGCATGGATCACGCCCACGTTGCTCGTGCCGCGTTTGCCTTCCTTCGTGACGAGGCCGTGCCAGCCGTCCTTCACGAGCGACGCCACGGCCAGCGACGCGATCGCCACCGCCGACACGCCCTTCTCGGGCGCCACGCCGGCATGGCTCGGCACCCCCTCGATCCGGATGTCGAGCCGATGGCCGCCCGTGGCCCCAACGGTGACCTTCTCGACGGCACCGCCGTCAAAGTTGTAGGCCAGCTTCGGCCGGCCGAGGTCGGCGGCATTCACGAACCGCGCGCCCCAGAGGCCGACCTCCTCCTGGATCGCGAAAAAGAACGTGAGCGGCGGATGCGGAATCTTGTGCTTCAGGATTTCGAGCGCCGTCGAGAGCACGACCGCGCAGCCGGCGCGGTCGTCGGCGCCGAGGCCGGTCGTCGGGTCGGCGCTCTTCACGAACCGGCCCGCCACCACCGGCTTCGCGCCAAGGCAGACCGGCACCGTGTCCATGTGGGCCATCAGGAGCCGCCGCGGCCCGGGGAGCGTGCCGGGCAGCTTCACGATCAGGTTGCCGACGTTTCCCTGAAGCGGTGTCTTCGTATGGGCCTCGTCGAACGAGATCGCCGACTTCGGGCAGCCCGCCTCGCGCAGCCACGTCACGATCCGCTCGGCGACGGCCTTTTCATCCCCCGACCCGCCACGGATGGCGAGCAGGTCGAGCACCACGCGGCGGGCCGCCGCCAGATCGGGCTCCTGCCCCGGAATGGCCGCCGGCCGTAGACTCGGCTTCTTCGCCGGCGCGGACCGGGCTTTCGCCGACGTGGAGCCGGCTTTTCCAGACTTCGCTTTCGGGGACATGGCTGATGCGCATCTTTCTGGCAGGGATCATGCAGGGCTCGCACGTGGCGGCGCTCGTGCACGACCAGACCTATCGAAACACCCTTCGCGACCTCGTGCAATCGCACTGGCCCGATGCAGAAGTCTATGACCCGTTCTCCAATCACGCCACTTCCATCGGCTACGACATGCGCCGGGCCCGCGAGGTCTTCATGGGGCACGTGGAGATGTGCCGCCAGTTCGACCTGCTCGTGGCCTACGTGCCGGAGGCCTCGATGGGCACGGCGATCGAGATGTGGGAGGCGAAGCAGCACGGCCGCGCCGTCATCACGATCACGCCGCTGGTGCACAACTGGGTGGTGCAGCTGACGAGCGACGCGGTCTATCGCGACGACGATGCCTTCGCCCACGCGCTCGCTTCCGGTGAGATCGACCGGCTGCTGGCAGGAAGGTAGGACAGGCTTTAGCCTGTCGAGTAGGACAGGCGTCTCTGCCTGTCGAGGGAGGGCTAAGCGGTCTCCGCATGACAGGCACGGAGGCCTGTCGTACACATGACAGGCTGAAGCCTGTCCTACCGCGGGGCGAATCGCATGCCCGGCAGGATCGGGTGGCCGCGGAGGAATTCGGCGGCTGTCATGCTGCGGCGGCCCTCCGGGAGCAACTGGCGGATCGCCAGCGCCGTTCCCGCGCCGCAGGCGACCACGATGCCGTCGTCATCCGCCCCGAGGATCGTGCCCGGCGCGGCAGCCGCGGCCGCGCGATGCTCGACGACGGCCACGTCTTCGAGCACGAGCCGGAGCGGCGTTGCGCCGTCGCGATGGAGAAACGACGCCGTCCGCGGCCAGGGCTCGAGCGCCCGGCGCATCCGCTCGAGACGATGGGCGGGCTGCGACCACTGCACCACGCCATCCGCCTTCGTGAGCCGCGGGGCCTTCGTGGCGTGCGCGGCATCTTGCGGAATGCCGACGGCGAGCGGCTCGCCCAGCTTCTGGAGCGCGGCGGCCGCCTGCAGCCGCTCGATCGCCTCGAGCGTGGCGTCGGCGCCGAGCGTGGCCAAATGCCGCTCGAGTTCGAGCGCCGTATCGCCGGGATAGATCGGCGCCGCCCGGGCCACGATCACGGCGCCGGCGTCGAGCGCCGGCGTCATGTGGATCACGCTCACCCCCGTGATCGGATCCCCTTCGAGGATCGCCCACTGCACCGGGGCCGCGCCGCGATGCCGCGGCAGGAGCGAGCCATGCAGATTGATGCCGCCGAGCGGCGCGGCCGCGAGCAGCCGCGGCGAGAGGATCTGGCCGTAGTCGCAGACGACGAAGAGATCGGCCTCGAGTTTCTCGATCGCAGCCACCGACTCGTCGTCGTTTACCCGCTCAGGAGCGAGCACGGGAATGCCCGCCGCCTCGGCCGCGTCGCGCATCGGGTTTTTCGGCGGCCGTCGGCCTGGAGCCGCATGCGCCGGCCGGGTGACGACCGCGAGTATCGGATGCGGCGAGTGGCGGAGCGCCTCGAACATCGGCACCGCGAAGGGGCCGGTGCCCATCACGACGAGCTTCAGATGAGGACTCGCAACCATGGCCGCCGTGCAATCTTCCTTTGGCTTCCTTGGGGGCCGCCTCGCGCTGTCAGGCGGGCGTGCACCGGGCTGCTTCGAGCTGGTCGAGCTGCGCGAGCAAGGCGTCGTTGGTCGGCAGCTCACCGCGCGACTGCCGGCCGAAGAAGACCTCGCGGAAGGTGTCGAGCGAACGCCTCGCCTCGAGCGCCGCCGCCTCGGGCAGCCGGTCGGTGAAGAGCCTGCCCTCGAGATGGTCGAACTCATGCTGCACCACGCGGGCGAGCAGTCCGTCGAGGTCGAGCCGAATCGGCTGGCCGTCGATCGACCAGGCATCGATCACGACCTTCTCCGGACGCCGCACGTCCATCCGTAGTCCGGGCAGGCTCAGACAACCTTCCTCCTGGACGGCGGTGCCACGCGGGCGTGAGAGCGTGGGGTTGATGAAGACGAGCTCTTCGCCAGCATCGGGACGAGCTTCGATATTTACGATGAAGAGCCGGTAGGGCAGGCCCACCTGGTTGGCCGCGAGCCCGATGCCGCCCGCCTCATACATGATGTCGAACATCTGCTCGACGGCGTCGCAGACGGCGTCGTCGATCTTCACCAGCGGGCTCGCGCGCCGCAACAGCGCGGGATGCGGGAACTCAACGAGCTGGAGGCGGCCGATGTCATTGCCGTTGGATGGCGAAGCGGGGGATTCCATGCTCTTGTCTTACCATATCGGGAGCCGATATTGATGGCATGGCAGTCACGAGCGAGCACGAGCCCCCAGGCGGCACGTCCTGGTTCGATCCGGCGGTCGTGGTCGCCACCTGCGGCGGCCTCGGTCGCATTCCCTTCGCTCCCGGCACGTTCGGGGCCGCCCTCGGCGTGGCGGCATCGGTTGCGCTGGCCGCCAGCGGCATCTCGCCCTCGGCCGAGGCGGCAGTCGTGATCGCGATGAATCTCGTCGGCATCCCGATCTGCACGCTGGCCGCCCGGCGGCTCGGCCGCGGCGAAGATCCCGGTGCGATCAATTACGACGAGATGGCCAGCGCGATGCTCGGTCTGCTCGTCGTGCCCGCGGCGGCGCGGGCGAGCTTTCCGACGGCGCTGCCGCTCTTGGCCGTGGCGTTTCTCCTGCACCGCGTGTTCGACGTCGCCAAACCCTTTCCCTGCAGGCCTCTCGAACATCTCCCCGAGGGGCTCGGTATCATGGCCGATGACGCGGGGGCCGCGCTCTGGATGGCTCTCATCCTTGCCGGCTGCCGCCAGGCCGGCTGGCTGTAGCCAGAGTTGCCAATGCGCATCCTGCTCATCGATCACGGCTGCTGCGATCCGCCCGCGACCCGCGTGCATGCCTGCCGCGAGCAGCTCGAGCGACTCGGCGCAGTGCCCCTGGCATGCGGCCCGGCGTCGGTGCCGAGCATCGAGGCGCAGGTTCCCGGCCTGCATGGCATCCACCTCCACGCAATCGCCGCCGCAAGCCGCGTCTTCTTGATCGCGATCCATGACGGCTCCCCTGCCGCCTTCCTTGCCGCCACTGCGTCGATCTCGCCGCGTCTGCTCGGCTCGGTCCGCGAGACCGCGCGACAGACGATCGCCGAAGCTGTCGATGCCTTCGACCCCGACGCGATCTTCGTGCTGCACGCCGGCATCCTGGCCGACCTGGCGATCGAGACGGGCGTGCCGGTGGCAATCCATGTGGCTGCGGGGGATCTCGCCGTGGCAAAAGCCGACGGTCGCATCGGCGATCTCGTGGCCGCGGCGCTCGGCTCGGCCGAGGCCATCGCTGCCGAGGATGAAGCGACGGCCGCGACGATCGCCCGCGACTGGCTCGATCACGACGATGCCGCGGACCGGCAGCAGATCGCCGTCTTTCCCGCCGATCCCGAGCAGGCCGCGCAGATGCTCGCCGCCTGCGAGCAGGCGCTCGCCCGCCGCCGCGGGTGAGCAGAGGACAGGCACGGAGGCCTGTCGTACGCTTCGTAGGACAGGCGTCTCTGCCTGTCTGAAAACTGGGCAGCCGCCAGGCCCGCCACGCATTACAATCTCCCGCATGACGAAGCGACTCTGGATCGAGACCGTCGGCTGCCAGATGAACGTGCTCGACAGCGAGCTCGTGGTGGCGGCGCTGCGCCGCGAAGGCTGGGAGATCGCGCCGTCACAGGCCGAAGCCGACGCCGTCTTCTACAACACCTGCTCGGTGCGGCAGCACGCCGAAGACAAGATCTACTCGGCGCTCGGCCGCGTGCGGCTCGACAAGGCGCGGCGGCCCGATCTCGTCGTCGGCGTGCTTGGCTGCATGGCCCAGAAGGATCAGGCGCTCATCCGCACGCGGGCCCCGTGGGTCGATCTCGTCGTCGGCCCGGGGCAGTTGCACCAGGTGCCGAAGCTCGTCCAGGGGATTCTGGCCGGCAGCGGCCCGCAGATGGAGGTGAGCCTCGATCGGAAGGGGGCCAGCCGCGAGGCGATCGCCCGCAGCTTCGAGAGCTACGACCCCGACCGCGATCCGGCGATGCGGCCGACGCCCTTCCAGGCGTTCGTGCGGACGCAGACGGGCTGTGACAAGTTTTGCGCGTTTTGCGTCGTGCCGCGGGTGCGCGGGCCGGAGCAGGCGCGGCCGCCCGAGGCGATCCTCGCCGAGACCCGCAAGCTCGTCGCCGAAGGCTGCCGTGAGGTCACGCTCATCGGCCAAACCGTCAACAGCTATGCCTGGCAGGACGGCGGGAAGACGACGCGGCTCGCCGACCTGCTCGCGCAGCTCGACGGCATCGACGGGCTCGACCGGATCAAGTTCGTCACCAACTACCCGCGCGACATGACGGGCGACCTGATCGCGGCCGTCCGCGATCTGCCGAAGGTCTGCCATTATCTCCACGTTCCGGCGCAGCACGGCTCCGACGACGTGCTCCTGCGGATGAAGCGGGGCTACACGATCGGCGAATACATGGAGATGCACTCGCGGGTGCGCGAGGCGCTGCCGCATGCCGCCATCACGAGCGACTTCATCGTCGGCTTCTGCGGCGAGACCGACGCGGAGTTTCAACTGACGCTCGACCTGGTGCGCACGGCCGGCTTCAAGAACAGCTTCATCTTCAAATACAGTCCGCGGCCCGGCACGAAGGCCCACGAACGCCTGCCCGACGACGTGCCGGAAGACGTGAAGAAGGCCCGCAACCAGGCGCTGCTCGAGGCACAGTCGGATGTGAGCCTCGCCGGCAACCGGGCCTTCGTGGGAACGCGGCAGCAGGTGCTCGTGGAGGGGCTCTCGACCCGCGACGAGAAGCGGGAGGTGAATCCCGGCCCCGACGGCATCGCGCAACTCACGGGCCGCACGATGTGCGACCGGATCGTGGTGTTCGACGCGCCGCTGCGGCTCGTCGGACGGCTCGTCGACATCGACATCACGTCGGCCGGCGCCTGGTCGCTCGGCGGCACCGTGGCCGATCGCCTCGCCGAAGCCGTGCCGCTGGAAGACATCCCCCCGCTGCACCAGATCGCGCTCGCGCCGCGCCCGGGGGCCTGACATGGCGCTCGAGCCGGCGGACGTCGTGCGACTGCTCGATGATCCGGCGGCAGCCGCCGCCTGGGGCCGGGCCGCGGGGCTCTCCGATGCCGAGGCCGCCCACCGCTCGCTCGTCGGCCTCTCCGCGCACGGTCTCACGCTCGATCTCCTCGCCTCGCTGGCCACCGCGCTCGGTCGGCTCCTGCCGAGCGTCAGCGATCCCGATCGCGTGCTCGTGGCCGTGGAGCGATTTACGGGCGCCGTCCGCAGCCCGCTCTCCACCGCCACGCTCTTCGAACGGGATCCTGCCGCGCTCGAGACCCTGCTCAAGATCTTCTCTGCAAGCCCCCACCTCGCAGAACTCGTCATCGCCGATCCCGAGTCGTGGGAGGAAATCCGCGTGGGACAGGGGCGGCCAGAAAAGAAAGACTCGCTGGCCGCCGCGCTCCGCGCCGAGATGGCCGTGGCCGGCGACCCCGAGGCGGCGATGCGGACGCTGCGGCGGTTCAAGCGGCGGGAAACGCTGCGGATCGCCTATGGCGACATCGTCGGCCGGCAGCGTCTCGAGACCGTCGTTGCGCAGATCTCGCACGTGGCCGACGTGATCGTGGCCGAGGCGGTGTGGGCGGCGGTGGCGCGGCTGGAGTCGCAGCGAGGCATCCCGCGCGAACCGGGGGGCGGCAGGGCGACGCTCGCGGCGCTCGCGCTGGGAAAGCTCGGCGGCGCGGAGCTCAACTATTCGAGCGACATCGACATCGTCTTCGTCTATTCCGCCGACGGGAGAGTGGCGGGGCCCAAGCCCTGCACGAACCAGGAGTTTTTCGAGCGGACCGTGCAGGAGGCGGTGCGGCTCATCGCCGAGCCGACCGATCTCGGCATCGCCTACCGCGTCGATCTCCGGCTGCGGCCGCATGGCAGCGTGGGGCCGGCAGTGCTTCCCTTCGAAGCGACGCTCCAGCATTACGACCAGTTTGGACGCACCTGGGAGCGGCAGGCCTGGGTGAAAGCGCGGTGTGTCGGCGGCGACGAGCCGCTCGGCAGCCGGCTCGTGACGGAGATGCAGCCCTGGGTCTACCGCCGCTGGCTCACGCGGGCCGACATCAGCGGCATCAAGGCGCTCAAGCGGAAGATCGAAAGCCGCGCGATCCGCGAGGGCACCGATTCGAGCGACGTGAAGACCGGCCGCGGCGGCATCCGCGACATCGAATTCACGATCCAGTTTCTGCAGCTCCTGAGCGGCGGCGACACGCCGCGGGTGCGCACGGGCAACACGCTCGAGGCGATCCGCCGGCTGGCGGAAACCGGCGGCCTCACCGACCAGGAGCGGGAGATCCTCGAGCGCACCTACACACTGCTCCGCACCGTGGAGCACCGCCTGCAGATCCTCTACGACCGCCAGACGCATCGCCTGCCCGATTCGCCTGCGGAGTTTGCGCGGCTCGCTGTTCGCAGCGGCTACGGCACAGGGGCCGACGCGGCAGACACGCTGCGGCACGACCTCGCCGAGGCCACCGCGCTCAACCGGCGGATCCTCGACCACCTGCTCCACGACGCTTTTCCCGACGACGCCGTGCCGGAGCCGGAGGTGGATCTCGTGCTCGATCCCGACCCACCGGCGGATTTCGTGCGCGACGTGCTCGCGCGGCACGGGTTTCGCGACATCGTGCAGGCCGCTCGTACGCTGGCCTCGCTCGGCGAGGAGAAGGCGCGGTTTCTCTCCACCCGCCGCTGCCGCCACTTCCTCGCGGCGATCGCGCCGCGGCTGCTCGCGGCGATCGGCCGCACGCCCGACCCCGATGCCACGCTCGTGAACCTCGCCGCCGTGAGCGATTCGCTCGGCGGCAAGGGCGTGCTCTGGGAGCTCTTCAGCTTCAATCCCGCCTCGCTCGACCTCACCGTGAAACTCTGCTCATCGAGCCCGTTCCTCGCCGGCCTGCTCGTGGGCAATCCCGGCATGATCGACGAACTGCTCGACAGCCTGCTCGTGGAGCGGCCGCCGACACCTGAGGAACTCGACGCCGAAATCGCCGGCCTCTGCCGCGGCGCCATCGAGATCGGCCCGATCATCCATGCCTTCAAGGCCTCGCAGCAGCTCCGCGTGGGCGTGCGCGACATGCTCGGCAAGTTCGACGTTGTCGAGACGACGGCCGCGCTCTCCGCGATCCCCGAGGCGATCCTGCGGGCGGTGATCGCCCACGAGGAGCAGCGGCTCATCGACCGGCTCGGCGAGCCGATGGTGGGCGTGGGGGAAAGCGTCGGGATGCGGGCCGGACCGGTGGTGCTGGCGATGGGCAAGTTCGGTGGCCGCGAGATGAACTACGCGAGCGACGTGGACGTTGTCTTCCTCTACGACCACGACGGCGCCACCTTTCCGACGCGGGGCGTGCGCCGATCGTCCGAGGGCACGACCAACGCCCACTTCTTCAGCGAGCTCGCGCAACGCACGATGAAGGCCTTCAATGCGTCGACGCCCCAGGGCCGCCTCTATGAGCTGGACTCGCGGCTGCGGCCCAGCGGCCGGAGCGGACCGGCCGCCATTTCGCTCGCGGAATTCGCCCGCTACTTCGCCGCCGACGGGCCGGCCGCGATCTGGGAACGGCAGGCGCTCGTGAAGGCCCGCGTCGTGGTGGGCGCGAAGTCGGCGGCCGCCCTCGCGACGCAGATCGTGCAGCGGGCGGCCTACGAGCGGCAGTGGACCGCCGCCGAGGTCGAGGCCATCCGCGCGATGCGGCTGCGGATGGAGGAGGGGGCGAAGGCGACGAACCTGAAGCGCGGCCCCGGTGGCGTGGTGGACATCGAGTTCGTCGCGCAGATGCTCCAACTCGTGCACGGCGGTGCGAACGCGAATCTGCGCACCCCCGAGACGCTCGCCGGCCTCGTGGCCTTGCACGAGGCCCGTCATCTCGAGGACGAGGCATTCGCCTTCCTGCGCGGCGCCTACCTCACGCTGCGGGCGATCGAGGGCCGCCTGCGGCTGCTCGACGCCGTGGACAGGCACGACTTCCCGTCCGATCCGGACGAGCAGCGAAAGCTCGCCCACCTGCTCGGCTACGACAACCCCGACCGCCTCGTCGCCGACGTGCAGTCGCTCACGGCCCGCACCCGCCGCGAATTCAACCGCATCTTCGATGCCGCGGTCGCGGCGCTGCAAGAAACCTCACCGCACGTCAGTGGGCCGGCATGAGCCAGCGGATCGCGAGGAAGCCGCCGATCAGCAGGGCGCCCAGCACGAACGTGGCCAGCTCCAGGTATCGGTCGAGCAGTGCCTTTGCCTGCGCGCCAAACAGCCGCATCACGGTTGCGACCAGAAAGAACCGCGCGCTGCGGCCAAGCGCCGACGCAATGACGAGCGTGCCGAGCGGCACGGAGAAGACGCCCGCCGCGATCGTGAAGATCTTGTAGGGGATCGGCGTGAAGGCGGCGGCAAAGATCGACGCGAACGCGTTGTTCTTGTAGAGCGATTCGACGTATTCGAACTTTTCGTGCGAGAAGCCCGGCACGTAGCCGAAGAAGAACGAAGACACGAGGTGCCAGAGGCCCCAGCCGATGGCCCAGCCCGCGACGCCCCCCGCCACGCTGGCGACGGCCGACACGGCGGCGTAGAGATAACTGAGCTTCGGCTTCGCGACCGACAACGCGATCTGCAGCACGTCGGGCGGAATCGGAAAGAAGGAGCTCTCCGCGAACGAGATCACCGCGAGGGCCGTGAGTCCATGGCGGGAATCGGCCCAGGAGAGCACCCAGTCGTAGAGCCGCCGGATGAGGCCGCGGCGCGGTGGTGAGGACGAGGCGGCATCGCTGGCGACGGAAGCGGTCACGGTGGAGTCCTTCCAAGGAGGAAAGCCAAGGATCATACGCTTCGGGATGACCGTTCGCCATGGCGAACGGGCGTCGAGCGGAACCGCGATCACAGCGCCGGTCAGGGCGACGAGGAGGCGAGTCGCGCAGCGCATGATGGCGGGACTGCGGTGTCTCGTTGCCGGGGAGCGGCGGCCTCGCCCGAAAGCCGACCACCCGCGGAGCGGGCGCGAAGCAGGTCGATCAGGAGGTCGTGCGACGGCGTCACCACGAGGTAGACGGCCAATGACAGGATAGCCAAGTCGCGCGGCGAGTGGTGCGGCGAAAGCCACCACCACGCGCCGAGGAGCGTTGCCCAGGTGGGTACGAGCAGCGGCAACGCCGCCAGATGCAGCCGGAGCACGGCCCGGCCAAGCGCCGCCGGATGGGTCGGCCGAACCGCCGCCACGAGCGGGGCGAGCAGCCAGAGGTGCCGCCAGGCATGCCAGCAGAGGAAATAGAGGCCGACCGAGAAGAGCGGGTCGGTGGTCGCACCGAGCGCGGCGATGGCTGCGAGATCGCCGAGCGTGGCGAGCGACCTGCGGGCCGCCCCCGCAACGCCACGGCGTGCAGCGGCCTCGAGCACGAGGGCTGCCAGCGCCGCCGCCACGAGCGCGAGGCCGGCTGTGCGGATCACGGCCGGCGCGAACGCTGCCGTGGAGACGCCTCCACTCGTGAGCGCGAGCAGGCGGGCCACGATGCCGGATGTCTCCGCCGGGAAGCACGCCATCGGCACGCCGATCACCGGTCCGCCACGGGCGATCGCCGCGAGCAACCGCGGGCCAAACCCGGCCTGGATCGGCGGCGACTGGCAGTCGGCATGCGCCATCCCGAAGTGCCAGATCGACACGGCGGTGAAGAGCAGGATGAGCGGCACGGGAAAAAACATGAAGCCGCCGAACACGAGGCCCATCACCAGGGTGTAGCCGGTGAAGAGCCGCACGGCAGCGGCCGTGCCACCGAGCCGTCGGGCGATCGCGAGATCGGCGGCGCCGTGCGGCAGTCCGACCACGACGAGCGACACGAGCCAGGGCACCGCGGCCGCACGGGCCGACCAGCCGGTGCCGAAGACGAGGCCCGCCGCCGCCGCGGCGAGCAGGCAGCCGAGGGGCAGCCTGCGGAAGACGGTCTCCTCGAAGCGGAGCGGTGCACGCACGGTTGAGGCCTTTGCAAGCGGTCTACTTCGGACGAGCCGGGGGTCGGGGAAGATGTTCCCCGACCCCGGCGCGTCTTCAGGTTTCGCTACAGCCGCAGCCGCGATTCGTGGCTGTGGCTCATCGCCTGGATGCCATGGTAGGCCACCAGGCCGAAGCCCACCTTGTTGATGACGTCGGCGATGTTGTAGACGATCTCGCGGAGTTCACCGTTGCCCGAGCGGGCCATCAGGAACCCGATCGGGTAGATCGCCCAGCCGATCAGCACGAACAGCCGCATCGTCTCGAGCGCCTTCGCCAGGGGCGCGGGCGCCTCGGCGATGGCCTGACCGAGCGACATGTAGAGCACGCCGACGATCAGCGCCTCGCAGACGCACGAGACGAGGAAGAAGGTCCACCACCGCTCGGAATTCACCGGCGACGTCTCGGCGATGAAGGCCGTGACGATCATCGCGATGTCGAGCAGCACGAGCTGCACGAAGAACTTCGTTCCGCGTTCGCCCATCCGCAAAAGCAGCGGGAACTTCACGAGCAACAGCGGCGTCGTGAAGAGCCAGTCGATATACCGCAGCGCCGTCGGGAACGTGCCGCCAGATTCCTGATAGACGTGCGTCATCTTGTAGTAGTGGAAGCAGGCGATCGCGCAGACCAGGCCCGCCACCACCATCGTGCTGCGGTAAGCCGGATCGACGTTGTCTCGCATCAGGAAGAAATAGAGGGCGCCTGCGCCCATCGCCACGGTGCCGGCGAAGAAGAGATAGAGCGTGATCGACTGCAGTGGGGTGTTCTTGGTGAAGTCGGCCGAGAGCGGGATGACCCCCTCCGCCACCGCGAATGCCTGGGCCAGAAGAGCGTTCATGGAAAACCTCCGGTAAGTGTCGGCAACGCGATCGACCTCGCGATGCCCTTGGCTGTGAGCCGGTCCCTGCACGAACCCGTGCATCGGCACGGGTCGATCGGAAGGCGTGCGTGCCTCCCGGGATGTTCCGGAGGATCGGCGGACTGGTGGGACGTGAGGAGATGCCGAGCTCCGGAAAGAGGTCGCTTTCGCCGCAGGCTGCCGCGACCTCCATCCGGGGGGCATTATCCGTCAAGGAAACCCACTGGCAACAGCAGATTTTTGGGCGCTCCGATTTGGAGCGTCAGCCGGCAGCGGCGCGGGCTTGCGCGGCGATGTCGAGGCCGACGCTTTCGCTCCAGCGGGCCAGCAGCGTTTGAAAGACCGGACCGGGGCGGCCAACGCCGACAGGCCGACCGTTGAACCGCGTCGCGGGGAGCAGGCAGTTGGGCGTGCTCGTGAGCAGGATCTCGTCGGCGGTGGCGAGGTCGTCTTCCCGCAAGGAAGTCTCCTGCCAGGCGATGCCGGCCCCCTCGGCGAGCTGCCGCAGGGAGTGGAGGCTCACGCCGCGCAGCGCGTCGGCCGGCGGCGGCGACAGGATCGCGGCGTGTCGCACGATGGCGATGTTGGCCGTGGAGGTCTCGCTCACGCGGCCGTCGGCATGGCAGAGCACCGCGCGGCTGCCGCGCTCAGCCGTATCGGCCTCGCGGTCGGCAAGGTGATAGTGCATCCGGCTGCGGCACTTGAGCGCGAGCGGCCACGATGCTTCCGGGATCTGTCGGATCGAGACGCTGCGAAGCGAGACGCCCTCGTCGTAGGCCTTCGCCCAGAGCGTGAACGCCAGTGGAAACGAATGCACGGCCACCCGCGGGGTGCCGCGCCGCCCCTCGTGCTGCGATGGCTGATCGCCCGGCGTGGCGAAGATCACGACGCCGAGGTCGCTTCCCCGCGGACCACGCGCATGGTTGTGGCTGGCGACCGCGTCGGCTGCCTTGAAGATCGCCTCGATGGAAGGGCCGGGCTCGATGCCGGCCACGGCGAGCGAATCGCGAAACCGCGCCGCATGGAGATGCGGCAGGAAGAGGCGGCCGGCGAAGGTTCGCAGCTGCTCGGTGACCGTCGCCCCGAGCACGAACCCGGCATCGCCGACCGGGAGGCAGAGGTCTGCCCGAGCAAGCAGCTCGCCGTCGAGCCAGGCGATTTCAGGGGGCCGGCCGACGGGGCCGCGATCGTTCGGCGTGTGCATCACGGTATGACGTGCGTCACGGAATAGAGTGGAGGATAGGGGATTCGAACCCCTGACCTTCTGGCTGCCAGCCAGACGCTCTCCCAATTGAGCTAATCCCCCAGCGGTTGTTTGTGTCCGTGACGCTGGGAAGCACGGGCCTGATTCGGCCCAACGGCACCTGGAAACTATCGGCCGCTTGAAGGAATGTCAACGCGAAGCGACTGTAGTCGAGTGTCCATGCCGAAAAAACCCTCCTCGACCGAGCCCCCCATTGCCACTCCGCCTGCGGAGACGGTGCGGGCCGCGGTCACCGTGATGCTCGGGCTGTATTTCGTGGGGCTCGCGCTCGCCGTCTCGGGAAACTCGGCCAGCGGCGCGTCGGCGCTCGTGCGGACGATTCACACGCGGCTCTTCTCGCCATGGATGACGCCGCCGTGGCTCGACCTCGGCTACGAGATGAAACTCACCTACGGCCTGCCCGACGACGCCGACCACCGGATCGAGGTGCGGCGGCAGAGATCGCCCGCGACGGCCAGGCCGCTCGTACTGCCCGCGGACGGCATGTGGGGCGAACGGGCGCGGCGGTGGCGGCGGCTCGCCCGCGCCGCGGTGATCGCCGAGCAGGATCCCGACCGCGAGGCGCTCCTCCCCGCGGCGATCGGCGCCGGGCTCTTCGACGATGTCGGCGGCGACGATCTCGCGATCCGCATTCTGCGCGACGTGCGGCCCGACCGGGCGGAAGTCGCGGCGGCAGGCGAGACGCCGCTGCGTTCGGAGCAAGCCTATGCGGCACGAGTGCGCCGCGTGGATGGCGAACTGCAACTGATCAAGAACGAGCCGCAGGAAGAGCTCGCCCCTGTGATCCGGGAGCCAGCGCCATGAGTTGGTTGCACTTTATGGAAATCCCAGATCGCATCGGTCTTTGGTGGATCCCCGGCTCAGGGACGGCAGAAGTCGCCTCGCTGCGGCCGCGGCGGCCACACGCTCGTCGAGCTTCAGCCGATCCCTTCGCCTTCGCCGGTGGGTTCGCCGGGAGAGAAGGTGAGCATTCGATCGCCGATGCGATCGGCGCGACGTGGAATCGATACTGGTTCACGCCCGCTGAGGCGTGGCAACTCGCGATCGTGCGGATCCTCGCCGGCTGCCTCGCGCTCGCCCTCTGGTGGAGTTATTTCAACGACCTCGAAGCCTGGTTTGGCCCCGCCGGGATCATCTCGCGAGAACTTCTCAGCGGTTGGCGCTCGCCGTGGGCCGTGTCGCTCTTCGATCTCGTGAGTGCACCGGCCTCGCTGCGCGCTGCCTGGTTCGTCGGGGCGATCGTCCTTGCGATGCTCACCGCCGGCCTCGCCACGCCAGTCGTGTCGGTGCTCGCCGCGATTCTCTTCTCGTCGCTGTTGCATCGCGGGCCGATGCTCGCCGGGCCCGCCGACGACGTCGTCGCGGTGATGCTCTGGTGCCTCGCGATCGGCCGCTCCGGCGACGCCCTCTCGGTGGATCGCCTGCTCGCCGCCCGCGCGGGGCGGCCCGCGCCGTCGCCCACCGTGCGAACGCGGGTGGCGCTCGGGCTCCTGCAGGTGCATGCCGCCGTCATCGCCACCGTCGCCGCCGTGGCTCAACTCAAGGGGGATGTCTGGTGGGACGGCACGGCCGCCTGGTGGCTGGCCACGCGGAGCGGCTCGCGGGTCGTCGATCTCACGGGCCTGCTCGCGCAGAGTGAATACCTCACGAACCTCGTCACGCATGCCATCCCGCTCTGGGAACTGCTCTTCGCCGCAGGCATCTGGTTCGTGCCGCTGCGCCGGCTGCTCATTCCCGCGGCCCTCGTGGCCTGGCCGCTCATCGGGATCATCGCCGGCGAGCCCGCCTGGGGCCTGGCTCTCGCCGCGCTTTCCACGGCGTTTCTCCGTTTGACCGGGCGCGTAGGATAGAGCGACTTGCCGGCAGGGCTGCCGCACATCTCGCGGAGCCCGGCCAATGCCCCACAAGCGGATTCTCTTCCGGTCGGAGGCCCGCGAGCGGGTGCTCCGCGGCGCGACGATTCTCGCCGACGCCGTGCGTGTCACACTCGGCCCCAAGAGCAAGTGTGTGCTCGTCGAGAAGCCGTGGGGGCCGCCGCTCGTCTGCAACGACGGCGTGACGATCGTGAAGGAGATCGATCTCGAAGATCCCGAGGAGAATCTCGGCGCCCACATGCTCCGCGAGGCGGCGGAACGGACGGCTGACGTCGTCGGCGACGGCACGACGACCTCCACGCTCCTTGCCCACGCCATTTTCGCCGACGGGCTGAGGAATCTCGCCGCCGGCGCCAGCGCCGTGGACATCAAGCGCGGCCTCGACCGCGGGCTCAAGGCGGCGGTTGCCACGATCCGCGGGCTCTCGAAGCCAGTCGCCAGCCGCAAGGAGAAGGCACAGGTCGCCACGATCTCCGCCCACAACGATGCCATGCTCGGCGACTTCGTGGCCGAGGCGATGGACCGCGTGGGCAGCGAAGGAGTGGTCACGGTCGAGGAGGCGAAGGGGATGGAAACCTCGATCGAGGTGGTGGACGGGATGCAGTTCGACCGCGGCCTGCTCTCCCCCTACTTCATCAACGACGCCGAGCGGCAGCAAGCGGTCGTGGAGAATCCGCTGATCCTGCTTTCCGAGGCGAAGATTGCGAGCCTCAAGGAATTCCTGCCATTTTTGGAGGGCGTCGTGCCGCTGCGGCGGCCGCTCGTCGTGATCGCGGAGAGCGTCGAGGCCGAGGCGCTCGCCACGCTCGTCGTCAACCGGCTGCGGGGCATCCTCGATTGCGTGGCCGTCAAGGCGCCGGGTTACGGCGACCGTCGCAAGGAATTGATGCAGGACATGGCGATCCTGACCGGCGGCAGATTCATCTCGGCTGATCTCGGCGTGACGCTCGAAAGCGTGAAGGCCGCCGACCTCGGGTCGGCCGGCCGGGTCATCGTGGACCGCGACACGACCACGATCATCGCGGGTCGGGGCGACAAGGCCGCGATCCACGCGCGATGCGAGGAGATCCGGCGGCAGATCCGGGAGGCGAAGAGCGACTACGACCGCGAGAAGCTCGAGGAGCGGCTGGCGAAGCTCGCCGGGGGCGTGGCGATCATCCGCGTGGGCGCGCCCACCGAAGCCGAGCTCAAGAGCCGCAAGGAGGCGCTCGCCGACGCGATCAGCGCCACGCGGGCCGCCGTGGCGGAGGGGATCGTGCCCGGAGGCGGCCTCTCGCTGTTGCGGGCGATCGACGCGCTCGATCGCGAGGAACAGCAGTGCGAGGGGGACGAGCGGACGGGCGTGCGGATCCTCAAGCACGCGCTCGAGGTGCCGACGCGGACGATCGCGGAAAACTCGGCGGCCGACGGGGGCGTGGTCGTGGGCGACCTCAGGCGGGGCGCGGGCAATCATGGGTTCGATGCCGCGCGGGGCGTCTACTGCGACCTCGTCGAGGCGGGGATCGTCGATCCGACGAAGGTGGTGCGGACGGCGCTCGAAAACGCCGTCAGCGTGGCGGGCACGCTCCTGCTCACCGAGGCGACGCTCACGCAGGTGAAGGACGAGAAGGGGGAGAAGCCGCAGCCGGAAATGGCGTTGGAGGGGCTATAATGCCTCCATGCGAAAGCAGCGACGCAATCCTTTCTATCTCGTGCTCGGCCTCGTCGGCTTCCTCTTCACGATCACGGCCTGCGCCTACTGCATCTCCGTGCTTCGCGGCGTGCGGCCGGAGACGGCGCGGGCGGCGGCGGTTCATCCATTCGAGAAACTGATGGATCGGCACGGCACGTCGCTGCTCGCCGGCCAGCTGGTCGTGCTTGCGATCGCCACCGTCGGCGCCGTCGCGCTCGATGAATACCACGCCAGGAACGGCAAGCCGTGACCGCGTCGGCCGCCCGGCAGATCGAGTCGCTGCGGAACGAGATCCGCCGCCACGACCGTCTCTATTACGTCGAGGCGCGACCGGAGATCACCGATCGCGACTACGACGCGCTCCTGGACGCGTTGCGGCAGCTCGAGGAGAAGCACCCGGAGCTCGTCACGCCCGACAGCCCCACGCGGCGCATCGGCGACGAGCCCGTGCCGGAGCTGGAGTCGGTCACGCATCGCGTGCCGATGCTCTCGATCGACAACACCTACAGCGCCGAGGATCTCGCCGCCTGGGGCCGCCGCGTGGAAAAGCTGCTGCACGGCGAGGGGCATGCCAAGGAGCCGATCCGCTGGGTGCTGGAGCTCAAGATCGACGGCGTGGCCGTGTCGCTGACGTTTGCCGATGGCCTGCTCGCGCTCGCCGCCACCCGCGGCAACGGCGTGGTGGGAGACGACATCACCCACAACGTGCGGACGATTTACGGCGTGCCGTTGCGGCTCGCATTGCAGAAGCCCCCGACGCTTGTCGAGATCCGCGGCGAGGTCTACATGACGAACTCCGATCTCGTCGCGCTCAACGAGGAGCAGGCGGCCAAGGGGCTCGCCCCGTTTGCCAACACGCGCAACGTCGCCGCCGGCAGCATTCGCCTGCTCGACCCGCGGGAATGCGCCGCGCGTCCGCTCCGCTTCCTCTGCCACGGCGTCGGCGATGCGACCGGGCTCGGGGCATCGTCGCAGACGGAACTCCTGGACTGGGCGCAGCACGCGGGGCTGCCGGTGGCGCCGCGGACGAAGACGTTCGACTCGATCGACGCGCTCGTCGAGCACGGCACGGAGTTGATCGAGGAGCTGCACGAACTCGACTTCGAGGTGGACGGCTTCGTGGTGAAGGTGGACCGGTTCGACCAGCAGAAGCGGCTCGGCACGACGGCCAAGAGCCCGCGCTGGGCGATCGCCTGGAAGTTCGAAAAGTTCGAGGCCACGACGAAGCTCGCCGGGATCCGCGTGCAGGTGGGTCGCGGCGGCACCGTCACGCCCGTGGCCGATCTCGAGCCGGTGGAGCTTGCCGGCACGACCGTCAGCCGCGCGAGCCTCCACAACGCCGACGAGGTGGCCCGCAAGGACATCCGCGTGGGCGACGTGCTCGTCGTCGAGAAGGCAGGCAAGGTGATCCCGCACGTCGTCCGCGTGGAGAAGCACCTGCGGAAACACCACCACAAGCCCTGGTCGCCGCCGACGGAATGCCCCGAGTGTGGCACCGCGCTCGTGAAGGATACCGACGGCGTCTACATCCGCTGCCCCAACGTCGATTGCCCCGCGCGGTGCCGCGAGCGGCTGAAGTTTTTCGCATCGCGCGGCGCGATGGACATCGAAGGCCTCGGCGACAAGCTCGTCGAGCAGCTCGTGGCCACCGGGCTCGTGACGGACTACGCCGACCTCTACTCGCTCACGGTGCAGCAGCTCGAGCCACTCGAGCGGATGGGAAAAAAATCGGCACAGAGCCTCGTCGACCAGATTGAGTCGAGCAAGGGCCGCGGCCTCGTGCGCGCGCTCAACGCGCTCGGCATCCGCCACGTGGGCCCGCGAGTGGCAGCGATCCTCGCGCAGCAGTTTCCCACGATCGAGAAACTCCAGGCAGCCACGGTCGAAGAGCTGGCCCAGGTGCACGAGATCGGCGACGTGATCGCCGAGAGCGTCCACGACTGGCTGGCGAGTGACTACGGCCGCCGCGTGATTCGCGGGCTGACCAGCGCGGGCGTGATGCTCGACCTGCCGGCCGCGGAACGGATCGTGGAGGGGCCGCTCACCGGCAAGACGCTCGTCGTCACCGGCACGCTGGAGGGCTTTTCTCGGCAGGATGCCGAGGAGGCGATCCGCAAGGCAGGGGGCCGCGCGTCGGGCAGCGTCTCGAAGAAGACGGACTACGTGGTCGCCGGCGCCGAGGCGGGCAGCAAGCTCGAGAAGGCGCAGAAGCTTGGCGTGTCCGTGATCGACGAAGCCGAGTTCAAGCGGCTGCTGCAGTCGTAGGACAGGCGTCTCTGCCTGTCTGAACCAGATGCAATGACAGGCACGGAGGCCTGTCCTACGCAGCATCGGCGATGGGGCGGGCGAGCAATTCGTCTGTCGCGGCGACGACGCTCGTAACGTCGATCGCATCCATGGCGATCGTGTCGGTCTTGCGATCGTGCCACGCAGGCCGGAGCGACGACGGCGGCTCGACCACGCGGTGCGATGGGCCATAGGGGCCGTTGCGCTTCGCGGGCACGGGGCCGAAGAGCCCGACGCAGGGCGTACCGATGGCGGCGGCGAGGTGCAGCGGGCCGGTGTCGCTCGAAATGAAGACCCGCGCGAGCCGGCAGAGCTCGCCAAGATCGGTCAGCGTGGTATCCGGGGCCATGATGGCGGCGCGGCCGGCGAGCGCCGTGATCTGCTCGGCGATCGCCCGCTCCTTGCCGCCTCCCCACACGACGACCGACGCGATGCCGTGCCGCCGGTGCAGTTCGACGGCCACCTCGGCAAAGCGTGCGGCGGGCCAGAGCTTCGAGGGCCAGCCGGCGCCGGGGTTGATCAGCGCGGGGGGCGAGGCGAAACGCTGCGCGGCGAACCACTGCTGCATCCGCGCGCGGCTGACCGGCCAGCGTGGCATGTCGAAGGCCGGCGCCGGCTCGCGCACGCCGAGCGGCCCGAGCAGCTGGCAGTTGCGATCGACGACGTGCGCCGCGGTCGTGACGATGCGGTGCGTGTAAAACCGCCAGGCCTGCTCGCGGGATTCAGGCCAGGCATGGCCGGCCCGCACGCGGGCGCCCGACAGCCAGGTGGCGAAGCCGCTCTTGAAGAGCCCCTGCAGATCGATCGTGGCGTCGGGCGCGAAGTCGAGCAGCTGGCGGCGGAGCGCCCTCACGGCGCCGAGCGATTTGAGCCAGCCCCGCGGCAGCCGGAAGAGGTGGTCGATCGCGGGATGCCCGGCGAGCACGTCGCCGGCGCGGCCCTCGACCACCCAGCCGATGGTCGCGTGCGGAAAGGCATGCTTGAGCGCGACCGCCGCCGGCACGCCATGCAGCACGTCGCCGATGGCGGAAAGCTTCACGATGACGATCGAGCGGGGGGCATCCATGGGGCGGGGATTTTTTCGCGGTCCCGGGCCCGTTGCAAGGCCAATTTCCGGGAAAAAGCCCGTCTCTGTGTCGCGCCGGCTCGCGGGCGGCAGAAGTCGGTCGCTCGGCGACTCCTTCTGATCCTCGCGGTGGCCCTCGAAGACTCGGTCCAAATGCACCTCGAGCTTCCGCCGACCCGCTCGCCTCGCCCCACTGGCTGCTTGTCTACGTGCCGGCGAGGTCGCAGAGCATGGCGTCGGCGACGGTTTGCGGGCAGCTCCAGACCAGGAAGAAGAGCGACTCGCGGACGAGTCGTTCGGCCGGGTGACCAGCCACGAAGCCGGCTCCCTTGGAGGCGGTGAGCGCGGCCTGTGCGGCGCGGATGACGAGGCCGTTGGCATCCCCGCGGAACCGGTCGCGCGATTCGGGGGTGATGCCCTCGCTGGCGGCCACGTCGAGCCGCGCGGCCAGTTCGATCACCTCGGCCCGCAGGCGTTCGGCGATCGGGGCGAGGCCGGGCCTGTTCGCCGCCTCGGCGTCGAGGACGGCGAGCGCCGCGCGGGTGCTGCCGAGGGCGAGCGCCGTCGTCGCGAGGCCGCCGGTTCGCACGCCGCCGCCGGAGGGCGCGATTACGGCAGCCGGCCGCACGCCGTCGAACGCCACGCTCGACGTGCGACTGCCCGCGAGGGCGAGCATGTCGAGCGGCGGCGCGATGGAGAGGCCGGCGGCATCCGTCGGCACGATGAAGAAGAGCTGCTCGCCAGAGGCGGTGAGGGCGCCGGTCACGATCGAGTCGCAGTCGTCGGCGCCGGTCACCCAGGGGCATGTTCCGTTGAGCCGCCAGCCATCGGACTCGCGACGGGCGGCCAGTGCCGGCGCGGCAAGGTGTCGGCGGCTCGTGGAGAGATGCGAGATGCCCACGGTGGTGCATGTGTCGCCGCGGGCAAGTGCCGGCAGCCAGACCGCGCGGACCTCGGGCGGGCCGGCTGCGATGATCCGGCAGGCGCTCGCCCACTGCGTGAGCGCGAGCGCGGTCGTGAGGCAGCGCTCGGCGATCGCGACGAGCGATTCGATGATCACCATCTCCCGAGACTCGGTGCCGCCGCAATCGGCGGGAATGAACGCGGCGAGCACGCCGGATTGCGCCAGGATCGCAAACGCCCCGCTGCGCCAGGGGCCGAAGCGGGCCGTTTCTTCTGCGCGTTCACCGATCACGTCGCAGAGGCGGCCGAATGAAGGGCTTTGCGGCTGCAGTCGCTCGAAGCTGCTCATCGCGGGGATTATGCAGCCTCGCGGGCCGCGGGGTCGATGGTCTCGCCGCATCGCGGTATACTGCGGCCCACTTCTGGCAGGTTTCCCACCACCTCCACGCCCCGTCCGGAGCAATCAGCATGAGTCAGGCCGAAGAAGCCTCCCGTCGCGTTCCTGCCAAGAACCCCACGCCGCAGGCAGTTCACCTCGCCCCCCCGCGGCTCGACGAGCTTTCGCCGCAAAACCTCTACGACAAGTGCATGGCGCTGGCCCGCAACCTCTGGTGGAGCTGGCATCCGGAGGTGACGAACCTCTTCCGCGAGCTCGACCCGATCCGCTGGCGGCAGCTCGACCACAACCCGATCGCGCTCCTGGCCGAGTTCACCCCAGAACGGCTGGAAGCCCGCGCGGCGGAGCTCGTGCTCTATAGCAGGATCAACCAGGCCTATCGGCGGCTCAAGGAGTATCTTGCGACCGGCACGACCTGGAGCGACGTCAATGCCGGCGTGCTCGGCTCGAAGCCCGTGGTCTATTTCTCGGCGGAATTCGGCATCCACGAGTCGGTGCCGATCTATTCGGGCGGCCTCGGCGTGCTCTCAGGCGACCATATCAAGAGCGCCAGCGGTCTCGGCATCCCGCTGATCGCCGTGGGGCTCTTCTACGATCAGGGCTACTTCAAACAGCAGCTCGACATCGACGGCTACCAGCACGAGGAATACCTGCAATCCCGGGTCGAGGTGCTGCCGATCGAACCGGCCATCGATGCCGAGGGCAAGCCGCTCGTCGTGCAGGTGGACACGCGCTCGGGGCCGATCCTCGCCAAGGTGTGGAAGATGGCCGTGGGTCGAGTCACGTTGTATCTGCTCGATTGCAACGTGGAGGGCAACAGCCCCGAGGACCGGAAGCTCACGAGCCGGCTCTACGGTGGCGACACGCGGACCCGCATCCGCCAGGAGATCGTGCTCGGGATCGGCGGCGTGCGGGCGATCCGCGCGATGGGGATCGTGCCGGGCGTCTATCACCTCAACGAAGGGCACTCCGTCTTCGCGACGCTCGAGGCCGTCAGGGTGCGGATGCACCGCGACGGCTTCGCGTTCAACGACGCCGTCCGCAAGGTGGCCCGCCAGACGGTCTTCACGACCCACACGCCGGTGCCCGCCGGCCACGATCGCTTCGACAGCAGCCTGATGGAGGAGCACCTCGGGCCGATGCGGGATGCGCTCGGCATCTCGCACGATCATCTGATGAGCCTCGGCCGCGTGGAGCCCCACAACCACGAGGAGCCGTTTTGCATGACGGTGCTCGGGCTGAAGATGTCGCGGCGGGCCAACGCCGTGAGCGCCCTCCATGGCCACGTGAGCCGTCGGATGTGGTCCGGCCTCTGGCCGTATCGCGTCGAGGAGGAGGTGCCGATCGGCCACATCACCAACGGCGTGCACGTGCCGAGCTGGCTCTCCTGGCAGATGCTGCAGCTCTACGATCGGCTCTTTCCCGCCAACTGGTTTCGCCGCATGGGCGAGTCCGACGTCTGGCAAAAGATCTACGAATGCGATCCCGGCGAACTCTGGGAGACGCACTACGCCCTGAAGAACCTGCTCCTGCAGTTCGTGCGCCGGCGCGTGAGCCGGCAGTGCCGCCGGCGGGGTGAGTGCGACGAAGCGGTCGAAATGGCACGGACGGTCCTCGACCCCAACATCCTCACGATCGGCTTTGCCCGCCGCTTCGCCACCTACAAGCGGGCGGACCTCGTGCTCGGCGACATCGAGCGGTTGGTGCCGCTCGTCACCGACAAGGAGCGGCCGATCCAGATCATCTTCGCGGGCAAGGCCCATCCGGCCGACGAGCCGGGCAAGGCGCTCATCCGCAAGATCGCCAATCTGCGGCACGACCCGCGGGTGGGCGGCCGGATCGTCTTCGTCGAGGATTACGACATCAACGTCTGCCGACACCTGATTCAGGGCGTCGACGTCTGGCTCAACAACCCGCGGCGGCCGCTGGAGGCCTCGGGCACGAGCGGACAGAAGGTGGTGCTCAACGGCGGCCTCAACTGCTCGATTCTCGATGGCTGGTGGGCGGAAGCCTACGACGGGCGCAATGGCTTCGCGATCGGCCGGGGCGAGACGCACGCCAACGACGAGATCACCGACCGCCGCGATGCGGAAGCGCTCTACAAGGTGCTCGAGGAGGAGGTGATCCCCACCTTCTACGATCGCGACGCCGACGGCCTGCCGCGCGAGTGGATCCGGATGATGAAAAACTCGATCAGTTCGCTGGCCTGGCGGTTCAGTTCGCACCGCATGGTGATGGACTACGCGCGGGCCTGCTACGTGCCGGCCGCCGGCGGAGTGTCGTGCGACATGCACAACCGGTAATTTACTCGTCGAAGGTGCGTTTGCCGCGGAGCAGGTGGTGGTAGTGCTGCGCGAAGCGGTGGGCTTCGTCGCGGACGTATTCGAGCAGCCGCAGGGAATATGAGTCGCGCGAGAGCCGCAATGGCTCGCTCTGGCCGGGCAGGAAGACTTCCTCCTCCCGCTTGGCCAGCGAGATCATGCACGGCGGCTCGATGCCGAGCGACTCGACGGCATCGAGCGCCGCCGACAGCTGCCCCTTGCCACCGTCGACCAGGAAGATGTCGGGGAGCGACGCCCCCTCGCGGATGAGACGCGAGAACCGCCGCGACACCACTTCGTGGATGCTCTTGAAGTCGTCGATGCCGTCGACCGACTTGATCCGATACCGTTTGTAGCCCGGCTTGAAGGGCAGCCCGTCGATGAACTGCACGAGGCTGGCCACCGTCTCGTTGCCATGGAGATGCGCGATGTCGACGCCCTCGATCACCCGCGGCGGCTTCGAGAGGCCCAGCACCTTCTCGAGCCCCGCGAGCCCCTTCTTGGGGTCGACGAGAAACACCTCGGGCTGGACGTTTTCCTCGAGGTCACCCCGCTGGTCGAGCGTTTCGAGGAGGCGGATCTCGTCGCGGAGCCGGGCCGCCTTCTCGAATTCAAGTTTTGCCGAGGCCGCGAGCATGTCCTGCCGCATCTCCTCGAGCAGCCGTTTCTTGCCCCCCTCGAGAAACGTTTTCAGCCGGTTGATGTCTTTGCGATAGTCGTCCTTCGAAATCCGCAGGTTGCAGGGGGCCGTGCACTGATCGATCGAGGCGAGCAGGCAGGGGCGAAACCACCGCCACTGCTCGTCGCTCGCGTCGATGTCGAGCGTGCAGGTGCGAAACTTGAAGATCCGCTGGAGCACCACGATCGCGCCCCGGAGCGAGCCGGCGCTCGTGAACGGCCCGTAGAGCTTCACGCCCTTCGTGCGCGGCGTCCGCGTGAACTCGACCCGCGGATAGTCTTCGTGGGTCGTGATCTGCAGGTAGGGAAACGTCTTGTCGTCCTTCAAGTCTGAGTTGAACCGCGGCTGCACGTCCTTGACGAGCCGGCTCTCGAGCAGGAGCGCATCGACCTCGCTCTCGGCCTCGAGGAAATCGATGTCGCGAATCTCACGGACGAGGTCGGCCGTCCGCCGATCCTGCTCCGCCGCCTTGAGGAAGTAGCTGCCCGCCCGGGCCCGCAGGTTCTTCGCCTTGCCGACGTAGATCACCCGCCCGGCGGCATCCTTCATCAGGTAGACGCCCGGCGTCTGCGGGAACGACTTCACCTTCTCCGCCGCGAGCGACCGATCGCGGGCGGCCGCCACCGCATCGGTGTCGGCTGGACTGGTTTCGGACGTCTTGTCGGGGGGCGTGTCCACAGAAGGATTGTAGTGACGGCACTTTTTCGCGGGCACCCAGTCGAGGAGGCTTCGGGCAGCCCGTGCCCCGGGAGCCGGCGTATGCTGACAAGCGCAGCCAGGATGGCGAAGCGCCGTCAGCATCCGAGTGAGCGAAGGGCATGGATGCCCGAAGCGAACGTCCGGCGACGGGGTGCGGGCTGCCCGAAGCCGGCTTGGGCTCGTTGAGGGAAGACCGGATTCGGAAGGCCAATGCGTCGGATGCCTACACGCCCGCGAGACCGCGCAGGTCTTTTTCAAGGGCGTCGAGGCGGGCGGTGAGGGCGGCCTTCACGTGCGGCAGTTCGCCGCACCCGCACGGAGGGGCGGCCGTGAAGAGATAGAACTTGATCTTCGGCTCCGTGCCCGAGGGGCGGGCCGCCACCGCGTTGCCGAGCGCGGGAAAGTGGCCGGGCGATCCCGAGCCGGCGTCGGGCAGGCCCGCGAGATCGAAGATCACGAGATCCCCCTTCGCGCCCGCGAACGGCGCCGGCGACGAGCCGGGAACGGTGGCCGTCAGGCTCCCATAATCACGCGTGCGGACGACGTCGAGATCGCCGAGCCGCGCCGGCGGCTTCGACCGCAGCGCCGCCATGATCTCCTTCATGCGATCCATGCCGCTGGCGCCGGGCAGCGTGATCGCCACCTGCCGCTCGAGATGGCAGCCGTGCGCGCAGAAGAGTTCGTCGAGCTTTTCGTGGAGCGTCGTGCCCGCCGCCTTCAGGCTGGCGGTGAGCTCGGCGAGCAGGAGCGCCGCGACGCTCGCGTCTTTGTCGCGGACGTGCGTGCCGGCGAGATAGCCGTGCGATTCCTCGCAGCCGAAGACGAAGTGGCGCGGGCCGGTCTGGTCGATCGCCTGGCCGATCCACTTGAAGCCCACCTGCAGCGTGTCGACCGTCGTCGCGCGGGAGGACTCGGCGATCCGCCGGATCAGGCCGGTGGTCACGAGCGTGGTGATCACGTGGTCGGACGACGAGAGCACGCCGCGGGCCTTGCGGGTGGAGAGCACCCAGTCGACCAGCAGGGCTGCGATCTGGTTGCCGGTGAACGTCTTCCACTCGGCGCCCGGTTTCGCCGCGAGCGGTGCGGCGGCACCGAGCCGATCGCAGTCGGGATCGCTCGCCATCACGAGGTCGTCACCGCGGCTCTTGGCCTCGTCGATCGGGCCGGTGAGCACGGCGGGGTTTTCGGGATTGGCCACGTGCCCCGGCACGTTCGGGAAATCGCCATCCGGCTGCGACTGCGGGCCGTAGAGCCGCAGCTTCGCGAAGCCGGCCCCGGCGAGCACGGGCACCACGGCGCTTGCGCCCACGCCGTGCAGCGGGGTGTAGAGGATGGACACATCGCGCGGGCCCGGCGTGGCCTGCTCGAGCACCGCCGCCACGAAGGCCGGGTCGATCTCCTGCTCGACGAACTGCACGCGGCCGCTCGCGACCCCGGCGTCGAACGGCTCGCGGCGGACCGCGTCGACCGTCATCACGCGGTCGATGATCCCCGTGTCGTGCGGCGGCAGCACCTGCACGCCGCCCGCCCAATAGACCTTCACGGCGTTGTCGCTCGGCGGATTGTGGCTCGCCGTCACCATGATTCCGCAGGTGGCATTGGTATGGCGCACGGCGTAGGAGAGCTCCGGCGTGCTGCGGAAGCCGCGCAGGAAAAACACCTTGAAGCCCGCCGCCAAGAGCACCTCCGCGCAGAGCTTCGCGAAATGCTCCGAGCGGTGCCGCGTGTCGTAGGCGATCGCGCAACTGGGAGTCTCGCCCGGCTTCATGACCGTCTGCACGTAGTCGGCCAGGCCCTGCGCGCTCTCGCCGATCGTGCGGTCGTTGATCGCATTGGAGCCGACCGGAAACATCATCCCGCGACGGCCGCCGGTGCCGAACGGGATGACCGTCCAGTAGACGTCGTCGAGCTCCTTCCAGCGGCCCTGATCGACGAGCCCGGCCAGTTCGGCCGCAAACTCGGCATACCGCGGTTCGGTGAGCCAGGCACGCATCGTGGCGGCCGAGTGGTCGGTGATCGTGCCGGCCGCGCGGGCCGCGGCGATGGCCTCGAGGCGACGGACGGTGTCGGGAGTGGGGGACGGCATCGGCAAAACTCCACAGGAATGCGAGGTGGGCGGTTTCACAGGCCGGTTTTATACTCTGCGGCTCCAATGACACACACATTGATCGTGAGCGTGTCGGGATTGCGCGGCATCGTGGGTGAGAGCCTCACGACGGAGGTCGCCGTGCGCTATGCCGCCGCCTTCGCCGAGACGCTCCCGCCGGGGCCGATCGTGATCGGCCGCGACGGCCGCGCGTCGGGCCCGCTCTTGCTCGGGGCGATCCGCGACTACCTCACGGGCGTCGGCCGCGACGTCATCGACTGCGGCGTCGCGGCGACGCCGACCATCGGCATCGTCGTCCGCGAGACGACCGCGGCCGGTGGCATCCAGATTTCGGCGAGCCACAATCCGGCGGCCTACAACGGCATGAAGCTGTTTTCCCGCGCGGGCCGCGTGCTCTCCGCCGCGGCCGGCAAGAAGGTGCTCGCGGGGTTCGAGTCGCAGAGCGGGCACGAGGCCACGCAGCCGCTCGCGCGGGCCGAGGGAACCGTGCGCGCATTCGACGGCACGGCGGCGCACGTCAAGCTCGTGGCCGACACCATCGACGTGGCGTCGATCCGCCGCCGCCGGCCGCGGGTCTGGCTCGATAGCGGCCACGGCGCGGGCAGCCGCGTGGCCAAGCCGTTGCTCGAGCATCTCGGCTGCGAGGTCGTGGTCGAAGGGGGCGAGCCCGACGGACACTTCGAGCACCTGCCGGAGCCGACGGCCGAAAACCTGGCCGCCTGGCTGCCGCGAATCCGGCAACAGCACGCCGATGTCGGCTTTTTCCAGGATCCCGACGCCGACCGGCTCGCGATCGCCACCGCCGATGGCCGCTACATCGGCGAAGAAGCCACGCTCGCGCTCGCCGTCGAAGCCGTGCTTGCGAAGCGCCCCGGACCGATCGTCGTGAACTGCTCGACGAGCGGCATGGCGGCCGCGATCGCCGCCCGCCACGGCGTGGCCTGCCATGTGTCGGCCGTCGGCGAGGCGAATGTCGTCGAGAAAATGATCGCCACGGGGGCCGTGCTCGGCGGCGAGGGCAATGGCGGCGTGATCGACCCCCGGGTGGTGTTCGTTCGCGACAGCTTCGTGGCGATGGCGCTCGTGCTCGAACGGATGTGCGCGGGCGATACGCTCACGAGCATCGACGCGCTCGCTCGAGGGCTGCCGCAGTTTGTGATGAAGAAGACGAAGGTCGATCTCTCCCCGGAGATCCGCGGCCCGGCGCTCGTCGCAGCCCTCGCGCGGATCGAGCAGGCCTTTCCGGAGGCGAAGCCCGACCGCCTCGATGGCCTGCGGCTCGACTGGCCCGGCGGCTGGCTGCTCGTGCGGGCGAGCAATACGGAACCGATCGTGCGGCTCGTGGCCGAAGATCGCGACGCAGCGCGGGTCGACGAAGCCCTGGCGCGAGCCGCGGCGGCGCTCGGGTAGGACAGGCTGAAGCCTTCTCGGAGACAGGCTAAAGCCTGTCCTACCCGGCAGGCTGAAGCCTGCCCTACTCTTCGAGCTCGGGCAGGACGGCTTCGGCGGCGGCGGCTTCGCGGAGCTTCTCGAGGGCCTTCGCCTCGATCTGACGAACACGCTCCTTCGTGACGCCCAGCGCCGTGCCGACTTCCTTCAGCGTCTGCGGCTCGTGCTCGTGGTCGAGGCCGTAGCGGCGGATGATGATCGTCTGCTCCCGTGAGTCGAGACGGTCGAGGAACTTGCCCACCTGCTTGAGCCGGTCGCCTTCCGCGATCCGCTGCTGATATTCGTCGGCCCGCCGGTCGGCGGCCGACTGCAGCAGATCCATGTCGGCCGCACGGAAGCGGTCGCGGCGGCGATGCTCGTCGGGGATCGTGCGGGCGAAGTTCTTCATGATCGCCCACGACGCGTAGGTGCTGAACTTGTTGCCCCGCGAGTAGTCGAACTTCTCGACCGCGCGGATGAGCGACATGTTGCCGTCGCTCACGAGGTCGAAGAAGCTGTCGCCGGGGGCCACCCGCCGCTTCGCGATCGAGACCACGAGCCGGAGGTTGGACCGCACGAGGCGGTTCTTCAGCCCCACGATCTCTTCGTAGAGCTTCTCGATCTGATCCATGAGCCGGGTGCTCGGCCGCTCGGGGTTGAGCTGCTTGCGGAGCTCCGAAGCCTGGTGTTTGAGGAAGTTGAACTTCCGGAAGAGCCAGACTTCCTGCTCACGCGTCAACAGCGGCACCTCGTAAAGGCTCGCCAGATAGGCGGGCAGACCGGAGGGGCGGCGGACTTTCTTCGTGGGCTCGTCGGTGCCGGGGAAGGGCTGGTCGACCACCTTCTCAGCGCTCTTGCGGTTGAAGAGCGCGTTGGGGATGTAGTCGAGCGGCAGCTGCATGATGTGTTCGGCCCGCTGCGCGAGGATCACGCGATAGATGCTCGCCTTCGAGCGGCGGTAGCGCTTGGCGATCGATTCGACCGGCTCGCCCTGCACGTAAAAATGGTAGATACGACCGCAGGTCTCGGGGCGAAGCTTCCCTTCGTCGGCGGCGAAGATCGCGGCCTCGGGATGATCCTGGTCGTGCTGCTTGATCGTGTAGCGGATCGTCTCGACGCTGCGGTTGAGCCGCGCGGCGATCCGCCGGTGGACGTCGGCCGGGCTCGCCCCCGCCGCCGCGAGCCGCCTGGCCCAGGCGATGATGCGATCGTGCTCTTCTTCCGTGAGCTGGCTGAACCGGGCGCCGCGTTCGATCCGCAGGGGATTCGAGGCGACGAACCGTTCGACGGCGCTCTTGAGGAAGCCGACCCGCTTGCGGCCGCCGACCTCATAACGCTGGGCGACGAGCCCGTGCTCGCGCCACCGCGAGATCGTCTTGGTGGAGACGTTGAATTGTTTTGCGAGGTCCTCGATCGAGAGAACCTCGTCGCCGTCGCTCACAGAGCCCCCCTGCTCCTCTGCAAAGAGCCGCAGCGAGGAATCGTTCGACGGTTGATCAAAGCCAGGAACGTTGGAACGCATGTTATTTCTCCGTTGCCGGCGATCCGTTGCCGGCGGTGATGGACCTGCCGCCTCACACATCCGTCCGCGTTCGAGGAGGGCCCTCATGGCCCACCTTGCTCGTCCTTGGAACGTGAGAGTTATACGCACCGGGGCCAAACCCGGTTCGCGCCGACAGGCTCGTTCTTGAGCCTTTTTCCGCGGCGTGGTGCGGCCGGAATGGCCCGTCGCAGTCGCAATCCCCGATCTGCCAGGGGGTTACGCCTCGCCTGCGGCGACCCAATTCTCTCAAAAAACGCCCGCCAGGGCGAAAGAGTCCCAGTAAAATAGGCTGTTTGTGCGGGTGGACACGTGGTGTTTGCCCTGGGCTGAGCCCCCCTGTCGAACTAACTCCGGACACTTTCGGAGAATCGAGACATGGCTGCGCGGGTCTGGGGATTCGTTTGTCTGACGGCCTTCGCGGCCGTGATGGAGGCCGGCGTATCGGCCGCCGCATCTCCCGGCGACACCGCCGCTCAGCGGGTGCGGGCGAAACTCGACGTCTCCGGCGAGATATTCGCCCCCGCGGGCGGCGATGCCGAGCCGATCCGCCAGCCGATCGCTGTGGCCGGCGAATTCGATTTCCTCGAGACCGCGGCGCCGGACGTCCACGATGGAGCGAAGGCCGCCGTGATCCGCCATTACACCGAGGCTGCGGCCGAGGTGACGGTGGACGGCCAGCCGGTCCGCGCGGAGCTCGCCGCCGATGCCCGCACGCTCGCCGTCGCCCGCCTGGGCACCACCCCGGTGCCATTCCTCCGCGAGGCGTTTCTCACCCGCGACGAGGCCGAGCTTCTCGAGATGCCGTTTGACTCGCTCCTGCTCGACGAGCTGCTCCCCAAAAGCCCGGTCTCGGTCGGCGAGGCCTGGCAGATCTCGGGGGATGTGACCGCCGGGCTGCTCGCGATCGACACCGTCGAGACCGGCTCGATCGAGGCCAAGCTCGTCGAGGCCGCCGATGGTACGGCGACGGTGTCGCTCGCCGGCATCATCGATGGCGCGGTCGATGGCGTGCCCACGCATGTCGTGGTCGACGGCACCTTCACGGCGCCGGTCCGCGATGAGGAGGATCGCCACGTGATCGACGGGCGGGTCGCGGGTGTTGAGGTGGTGCTTCGCGAGCGACGCCAGGCAAGCCATGTGGCGCCGGGATTCGAAGTCGAGGCCAGGCTCGATCTCGACCGCACGGCCGTCACCGGGGACGAGGCCGGGATCCCCGCTGAAGCGTCGCTCGCGACGACGCGCCGCCGCGGCGAGGGCAAGCCCGGCATCGTATGGCATCGCGACGGCGAAGGCCGCTACGACCTCGTGTACGACGCCCGCTGGCGGACCGTCGAGGACGGGGTGAATGGGCTCGTCTTGCGGCTCGTCGATCACGGGGCGCTCGTGGCCCAGTGCTCGATCACGGCGCTGCCCCGCGCCGCCGCCGACATCACGCCGACGATCGACGAGGTGAAGCGAGACATCGAGACGTCGCTCTCCGGCCAGTTCGCCCGCTTTGGCGAGGCCACTCAAGACGACGCGGGCGATGCCGAATCGGGTGGCCGTCTCACGCTCGTTCGGGTGGCCTCGTCGGGCACCGCCGAGGGGCTGCCCTTTCACTGGATCCACTATGTGGTCTCCGACGGCGAAGGCCGGCGGGCGGGGGTGACGTTCATGTTCGAGGCGTCGCTCATCAAGCGATTCGGCGATGCCGACCGGGCTCTCGTGCAGGGGCTCCGGCTCGAGCCGGCCGGCGTTCGCGAGGCCCGGCTGCCAGAGAAAACCGCGCTGCCTTGACGCCTCCCCCCGGAGGCTGGAATATTGTGGGACTTTTCCCGGGAAACAGCGGCGCCGAAGTGCTCGGCAGCCGCCCGGGGCGCCTCCGGGAGGTGATGCACTGTTGGCAGATGCCCCTGATGGCAGGTGCCAAGACTGCGACGGCCCATCCCCGGAAGCGAAGCCAAACCGCGACCGGAGCGTGAGCCATCGAGAAGCAGCATCGCATCAACGAGCAGATCCGCATCACGCCGATCCGGGTCATCTCCGCCGAAGGCGGCCAGCTCGGCATCATTCCGACCGAGGAGGCGCTCTCCATCGCGCGGGAGTCGGGGCTGGATCTGGTGGAGGTGGCGCCCAACGAGAAGCCGCCCGTTTGCCGAATCATGGACTTCGGCAAGTTCAAGTATCAGCAGAAGAAAAAGCAGCATAAGACCCACGTCCACCACACGAAGATCAAGGAGATCCGACTGCGGCCCAAGACGGGCGAGCACGACATCGAGTTCAAGGTGAACCAGGCCAAGGGGTTCCTGCAGCACAAGGACAAGGTGATCGTTTCGGTCGTGTTTCGCGGCCGAGAGCTCGCCCACATCGACGAGGGACAGCGGGTCATGAAAAACATCCTCGAACAACTCGATCCGGTGGGAAAAGTCGATTCCCCGCCGCAGCAAATGGGCCGCCGGCTGGTATGCACGCTGTCGCCCAAGTAACATCCTCCCTATCGATCAAGCGAACGAAAGCAAGGAGTTTCCCGTGCCGAAGCAGAAGACCCACAAGGGCGTCAAGAAGCGTTTCCGGATCACCGCCCGCGGCAAGGTGAAGCACCGCCGCGCCGGCACGAGCCACCTTCAGGTGCGGCTCACTGCCAAGCGGAAGCGCGAGCTCCGCGGCACGGGCGTGCTCGCCAAGGTCGATACGCCGAAGATCGTCGAGGCGCTCGGCGCCTACAGCTACTAGTTGCACGGAAAGTCTCGACATCCTGTCGAACTTTCCTTGGCGAGCTCCGCTCGCTGTTGTTTACCCGGCCATCCGGGCCTGGAGTCTGGAGGTCGAGAACCCGCAGGGAAAGCGGTCGGCCTTGCATTCTGCCGCAGGTGAGCGACATTAGAAGGCTTCCACGATCCAAGTAAGGTAGAGAGTCATGCGTACGAAAAATGTCGTCCCGCGTCTGCGTGCCAAGAAGCGTCTCTTCAAGCGGGTGAAGGGCTCCGTCGGCGGCCGTCGCCGCCTGCTGCGGACGGCGAAGGAATCGATCATCCGCGCGGGTGTCTATGCCCGCCGCGACCGCCGCCGCAAGAAGCGCGACTTCCGCCGCCTCTGGATCGTGCGGATCAACGCCGCCGTTCGTGAGCGCGGCATCCGCTACAGCCAGTTCATCGCGGGTCTCGAGAAGATCGGCTCCGATCTCGATCGGCGCACGCTCGCCGAAATGGCCGTCGTCGATCCCACCGGCTTCGATGCCGTCGTGGATCAGGTCCGCAAGGCCCTCGGCCTGCCGGAGCCGGCCGCGGTCGCGTAAGGCAGTGGCAACCGTTTCGCTGGAAGCGTTCACGGCCGAGCTGGACCGACTGCGGGCCGATGCCACGGCCGCGCTCGACGTGGCCGGCGACGAGTCGACACTCGAGCAGGCGCGGGTCGAATTTCTCGGCGCGAAGAGTGGCCGCCTGAAGGCGATCCAAAAAATGCTCGGCGGCCTGGCCGCGGAGGATCGCCCCGCCGGCGGCCGGCACTTCAACGACGCCAAACAGGTGATCACCGCCGCCCTCGAAGCGGCGCAGGGCCGCGTCGCCGGAACGGCCGCGGAGACCGAGGCCATCGATGTGACGCTCCCGGGCGATCCCATTCGGCTGGGCCACCTGCACCCGATCACCCAGACGATCCGCCGCGTGCAGGAGATCATGGGGCGGCTCGGCTTCGAAAGCGTCGACGGCCCTGAGGTGGAAGACCAGTGGCATAACTTCGAAGCGCTCGCGATCGGCGCCGAGCACCCGGCCCGCGATCCGCTCGACAACTTCTATCTCTCCGTCGCCCGCGCGGCCGACCCGCTGCTGTTGCGGTCGCAGACCAGCACCGTGCAGATTCGCGTGATGGAAAAGCGGAAGCCGCCGCTGCGGATCGTCTCGCTCGGCCGCGTCTACCGCCCCGACACGGCCGACGCCACCCACTATCCGATGTTTCACCAGGTCGAAGGCCTGCTCGTGGAGCCGGGCACCACGATGGCGCACCTCAAGAGCGTGCTGCGGCTCTTCGCCTCGAGTTTCCTCGGCGGCGACGTGCACGTGCGGTTTCGCCCCTCCTTCTTCCCGTTCACCGAGCCGAGCGTCGAGGTCGACATGGAGTGGGGCGGCCGCTGGATCGAGATGGGGGGCGCCGGCATGGTCGACCCGGCGGTGCTCGCGGCCGTGGGCTACGACCCCGATCAGGTGTCCGGCTTCGCCTTCGGGCTGGGCGTGGAGCGGATCGCCGCCCGCCGCTACGGCGTGGCCGACATCCGCGACTTCTACCGCAACGACGTCAGATTTCTGGAGCAGTTTTAGGTTCGTTCACGCTCTCTTTGAAGCACCGGCACGGAGGCGGCAAAAGTCTCGTCGCGTGGGCCGCGGCGGCCCAATGCTCCTCGAGCGTTCGCCGACCTCCGTGCCTCCCTCGGTTAAGGTTCAAACCAGATGATCATCTCCACCAATTGGCTTGCCGATTACGTGCAGCTGCAGGCGCCCATCGATGCGCTCGTGGAGCGGCTGCTGATGTCGGGGCTCAATCACGAGTCGACGGCGGCGGTTGGAGGCGACACGGCCGTCGAGATCGAGGTGACGAGCAACCGCCCCGACTGCCTCGGCCACATTGGCGTGGCCCGGGAGGCGGCGGTGCTCTTCGGCCGGCCGCTCCACATTCCCGATCCGCGGCCCCTCGAGGGCGGCCGCGCCGCATCCGAGAGCGTAACAGTGGAGATCCGTTCGCCCGACGTCTGCCCGTTTTATTCCGCGCGGGTCATCCGCGGCGCGAAGATCGGCCCGAGCCCGGCCTGGCTCGTCGAACGGCTGGCGACGGTCGGCATCGAGAGCGTGAACAACGTGGTCGATGTCACGAATTACGTGATGCTCGAGTGCGGCCAGCCGTTGCATGCCTTCGATCTCGCGAAGATCCGTGGGGCGCGGATCGTGGTCCGCCGCGCCGCTGCGGGAGAGCCTTTCACGGCGATCAACCACAAAACCTACCCGCTCACCGAGCAGATGTGCGTGATCGCCGACGCGGAAGGGCCGGTCGCGCTCGCCGGTGTGATGGGAGGCGCCGAGAGCGAGATCGGCGCCGCCACCACCGACATCCTGCTCGAATCGGCGCAGTTCGCACCGCTGGCCGTGCGGGCCGCCGCCCGCGGGCTGGTGCTCGCGAGCCCCTCCTCCTATCGCTTCGAACGCACGCCCGACCCGGCCGCCGTCGATTGGGCGAGCCGCCGCGCCGCCGCGCTGATCCTCGACCTCGCCGGAGGCACGCTCGAGAAGGACGCCGTCGAGGCTGGCCGGCTTGCATGTGCGCCGGCCACGATCGAGCTGCGGCCGCACCGCGTTCGCGAGGTGCTCGGCATCGACGTCGCGGCCGAAAGGCAGCGAGCGATCCTCACCGGGCTGGGATTCACGGAGCTCGATCCGGGCGACCACGCCGGGAAGCCCTCACGCTGGCGGGCGCCGACGTGGCGTCGCGACGTCTGGCGCGAGATCGATCTCGTCGAGGAGATCGCCCGCATCGAGGGCTACGACCGCGTGCCTGAAGACTGGCCGATCACCGCGCGGCCGGTCGAGCTCTCGCCGCGCGAGCAGGCGATCCGTGCGGCCTCGGCCGTGCTCGTCGGCGCGGGGCTTTGCGAGGCGATGACGCGCAGCGTCGTCAGCGCTGCACTCGAGGCCACGCAGAGCCCCTGGGGCGACGCGGCTCCCCTCGTGATTTCCCCCGCGCTCGTCCGCGGCGCCGATCGCCTGCGCCGCACGCTCCTGCCAAGCCTGCTCGAGGCCCGAGCCGGCAACGTGGCCGTGGGCGCGCCCCATGCGGAGCTCTTCGAGATCGCCCGTGGCTACATCGCCCGGCCGGCCGGCGCTGCTGCCGAGTCGCCGGTGGAAGAACCCTTGCTGTTGTCGCTCGTGACCGGCGGCTCGTTCGCGGCCGCCAAGGGGCTCGCCGAAGCGGTGCTCGCCCGGTTCGGCATCTGCGCTGCCTTCCGCGCCGTGCATCTCGACCTCTTCGCTCGCGGCCGCGCGGCCGAGATCGTCGTCGAGCAGCCGGGGCGGGCCCCGGAACGGATCGGAGTCGTCGGCGAGTGTGCGGCCGCCGCGCTTGCAGCGGCCGGGCTCGACAAGGGCGTTTCGGCCGCCGAACTTCGGCTCGACCGGCTCGAATCGGCGCTCGGCAGCGAGAAAAAACTTCGCCGCCCGAGCGACTTCCCCGCCGTGGAACGGGACGTCAATCTCGTGGTCGACGAGTCGGTGCCATGGGGCGATCTCGCGGCCGCCGTCGGCCAGACCGCCGGCGACCTGCTCGAGCACTGCCGGCTCGTGCAGGTGTGGAAAGACGCGGAGCGGCTCGGCGCCGGCAAGAAGAGCATGGTCGTGTCGCTGCGGCTGCGGAGCTTCACGGGCACGCTCTCGAGCGAAGAGGCCAATCGCGTCGTCAGCGACGTCGTCGCCGCCTGCGGCCGCAAGGTCGGCGCCGTCCTGCGGCAGTAAGTAGACCGCTTGCTCCGCAAGCGGATCTCCTGTTGCACGCGGTCAACTCGCCCAACCCGGCTTTGGTTGAGCCGTCGCCGGACCGCTGCGCAGATGAAAACCACCCGCATTCGGAGCCAAGGGAGGCATGCTCGAATCTGTGATCACGCAAAGCATCGGCATCCTGCCGATCTTTGCTTGGCGGGCATCCGCCCGCTGGTGATGACCCGGCGCTCCGGGCCTAGCCATCGAAATAGTCCTCAACGACTCCCTTCTTCTGCGCGTGCCCACCGACCGTCTCCGCCGAAACTGCTAATCGCCTACGAATCGGCGACTGAGCACTTCCAAATACGGGAGGCTTCGGGTGACCCGCACCCCGCTCGCCGGCGTTGCTGACCAGCGAAGGCAGGATGCCGAGAGCGCAGTCAGCATCGAGCGAGCGAAGGGCATGGATGCCCGAAGCGAGCGTCCGGAGAGCGGGGTGCGGGTCACCCGAAGCCGGATTGGGCGAGTTGAATCGACGCGCAGTGGTCTCAGCGGTCCGCGTAGACCCGCGTGATCTCTTCCTTCGTGATCGGCGCGGGGTGGTCGTCGCTCGTCAGCTGCACCTGCACGCGTTGGTCGCCTTCGCGGTGGCCGCGGACGCGGATCCGGAAGACGGCCTCCTCCGCCGGGGCGAGCTTGGCGAGCGGCTCGAAGCCGACGGTGAGATTTTCGATTCGGTGCGCGGCCGGTCCCTTCGCCTCGACCGGCTCGAGCTCGCCGAGCAGCGTGGCCGTGAGCCGCACGCCGCTGGCCGACTTCGTGCCCTGGTTGCGCACGCGGACGACGTATTCCGTGAGCCCGCCGACTTCGATCGGATCCTCGCTGTCGGCCACCTCGAAGGAGATGGCGGCCAGACCCTCGACCTCGATCGTGTTGGCGACCTGGTCGGAAAGGCCGTCGGCCGACCGCGAGGCGGTCACGATCTTCTGCGGTCCGAGCTCGATCGGCATCACCACGAGCTCCACGGTGCCGATTTCGCCCGCGGGCAGCTCCTCGAGGTTCCAGAGCACGCGGTGGCCGCGCTCGTCGTAGAAGCCGGCGTTGTTGGCCCGCACGAACTTCATGCCGGCGGGAAGCTGCGTGGCGAGTTCGACCGACTTGGCCGGCGCCGTTCCGGTGTTGGCCATCGAGATCCTGCACGTGGCGGGCCGCTGCAGGTAGCGGCGGGCCGGCATCTCGGCGGAAAGTTCGAGCGTCGGGGCGGTCACCTCGATCTTGAGCATGTGCTCCACCTCGATCTGGCCATCGGCGCGGCCGACGAGCCGGATCGTGTGCACGCCCGGCCCCATCGACCCAAGCGAAAGATCGATCGTGCGCGAGCCGCCGGGCTGCAGTTGGCCGACGTCGAATTCGAGTTCGCGACCGGCGCGATGGCTGAGCTGCTCGGGCAACGCGCCTTCGAGCACGACGCCCGTGGCGATGCCCGTGCCGGGATTGCTGAGCTTGATCGAGACGCTCACGTCGCGGCCGATGAGGACGGGCTTCGGATCGGCGGCCTCGATGAGGAGCGCGGGCTTCGTGGCCCGCGAGCGGACGGACGCATCGGCGCGGAACGTGACGCTCGCCACGCTGCCCACGTCGCCTTCGGTCGTGGGCATCACCTCCATCGCCACGCGGGCCTGGCCGCCGGGAGCGAGCGCGCCGAGCATCCAGAGGAGGTCGCCGCTCGAGCCGCTGGCCGCTGGATTCGCGGTGCTCGACTGGTTGGCTGGGCTGGCAGGCGGAGTCGTGGCGATGAGCGTGGTGCCGACCGGCACGGAATCGCGCAGCATGCAGTCGTGCGCCGTCGCGCTGCCGACATTGCGCACGATGATCTCGTAGCGAGCCGCCTTGCCCACCTGCACCTCCCGGGGGCCGCGTTTCTCGACACTCAGCTGCGGCGTCTGCACGCCTTCGAGCTGCATCGGACCTGGGCGGCCCTGGCCGGTCGAGCCGTTGCCGGCTGCCGACGTGGCGGGCTCGTCGCCGGCCGGCTGCGAAGCCTGCGGAGGGGGCGTGAGCGGCGGCGCGGCGGCGAACGGTACGGCCGCGGCGTTGGCACGCAGCGGATTGCCACCGACACTCGACGCGGGAAACAGAGCCGCGTTACCGGCATCCGGCTGATGCGGGATCGGTGCCTCGGGATCGTTCGTCGGATCGGGGGGCGGGAACGAGGCCGGCGGATCGACGTCACGCGCGGAGAAGGCATTGGCCCGGGGGGCCGGAGCGGCAGGTTCCGCTGCCGGGGCGGGCGTTGGCGGCGGCGCGAACACGTCTTGCGGACGGGGCACGGTAGTCGCGGGCTGGGCAAGGTCGCCCGCATCTTCAGGGAGCGGCTCGGCGGCACCATCGGCCGGAGCCGCGGCCGACTGACCGGCCGGCAGGGCTTCGGCCTCGGCTGCATCCGCGGGCGGTGATTCGAGTGTCTCGGGGGTGGTGTCGAGCCCCTGCGGCGGCTCGGGAACGCTGGGGGGCTCCGGTTCGACCGACTCCGCTGGCTCGACCGGCTCATCGGCAGGGGCCTCGGCGTTGGCCGGCGATACCGAAAGATTCTCGGGTGAAGCGAACCGCGAGAACCGTGACGCGCGGCCGTCGGCGGCCGCGACCCCCTCGGGGCGATCGAGCGACGTGGGCTGGACCGCATAGCGATCGCCTTGCGAAGGCATGGCGGGGGCGACGGGGGCGGCCATGTCGAGCGAGTCGGGCGGGGCGACGGAATCGACCACGGCGGGTGCCGGCTGGTTGATTGCCGCGTTGATTGCATCCGGATCGGTCGAGCGGCCGAGGCCGATCGCCCAGACGGCGCCGAATCCGGCGCAGCCGCTGGCGACCGCGCCGAGCACGAGTGGCAGGCTGGATCGCTTCTGGGGAACGACGAGAGCCTGGCGGGAGGGTCTGTCGGACATCGCTCAATCCTCGGCAGTGAGAGTGCGTCGCGCAGCACCGCGCACAGGCCACGGCGAACGGCGCGGTGGAAAGCCAGGAGGGGAAGTAGCAGAACCGGAGGCCCCGGGAGAAGGTCAGCCGTGGCAGAGGGCGGGCGCGGGGCCGATTCAGGCAGGTGTGAGAATCTGGCGAAGATGAAAGTGGAACTTGCCCAACTTGCCGCCGTAGTTGCCGGCCGATATTGCGACGACATCCGGTGCTGCAGCCGCTCGGATGCCCGCCACCATGGCCGCGGCCACCGCCGCCTCGTCCACGCCGTCGATCACGATCTCGAGTCCGCAGACGGCGCCATCGAGCAGTTGGGATTCCACCCGGCCGGCGAGCGACGGACAGAAGGCATCGTTTGTCGAGGCCTTCAGGCCTTCGTAGCGGGAGCCCACCTTGCTGCCCGAGCGGACGACTCCGCCAGGAAAGGGGGCGATCGTGCCGGAGACCGACGCGATCGCATCGACGGCCCGCCGCGCGGCGGCGAGCCCGCCCTCGAGCGACTTTGCCTGCAGGATGAAGTTGCCGCCCCCCACGCCCTTCTCGATCCCCATCGATTCCTCGACCAGGAATTCGCCGTCCATGACCGGCACCCGCCAATATCGGCGGCCATCCACGAACTTCGTCTTCTCGAAACCGTCGCCGAAATAGCGGATGTGCCCGCCGAGCGGCGCCCGCTCCGCGCTCTCCGGCAGCCCGTCGAAGACGCTCGCCGTGGGGCAGGTGAGCAGGCACTGCGCCGTGCGGTTGGCCACCGCCTTCGCCACGCCCTCGGCGGAAAACCCGAAGGCCAGCACCGCCGCGCCGGGGCGGCCATCGGGAGTGGCATCGGGGGGCAGGCGGCGTTCCACGCCGATCTCGGCATCGCAGCCGATCACGCTGGTGCCGTAGCCGCAGGCGGCCCGCAAGGCCGCGTCGAGCCAGTGGTCGTCGTGGGCCGTCACCACGAGCCGGATGAACCGCAGCCGAAACGCTTCGGCGAAGGTGTCGACGATCTGTGTGGAACCGATAAGCACGCGACCATCCTCTGCAAACGGGCTGCTGGTGTCGCCGCTCCCCCGGGATTTCATGTTCTCGTAGAACGGCGATTTCGCATATGTTACGGATTCCCGCATCCGGTCACCAAGCACCGGCCACCTCGCAAAGGATTTCCCCGATGGCTGCCCCGCGTCTCCACCACCGCCTGACCAGCTTGTCCGTCGCGATCGGTTTGTCCGTCGCGCTTGCCGCCGTGACGCTCGCGTCGCCCGTCAAGGGCGAGGATGCGACGGGCGGAGGCATCTCGATGGTGCCGCAGGACGCCGCCTTCGCATCGGCCACGTTGCGGCTCCGCGAGCAGTACGACCTGCTCGTCAACAGCAACGCCTTCAAGGCAGTGCGCGAGATCCCCGCCGTGCAGCGGGCGATCGAAAGCTACGAGGAGCAGAAGATGCAGCCCGGCAGCCCGCTCTCGACGCTTGCGACGTTCATGGAGCTGCCCGAAAACCAGCAGGCCGTCGAGGTGCTCGAAGACATGGTCGCGAACGACACGTTCGTCTATGGCGAGCCATCGTGCATCGCGTTTCTCGAGCTCCTCTCGAAACTGCAGCAGGCCCAGCAGGCGGCGAACATCCTGCAGATGGCCCGCGGCGGCGGTTCGCTCGGCGGCATCGATTTCGACGCGATCGACGCGCTCGACGGCATCGAGATCGACGAGCTTCAGGACGAGGATGACGACGACGGAGCCGTTGCCCCGCGGAAGCTCCGCGTGCAGCCGGCGCGGTTTCAGGCCGTGGAGGAAGATCTCTCGTCCGACGAACTGGCTGGGCGGCTCGTGCTCCAGGCGCTCGCCGAGAACGTCGACAAGATCGTCGTGCCTGACGTCGTCTGGGGATTCAAGACATCGAAGCGGCCGGCGGCGGAGGGGCAGCTCAAGCGGATCGAGGTGCTCATCAAGCTCATGGCGCAGCAGAATCCGGCGCTCGCAGAATCGCTGAGCCGCCGCAAGGTGGCCGGCGGCGAGATGGTGACGTTCACGGTCGACGGCGCGACGCTTCCCTGGGAGCAAATGGTTCGGGACGCCACCGAAGGGATGGACGGCGAAGCGCTCGAAAAGGTGCAGGAGCGTCTCCGCGAGCTCGATCTCGTCGTCGCGCTCGGCGTCGTCGGCGACTACGTGATCCTCTCGATTGGCGATTCGGCCGACCACCTCGAGAAACTGCTCGAGTCGGGCGCGGGCAAGGGCCTCGTCGCGACGAAGCCCTTCGAGCCGCTCCGTGCCGACACGTCGAAGCGGATCACCGGCATCAACTACATCAGCGAGCCACTCGCCAAGGCGATCGCCCCCTCGGCAGCCGACATCGAGCAGCTCGCGGAACTCGCCGACCAGATCGAGACCGCGGCCGACCTGCCGGAGGGTTTTGCCGACGAGGCCAGGCAAGCCCTCTCCAAGGCTGCCGCAGGCTACAAGAAGCGGCTCCCGATCCCCGGCCCGTGGATGTCGTACTCTTTTCTGACCGAGCAGGGCTACGAGGGTTATGCCTGGAACTGGGCGAAGAATCTGCCGATCGAAGGCTCGAAGCGGCTGGAGCTGCTCGAACATGCCGGCGGCGCCCCGCTCGGAGCCGTGGTGTTTCGTGCGAAGAACGATCCATCGCAGCTCGACGACGTCGTCTCCTGGATCGACACCAGCTGGCGGTTCTTCAGCAAATACCTGCTCTCGAAGCAGGGGGACGAGGCCCGGGAGAAGGTCGAGGAGATCGACGAGCACCTCGTGCCGCTCGGCGAAAAATTCGTCGGCATCCTGCGGAAGAAGATCCTGCCCGCGGCCGCCGACGGCCAAATCGGTCTCGTGCTCGACGCGAAAGCGCGGACAAAGCGGCCGCAGGCGACGCTGCCCGAGGCGGCGGAGCCGCTGCCGCTCGTCGAGCCGGCGGTCGTACTCGGCCTCGACGACGCGAAGCTCTTCCGGGAGGGGCTGAGCGACATCTTCGCCCTCACCGACGAGCTCGTGGATGCGGTGCGTGAGATCAGCCCCGAGGGGGTGCCGGCCGATTACCGGATCCCCGACCCCGAAAAGGCGAAGCTCGACAAAGGCTCGGTCTGGTCGTGGAAGCTCGAGAAGAGCGGGATCGACGAGCAGGTGCGGCCGGCGATCGCCGTGGGGGACGACGTGGCGGTGTTTTCGCTCGTGCCGAAGCAGGCCGGGCGGCTGCTCGCCGAAAGCCGGCTGGAGACGGGCTCGCAGCTCTCGAAGTTCGAGGAGCCGCTGGCCGGTGCCGCCGCGCTCGACTTCGCCGGCGTGGTGGACGCCATCCAGCCCTGGATCGTCTATCTCACGCGGTATGGCTGCGTGCAGCAGAAAGAGGGGCGGGTCGATGCCGATGCCGATCTGACCGCCGACGTGGAGACCGAAGAGGCCCGCGAGGCGCTCAAAGCGACGGCGGTCGTCTGCGAGGCGATCAAGTCTTTGCGGGCCGCGGTGGCCGAGGTGGCGACCACCCCCGACGCCACGGTGACGCATTGGCGCAACGTGATCCGCGATATGCCGGCCAAGTAGGCCGGGCGCGAGCCGCGGGCTCCCTGTCGAACGCCATTGGAGGAACGCCACGCGGGTGAACGCAGACGCCTCCGACACCGCCGGGCAGGGAAGTCTCACCGATGAGGAACTCGCCGCGCAGGCGGCGCGGGAAGGCTCGGATGGCGCGGCCTTCACCGCGCTCATGGATCGCTACCGCGAAAAGGTCTGGCGGGTCTGCTGGCGGCTGATGGGCAGCGAGCACGATGCCGAGGATGCGGCGCAGGAGGTGTTTGTGCGCCTCTTTTTCGAACGCGGCAAATTCGCCGGTCGTTCGACCTATTCCACGTGGCTGCACGGCGTGGCCATCCGCACCTGCCTCTTGCTGCGGCGCTCCCGGTCGCGGCGGCGGCGGCGGGAGGATGCGACCGACGACGTGCTGATCCAAGCGCAGCCCGACGCGCAGCCGGAGGCCACGGCAGCGGTCGATGCCAGCCACGACATCCGCACGTTGCTCGAAGGGCTCGACGAGGAGGATCGGGCGCTCGTCCTGATGCGGTTCGCGGAAAGCCACGACTACGATGAACTCGCGGAGATGTTTGGCACGACGTCCGGCGCCTGCCGGATGCGGATCAGCCGGATTCGGGAAAAGCTGGCAGCGAAGGCGGGCCGACTTTTCGGCGAGACGACCGAAGGGCAGGGGGCACGCTGATGCAATACGGAGACGACCCGATGGATCCGTTCGAGCAGTTGGCCGAGATGAAGGTTCCGCCTGTGCCGGCGGCGAAGACCTTTACGGCGGGCGTCCGCCGGAAGCTTCACCCGCGCCTGCTCGCCCTGCACGTGCTCGAATTCGCGTGTGGAGCGACGGCGTGGGCAGTCGTCAACATGGCGACGGCCCTGTCGGCCGCCCTCCGTTACACCATCACGGGCCGCTGGCCGGACCGCGACCGGCGGCCCTGAGAAGCCGCGGAAAAAGCGCCGCTAAAAATTTTTTGTGACACGGCGGGGCCGGCCGGCAACTCATTGGATGGCGACGGGAATAAGCCCCGCCGCCACCGAAAAAACATCCGCCGGTGAGGTGCCGGCGAAGCAGGGATTCGGGGTTCAGGATTCCAGCGGTTCGAAGGGGAGACAACAGACATGTTCGCAGTGAACGAACTCACGAAGGTGGGCCAGACGGCCGCCGAGACCGTGAATGTTTCAAAGCAGGCGCTCGTCGACAGCTTCACCCAGGCATGGAGCCAGGTGATTCTCTTGGCGCCGAAAGTGGTGGCGATGGCGGTGGTGCTCGTGGTCGGCTACGTGGTCGCCCGCTGGGTGGCCGGTGTGATCACGGTCGTCAGCGAAAAAATCGGCCTGCAGACGGCGGCCGAGAAGAGCGGACTCGCCAAGAGCATGAACGACGTGGGCATCCGTCGCCCGCTTCCGACGATCGTCGGCGGCCTCGTCTTCTGGCTCTTGATGTGCGTCTTCACGATGGCGGCGTTCAACATCCTCGGCCTCCAGAGCATCTCCGATGCGATGGGCGAGGTGGTGAACTACATCCCGCGGCTGCTCGTGGCGACGGTGGTGGTGGTGATCGGCCTCCTGGCGGCGACCTTCCTCCGCGGCGTCGTGGCGACCAGCGCCGACCGCGTGGGCCTGTCGTATGCCGAATACCTGGCCGGCGGCTGCTACTGGGTGCTCTCGATCCTGACCTTCATCGCGGCCTTCAACCAGCTCGGTATCCAGTTTGCCCTGCTCGAGAAGCTGATCCTCATCGGGTCGGCCGGCCTCTCGGCCGGGTTCGCGCTGGCCTTCGGCCTCGGCGGCCGCGACGTGATGAGCGGAATCCTGTCGGGCTACTACGTTCGCCAGCGTCTCCAGGCGGGAGACACGGTGACCGTCGGCACGATCGAAGGCACGGTCCGCGAGGTCGGCCCGGTGGCGACGGTGATCGAGACCCGTGAAAACGGCCTCGTCCACCGGCACAGCGTGCCGAATGCGAAGATGCTGCAGGAGGCGGTGCGGTAAGGCGAAACCGCGACAGCATCAACCGGCAGTGCACTCAAGTCTGCCTGCCGACGACAATCAGGCCCGCGGCGCGAAAGCGCCGCGGGCTGTTTGTTTGCGCCAACTCGCCCAAACCGGCTTCGGGTGACCCGTACCCCATCGCCGGACGCTCGCGAAAGGTATCCATGCCTTTCGCTCGCTCGGATGCTGACGGCGCTTCGCCATCCTGGCTGCGCTTGTCAGCATACGCCGGCTCCTGGGGCACGGGTCACCCGAAGCCTCCCGTATTTGGAGGTGCTCAGTCGTCGATTCGTAGGCGCTCAGCAGTTTCGGCGGAGACGGTCGGTGGGCACGCGCAGAAGAAGGGAGTCGTTGAGGACTATTGGCTCATGATCAAAACCCACGAGACTGAAACTCTCAACACGACCGGATTCGAGCATGC